>LXNJ01000822.1_pt1 | contig 19969 bp, 17 predicted proteins | sample 809081 | NCBI WGS metagenome assembly LXNJ01 (sample SAMN04870510, study PRJNA318959) | sponge metagenome | biome: sponge; feature: marine sponge reef; material: water | host: Petrosia ficiformis | place: Greece: Milos, Mediterranean Sea | collected 2013-05-29 | depth 5-7 m | reverse complement strand
GCTGCCGGAACCGCAGTTCGAGCTCGTCACGGGAACGACAGCACCCGCCGATGCGGACCCCCGATCCGGCGCCCCGCAGGAATTCATGGCGGACCCGGCGATCCCGGAAGCGAGCCTGGAGTCGGCGTGACGCCCGGAGGGCAGCCCGTGACGGTTCGGCTGGACGTCGAAACGCGAATCGAATGGGTTGAAGTCGTGTTGGGTGTCTTCGAACGCCACTGTGCGCAGTGCGGTTACGAGGCGGATGCCACCCACTGGATGGGTGCGGCGGTCCGGGAAGCGGTCACGAACGGGATGCGGCACGGCAATCGCATGGATCCCACGAAACGCCTGCGGATTCAGATCGAAACTCGTGACAGCACCGGCGGCGGTCCTGCCGTCGAAGTCGCCGTAGAGGACGAGGGGGAGGGTTTCGACACCGCGGAGGTGCCGGATCCCCTGCTGGAAGACAACCTGCTCAAGGACAGCGGGCGCGGCATCTTCTTCATGCGTCAGTTCATGGACGGGGTTACCTGGACCCGCACCGACCGCGGCACCCGAGTGGTGTTGGTGCAGCAGCAGGTACCCCGGTCGCCGTGAGAACCCCCGCCGGCCGGGCCTGCGTCCAGGCGGCCGAAGCGGGGGCCGTGGTGGTGCGCAGCGCCCACCGCGCCCGGGCCGAGCGTGGTTTCGGGGTCGATCTCAAGGGACCCATCGACCTCGTAACGGCCGTTGACCATGCCGCCGAAACGGCGATCGTCGACTGCCTGCAGCGGCTACAGCCTTCGGTCCCCATCCTCGCCGAGGAGCGCGGGTTGGTGGGCGGCTCGAAATCCGGGTGCCGCTTCATCGTCGACCCGCTGGACGGGACGACCAACTTCGCCCACGGGTTTCCGGTCTTTGCCGTGTCGATCGCGTACGAGGAAGACGGGCAAGTCGTGGCCGGCGCGGTTCTTGATCCGGTTCGGGAAGAACTGTTCACCGCGGAGGCAGGGGGCGGGGCTCACCTGAACGGCACTCCGATCCGGGTCTCATCGACGACCCGGATGCAACACGCTCTGCTGGCCACGGGGTTTCCCTATTCGCGGGAGGCGATGGAGCGCGCGCTGGAGCTCTTCGTCCGGATCATGCGGCGCGCTCGGGCGGTGCGCCGGGCAGGCTCGGCGGCACTGGACCTGTGCTGTGTGGCCGCGGGCCGCCTCGACGCCTTTTGGGAGGAGACGCTCAGGGCCTGGGATACCGCCGGCGGAGAGGTCATCGTGCGGGAAGCCGGAGGACTCGTAACGGATTTTGATGGTCGACCGTTCACGAACGGCGGTCCGAACATTGCCGTGTCGAACGGCTTGTTGCATCCGGCCCTGCTGGAGATCCTTCGAGAGGCACGGGAGGCGGAGCGCCTGGCGGAACCCGCTACGGTGTCCGGCCCGGACAGCCGGACCTGACGTTGAACAGCCTGTGGTGCAACCCCCGCGGCGTTCGGCTGGCGATCCATCCCGCCTGAACCGCGCCGCTCTGCGTTGCGTTTCGGGCGCAATACACCCGGTAGTCCGCCCTCACGCGCCTTGTCAGCCGGGCGCCTCGCACCCAGTTGCTGTGAAAATGCGGCTTGGTTGAGTAACGGATCTCGGACCGGGCAGGATCGCAGAAGCGGCTTGGAACGCCGGCTTCAGCCGGCACCGTGGCCGCAGGCCGCGAACGGAATCACGCTTGTCGGCTTCAAGGGCTTCAAATGCGGATGCCGCTTTTCATGCCGGCGGGGTGGGCGGGAGGACACGCGCATGAGCGTTTTTCCCGGTGGGGGCCTCGGCGCTCACGCGGGTTCCACCACACGCTGTGAACAGCCTGTGGCGAAACCCTCGCGGCGTTCGACGGGCGATGCATCCCGGCTGAACCGCGCCGCTCTGCGGCGCTCGGCGTTGCGTTTCGGGCGAAATACACCCGGTATTCCGCCCTCACGCGCCTTGTCAGCCGGGCGCCTCGCACCCAGTTCTCCCGGTGGGGGCCTCGGCGCTCACGCGGGTTGCACCACAGGCTGTTAAAAGCGGACGCGAAATCCGATGCGGGCGCCAGTGCGAGCCACCCTGAGGTCGCCGAAACCGCGGAAATCGTCCTGGTGCTGGCCCGCTCCCCGGGCGTAGCGGAACTCGCCGAAGGCATCGAACCGCCGTCCGAAGGGCAACCGCGCCAGCGCGAAGTCGAGTCCGGCGCCGGCGAAGAACCCTGCCACGGACTGACGTTCCCCGATTTTGTCGTAGGAGATGTCGAAGTTCTCGAAGTTCACGAATTCTCCGTCTTCCGAATACCGGTAGGACGTCCAGGCCACCCCGAACACGATGTAGGGACTCGCTCTCCCTTGCTGGAACGGCCGGATGCGAGCGCCGATGGTGTAGTCCGTGAGGTCCAGCACGGCGGAGTGACTGATCTCCGAGCCATCCTCGTAGACGAGGTCCAGATAGTTGGCCTGGATGTCCGCCCCGCCGGTCTCGAACCCGACGAGGATCTCCAACATGGGGAGCAGGGCGTAGTCCAATTCGAATCCCAGACGCCCGGAATTGAAATCATCGTCCACGATGCCGAAGCGCGCTTCGTTGGCGTCGAAGAGAAGGCTATCGATCTGAAGCACCCGAAACCCGCCAAACCCCGACAAGCCGTAACGAGGTCGTGAACCCGCGGATTGCGAACGATCGGGCGAGCGGGCGTCGCGCGGGGGCTGCGACTCCTCCCCGGCGACGGCCGGGGTGGCCAGGCAGGCGCTAACGAGCAGCAGTGTCAGGATGCGGCCGATGCGGGTCATGATGATGGTCCTTTCGGAGGTCCGGTCGGTGCCGGCATAGTGCCGACGCTGGTTGAAACATGTTGTGGGAACAGCGGACCTCGCCACCGGTGATTTCCGGTTCCTCCCGGACCGCTACCAGCGGACCCGGAAACCGAGCAGGCCGCCCGAACGGTCCAGCCTGAGGTCGCCGAAACCGTTGAATCCTTCGGTGTGCTCGCCCTCGGATCGGGCGTAGCGAAACTCGCCGAACAGTTCCACGCGCCCTCCGTCCGGCAGGCGCACGACGGCAACGTCGGCCCCGGCCCCCACAAAGAAGCCGGGCAGGAACGACTTCTCCTCGAATTCGCCGTCGTAGATGTCCGCGGTGTCGAAGTCCAGGAACTTTCCAATTTCGGTGTATCGGTAGTAGGCGCCGGTAACGCCTCCGATCAGGTAGGGACGCACCGGGGCCGAACCGCCGAGCAGGCGGAGCCGTACGCCGAGGCTCAGCTCGGTCATGGCCAGCCGCGCCGCGTGTTCGATCTCCCCGCCGTCGTCGTACACGAAGTCAAGGTACGAACCGAAGGTTTCGGAATCTCCGCTGTCGAAGCCGATCGAGAGATCCACCCGGGGCAGGACGGCGACATCGAACGCGAAGCCGTAGCCGCCGGCCCGGAAATCGTCGTCGGTGATGCCGAAGTCGAACTCGTTGGCCGCAAAGAGCTCGCTGGTGGCGTCCAGCACCCGGAAGCCGCCGTACATCGAGAAGGCGTACCGCGTTTCGCGAGCACTCCGCTGCGCGGCGTCCGGATAGGGGCCCCGGCGAGGTGGCTGTCCGTAGCCCTCCGCCGCCGCAGTGGCGGCGAGGCCGGCCGTGGCGAGCAGGATCAACAGGAAGTGCCGCGTGCGGGTCATGAGGAACTCCTTTGCGGGTCGGTGGCCGCGATTGGAGGGAAATCCGCAATGCCTGTGCCAGGATGGGAACCCGTCCACCGCCGCCTCGGGCCGGACCGGTGGTACCGCCCCCGAAGGAACCCGATCCGCCGGCTCGCGTTATATTCGGTTCCGAGCGTGTCCCGACGAAGGAGGTCCCTGTTCATGTTTCGATTCCTGCCGGCGACTCTGGCCCTTGCGGTGCTGGCCACCGCCCCCGGATGCCTGCCGGAAGGCTCCGGGTTCGGGAACCTGGCGGCGGCCGCGACGGGTGGGCAGGGGGGTTCGGAGCGGGAGGGTGCCGGCCAGCGGCCGGCCCATCAGCGGCTGGCGGACATACCGGCGCCCGGGGAGACACCGGACCGCGCCCGGACCGAGGGAGCCTGGACCCTCTCCGACGCCTTCGCCGAAGTGGCGCGGGTGGCTACGCCGGGAGTGGTAAGTCTGCTCGTGGAGCGTGAATCCGCCCCGGGCGCGGCGGATCCGAGGCTGGAGCGTTTCTTCGGACTCCCACCTGCTCCGGGGCCTCCGGGAACGCAAATGGGCCGCGGATCCGGAGCCATCGTGGACCCGAGTGGGCTCGTCATCACCAACAACCATGTGGTGGACGGGGCGTCCCGCATCGAGGTGGAGTTTTCCGACGGTCGAACCGTCGAGGCGGAGATCGTGGGGCAGGACCCCCCGACTGACCTGGCCGTGATCCGCCTGGAGTCCGATGGGGAGACCTTTCCGCACCTCGCGCTGGGAGACTCGGATGAGGTTCAGGTCGGTGAATGGGTGCTCGCCATCGGCAATCCGCTCGGAAACAGCCACTCGGTCACGGCGGGCATCGTGAGCGCCAAGGGCCGGGTGCTCGGCGGCGACTACCAGGATTTCATCCAGACCGACGCTGCCATCAACCCGGGAAACTCGGGTGGCCCTCTGGTCAGCCTCGACGGGAGCCTGGTAGGGGTCAACACGATGATCCAGGTGGCCGGAACCGCGGGAAACATCGGACTGGGCTTCGCCATTCCCTCCAATCTGGTCGGCCGGGTGTATGACGATCTCGCTTCCGAGGGAGAAGTGACCCGGGGATGGCTCGGGGTCGTGGTCGTACCTCTGGACCCCGAGCGCGCAAAGGCCTTCGGACTCGACGAGGATTTCCGGGGAGCTCAGATCGAGGATTTTTCGGGACCCGATTCCCCCGCGGCCGCCGCCGGGTTGGAGCCCGGCGACGTCATCGTCCGGTTCAACGGAAAACGCATCGAGAACAGTACGGACCTACAGTTCGCGGTCGCTGATGCCCGGCCCGGCGAAGAGTCCAGGGTCGAGTTCCTGCGCTACGGCGACCGTCGGTCCATCCAGGTGGTCCTAGCGCAGCGCGACTTCGGCCAGGCGGCGCCACTCGCCGAAGCCGCTTCCCCGGAGCCCGAGCGGCCGGCGGAACCTGCTGGCCGGCTCGGAATCGTGGGGGAGGCGCTCGACGGTGAACTCGCCCAACAACTCCAGGCCGATTTCGAGGGGGTGCTGGTGCGGCGGGTGGCTCCGGGAGGCATCGCCCATCGGGTAGGCATCGAACCCGGTCACGTGATCACCCGAGTTGCCAACCACCCTGTCCGGGACCTGCGTGATCTCCGCGACGCACTCGCAGGGATCGAGGCCGGCGAACCCTTCCCGATCCAGATCGCGCGTCCGCTGGCTCCCGGCGAGTGGCGGCGGACCTTCGTCATCGTGGAAGCGCCCGAATAGCGCTCCCCCGAATAAGACTCGGCAGCAACGGGAATCCCACGGACTTTTAACATTCGGAGCCGCCGGATTTCGGTACTCTCGGCGGGAAGTGCGTCCGTCGTGCTCCTGCCTTTGTCATTCGTCCATGACGAACCGGAGCATGGGCGCGGCGCTCGGTGGTTGTGCGCTGGATCTCTCGTCAGAATCCGCGGAAGTCATGGGTAAAGGGACGGAATGAACGAACAGGGATCCGGAGCGGGCGGGAGTCGACTTGCCCAGTTGTCGCGCCCCGCGGGACTGATTCTTCTGTTCGTCCTCTTCCTGGGGGCGATCGACGGTCTCGGCGAGGGATTCAAGGGTCTCGGTTCCGGTCTCCTCGACAGCTTCTTCCAGGCCTCGGCGAACCCCTTCGTGGGGCTCATCATCGGAATCCTGGCGACGACGCTGGTCCAGAGTTCCTCGGTCACCAGTTCGCTGATCGTGGGGCTGGTCGCCGCCCCCGAATCGCCGTTGCCGTTCGAACACGCCATCCCCATGGTGATGGGCGCAAACATCGGGACCACCGTCACCAACTCGATCGCCGCCCTCGGACACCTGCGGGACGGGAAGGAACTGCGGCGGGCTTTCGAAGTGGCTACCTGCCACGACATGTTCAACCTGCTTGCCGTGGCCATCCTCCTGCCGCTGGAGATCGCCACCGGGTTTCTGGCGCGCCTCTCCGGTGTGATCTCCCAACAGTTCGGGAGTCTCCTCGGGACCGGTATCGACTACGAGAGTCCCCTCAAGGGCATCATCGAGCTGGTTCCGATGCCCATCGAGTGGTTCGCCGGCGTCGTGACCGGCTCCAGCGAGGCCGCCGCGGCGGTCCTGGCGGTCACCTCCGCGGTGCTGCTGGTGGTCGCGCTCGGCTTGCTCGTCCGGACGCTGAAGAGCATTTCCGCGGGCCGGGGCGAGGCCGCCCTCCACCGGGTGCTCGGCCGTCATGCGCTCCTGGCCATGGGGATGGGGGCGGTCGTCACGATCCTCGTCCAGTCGAGTTCGGTAACCACCTCGATGCTCGTCCCGCTCGCGGGGGCCGGACTCCTGCTCCTCGATGACGCGTTTCCGGTCACTCTGGGCGCCAACGTGGGAACAACGGTCACCGCGTTCCTTGCCGCGCTCGCGGTTTCCGGACCCAATGCCCACTGGGGATTCCAGCTCGCGGTCGTCCACCTCCTCTTCAATCTGATCGGGATCGCGCTGGTCTACCCGGTTTCCCGGGTGCGACAGATTCCGCTCGCCGCCGCTCGCCGGCTGGCGGACATCGCGGTGGCGAACCGGAGTCTGGCCGTTGCCTACGTGATCGTGGTGTTCTACGGCATCCCGGCGCTCCTCCTGATCATCAGCCGGGCGCTCGGCTTCTGAGCCGCGCCCGCGGCCCGGAGCGTCCCGTGCCGGCGGATTCCCGTCCGAGCCGGCGTCCGAGCGGGCGTCCGGGCCGGCGCCCGTCACGCGAATCACTTCAGCAACCGTGGTGTGGCCGTCGAGCAGGAGTCGGAGGGCGGCCTGGCGCAGGCTGAGAAGCTTGCGGCGGCGCGCCAGTGCAGCCAGGTCTTCCGCGGTGCAGCCGTCAAGGATCGCCCGCGTGGAGCCGGCGTCGATAGGCAGAATCTCGAACACCGCCCGGCGCCCCTGATACCCGGTGGCGCGGCAGCGCGCACAGCCGTCGCCAACGTGGACGGGCCGGCCGCGGATTCCGCCCGCCGCCAGCGCTTCCGCCTCGCTGGCCGAGACCGCGGTGGCTCGGGCGCAGCGTCGGCAAATGGTGCGGACGAGCCGCTGGGCGACCACGCCGACGAGCGTCGTGCCGATCAGGAAGCGCGGCACCCCGAGGTCGGCGAGCCGGGTGATCGCTCCGGGAGCATCGTTCGTGTGCAGCGTCGAGAGGACGAGGTGTCCGGTAAGCGCCGCCTGTACGGCCATTTCCGCGGTTTCGGCATCCCGGATCTCGCCCACCATGAGGATGTCCGGGTCCTGTCGGAGGACGCTGCGAATGGCGTTGGCAAACGAGAAGCGGATGCGGGGGTTCACCTGTATCTGGCTGAGCGCCGGCAGGACCAGTTCCACGGGATCCTCGATCGTCACCACGTTCACCTCGGGCGTCGCGACGTGGCGGAGCACGGAATAGAGCGTGGTGGTCTTGCCGCTGCCGGTGGGGCCGGTGACCAGAACCAGCCCTTCGCGGCGGCTCAGCATCTCGCGGAGAAGCCGCTCTTCGTCCGCCGCCAGCTTCAGTTGCTCGAGCGACGAAACCAGGGTCGCCGGATCGAACACCCGCAGCACCGCCTTTTCGCCGAACACGGTCGGCAGGGTGGAAACCCGCAGCTCGATTTCCTTGTCCGCCTCGATCCGTTTGATCCGGCCGTCCTGTGGCCGGCGCTTCTCTGCGATGTCGAGCCCGCTGAGCATCTTGAGGCGGCTGACGACTGCCTGGTACACGATCCGGGGAAAGGTGTGCATCGTCCGCAGGACCCCGTCAACCCGGAAGCGCACGACGGCCTGGTCCCGTTTGGGTTCGAGGTGAATGTCCGAGGCGCGCTGCTCGAACGCCTGGTGGAGGATGCTGTCGAGTGCGGCTACGACGGGCCGGGTGGTCGGCTCCAGGTCGCCGGCGGCCTCGGATGCGGAGACAAGTTCCTGGTTTGCCGCGGGCGGGTTGGCGTCCCTGCCGCGCTCGTGGGTCAACTCCGTTTCCGCGGCGCGCAACGACGTCCGCAGGTTGTAGAGGCTTCCGTTGATCCCTTCAATGTCGGAGCGGGTCGCGATCACGACCTGCACCCGGACGCCCAGATACCGTTCGAGGTCGGCGATGGCGCCGCGGTCGAAGGGATTGGCGACCGCCACGGTCAGGACATCCGACTCCCTCGCGAGGGCGCAGATGGTGTGCCTCCGGGCGAACGGCGCGGGCAGGGCGCCGGTGACCACTTCCGGGTTGAGTTCCAGAGGGTTGATCGCCCGGAACGGGAGCCCGGTGTCCAGCGCGACGGCTTGCGCGATGTCCTCTTCCGAAAGGAGCCCCTCGCCCACCAGGGCCGTCTCCTGGTGTGAAGCCGGCATGCGCCCGATCGCCGCGGCCCGGCCGGCCGCCGCTCGTGGAATCCGGCCGTGGCGTTGCAGGAGGGGGATGAGACCTGGAATCGGGTTTCGAACGGTGGGCGGCCCCGCGGGCGGCGCTGCGGGCTCGCCCGGTGGTCTACCGGCTTCCGAATGGGGTTCGTGACGGCCGACGGGAATGTCGGCCCCCGCCGGGGGTCGCGGAGTCAGGTGGTTTTGCTCGGGCAATGTCGGAACCTCTTGAATCCTTAGACGTAGTCGAGTCGGCTTTTTTCCCATTCTGGGACGCCGTGTGGAAAAGTCGAAGCGAAGCGTCGATCGGCGGGGCCGCTACGGCCAGGAACTCGTCCGGGCGGCGAACCCGCCGAGCCCGGGTTCGCCCGCTGGAGGAGGCGCCTGAGGGAGGGATACCCGGTGTACTGCGAACGAAAGCGAGCGCGGAACGGAGTGAAGGGGAGTGTTTCCGGCGAGTCCCATCGCCGGTCGGATGCCGTGCAATTCCCGGAGCGCCGGACTAGAATCGCGCCCTCTCGGGCAGGCGCGTAGCTCAGGGGGAGAGCGCTACCTTGACGCGGTAGAAGTCGGCGGTTCAAATCCGCCCGCGCCTACCATTCCTGCCTTCCGGGACGCTGCGAACCTCGAGGCGCGGGTTCCGGTTCTCCGCTGTACCAGCGGGTCTCGTTGCCGCGCGGCTTTGCCGGGCGGCGCGTGCGGGGCCTTGTGCGGCGTCCCCGGCCGGGCTAAAAACACTGCAATAAAGACACAGCGTGTCCGCTTCAACCATTCGACTTCGCCTCCCTGACGGGGGCGAGCTGCAACATCCGGCGGGGGTGCCGCTCTCCGGAGCCGCTCCGGCCGGAGCCATCGCCGCAACCGTGGACGGGCGGGAGGTGGATCTCGCCCACTGTCCCGACGCCGACGCCGAAGTGCGGTTTCTCACGCCCGGCGACGTCGACGGGCTTCACGTGTTTCGCCACAGTTCGGCGCACCTGCTGGCCGCCGCCGTAAAGGACCTGTTCCCCGACGCCCGTTACGGGATCGGCCCGCCCATCGAGGACGGCTTCTACTACGACTTCCAGGTGGGGGAACCGTTCTCCCGGGAAGACCTCGACCGCATCGAGGCGCGCATGCGGGAACTCGTCAAGCAGCGCGTGCCCTTCGAACGGGAGATTCTCGACAAGGACGACGCCATTCGCGTCTTCGAGGAGCAGGGGGAGCTCCTGAAGGTGGAACTGGTTCGCGAGAAGGGAGGCGAGCGGGTCTCCTGCTACCGCGTGGGGAGCTTTTTCGATTTCTGCGAAGGCCCGCACGTGCCTCACACCGGGGTGATTCGGGCGCTGAAGGTGCTCTCGAGTTCCAATGCCTACTGGAAGGGAGACGCGCGCGGGATTCCCATGCAGCGGATCTACGCCACCAGCTTCACCGACAGGAAGGAGATGGCCGCCCATCTCACCCGGCTCGAAGAGGCGAAGCGCCGCGATCATCGCCGGATCGGCCGTGACCAGCGGCTCTTTCTGATCCTGCCGGAGGCTCCCGGCCAGGTGTTCTGGCTCCCTGCCGGGATGGGAGTGGTGAACCGGCTGCTCGATTCCGTGCGGGAGAAGCTGGACCGCCGGTCCTACCAGGAAATCCGGACCCCGCTCATCCTGAACGAGTCCGTCTGGGCCCGGAGCGGTCATCTCGACCACTACCGGGACAACATGTTCTTCATCGAGTCGGACGAGAACCGGTTCGGGGTCAAACCGATGAACTGCCCGGGGGCGGCGCTGGTTTACCGCTCCGACATCCGTTCATACCGTGATTTGCCCCTCCGGCTCTCGGAATTCGGTCATTGCCACCGGTTCGAGCCATCGGGCGTGCTCTCCGGCCTGACCCGGGTGCGGGCCTTCACCCAGGATGACGCGCACGTGTACTGCCGGCTCGACCAGGTCAAGACGGAGGTTCGCGACCTTGTGGACCTGGTGAAGGAGGTCTACGGCGAGTTCGGTTTCGAGGACATCCAGATCGAGCTCTCGACGCGTCCGGAAAAGTCGGTCGGGAGTCCCGAGACCTGGGAAAGTGCGGAGGCGGCGCTGGCGGAAGCGCTTGCCGAGTCCGGAGACTCCTGGGTGGTGAACCCGGGCGACGGTGCGTTTTACGGCCCCAAGATCGACTTCCATGTCCGTGACGCGCTGCGCCGCAGTCACCAGTGCGCGACGATCCAGCTCGATTTCTCCCAGGCGCCGGCCTTTGATCTCTACTACGCGACCGAAGACGGCGGCCGGGAGCGCCCGGTGGTGATCCATCGAGCGATTCTCGGTTCCGTGGAACGCTTTTTCGCGCTGCTGCTCGAGCACACCGGCGGAGCCCTTCCGGTCTGGATTGCGCCGGTGCAGGCGGTGGTGATTCCCATTGCCGACCGGCATCAGGCCCACGCGGCGGAAGTGGCTGCCGCCCTCAGGGCGCAGGGCTTCCGGATCTCGGTGGATGATCGCCGGGAAAAGATGGGCTACAAGATCCGCGAGGCCGAGGTCGCGCGAGTTCCCTTCATGGTGGTGCTGGGGGACCGGGAGGTGGACGAAGACACGCTCGCGGTGCGCACCCGGGGCCGGCGGGGCAAGGAAACCCTGACCGCCACCGCGCTCTCCGAGCGCCTCGGCGAACTCACCCGGAACAGGTCGCTCAGGCCCTGACGGAGTGCGCCTCGTGAACCGAACGATCCGGCCGATGTGGGCCGTCGCTGGCGATCAGGGCCCGAAGTGGCGATAATCCGCCGACCCGCCCGCGGTGCGGAGGTGATCCATCGATAGTTCTCTCAGGGTAAACGACCGAATACGAGCTCCCATCGTCCTGGTCATCGGCGAGGATGGCGAGAAACTTGGCGACTACGCCCTGATGGAGGCCCGGAGACTGGCCGCCGACCGGGGGCTCGATCTCGTCGAGATCGTGCCGAACCGGGTCCCTCCGGTCTGCAAGATCATGAACTACGGTCGGTTCGTGTATCAGCAGAGCAAGAAATCCCAGGATTCCAAGCGACACCAGAAACAGAACCAGGTCAAGGAGGTCAAGTTCCGCATCATCATCGGACAGCACGACCGCGCGACCAAGATGAAGCAGATTGAGCGATTCCTCCATGAAGGTCACAAGGTCAAGGCGACCATCTGGTTCAAGCGGGCACGCGAGCGGAGCCGCCGGGAATTGGGGGACCGCATTCTCGACGAGGTCACCGCGCAGCTCGCCGAGATTTCGACCGTGGAATCCCGATCGAGCATCGTGGGCAACCAGATGAGCATGATCCTCGCTCCCAGCCGCCGCCTGCTTGAAGCGCTGCGGGTCGAACGCGCCGAAAAAACCGGATCGGAGGACGACGCTCACGCACCCCGGACCCGGCGGGCGCAGCGCGCCGAAGCGAGCTGAACCAAGGAACCCATCATGAAACTCAAAATGAAGACCCACCGCGGGGCCGCCAAGCGGTTCCGCAAGACCGCCAGCGGCAGAGTACGCCGCCGGTGCGCCTACCACAGCCACATTCTCACCAAGAAGTCCGCGAAGCGCCGCCGCCGGCTGCGCAGCGGGTCCTGGGTGTTCGAGGGTGAAGCGAAGATGATCGCCCGGATCATCGGTTGACGGCCGGAGTTCGTTCCAAGAGCGCCACGACCAGAGAGTTGGAGAAGACAAGATGTCCCGAGTGAAACGCGGGACCCATCGGCGGGATCGGCGCCGGCGGGTTCTCAAACAGACCCGAGGCTACCGCGGGATGCGCGGCAAGCTCTATCGGCACGCGATGCAGGCGCTCGATCGCGCGCTCTCGTACGCCTATCGCGACCGCCGGGCCCGGAAGCGCGATTTCCGCCGCCTGTGGATCACGCGCATCAGTGCGGCGTCGCGCGAACGCGGACTCCCGTACGCCCAGTTCGCGCACGGACTGTCGCTGGCACAGGTCGGGGTGAACCGGAAGCAGCTCGCCGAACTGGCGGTGCACGATCCCGGAGCATTCGACAGTCTGGTGGACCGGGCGCGGGAGGCGCTCGGGGCCGGATCGAGTTCCGAATAGAGGCGCCCGAGCCGGAATCGTTCCATGTCCGATCGCGCAGCCGCCGTCCGGGGGTTGCTCGAGGATATCGAGCGGGCGGAATCTGCGTTCGAAACGGCTTGCGAACGGATTGCCACAGAGACCGACGCCCGCGTTCAGGACGTCGAACGGGAGCGGGAGGCGCTTGAGGAGGCCGGGAAGCGGGCCAGGGACCGTGCTGAGCGGGCCGAGCGGACGATCCGGATCCTGCGGGACGAGCGCGAGGTCATCCGCAAGGCGCTGCATGCGGTTACGGGGGCCGGGGACGCCGCCCCGGAGGAGTCCGGGGACGGGCCGCGATGAGCGGGACCGTCGAGGTCGAAGTTGCCGGCCGCTCGTATCGGTTGCGGTCCGACGAGCGGGGAGCGGACCTGGCGGCGGTCGCCAGGCTCGTAAACGAGCGTATCGAGGCGATCCTGCGGGCGGCGCCGCATCTCGAAAAGGAGGAGGTCGCGATCCTCGCGGCGCTCAATATGGGGGATGAGTTGCTGCGCCAGCGGGCCGCCGTCGAGGTCGATTCGGGAGAAATCGAGCAGGTGGTCGAGGCGGTGCGGACGCGAATCGCCGGCCTCACGAGACGCCTGGAACAGACGGCCGCTTCGCAGGACTGACGCGGTTCCGTGGTGGTTGCCGGATCAGCCGGCTCCGTGAACGACAGGGTGCCGCCTGCCAGGAGCGGGGAGGCGGAGGGTCCCGCGAGCCGTTCCGCGGACGAGAATCGCGCTCCGGAGCCGCCCTCGGGCGAGGACCGGCTGCTCCAGCGCATTCTGGATGTTCTCCCGCCGCTCGGGGCGGTTGAGAGCGAAGCGTTCCCGCAGCTGACCCTGGGGCCGGGCGACGACGCCGCGGCGTTCGCTTGGCCCGGCGGCGGCCTGCTCCTCCTGACGACCGATGCGGCCGAGGAAGGTGTTCACTTCGACCGCCGCTTTCATCCGCCGCACGCAATCGGCCGTCGCGCCGTCGCCGCTGCGGTGAGCGACATCGCGGCGATGGGCGGCCGCCCGGCCGGCACGCTCATCTCGCTGGTAGCTCCCCCCTCCGAAGAGTCGGTGGCGGTCCGGATCGCCGAGGCGGCCGCGAACCGGGCGCGCGAACTGGGAGCCCCGCTGGCGGGAGGCAACATCACCGCCGGCGAACGCCTCGGGCTTCATGTCACGGTTGCCGGTGCCGGTCCGCCGGACGCGCCGGTCCTGCGCCGCGGCGGGGCGGAGCCGGGTGACGGCGTCTTCGTCACGGGGAACCTGGGCGGGGCAGCGCTCGGTCTGGCGCTGTTGCGGGAACGGGTGGAAGTGCGGACGGCATCCCTCGCTCCCGAGGAGGAAGCCCTGGTGGCGCGGCACCTCGATCCGGAGCCACGCCTCGCGGCGGGCGCGGCCCTGGCGGGCGCGGCGCACGCCGGGATGGACATCTCGGATGGATTGGCGCTTGACCTTCACCGACTCGCCGCCGCCAGCGGTGTCGGGGCGCTCATCGACGAGACCCGCGTGCCGCTCGCCGGAAAGGGCGCCCGAGGTCTCGAGGCGGCGCTCTTCGGGGGCGAGGACTACGAACTGCTGGTTACGGGGCCGCGGAAGCGAGTGGGGTCCGCGGCGGCCGCGGCGGAGATTCCCCTCATCCTGGTGGGCCGCGTCACCGAGGCGCGGGAGGGAGTGCGGTTGCAGCGTGCCGGTGGGGTCACCGAGCCGCTGCCGCCCCGCGGCTGGGATTCGTTGGCCGGCGCGCGGCGGGGTCCATCGGGGCGCTGAGGGCCGCCGCGGCCGAGAGCAGCGTGGCCTCCTGCCAGGGACGCGCCATCAGTTCGACGCCGAAGGGCAGGCCGTCCCGTTCTCCAGCGGGTATCGCGAGTGCCGGAAAGCCGGCCAGCGCGGCCAGGACGGTGAATCGGTCCCCGTCGTAGTCGTCGCCCGCCTCGACCGGATCGGACAGCCGCCGGGGCGATGTCCTGGCGATGGGGATCAAGAGGAGCTCCCCTTGGTCGAAAGCGCCGAACAGCCGGTCCCGGATCTGTTTGCGGGCCGCGGTGGCGGCCGCGTAGATGGCGTCCCGGTAGCCCTGCGAGAGCACGGTGGTTCCGAGCAGGATGCGCAGGCGCACCTCGTCGCCGAATCCGGCGGTCCGGCTCTCGCGAAATGCCCCCGCGAGCGTCCCGTCACCCGCCTCGCGGCTGCCATAGCGGATGCCATCGAAGCGGGCGAGGTTCGAGCTGGCCTCGGCGCAGGCCAGGACGTAGTAGGCGGAGATCGTCTTGACGGCTTCCGGCAACCGGAAACGGCGGATTGCGGCTCCGCCCTCTTCGAATCGGCGAAGCGCCCGGTAGAACGCAGTCCGGGATGGCGCGTCCAGAATCGCGACGTCCTCATCGCTGCAAGCCAACACGGTGCGGGGGAGAGCGGGACGGGCGACGGCGGCGGCGAAATCCGGGACTGCGCGATCGATGCTGGTCGCATCGCGCGGATCGGCTCCCGAGACGACCGAGAGGACCCCCGCGAGATCGGCGAGTTCTCTGGCGAGACAGCCGACCTGATCGAAAGAGGACGCGTAGGCCGTGATTCCGAAGCGGGAAACGCGCCCGTAGGTAGGACGGATTCCGAAGATGCCGGTGTGCGCGGCCGGGAGCCGCACCGAGCCGCCGGTGTCAGTCCCGAGGGCTGCCGGAACCGCGCCGGCGGCGACGGCCGCTGCCGGACCTCCCGACGAACCGCCGACAATGCGGTCGGGGGCCACCGGATTTCGGGTCGGTCCCCGAAATCCGCTCGTCGTGGCGGAACCCATGCCGAATTCGTCCAGGTTCGTAGTGCCGAGAATCACCGCGCCGGCGCGCCGCAGCCGTTCCACCACGGTGGCGTCGTAGGGCGCCCGGTAGGTGCGAAGCACGGCCGACCCGGAGGTCGATGGCAGCCCCCGGACCGCGATGTTGTCCTTCACCGCGACCGGGAGTCCGAAGAGAGGGCCCTGGGCGGCTGCCGGCTGTTGGTTGAGTCGCCGGGCGGCCGCCGACGCGCCGTCCCGGTCGAGATGCAGGAATGCGTGGATGCGCCGGTTGATCTCTTCGGAGCGGTCGAGAGCGGCTGCGGTCACCGCACGCACGTCGTGGCCGGCAGCCGGGCCAGGATGGGCGGAGGGGTCCCCTTCGGTGCGCGTCACGAGGACGCTCCGCCGAGGACCCGGGGGACCTGGATGAGGCGCTCACCCCTCTCCGGGGCAAGTTCGAGCGCCTTGCCATCCGGCAGACCGTCTCGTGGTTCGTCGGGACGGAGGGGACAGGCGGCTTTCTCGCCGGAAGGATCTCCAGGCCGCGCGTCACCTTCGCTTCGGGCGGTCTCCACCACTTGCAGCGTGTAGGTTCCGAGTACCTTGCGCGCTGCCCGAAAGTTCCGGGTGCGAGTCTCCCCTTTGGGCGGCGCGACCGATGCGAGTGCGGCTACCCGGAAGAACTCGTCGCTGTTGATGCCGTCTGCCACCCGCTGCCCCTCACGAACGGGTGTGGTGTCCCGGAAATCGTTCCGGGACACCACCCCGGAGCGCCGAGTATAGTCGGGGCCGTGCAGCGTCCCGGGGGCAGAAGCATCGCGCTGAACGCCGCGGTGGTCCTGTCCCTGATCGGGTGTAGCGGAGACCCGGCGCCGGCCCGGGGAGAGGACCCGGTCGCCGAATCCTTCGTCTTCCCGGCCGAATTCGAACCGCATCGCGCCCTCTGGATGGCGTGGCCGACTTACGAAAACAAACGGGGGCTGCCGACGGAACCGCTCTTGATCGAGATCATTCGCGCCACCGAAGGCCGGGTCGCGATCGAACTGCTGGCCCAGGACAACGCGGAAGCGGGTGCCATCCGCGAGCGTTTTCGCCAAGAGGAAGTGGTGGACGGTCACGTGACCATCCACGCCGTGCCGCACGGCGACATCTGGATGCGGGACATGGGGCCGATCTTCCTGCGCGGGGATCAGGGCGGTCTCCGGGTTGCCGACTTCGGATTCAACATGTGGGGCTACGAGTCCCCGGACAGCCCGAATTCCCGGCTCGAAGGGACGGTGGACCGGCAAGTCGCGGAGCTGCTCGGCCTGGAGGTGGAGAAGTCGTCCCTCATCAGCGAGGGCGGCTCGCGCGAGTTCAACGGCAAGGGCGTGATGATCGCCGTCGAAGCGGTGGAAATACAGCGCAACCCGGGGTGGACGCTTGAAGCCATGGAGGAGGAGTTCCGCCGAGTCCTTGGGGTCTCCAAGGTCATTTGGCTCGCGGAAGGCATGGCCGAGGATGAACTCACGTTCCGGGGGCGGCTTCCCGGCGACGTCTATACCGTCATCACCACGGGCGGCCATGTGGACGAGTTCGCCCGCTTTGCGGACCCGGAGACGATCCTGCTCGCGGAAATCACCGAAGAGGAGCGCCGGACGGACCCCATCGCGGCGATCAGCCACGAACGACTGGAGGAGAGCTTCTCGAGGCTCACCGCCGCGACGGACCAGGACGGCAATCCCTTCCGGATCGTCCGGGTGCCAGCGCCCGATTCCCTCTTCGACACGATGCGGGCCGGCGACGGGGTCTTCGACTACATCCAGCCGCTCGAGTACGAGGACGGGAGCAGCATCGAGCCCGACGACGAGATCAAGGTCGTCGCCGCGGCGAGTTATCTGAACTTCCAGGTGACGAACGAACTCGTGCTGGCCCAGAAGTACTGGAAGCCCGGAATGCCGGAGAGCCTGCGGCAAAAGGACGAACGCGCGCTCGCCATCCTCCGCGAGGTGTTCCCCGGCCGCGAAGTGGTCCCCCTCGACGCCATGGCGGTCAACCTGGGGGGAGGAGGAATCCACTGCATTCTGCAACAGGAACCGCGTCGAGTGACCCCGTAGCGGGGGTGTGGCGGCAAAGTGGGATCGAATAGCGAGGACCGCCCGGGGGCCCTGTCGCCACCGCCGCCGACTGACTGCGACTCCATCGCACCCGCCGCGTGAGCGGAGCGGAAAGCTGGGGCGCCCTCAGCCTGCTTCCCAGCCTTGCGGTGCTGGGGCTCGCGGTTTGGGCCCGCCGTCCCCTGGAGGCGCTGATCTTCGGGTCCCTGCTTGGGCACCTGATGCTGTCGCGGGGGGGCTTCCTCGGGTCGTTCCTCGAAAACGCCCAATCGGTGATGGCCGAGCCGGCGAGCGTCTGGGTGGTGCTCGTGGTGATGCTCTTCGGCGCCCTCATCGGCATCCTGGCCCGCGCCGGAGGGTCGAAAGCCTTCGGCGAGGCGCTCTCCCGGAGGCTCCGGACCCGCCGCGGGGTTCTCCTGGGCGCCTTCGGGCTCGGCGTCGTCACCTTCGTGGACGACTATCTGAACGCGCTGGCGGTCGGCGCGGCGTTTCGGGGAGCGGCGGACCGGATCGGCATTTCGCGGGCCCGGCTCGCCTACGTGGTGGACAGCACCGCGGCACCCATCTGCGTGTTGATTCCGGCGTCGACCTGGACGGTCTTCATCGCCGGGCTGTTCGAGCAGAACGGGCTCACCGGGGCAGGGGGCGGAATCGGTCTCTACGTCTCCCTGATCCCGTATCTCCTGTATCCGTGGTTTGCGATCCTGCTGGTGCTGGCGGTGATCCTGGGGGCGGTGCGGGACTTCGGACCCATGGCGGACGCCGAGCGCGAACTCCGCTCGGGAACCGCTCCGGCGACCGAGGCCCTCGACGAAAGCCTCGAACCGGCTGCCACCGAGGCCCCGGTGCGCCCCGGGCTCCGGACCCCGGCGTTCGTCCTTCCGATCCTGACCCTTCCCGCGGCGACCCTGGCGCTCGACGGTGATGCGCTCCTCGGGGTGGTCGCCGCCCTGGGAGTGGCCTTGCTGCTGACGGCGCTCGTCCGTCCGGCGGGCGGTCTCGGACCCGTTGCCGACGGCGCGTTTCTGGGAATGGAGAAGATGGTCTATCCGCTCGGGATCGTGCTCGTTTCCTTCATCCTGCGGGACGTGAATGCCGCCCTCGGGTTGACCGGGTTCGTGATCGGGAGCGTGCAGCCCATCGCGAGCGCCTGGATGCTTCCGGCGCTCGTGTTCGTCGTCCTCTCCGGAGTGGCGTTCGCCACCGGATCGTTCTGGGGGGCGTACACGGTGAGCCTGCCGGTCGTCGTCGGGCTCGCTACCGAGTTGGGCGCTCCATTGCCACTGACGCTGGGAGCGCTGGTTTCGGCGGGCGCCTTCGGTTCCCATGCCTGCTTTTACGGTGACGCCACGGTGCTTGCCGCGCGGAGCGCCGGGTGCTCGATCATGGAGCATGTCCGCACGCAGTTTCCCTACGCCCTGACGGGCGCCGGAGCCGCACTCATCGGGTTCGTGGCTCTCGGCCTGTGGTCCGGTTAGCGTGTCCCGTCTCCGGCGAAACGCCGCCGAACCCGCTTTTGTGGGTCCTGCCGGAGGTCCGTTGAGGACAGAATTGGCCGATGCAAGCTGACCGGCAGGCAACCGGCCACCCGCGGCTTGCCCTGATCCAGCGGGCGATCGAACCGAGCCGCGACGCCGCTCACCGAGGCGCGGTCGAGGCCGTGCGCCGAGCGGCGGCCGGCGGGGCCCGGATCGTCTGCCTGCCCGAACTCTATGACCTCCCCTACTTTCCGCGGCAGGTCGCGGTGGAAGGCTGGCGGCTGGCGGAGCGGCAGCCATCGGACCGGGTTCGGGAACTCGGCCGACTGGCGGGCGAACTTGAAATCGTGCTGGTGGTCCCGGTCTTCGAGGAAGCGGCCCCGGGAGTGCTCTTCAACGCCGCGGTCCTCTACGACGCCGACGGCAGGCAACTGGGCCTCTACCGCAAGAACCACATCCCGGCCGGGCCCGGGTACCACGAGAAGTACTACTTCACGCCGGGCGATACCGGCTATCCCGTTTGGGAAACGGCGTTCGGCCGGGTCGGCGTGGGTGTCTGCTGGGACTCCTGGTTTCCGGAGACGGCGCGTCTCCTCGCCCTTGGCGGCGCCGATCTGCTGCTCTTCCCCACCGCCATCGGCAGTGAGCCGGATCGTCCCGAGTACTCCTCGGAAGACGCGTGGCGTACGGTCATGCGCGGCCACGCGATCGCGAACGGCGTCTTCGTCGGAGCCCCGAACCGGGTGGGGGTCGAAGGCCCCATGACCTACTACGGCGGGAGCTTCGTCTCGGACCCGTTCGGCGAGGTGATGGCCTGCGCAGGCGCCGAGCCCGACATCGTCTTTGCCGATCTCGACTTCGGCAAGAACCGGGAACTCCGGGAGTTGCTGCAGTTCTTCCGGGACCGGCGGACGGACACCTACGGCGGCCTGTTGCGGGTTTCGCCGGACTCCGGGAAAGCGCGCTAGTGTGGTGTCCCGTAAATGCTGCGAGTCACCGAGAGCGGCCCAGTTCTCCCGGTGGGGGCGGCGCCCGGCTGACAAGGCTCGAATCGGGAGGAATACCGGGTGTATTCCGACTGATTCGGAACGCCGAGCGCAGCGGCCAGTTCTCCCGGTGGGGGCCA
>LXNJ01000821.1_pt1 | contig 19974 bp, 23 predicted proteins | sample 809081 | NCBI WGS metagenome assembly LXNJ01 (sample SAMN04870510, study PRJNA318959) | sponge metagenome | biome: sponge; feature: marine sponge reef; material: water | host: Petrosia ficiformis | place: Greece: Milos, Mediterranean Sea | collected 2013-05-29 | depth 5-7 m | reverse complement strand
GGGAGTGGTCGCCCTCCGAGTAGTGGCGGTAGGCGCGGGCGAACTCCGACTCCGCCCGTGTGAGAGCGTGGACGGAAGCCGCCGGCAGCGCGAGCAGCGGAAACCAGACGAGGACGTAGAGACGCTTTTTCATCGGCGTGCCGGATCGTTCCCGGAATTGTAACAGGCACGGCGCCGGCGGGTAAGGAGCCGGGGGCTGTGGTATACTCGAAGCCTGTCGTGCGGGCTGAGGAGCCCGCCGGCTCGGAATTCGGGGACGAGGCATCCATGGTCGACATCGCCGGCAACTGCAAACGGGTTCTGGAGGGAATCCGCCGCGCCGCGGAGCGGAGCGGCCGGGATCCGCGGCAGGTCAGGCTGCTTGCCGCCACCAAGACCCAGCCCGTCTCCGCGGTGCGGGCCGCCGTGGAAGCGGGGGTGCGTCTGCTGGGCGAGAACTACGTGCAGGAAGCGCAGGCCAAGAAGGAGCTCGTCGGCGATATTGCCGAGTGGCACTTGATCGGACACCTCCAGCGAAACAAGGCGCGGTCCGCGGCGGAGTTGTTTTCGGTCATCCAGACGCTGGACAACCCGCGCCTGGCCCGGCTATTGGACCGGGAGGGACGCGAGTGCAACCGCGACGTTCATGTGCTGGTGGAGGTCAACCTCGCCGGAGAGCAGACCAAGACGGGCGTGGCCGAGGAGGGACTTGCGCCGCTGTTGCGGGACGTGTCCGGACTGGAACGGCTCCGGGTCCGGGGGCTGATGATCGTGCCGCCGTTGGCCGATGATCCGGAAGCGAGCCGCCCGCACTTCCGGAGGCTCCGGGAGCTGCGCGATTCGCTGAACGACCTCGGCCTTGCCAACGTGGCCCTGGACGAGTTGTCCATGGGGATGACGCATGACTACGAGGTGGCGGTGGCCGAGGGGTCGACGCTGGTGCGGGTCGGCACCGCCCTGTTCGGCCCCAGAGGCCCGTCGCGGTAAGCGGGCTCAAACCAACCAGAGGTGGGGGATATGTTCGTGGCGGGAAACTTTCTGCAGGCGGTCGCCGGACTTCTCGATTTCGTCTTGACTCTCTACGTGTGGGTGATCGTGGGGCGCGCCGTGATCTCCTGGGTCAACGCCGACCCCTACAACCCCATCGTGCGCATGCTCTGCAACCTCACCGACCCGGTCCTGGACCGGTTGAGGCAGATGCTTCCCATGAGCTTCGGCGGCATCGACATGTCGCCCATCGCGGCCATCATCATCGTCTGGTTCCTGCGCGCCTTTCTGGTGACCTCGCTCTACGACCTGGCCCGGACGGTGAACTAGGCAATGAACGGTTTGAAACCCGCCCTTTCAACGCCGTCTTCCTGAGGATTGTGGTGCGAGGAGGGGGACTTGAACCCCCACGCCATTGCTGGCACTAGCCCCTCAAGCTAGCGCGTCTGCCTATTCCGCCATCCTCGCACACAGTTCGGTGGGCACCGTTCATGGAGAAGCCGGTGGTGCCGGCGGCTGCTCGGGACTCTCCGCCGCGGGTATGGCCGGGGCCGTCTGGGTTTGGGGTGCGACGGTTTCAAAGATGCTCGATACCGGACCCTGCTCGGCGAAGTACCCCAGGGTCAGGGAGGTCAGCATGAACACCACGGCCATGCCGGTGGTCACCCGGGTCAGGAAATTGCCCGCGCCGCTGCTGCCGAAGACGGTGGTGCTGGCGCCTCCGCCGAAAGCGGCGCCCATGTCGGTGCCCTTGCCGGTCTGCAGCAGGACCACGACGATGAGTCCCAGGCAAACGAGAATGTGAACGGTTGTCACCAGGATGATCATGCGTCCTCTGTCCGTGGGGTGTCGTTCGCCGCGAATGCGCTCACGATAGCGGCGAAGCTCCGTGGGTCGAGGCTGGCGCCCCCCACAAGGACGCCGTCGACTCCCGCAACCGCGGCCAGCTCGGGCGCGTTGTGCGGGGTTACGCTGCCGCCGTACAGGATCGGTATCTCCCGTGCGGGGGCTTCCCCGAGCCTGCGTGCCAGCCCTCGCCGGATCCAGCCGTGGGCCTCGGCTGCCTGCGCCGGAGTCGCGTTCTTTCCGGTGCCGATGGCCCACACCGGCTCGTACGCTACCGTGAGAATTTCATTAACACTTTTCGAAACACCCTTCAACGCGCCCGACAGTTGCGCGGACAGGATGCGGCGCATGCGCCCGGCCCGGCGTTCCTGGAGGGTCTCCCCGATGCACAGGACGGGTTTCAGGGACGCCTCCAGGGCGGCGGCGAGCTTCCGTCCGACGTCCCGGTCGGTCTCGCCGAAGAGGCGCCTCCGCTCGGAATGGCCCACGATCACGTGGCTGCAACCGGCGTCCCCCAGCATGTCCGCCCCGACTTCGCCGGTGAACGCCCCCTGGGGCTGCCAGTGAAGGTTCTGCGCGGACAGGTGCAGGCGGCTTCCCCTGAGGGCCCGGCGCACGGTTTCGAGGGAGGTGAACGGCGGCGCCAGCACCACCTCGACGGCCGGGAACCGGTTCCCTACCAGGCGCCGCACCCCGCGCGCCAGCGCCAGCGCTTCGGCCTGGGTCCCGTGCATCTTCCAGTTGGCTATGACCGTGGTTCTTGCCATGGGTCGGAACGTCTTTCAGACGCCGCGGGCGTCTTCCAGTGCCCTTACTCCGGGAAGGGTCTTGCCTTCGAGAAATTCAAGTGCGGCGCCCCCTCCGGTCGACAGGTGGGTCATGTCGTCCGCCACCCCCGCGAGCCGCACGGCCGCCACCGTGTCGCCGCCGGCGATGACGGTGGCCGCCTCCGAGGCCGCGAGGGCCCGGGCCACCGCCACGGTCCCGTGGCTGAAGGGTTCGCGCTCGAACAGCCCCAGGGGGCCGTTCCACAGGGCGATGGCCGTGTTTTTCAGCCTGTCGGTGAAAAGGGCCGCCGTTTCCGGACCGATGTCCAGCCCGATGCCGTCGTCGGGGATATCGACGCCGGGAGTCACCGAGGGGTCGCCGGCGTCGATGTCGCCGGCGGTGACGTGGTCGACGGGCAGCACGAACGGGACCCCGGCCGTCTCCGCCTCCGCCATGATCTCCCGGGCCACGGCGATGCTTTCCGTTTCCAGCAGCGACCGGCCCACGGCCACGCCGCGGGCGCTCAGGAACGTGTACGCCATGGCGCCGCCCACCATGATCCGGTCCACCCGGGGAATCAGGTTCTTGAGGATGCCGATCTTGTCCGAGACCTTGGCGCCGCCGAGGATCGCGGCCACCGGGCGCTCCGGCGCGCTCAGGATGCGCGACAGGTAGTCCACTTCCTTGTGGAACAGGAAACCCGCGCCTTTCTCCAGGAAGTGCCGGGCCATGCCGGCGGTCGAGGCGTGGGCCCGATGCGCGGCGCCGAAGGCGTCGTTGACGTAGACATCGGCCAGGCTGGCCAGTTTCGCCGCGAACTCCGGGTCGTTGGCTTCCTCGCCGGAATGAAACCGCAGGTTCTCCAGCAGCAGGACCCCGGCTCCGTCCGGGTCCGCGAGCAGTTGCCGGACTCCGGGGCCCACGCAGTCGGGGGCGAGCCGCACGGGGCGGGACAGTGTCCGCTCCAGGTAGCGTTGCACCGGCGCCAGGCTCCAACGGGGATCGCGTGTCCCGCCGGGACGGCCCAGGTGGGAGGCGATGACGAGCCGGGCGGCCTTTTCCAGCAGGAACACGATGGTGGGCAGCGTGCTGTCGATGCGGTGGGCCTCGGCTATGCCGCCCTCCGTCAGCGGCACGTTGAAGTCCACGCGGAGAAACACGGTTTTCCCCTCCAGATCCAGTTCTGAAACGCTGCGGAGCATGAGTTCGAGGGTCCTTGTCGATCCGCACGACCGGCGACCGGGGCCGCCGCGAGTCGCGGGGTCAGGGCGGGGCCAATTGACTAGGTACAGCGATTATAATAACTTTTCAAGATGGCAGGGTTTTGATGCTGTACTTCTCGGTTTACCAGCTAGCAGTCCAACCTGACGCTTTGAGAATGCAGCAAGAGGGCATCCTCGACCTGGTCATGGGATCGGGTCCGGTGGTCCAGTTGGTGCTCTACCTGCTGATCGTCTTCTCGGTGGTCAGTTGGGGTATCATTCTCTACAAGTTCAGGCACGTACGGGAGGCCAAGGTCCAGTCCGCCCGTTTCATCGAGATCTTCTGGGAAAGCCGCAACCTGGCCGAGATACGCAAGGCCAGTCAGGAGTTGCCGGCGAGCCCGGTGGCGCAAGTCTTCATCGCCGGATACGAGGAGCTGCTTCGGGTGTCCCGTCGCAATGCGGCGGAAGCGGAGGGCCTCACCACCGACCTGAGCGGGGTGGACAACGTGACGCGGGCCATGAAACGCGCCACCAACGTCGAGTTGACGAAGCTGGAACAGACGTTGACATTCCTGGCCACGACCTCCGGCTCGACGCCGTTCATCGGCCTCTTCGGCACGGTCTGGGGCATCATGAACGCGTTTCGCGGTCTCAGCGTCACCCGGTCGTCCACGATCCAGGCGGTGGCGCCGGGGATCGCCGAGGCGTTGGTCGCCACGGCCGCGGGCCTGGTGGCGGCGATCCCGGCGTTGATAGCCTACAACCACTTCCTTCAGGAGATCCGGGTGTTGACCACGGACATGGAGAACTTCACGCAGGAGTTCCTCAACATCGCCGAGCGTCACTTCACCAAGAAGTCGTAGGGGCCGGTTCGGAGAAAGGCTGAAGCATGGCGGCTGACGTGAGCCAGGGACGGGACAAGTTGCCGTTGTCGAACATCAACGTCACGCCCTTCGTGGACGTCATGTTGGTGTTGCTGGTCATCTTCATGGTGACGGCGCCGATCATCCAGCAGGGCGTGGAGGTGAATCTGCCGCAAGCCAAGGCCAGCCCGGTGTTGGACGAGGCGGACCCCTTGATCGTCACTGTCAGGAAGGACGGCCGGGTCTACCTGAACGACAACGAGATGACCCCGGCCGAGTTGGGAGCGAAGCTCCGGGCCAACCGCAGGCTGGACCCCCGGAAGCCCGTGTATCTGAGGGCGGACCGTGACGTCCGCTACGGGTCGGTGATCGCCGCGATCGGCGAGATCAAGGACGCCGGCATCGAGAAGCTCGGCATGATGGCCATGCCCCTGAACGATCAGTGAGGCGGACTCCGCGGGAAGTCATGACGGCGATGTTGCGAGACCTTTTTGGAAGAGTTCGTGGAGGATCGGGCCTGAGCCGTCTGAGGTGGTGGATCTGCTTTTCGGGCGCGCTCCATCTGGTGCTGATCGTGACGCTGCTGGTGGCGCCCACGAGCACGGCGCGCCGGGAACTTCCCATACCCGTCTACACCGTGGATCTCGTGGCCGGCCCGGCGCCGCTGCCCCGGCCCGCGGCGCCCGAGCCGAAGCCGGCGCCGGTGGAGACGCTGCCGTTGCCGGAGGACGACGAGCCGGAAGAGGCGTTCGCAGAGCCGGTGGCCCCGGAGCCGTCCAAGACCGTGAAGGCCCCGGAGAAGAAGCCGCCCCCGCCGAAGGAGAAGATACAGGTCAAGAAGCCGCCGGAGCCCAAGGTCAAGGAAGCGCCGCCGAAGAAGCCGAAGAAGAAGGCCGTCAAGCGCAAGAAGCCCGCCAAGCCCAGGAAGAAGGCCGTGGCGAAACCGATACCGCGGAAGAAGGGTGCTCCGAAGCGTCCCAGGAAGGTCGTCAAGAAGTCTTCCGCGAAGCCGAAACGAAGCGGGAAGGATACGCAGGTCGTTCGGAGACTCCGGCAGACACGCATCGAGGACGCCGTGGCCACCGCCATAGAGCGGGCCAAGCTGCGGCGCAAGATCGGCTTGGGGCAGGACGTGGGCGCCGGTGCGGGTGTCGGCGGGACCGGGACCGGCGGGCTCTTGAAGGGGAGAGAGTTCGTGGCTTACCTGAACGGGATGCGCGACGTCTTCAAGGAACGCTGGACCTGGATCGGCAAGCGCAGGGACCTGGAAGCGACCGTGAGCTTCGGAGTGCGCGCCGACGGAGAGATCTTCGGGCTCAAGCTGCTGAAACCTTCCGGGGATGCCGCGTACGACGAGTCGGTGGTGCGGGCCGTACGGCGTTCGGTTCTGCCGCCGCCGCCACGGCGGTACGCGCGCGAGTTCGCCGAGGTCGAGTTCACTTTCCGGCCGGACTCCGAAGGCTAGTGTCGTGTCCCACGACACTAGCGACGTGAGAGGCGTACAGGTGGAGAAGGACTGTTTGGTCATGGGGGAAAACGTCATGCCGCCACGGGCAAGAACGAGAGCGGGTCGTTCCGTCCGCGCCCCGAGCCGGATGCGCTGGTGGATCATCGCCGGGTTGCTGTCTTGCTGGCTTTTTCCGGCGATGGCCCAGGCGCAGGTCAAGGGCCTCATCGTCGGCCCCGGCGCCCAACGTTACCGGCTGGCGGTCTCGCCGCTCAGGAACCTGGGCGCCGCCGGCGACGCCGGGCGCCTTTCGGAGCGCATCGCGGACGTCATCGCGGATGACCTCGACCGATCCGGCTGGTTCAAGGTCATCGACCGCTCCGCCTACCTGGAGAATCCGCAACGAACCGGGATACGGCTGGGCCGCTTTGACTTCAGGGACTGGGCGACCATCGGCGCCGAGGGACTGGTGAAGGGAGGCTTTCGCGTCCGGGGCGCCCGGGTCGAGTTCGAGTTGTGGCTCTACGATGTATTCCGCCAGGAGTCGGTCGTCGGCAAGCGGTACTCGGGGGACATCAAGGACGCGCGGCGCATGGCGCACAAGTTCGTCGACGAGATCATCCTGAAGCTGACCGGCACCCGCGGCGTGTTCGATACCAGGATCGCGTACGTGTCGACCGGAGGGGACCGGTTCAAGGAAATCTACGTTTCCCATCTCGACGGGACGGAGAGAAAGAAGGTCACCGACAACCGGACCATCAATCTGTTTCCGTCGTGGGCGCCCGACGGCAAGGGGCTCGTATACACGTCGTACAAGAACGGCAAGCCCCAATTCCTGAGCTTCGATCTCGAGGCCAACCGGGAGAAGCCGCTCTCGACGCGCAATGGCCTGAACCTGGGCGGGCGCTGGTCGCCGGACGGGCGGCACCTCGTCCTCCCCCTGGAGCAGGGGCGGAACGTCGATCTCTACTTGTTGAACCACGCGGGCGCTATCGTGCGGCGCCTTACCCGGAACGCGGGCATCGACGTCTCGCCGACATGGTCGCCGTCGGGAGACCGGATCGCCTTCGCGTCCGATCGGCAAGGCTCCCCGCAACTCTACATCCTCACTCTCGCCTCGGGCGCCATCAAGAGGCTGACCTTCAAGGGCTCCTACAATCAGTCGCCGGATTGGTCGCCCTCGGGAGACCGGATCGCGTTCACGGGCAGGTCCAACGGCGTCCTGAACATCTTTACCATCCGCCCCGATGGCGGCGAGCATCGGATGATCACCTCCAACCGCCACAATGACGAAGATCCGTCATGGGCTCCGGACGGAAGGTTCCTTGTCTTCGCGTCCGACAGATCCGGTTCCCGCCGCATCTATACCATGCGCGTGGACGGTGAGAGCCAGCGTAGATTGACAGGCTCCGTGGGAGATGATACAGATCCGTCATGGTCACCGCGGCTTCCATAGCCCGGTACAGCGGCACGCCTCGACTATCCAGCCAAGGGAAAGGCAGAGAGTAAACGGATGAAAAGAAACGCGGTTTTCTTGCTGTTTTGTTCCCTTTCCCTCACCATGCTTGTCTCCTGTGTGCCGCCCCCCGTGGAGCCGGAGGGGGAGCTTTCGTCCACCCCTCCGGTGGAGGATCCCGCGGCTCCAAGCGACTCCGGCGCCATTGCCGAGGGCGATCTCGCGCAGACGAAGCAGGATGGAATGGGTCAGACGAGCCTGAGCGCTCACCAGGAAGGCACGTTGCCGGACCCCGGCGTTCTGGCCGACATCTTCTTCGCCTTCGACCGTTCCGAGCTCGACCCGGATGCTCGTGACATCCTGCAACGCAATTCCGAGTGGATCAAGCAGAACCCGGCGGTCACCATCGAGATCGAAGGGCACGCGGACAACCGGGGAACCAACGAGTACAATCTGGCCCTGGGCGCCAGAAGGGCGCAGGCCGTCAAGGACTACCTCGTCACATTGGGAAACGCGCCCGATCGCCTGTCCACCATCAGCTACGGGGAAGAGCTTCCGGTCTGCGGCGTGGACTCCGAGGAGTGCTGGGTGAAGAACCGCCGTGCGCACTTCGTCGTCCGCGCCCAGAAGCCGGCCTCGTAAGGAGTCCCGCTTGTCCCGGGTTCCTGGTAACACGAGTCAAGCCCGTCCATTGGTTCTTCATATGCGAGAAGGCTCCATGTCGATGCGGGTCGCTGCACCGGCCATGCTGGCCGTGATGTTCCTGGCCGCCATGTGGGGGTGTCAGGTCGACTACCACGCGGCGCCGGCGCCCTACGATCGGGCTCCCCTGACGGCGGCGGAACGGGAAGAGTTGAACCAGTTGAAGGCGGAGTTCGACCAGGCCCGAAAACAGTTGGCCGACACTCGCGCGGAGTTGGCCGCCATGGGCGGCCGCGTGAACGCGGTGGAGGGGTCGATCCAGGAGATCCGGAGCGGCGCCGGCACCGGTCCCGGCAGCGCCGCGGAACTCGGCGAACGCGTGGCGGCCCTCGAGACGGAAGTCCGGACCCAGCGGGAACTGCTGCAGGTTCGGGAGGACGAGCTTCGCCTGTTGCGCGACGCGGTGCTCCCGTCCGGCACGGCGCCGAGTGGTACCACGGCCGCGGCCCCGAAAGCGGACCCGGGAACAGCCAAGCCGGACACGCCGCCGAAGACCGCCGATCCGGGCCAGGTGCCGGCCACCACCCCGGTGGCCGAGCAGGACTACGAGAACGCGTGGAAGCGCTTGAGGGAAAAGGACTATCGCGGCGCCATTCAACAGTTCAAGAAGTTCGTCGAGACTCATCCGAAGAGCACCCTGACCGACAACGCCCAATACTGGGTCGGTGAAAGCTACTATGCGCTCAAGGAGTTCGACCAGGCCATTCTGGAATTCGACGAGGTTCGCAAGAAGTACCCCGACGGCGACAAGGCTCCCGCCGCCTGGCTCAAGATAGGATTCGCCTTCGCCGAGTTGGGGAATCGCGTGGACGCCAGACTCATTCTTCAGGAAGTCATCAACCGGTATCCGCAATCCGACGCAGCCGAAAAGGCTCGGGAAAAGATACAAGCCCTGGACACCTGACACCTGACCCGGATGCCGCGGCTCTTCCGCGATTTGAGGACCGGAATCCGGGCGCGGCCCCGAAGATGCCCGCACGGGCGGCCCGCCGAACGCCACGGCCCCGGATGCGGGGCTGCGGGGTCAAAAAAACACGATGCAGATTCTGCGGCACGTCAAGCACGAGATCGTACGTCCCGTCGTGACCATCGGGAACTTCGATGGCGTGCACCTGGGCCACCAGGACCTTCTGCGCCGGATCATGGAAGACGCGCGATCAAGCGGCGGGTCCGCGGTGGTGCTGACCTTCGAACCCCATCCGTTGAAGATTCTCGCCCCCAGTTTCGCTCCCCGGCTGATCCTCACTCGCAAGGACAAGCTGGCGCTCCTGCGCAGCGTCGGCATCGATTTCGTGGTGATCCAGCGGTTCACGCCGGCCTTCTGCGCATTGTCCGCGCACGAGTTCGTGAATCGCTATCTGGCAGGGCTCGGCGTGGAGGTCCTGTGGGTCGGAGAGGATTTCCGCTTCGGCAAGGACCGGGCCGGGACGGTGGACGAGTTGATGAGGTGGGGACCCGCGGCGGGGATGGAGATCAAGGTCATTTCGCCTGTGGCGGATTCGGACCAGGCCATCAGCAGCAGCCGTATCCGCACGCTGGTGGAAGAAGGCCGGGTCGATACGGCGCGGCGGCATCTGGGTCGCAGCCACTTCATTACCGGCGCCGTCGTCAAGGGACACCAGCGGGGGCGGGAACTCGGCTTCCCCACCGCCAATGTGCGCACCCGGACGGAAGTGGTCCCCGCCAACGGAATCTATGCGACGTTGGTCCGGGTGGGAGGACGCGTTCTCGACAGCGTCACCAGCATCGGCGTCAATCCTACCTTCGGGCCGGGAGCCAGAACCATCGAGACGCACATCCTGGACTTCGAGGAAGATCTTTACGGACGCCGGGTGCAGGTGTTCTTCGTGGAAAGACTTCGGGAGGAACGGAATTTTCCGTCCGTGCGGGAGCTCGTCCGGCAGATTGAAGCGGATGTCGTCGATGCCCGCTTCGTGCTGGCCGGCGTCGGCGCCGAGAGCCTGACCGGGCCGTGCTTGACAAAGCCGCCCGTTTCACCTAGTATCTAGGCTATCGTCCCGCGATGACGTCACCCAATCGTTTCCGATCCAGTCCGCGTTAATCAATCATTGCTACATCAGGTCCGTTTGAATCGATCCGTTTCGTCGGCTTTGCACCCGTTTCTTGTCCGGGTTCACAGGCCGCCGGCAGTGTGACTGAAAGGAAGTTTTATGGCTAACGTACGCACGCGCACCGCAGCAGAAAGCGATCCCAAGGGGGAGGCGCCTCAGAACCACCGCAGGGGTCGGGCAGCGGCTTCAGCGGCCGAACCGGTGCACCAGAACGGCTTGAATCTGAGTTCGCTCAAATCCAAGAAAATCGCCGAGTTGGCCAACATCGGCAAGGGCTTCAGCATCGAGAGCGCCGCGAACATGCGGCGGCAGGACCTGATATTCGCCATCCTGCAGGCACAGACCGAGAAGAACGGTTACGTGTATGGAGAAGGGGTGCTTGAAACCCTGCCCGACGGGTTCGGTTTCCTGCGGGCGCCGGATTACAACTACCTGCCCGGTCCCGACGACATCTACGTCTCGCCCAGCCAGATCAGGCGTTTCGGCCTGCGCACCGGAGACATCATCTCCGGCCAGATCCGGCCTCCCAAGGACGGCGAGCGCTATTTCGCGCTCCTCAAGGTCGAGAGCATCAACAACGGCGATCCCGACAAGGTGCGGGACAAGATTCTCTTCGACAACCTCACCCCGCTCTATCCCGACAACCGCATTAACCTGGAGCACCAGCCGGACGAATATACCACGCGCTTCATCGATCTGTTGACGCCCATCGGCATGGGACAACGGGGGCTGGTGGTGGCGGCGCCGCGGACCGGCAAGACCATGATGTTGCAGAACATCGCCAAGGCCATCGCCCACAACCACCCGGATGCGGTTCTCATCGTCCTGCTCATCGACGAGCGTCCGGAAGAGGTCACCGACATGCAGCGCTCGGTGGTCGGGGAGGTGGTGAGCTCCACCTTCGACGAGCCCGCGACGCGCCACGTGCAGGTGGCCGAGATGGTCATCGAGAAGGCCAAGCGGCTGGTGGAGCACGGCAAGGACGTCATCATTCTGCTCGACAGCATCACCCGGCTGGCCCGGGCCTACAACACCGTGGTGCCGCCGAGCGGCAAGATCCTCTCCGGCGGCGTCGATTCCAACGCGTTGCACAAGCCGAAGAAGTTCTTCGGCGCCGCCCGCAACATCGAGGACGGCGGCAGCCTCACGATCATCGCGACGGCCCTGATCGACACCGGGAGCCGGATGGACGAGGTGATCTTCGAGGAGTTCAAGGGCACGGGCAACATGGAGATCAACCTGGACCGCAGGCTGATGGACAAGCGCGTCTTCCCGGCCGTGGACATCAACAAGTCCGGTACCCGGAAGGAAGAGCTGCTGATCCCCAAGGAAGACCTCAACCGCATCTGGATCCTGCGCAAGGTGCTGTCCCAGCTCAACGTGGTGGAGGCGATGGAATTCCTCATCGACAAGCTCCACGGCACCAAGAACAACAAGGAATTCCTCGAGTCCATGAACACGTGACCGGACCCTGCGGGCTCCGGAGTTCCCTTGCGCGGGGGGGCCGATTTTGTTAATAGCCTTCGTGGCTTTCTCCCATTCCCGGTAGCGCACAGCGGGTAGTGGCCTGTATGATACGGGCCACTGTGGACCGGCAGTTCATTCCTACAGGCCACTAGCTTGGCGAGGCAGGAAAACAGGATGTTGAGCTACGTAAAATTCGAGGTTCTTGCGTTATGACGGATGTAACCATGAAGCAGCTTCTGGAGGCCGGGGTGCACTTCGGCCATCAGACCAGTCGCTGGAATCCCAAGATGAAGCCCTACATTTTCGGCGCTCGGAACGGGATTCACATCATCGACCTGCAGCAGACCGTGAGGATGGTGAAGGACGTCTGCGCCCAGGTCCGCGACCTGATCGTGGCCGGCGGCCACGTCCTGTTCGTGGGGACCAAGAAGCAGGCGCAGGATTCGGTCCGGGAAGAGGCGGAACGCTGCGGCATGTCCTATGTCCATCACAGGTGGCTGGGCGGCACGTTGACCAACTTCCAGACCGTCCGGCAGAGCATCGAACGGCTCAAGAAGCTGGAGGAAATGGCCAACGACCCCAAGATCGTCGAGGCGTTGACCAAGAAGGAGATGCTCTCTCACAGCCGCGAGCAGGCCAAGCTGGAACGCGCCCTCGGCGGCATCAAGGACATCAAGAAGCTGCCGGACGCGGTGTTCATCATCGACCCCGGCCAGGAAGCCATCGCGGTCCGTGAGGCTCGCAAGCTGGGCATCAAGGTCATTGCGATCATCGACACCGACTGCGATCCGGATCTGGTGGACCACAAGATCCCGGGCAACGACGATGCGATTCGCGCCATCCGTCTCTTCTGTAGCCTGATGGCCGAGGCCGTCAACGAAGGCAAGGCGCTGTGCGACCAGGCGAAGATGGAGGCCGAGGCCGCGCAGGCGGAGGCCGCGGCAGCCGAAGCCGCGCAGGCCGAAGTCGCTTCCGAAGGGGAGCAGGCCGGGGAGGAACCGGCGGCAGGCGAGGCGGTAGCGGCGCCGGAAACGGTCCAGCCGGAGGCAGCGGCAGCGGCCCCGGCGGAAACGCCGGAACCAGCCCCGGCAGGGTCCACGGAGCCGGCACCGTCTACGGAACTGCCGCCGGCAGCCACTGCCGAGGGGGCACAGGCGGAACCCGTTCGGGAGAACGAGGACACCGACAAGTCCACGGATGCGCCGACCACGGCGGGGAGTTGAGTCAGCATGGCCATCGATGCGAGTCTAGTCAAGGAACTGCGGGAGAAAACGGGCGCGGGGTTCATGGATTGCAAGAAGGCCCTGGTGGAGTGCGAGGGTGACTTCGAGAAGTCCGTGGATCACCTGAGAGCGAAGGGATTGGCGCTGGCCGCGCGCAAGTCGGAGCGTGAGGCGAGCGAAGGTCTCGTGGGCGCGTACATCCACGGCGGAAACAAGATCGGTGTGCTCCTGGAAGTGAACTGCGAGACGGACTTCGTGGCTCGGACCGAGGAGTTCCAGGCCCTGGTCAAGGATCTTTCCATGCAGGTCGCGGCGGCCAACCCGCGCTACGTGCGGCGTGAGGAAGTCGACGAAGATGAGATGGAGCGGGAGAAGGCCATCTACCGGCAACAGGCCGAGGAGTTGAAGAAGCCGGAGCCCGTGCTGGCCAAGATCGTCGACGGAAAGATGGAGCGTTTCTACGAGGAAGCGTGTCTCATGGAGCAGGCCTTCATCAAGGAGCCGACCCGCCGGGTCAAGGACCTGATCCAGGACGCCATTGCACGTTTGGGCGAGAACATCCGGGTCAGGCGTTTCGTTCGCTACTCCGTGGGCGAGGGGATGAAAGAGTAGCGCAGGGTCCCACCGAATGACCGGCGTGGAGTTGAGATACAAACGGGTCATTCTGAAGATCACAGGAGAGGTGCTCGCGGGAGAGCGCCACTACGGCATCGATCCGGCCACCGTCGCGCGGTTCGTGGAAGAGATCCGGGAGGTCCACGAGCTCGGCTGTGAAATTGCCCTGGTGATCGGCGGCGGCAACATCCTGCGGGGCGCCGAGGCCAGTGACCACGGCATCGACCGGGCCAGCGCCGACTACATGGGCATGCTGGCGACGGTCATCAACAGCATCGCGCTCCAGGACGCGTTGGAAAAGATCGGTGTTTCAACGCGTGTCATGTCGGCCATCGAGATGCGGCAGGTGGCCGAGTTGTACATTCGCCGGCGGGCGGTGAGGCACCTGGAAAAGCGCCGGGTGGTGATCTTCGCGGGCGGAACCGGCAATCCCTACTTCACCACCGACACCACCGCAAGCCTGCGGGCCATGGAAGTGGGCGCGGAGGTGATCCTGAAGGCCACCAAGGTCCGCGGCGTCTACGACACCGATCCCATGAAGAATGACGGTGCGAAGCTTTTCCGGGAGCTCACCCACATGGAGGTGCTCAGCAAGGAGCTCAAGGTGATGGACGCCACCGCCATCTCTCTTTGCATGGACAACAAGCTTCCCATCATCGTCTTCAACGTCATGGAGCGCGGCAACATCCGCAAGGTGGTGAGCGGCCAACCCATCGGGACCCTGGTAGGGGTCGGCGACCCCAACGCGCCGCGCCAATAGGTGAGACATGGACGAGGTCTTCTACGGCATCTTCCAGGAAGAGTTGGAGAGAACCATGACGGCCATGCGCCGGGAGCTTGCACGGGTGCGGACGGGACGGGCGTCGGCGTCGCTTTTCGACGGGGTGACGGTGGAATACTACGGTACCGCGACCCCGCTGAACCAGATCGCCACCATCGCGGTCCCCGAGCCGCGGCTCGTGACGATCCAGGCGTACGATCCAAGCGCCATCAGGGGCATCGAAAAGGCCATCCTCAAGGCCGACCTCGGCCTTACTCCCGCCAATGACGGCAAGTTGATCCGGGTGCCGATTCCGGAGCTCAGCGGCGAGCGGCGCAACGAGCTGGTGAAGCAGGTCCGCAAGACCGCCGAAGAGTACCGTGTCTCGGTGCGGAACCATCGCCGCGCCGCCATCGACGAACTGAAGCAGATGCAGAAGGACAAAGAGATCACCGAGGACGAGGTCAAGCACGCCCAGGATCGCATCCAGAAGACGACCGCCGAGTTCGTCGCCAAGGTGGACGGTTTCCTCAAGGCCAAGGAAGAGGAGATCATGGAGGTCTAGTAGTCCTGTCCTCCGCATCTTGTCATGCGAATGAACCGGACAGGACGCTAGTGTCCGCCCTCCGATCTTTCCGGAATGGAGCTTTACGGGCTGGAAAAGAGTCGACTGCCGACTCATGTCGCGATCATCATGGACGGCAACGGCCGTTGGGCCAGGCTGCGGGGCAGGAGCCGCATCGAGGGTCACCGTGAGGGGACGGAGTCGGTCAGGGCCACGGTCGAGGTGAGCCGCAACCTCGGCATTCGCTACCTGTCACTGTACGCATTCTCCTACGAAAACTGGAATCGGCCCCATGACGAGGTCGAGGGGCTGATGGGACTCCTGGAAGACTACCTGGAGGGCGAGCAGGAGCGCATGATGCGCGAGGGGATCCGCCTCATGGCCATCGGCGACCGGGATCGTCTGCCCGTCTCGGTACGCCGGGTGCTGGACCACAACATACGCCTGACGCGCAAGAACACCGGCATTACCGTCATTCTGGCCCTCAGCTACAGCGGCCGCCGAGACATCGTCAAGACAGTGCGGGACATCGCCCGGAAAGTGAAGGCCGGGCGCTGCAAGCTCGCGGAGATCGACGAGTCGATGATCGCCGCCAACACGGAGACCGGGCCCATCCCGGACCCGGACCTGTTGATCCGCACCAGCGGAGAGATGCGCATCAGCAACTTTTTCCTGTGGCAGATACCGTACACCGAGCTGTACATCACGCCCACGCTCTGGCCTGACTTCTCCGAGCAACAGTACGTGCAGGCGCTGCAGGAATTCCAGCGTCGGAAGCGCCGTTTCGGCAAGACGGACGAGCAGCTCCTTCAAGGTTAGCAGATGCGCACCCGGGTACTGACCGCGCTGGCCGGAATACCCGTTGTCGTCGGGATCATCGTGCTGGACAGCATCTGGCTGTTTGCGTCGTTCATCGAGATCCTCGCCCTCATCGCCCTTTACGAGTACTTTCGCATGGCCTTTCCGGGCCATGGGTGGGTGCGCGTGAGCGGGATCGCGGCCGGCATGCTGATGTCCCTGACGTTGATCGTTCCCGGGCTGTCGGCTCTCCTGCCGGTGGTCGTGGCGGCCCTGTGCGTGGTTTTCATCTTCACCGGCGGCGCGGTGGAGGAACGTTACCGGCACCTGGGGCTGGCGCTGGCCGGGGCTCTCTACCTGGGATATCTGTTCCCCCATTTCGCGGTCCTTTACCGCGGCGGCTACCCTTGGGTGCTGTGGGTGCTGATCGTCGTGTTCACGTCCGACAGTGCCGGCTACTTTGGCGGTGTGGCCTTGGGCCGAAGAAAGTTGTATCCTTCCGTCAGCCCGGGGAAGACCGTTGAAGGATCGGTGGCTGCCACGGTGGCGGGAGTCGCCGCCGGATGGCTTTCGGGCTGGTGGCTTCTGGCCTTGCCGTCGGCTCCGCTGCTGGGGTTTTCCCTTGCCGTCGTCCTCGCCGCCCAGGTCGGCGACCTGTTCGAATCGGTGATCAAGCGGGGCTTCGCGGTCAAGGATTCGGGCGGCATCCTGCCCGGCCACGGCGGCCTGATGGATCGGCTCGACAGCCTGATCTTCCCGGGAGTCCTGAGCACCTACTGCCTGCGGTTCTTATCATGAAATCCATCGTCATCTTGGGCTCCACCGGCACCATCGGCGTCAACGCCCTGGACGTCGTCCGGACGTTCAAACGCCGCTTCAAGGTCAGCGGCCTGGTGGCCGGGCGCAACCTGGAGTTGCTGGCGCGCCAGATCGCCGAGTTCGCCCCGCGTATCGTCAGCGTGAGCGACCGGGACGACGTCGACGCCCTGCGGAAGCTCATCGGCCGGCGCCGGGTCGAGCTGGTCTGCGGCGAGGAAGGAGCGGTGGCCGCGGCCACCGAGCCCACCGCCGACTTCGTCCTGGCCGCCATCGTGGGCGGGGCGGGGCTCGTACCGACCTTCGCGGCGGTGCAGGCGGGCAAGGACGTGGGACTCGCCAACAAGGAAGCCCTGGTCATGTCGGGCGAGCTTTTCGTCCGCGAGGCCCGGAAGCGGGGTGTGCGGCTCCTGCCGGTGGACAGCGAGCACAGCGCGGTGTTCCAGTGTCTCGAGGGCAACCGCCGCGAGGACGTGGACAAGATCATCCTGACCGCGTCGGGCGGACCGTTCCTGCGCACGCCGCTGCGGGAGTTGCGCCGTGTGACCATCCAGCAGGCGCTGCAGCACCCCACCTGGAAGATGGGACCCAAGATCACCATCGATTCCGCCACCATGATGAACAAGGGGCTGGAGGTGATCGAGGCCCGCTGGCTGTTCGGCGTGCCCGCGGAGCGGGTGGAGGTGACCATCCATCCCCAAAGCATCGTCCACTCCATGGTGCGCTACCGCGACGGCGCCGTCATGGCCCAGCTCGGGATCCCCGACATGCGCATTCCCATCGCCTACGCGCTCTCTTACCCTGAACGGCTCGATATCGGGCTGGCGCCTTTGAACCTGCAGAAGCAGGCGGAGCTGACCTTCACGGAGGTGGAGGGCCGGCGCTATCCGGCGCTGGACATCGCCTACGGGGCTCTCGCCCAGGGCGGCACGGTCCCGCCTGTTCTCAACGCCGCCAACGAGGTGGCGGTGGCCGCTTTCCTGGACGGACGCATCGGTTTTCGTCAGATACACGAGATCAGCAGGAAGACCATCGAGTCCCACGAATCCGTCAAGCCGAGGAACCTGCAACAGGTCCTGGATGCCGATCAATGGGCCCGGGGGTTCGCCCGGGACCTCGCGCAACGCAACGGTTCGGCACGGTGATCGACATCGCCTACATGGTCGCCGCCGCCGTCGTGGCGTTCGGCGTGCTGGTGTTTCTCCACGAGCTGGGCCACTTTCTCGTGGCCAAGAAAACCGGCGTAGGCGTGTTGACCTTCTCCATCGGTTTCGGTCCGAAGGTGCTGATCCGCCGCTACGGCGAAACGGAGTATTGCGTGAGCGCCTTTCCCCTCGGAGGGTACGTCAAGATGGTGGGCGAGGACCCGCAGGAGGACGTCGGCTCCGCGGACCTGGACCGCTCCTTCGCGCACCGGAGCCTGGCCAGCCGCACCGCCATCGTGGCGGCGGGGCCGGTGGCCAACTTCCTGCTGGCCATGGCGGTGTTTCTTTTCGTCTTTATGGTTTTCGGGGTGCCCTACCGCACCGCGGAGGTCGGCGGCGTCAAGGCGGGTTCCCCCGCGGCCGGCGCGGGGCTGCAGGCCGGGGACCGCGTGGTCATGGTGGGCGACCGGCCCATTCGTTCCTGGGACCAGTTGTCCGCCGAGGTCAGGGCGAGCCAGGGCCGTCCCTTGGATCTGGGCGTCGCCCGAGGCGAACGGGAGTTCTCGGTGACGTTGAGCCCCGAGCGGGGTGAGACGCAGACGCTTCTGGGCGAGGTCGAGGAGACCTGGCTGATCGGTATCCAGAGCGCCGGCACCGTGGAGGTGGAGCGGAAGAATCCGCTGACCGCGGCGTTGCTCTCGGTCTCCCGCACCGTGGAGATCACGCTGCTGACGCTGGAAGTGCTGGTGAAGATGGTGGTGGGGCGCGTCGACTCGTCGAATCTCGGCGGCCCGGTGATGATCGTCCAGATGGCCGGAGAGCAGGCCCAGAGGGGTGTCGCCAACTACCTGTTCCTGTTGGCGCTGCTGAGCATCAACCTCGGCGTGCTCAACCTGCTGCCCATCCCCATGCTGGACGGCGGGCACCTGCTCTTCTTCCTCATCGAGGCGGTGCGCGGGAAACCCCTGGAAGTACGGCAACGGGAACGTGCCCAGCAGATGGGTCTGGTGCTGCTGCTCTTCGTGATGGTCTACGCGTTCTACAACGATCTGGCGCGGATCTTCAGCGGCTGACCCGAACCGGGGGATCGTCGCGGGCGCCGAACGACTGCCGGGTTCTTTCCCCGGGGGCGGCAGATACGAACATGAAGGTACTTGGAATCGACACGTCGACGGCGTTGCTGAGCGCCGCGGTCCTGGACGACGGCCGGCTCGCCGCCGAGAGCGCGCGGGAGTCGCTACAGGCCGGGGACCGGCGGCCGGGCCGGTCCAACCACGCCGAAGGGCTTATCCCGCTCATCGAGGAGGTGCTCGCCCAGGCGGCGGTGGACCTGTCCAGTCTCTCGTTGCTGGGCGTGGCGGTGGGGCCCGGCTCGTTCACCGGGCTGCGGATCGGCATCAGCACGGCCAAGGGTCTGGTGTACGGTTCGGACACGCCGATGGTGGGGGTCCGGACCCTCGAGGCGGTGGCGTACCGGGTGCCGCCCGATGACGGCGCCGCGTTCGTTTGCCCGTTGATGGATGCGCGCAAGGGCGAGGTCTACGGCGCGCTGTACCGCCGCACGGCGACCGGCTTCGAGTGCCTGATCGAGGACACCGTGACGGCGCCCGAGTCCCTGGTGCGGCAGGTCGAGGCGGCGGCCTCGGCGCCGTGCGTCTTCGTGGGAAACGGTGCCCGGGCGTACGCCGATCTGATCGCGCGATGCACCGGCGCGCGCGCGCGGATCACCACCGGAGACGAATTTCCCACCATCGCCTCCGCGATCGCGCGGATCGCCGAGGCGAGGTTCCGGGCCACGCCGGAAACGGCGGCCGAGCCGTTGACACCCCACTACATCCGGCCGCCGGACGCGGTGGTCGGAGCGGGCCGGGACGCTTCCCGGTAGGCAGTGGCGCGTTGACAAAAATGCGGCCGTTGGATACATTTGACGGCTTACCCCAATTACTGATCAGGAGGTCGTCCAATGGAGGAGAGAGAGGAGCAGATGATTGCCTCTGTCTTGGAAAAGGACCCGGAACTTCGTAAATATTATGAAGAACACCTGGAGTACGAGAAGCGCTTGGTGGACTTGCACGACAAGGGCTATCTGTCGCCCGAAGAGGAGATGGAGAAGAAGCGTATCCAGAAACTGAAGCTCGTGGGCAAGGACAGGATCATGCAGATTCTCGGCAAGTACAAGTCCACGAGCTAGTGGCGCGGGCCACCGGGGGAGAGAACGATGAAGTTGACCGGGTCGGAAATATTTGTGGAGTCGCTCAAG
>LXNJ01000820.1_pt1 | contig 19984 bp, 24 predicted proteins | sample 809081 | NCBI WGS metagenome assembly LXNJ01 (sample SAMN04870510, study PRJNA318959) | sponge metagenome | biome: sponge; feature: marine sponge reef; material: water | host: Petrosia ficiformis | place: Greece: Milos, Mediterranean Sea | collected 2013-05-29 | depth 5-7 m | reverse complement strand
ACCGATTTTTGGTTACCGCTCTATGGTATACGCTATGATTGCGATTGCATTTTTGGGATGGGTTGTTTGGGGGCATCATATGTTCCAAAGTGGAATGCGTCCCGGCATGGGGGCATTCTTCATGACGACAACAATGCTAATTGCAGTGCCTTCTGCCATTAAGACCTTTAACTGGCTTGGTACGATGTTCCGCGGTTCAATCCGATTTACAACACCGATGCTTCATGCTATCGCCTTTGTATCTATGTTCGTAATCGGTGGGCTAAGCGGCATCTACATGGCAAATACGCCAGTTGATATATACATACACGATACTTATTACATTGTAGCGCATATTCACTATGTCGTTTTTGGGGGAAGCCTGTTTGCTATTTTTGGCGGTATTATCTTCTGGTTCCCGAAGATGTATGGGCGTTATATGAACGATACGTTGTCCAAAATTCATTTTTGGTTGACCTTCATAGCCTTTAACTGTACTTTCTTCCCAATGCACATTCTGGGTGTAGGTGGACACATGCGGCGCATTTCTAACCCGATGCAGTATGAGTACCTGCAAACCTTTGAAGGAATGAACCTCTTTATCACGATGAGTGCGTTTACGCTCGGTTTTGTGCAATTGATACTTGTCTTCAATTTTGTCTGGAGCATATATCGTGGTAAGGTCGCTGAAAAGAACCCGTGGAATGTCAATACGTTGGAATGGGAGGCACCGACGCCAGTGCCACACGGCAATTTTGCTCAGATTCCAACTGTTTATCGTGGTCCTTATGAATACAGCGTCCCCGGCGAAGAATCTGATTTTATTCCGCAAGCACAACCTGAACATGCACCAGCAAGTGCTGGAGATTAGTTAGTATAAGCAGTTTCTACCGGTAGGTGCGGTTTCTAACCGCACCTATGAAGACTTAACATGAAGAAACAACTTAGCTATAGTCCGTGGCTACATCGGATAGCATTGCTCACCGCAGGTGCAACGTTTCTGTTGATTGTTATTGGAGGGATTGTAACAAGCACTGAATCGGGATTGGCAGTACCAGATTGGCCAACAACCTTCGGGTACAATATGTTTCTATATCCGTTATCCGAAATGGTAGGCGGAATCCTATATGAACATAGCCATCGCTTGATGGGTTCGTTAGTCGGTCTGTTAACGATTGGACTTCTTGTGATGCTGATGGTCAAAGATTCGCGCAGATGGATAAAATGGCTTGGGGTAGCGGCCCTCATCGGTGTCAGTGTACAGGGTCTTCTCGGAGGGCTTCGGGTTACTGAGCTAAATCTTAACTTAGCAATAGTTCATGCGTGCCTTGCACAAGCGTTCTTGGCATTACTCTGTGGAATATGTTGGTTTACTTCCCGTGACTGGTTTGAAAATCAGTCTGAAAGCACTGTTGATACCGTTTCAGCAAAGAAATTGCGCAGGTTGAGTCTAATTACAACTTGTTTGATATACGTTCAACTCATCTTCGGAGCAATTTTACGACATACAGGGAATAGACTTGACGCACATCTTCTTTTGGCATTCTTGGTAACGCTTCACATTTTTCTGCTGGCAAGACGTTTCTTTAGTATAGGTGGGGAAACCCAAAGTATTGGTCAGACATTGCCATTACTATTGCTCGGCTTGCTTGCAGTGCAGTTGATGCTCGGTCTCGGTGCTTATATTACGAAATTAACTGCCGTTGGCGCGACAGCGTCAGCACTACTCACAGATATTGTTACGACTGCTCACGTAGCAGTCGGTGCTCTCATGTTAGTGAGTAGTTTTGTGATTACATTGAAAATTTACCGATTCACAGGGACTTCAATTTCTATAGATACACCTGTAACAAGTTCACTGGTTACAGAATGAGATAACATAATGCGTTCAACAATAGCAACATTACCAGATAAAACAGAAGCAACAAATCCACCGTCAAAAGCCTTAGTTTTCGTCAGGCGAGTGGAGGACTATATTCAACTCACAAAACCGCGATTGGTCCTGATGATATTGATTACGACTGCTGCAGGTTTTTATCTCGGTACGCAGGGTGCTGTCAACTGGGTGCTTTTCCTACATACACTTGTCGGTGCTGGTTTGACAGCTGCAGGGGTTTTAGGACTAAATCAATATTTGGAACGCGACATAGATTCACAGATGGCGCGGACACAGGAAAGACCACTTCCTGCAGGAAGGTTACATCCCATGGAAGCACTGCTTTTCTGTGCATTCCTGACAGGAAGCGGGATGCTTTACCTGACGTTTCTTGTAAATCCGCTGAGCGGATTTGTTATTTCATTAATTGTGGTGAGTTATCTCTTTGTATATACACCGCTTAAGCAAAAAACTTCATTATGTACTCTAATCGGTGCAGTTCCGGGGGCACTCCCACCTGTCGTTGGATGGGTAGCAGCGCAAGGTTCACTTTCGGGAGCAGCATGGGTATTATTTGCCATTCTCTTTCTATGGCAACTTCCGCATTCGCTCGCAATAGCCTATATCTATCGTGAAGACTATGCAAATGCGGGGTTGAAATTGTTGCCCGTCATCCATCCAGACGGGGCAAGTACGCGCCGTCAGATTGTAACCAACTGTGTCGCACTATTCGGCATCGGACTTCTTCCTACGCTGTTCAATATTGCAGGCGGAATCTATTTTTTAGGCGCGCTGCTAACAGGCGGGATGTTTCTGGCAAGCGGTATCTATTTAGAAAAAACACATTCTGTAAAAGCAGCACGATATGTGCTGTACGCATCCCTACTGTATTTACCTTTGATCTTTATCACAATGGCAATTGACAAAATATAGTGCTATCATAGGAGTCCCAAATGGAAGAGCAGGAAAATCGAAAGCGAAACCGCAAGGTTGGCATTATATTGTGTCTTGTGTTTGTTGGCATATTCACTATCACAACGTTAGGTCTTGTTTTAGGGTTTGAAGCATCCGCACCTATTAAAAAAGTAGTTTACTGGAGCACGACAATAATTGCCGGTATCATTGGGGGCTTTCTGATAGGCGCGCCAATTGTTGAATTTATTATTAAGATTGTAAAGAGAAGAATCCGTAGAGTGCGTGAATGATGGCACATAATGAGTTGGAAATTACCGATAATCACCCTTTGAGCAACGCTAAATTGGGAGTTTTAATCCTACTCGGTGCTGAGACGATGTTATTCGTCGGTCTGATTGGTGCATTTTTGGTGTTTCGGATGGGAAGTGCCATCTGGCCGCCGTTGTCGCACGCTGACATTCAACTACCTCGCTTGGTAACGGGTTTTAATACCTTGCTCCTGATTATAAGCGGTTATACGATGTTTCTGGCACTACGGGCAGTTCAGCAAGATCGTATAAATCAACTCCGCAATTGGTTGATGTTCACAGGTGCATTAGGACTACTGTTTCTGATAATCCAAGGAAGCGAATGGATACAACTTGTTCATAAAGGATTGACTCTTCAGTCTGGCATATATGGCGGTATCTTTTATGTACTTATCGGATGCCATGCAGTTCACGTGTTAGGAGCAGTCATTTGGTTGGCGATTGTTGTTGGTAAGGCAGTAGCAGGCAAGTTTTCAGCTGTCCGTCATACTGGCGTTGAAACGTGTGCAATTTATTGGATTTATGTGGTCGCATTGTGGCCGATTCTTTATGTTTTGGTATATCTTGTTTAATGGAGATGTTATGATTCGCCAAATTCTCTTATGGATTCTACTTATTGGAATTGTGGGCTTAATTATTCCGATTACACTTGAGGCATGTCCCGCTTGTAAAAATCTTGACGAACCGATCGCACGAGGTTTTAATTGGAGTGTGCTGTTTATGATGGCAATGCCGTTCACGGTTTTTGGAATAATTGGAGGCAGTGTCTTCTATTGCTACCGCCGTGCTAACAGGAACCTGAATGCATAAAACGCTCTCATACATGGCTTCACATTACGGTGAAATATGGAAATAATTATACACTTTACTTGTGAATCAACGCCGAATACGCATAAGGTATTCGGCGGGAGTGATCTCCGAATCGCGACTAAACGCTTTGGTAGCCGGGAATCGGAGTTCCCGACTACAAACCCGTAATGTAGAATTATATCTTATATCTACCATAAGATGGAAAACGCAGGAGGCGCGCTTTGTAAGCTTACTGTCAAAGCGTTAAATTAACTATAGTTTTCAATAAATTTGGACAATATGGTAAAGATTAGAATTAACGCTACACTCCTGAACTGTGAATCAACGCTGAATGCACATAAGGCATTTGTCGGGAGGGAACTCCGATTCCCGACTGTTCCTAACAGTTCGGTCGCGATTCGGAGATCGCTCCCGCTGAATGCCATACGCGCATTCAGCGTTGATTCACAGAGGAAATGTAGAATTATTTCTATACTCCACCATAAACAGAAAAGGAGTTTAGTATAGTGGAACAAGCTACCACTTTAGAACATACTGAAGACGTATACGAACCGTCGCTTACACCTGATAGCCTCGGTAAACTCGGCATGTGGATATTCCTTATAGGCGATACGATGTCGTTTGGCGCATTGCTCGCGGCTTATGCAGCAATACGGATTGGCGCAGGTGTAATCGGATGGGTTCCACCAAGCGAGATACTCGGTATTAACCTGACCGCAGGTATGACGTTTCTGTTGATCTGCAGTAGTGTCACAATGGTTAAAGCCTTAGAGTCAATTCAAAAGGGCAACGTTTCTCGTATGTGCACATTTCTCGGCTTAACGATCTTAGGTGGTGTCATTTTTTTAGGCTTACAAGCGTATGAATGGACACATTTGATTAAACATGGATTGACACTGACAGGAATCCCCGACCATAGTCTTTCTGGTGATGCAATTAGCGGTTCTACCCTCTTTGGTCCTATGTTCTATGCCATAACTGGTTTCCACGGGTTACATGTAACCGGTGGCGTTGTTTACCTCATTGTGATATTGATACATGGATTGCGGGGCAGATACACTGCCGAGTATAACCATGAGGTGGAAATTGTTGGGCTATATTGGCACTTCGTTGACCTGATTTGGATTATGGTTTTCACCTTCATCTATCTAATATAGGAGTACCTTAAAATGGCAGAGAACGGACACAAAGAACATCCGAAATACATGTATATTTTCTTATGGCTTGCTGTCTTGACAGCTATTGAGGTAGGCATAGTTATTCCTGACTTACCTAAAGCACTTACAATCATATTACTTATTGGGTTGGCATGTGCTAAGGCGATCTTGGTTGCTGCCTATTTCATGCATCTTAAGCTTGAAAAACGCACTTTAGCAGTTATCGTAATTATACCTTTTTTTATCTGTGTTTTCCTTGTCATTATGCTGATGCCTGATCTGACATCGGATAAACGGCACGAAGGTATTGAGAAACCGGCAGCAGAAGTCGTAGATACGAACTCTCAGTAAGGTTCAGGTAGTTGTTTATTCTGTTCACTGAAGGCACAGCAATTATGGAAAATCCGACTGACAACCTTCATCAAGATGAACGCAAACTTGAAAAGAGCACACTGCCTTGGGTAGTATTAGGAGTCATTATTGTCGGTATTGCTGGTTATACTTTGTGGTCAACATTCCAAACGAACTCGGAAACAACATCTGAAGTCGTTTCTGCTAACGTTCCCGATTTTAGTTTAATCAACCAGCAAGGACAACCGTTGGGATTATCCGATTTAGAGGGCAAAATTTGGGTTGCGGATTTTATTTTTACTCACTGTCCAACAATTTGTCCTGTTATGACGCAGGAAATGGTAAACCTACAATCGGAATTCGACACAGAACCTGTCTATTTTGTTTCTTTCACAGTGGATCCGGAGCGAGATACATCAGAAGTTCTCTCACGTTATGCGATGCAATATGGCGTTGACGAAAAAAGATGGCATTTTCTAACAGGTGAAAAGGATCAGATTTACCAATTAGCGAATGAAGGTTTTAAATTAGCCGCTGCAAAGCACGGGGGCGGATTTCCCCATAGCACAAAGTTTGTCCTTGTGACAACAGATGGAAACATTCACGACTACTATGACAGTCGAAGCAAACCCGATATGAAGCAGCTACGCACGGATGTCAAAGCACTCCTTAAAAAATGAAGGATGTACACTTTTTAATATCCATTGCAGCGTTTTTGGTTCATTTCCCTTTCGGATTTTTTCGCGTACGATATAAAAAGTTCAGTCGACCTTGGAGTAGATGCTTATATATACCGATTGTGCTTAATATCGTTGTTCGACGTTTCATCCTCCATTGGGAATGGCAAACAGCAATAGTGTACTTATGGCCAGCAACACTGTTGGCGCATATCCTCGGAGGTTTTATCGGTTCTCGCCACAAGCCTTGTGATAATGTAGAAACAGAGTGAATTTGAATTCTTGACGTTTGTAGTCGCGCAATTTATTGCGCCTCTTACATTTACACCAGTAGTTTTGAAATCACTACAACAATTATAGACTCTACTATAATGAGATGTGAGAAAACATTATGAAAAAGATTTACGTGCCAGTAGATAATTCAGACTACTCAGATGCCAGTATTAGTTTAGCGGTTGAATTCGCTAAGAAATTCGGTTCGCAGTTAGTAGGATCACACGTCTACGCGGCAAAAATGCACGATGTACGCTTCAAGCAGATGGAATATACGCTGCCAGAGGAGTATCAGGACGAAGTAGAACTCGAAAAGCAGCGCCGTATCCACGACACGCTCATTACCATGGGACTCCAACTCATTTCGGATTCCTATCTTGAGGTAATGAAAAAGAAGTGTGAAAAGCTTGAGATTCCTTTTGAACCGAAGATGCCTGAAGGCAAGCACTACATCAAACTGGTTGAGGATATTCAGGAAAGCGATTACGATCTGGTTATTATGGGCGCACTCGGTATGGGTGCTGTCAAGGATAGCCTAATCGGTGGCGTCTGTGAACGCGTTGTGCGGCGTATTACCACAGATACGCTTATCGTCCGAAACCTTGACCCTATTGACGAACAATCTGGGAACATCCTCGTCGGTATTGACGGGAGTCCAGAATCTTTTTCTGGACTAAAAACCGCTATCCGTCTTGGACAAATGTTCAATAAACAGGTTGAAGCAGTAGGCGTATATGATCCATATCTGCACTACATCGTTTTTAATTCCGTTGTAAATGTCCTAACAGAACGAGCCGCGAGAACATTTAGATTTAAAGAACAAGAGCAGCTGCACGAAGAAGTAATAGATACCGGTCTTGCTAAAATATATCAATCACACCTTGAAGTTGCCCGTTCTATTGCTAAAGAAGATCACGACTATCAACTAAAAATCACCCTCCTTGATGGGAAGGCTTATGAAAAAATACTTCAATACACCCGAAAAACTAATCCATGGCTCCTCGTTTTAGGCAGAATTGGCGTCCATAATGAACAAGACTCGGACATTGGCAGCACAGCCGAAAACCTCTTACGCCTTGCGCCATGCAACGTGCTGCTGTCAAGCCAACGTTATTTTCCCCAAATTGATGTAAAAGCAGAAGAAACCCTTGTGTGGACGCAGGAAGCAATGGATCGCATGGAGAAAGCACCTCCATTGGTGCGTGGCATTGCGAAAACTGCAGTGCACCGCTTTGCTATTGAACGCGGGCATTCTGTTATTACCGAAAGCGTTATTGACAAAGCGATGGAAGCGATTATGCCACAACGCGCCTCCGAAAAACTAACACGCGTCGCAAAAGAGATCGCTGAACAGAAGGTATTAGAAGCAGGTGACGTGCAAACCTATATCTGTGGTGAATGTGGCTATGCCGCACATGATCAACAACCGGTTAAGTGTCCTGTTTGTAGTTCACCGCCAGAACGTTTCCAGATGGTCGATAAAAATTCCATTGAACACATCGCTGTTGACGAAGGAGGCACTGCAGAAGAGGAAACTTTTGATGGTGTCCGTTTGCAATGGTCTGAGCAAGCGAAGAAAGCACTGCGTACCGTGCCACGCGGCTATATGCGGCGCAATGTGAAAGCACGGATCGAAAAATCCGCACGATCTCAAAAGATTGCCACAATTACAAATGATTTTGCCACGCAGATCATTGATGACAGCATGGGTGAAGCAGCAGCTGTTCGTGAAGATGCTCCTGAACTTAGAGCCATGCAAGCGCAAACTGAATCTCAAGGCACTGAGACAACAGTAAATATTGAAAGTATCCTTGAATGGACAGAAGATGCAGTAGACCGGTTGAATTTAGTCCCTGTTGGTTTTATGCAAAATATCACCCAAACACGGATTGAACAGCGCGCGCAAGAGGCAGGTATTACGCAAGTTACGCTCGATTTTGCTGCTCGCGTTATTGAAGATGGTAGAAGCCTTGCCAATGAAGTACTCGGTGAGTATTACCAACAATCAAACAATGAGAATAATCAAGACAGCTAAAACAAGGTGAAGTATGGTGGATATTCCGACAATTACTTTTCAGATACTTGGTCCGAATGAAGGCGCAGCAGAGGGATCAAGTCAAGGCTTGTGGTTTAAGTTAAAATCATATCCGCCGCCATCAGAAGATCTCGTTGTAGGTTTGAAAGTACGTTCGTCAAATGGAGAAGTTAAGCAATCTGGTGTCATCATGATTCTGAAACATGAAAGCCATTCTGCTGACTTATTTTTTAAAACAGTGGTAGGTGATCTTGACGTGTGGTTGGAAATCGAACCTGTTGACACCCTCACCAAACTTAAATTCCCTATTTTTACAAACGAAGGTTATGTTATAGAGGCAGGGAATAAGTTCCCTGAGTACAACGTTGGAGATCTATCAAAAATAGTTCCTTACCAGTGGAACGGTCAAGATAGAGGCTTATGGACGGATGAGAATCGTTAACCTTGTAATAGCGTAAATAATTCGCTATTCAAGAAACACAGCGTCACACTATACTACAACGGACCTCAACAAGGTTCGCTGAAAATGGAGATTCATCATGCAAAAACATATTGTCAGCAACCTATTAATTTTCCTATTTGCGTCTCTAATTCTAATTAACAACGGTTTCGCCGAAAACTGGCACCAATGGCGAGGCCCAAACAACGACGGAATCAGTAATGAAACTGATGTGCCCATCCAGTGGAGCCAGACTGAGAACGTCCGTTGGCGTTTACCGCTGCCCGGTCAAGCGGCTTCCACTCCCGTTGTCTGGGGAGATAAGATTTTCCTGACATCCGCTGATGGAAGCGAACTTGTTCTGATGTGTGTCAGTACCGAAGGTGAGGAACTATGGAAACGCACGTTGGCACAAGGTAACCGTTCTAAACGCGGCGATGAAGTAAATCTTGCTGCCCCCTCTCCTACTACTGATGGTAAACATGTTTGGGCGTTTCTCGGAACAGGTGACATGGCTTGCTACGACATTGAGGGGAATCCCGTATGGCAAACAAATTTGGAGGAACGTTACGGCAAGTTTAGACTCGGCTTCCTGATGTCTATGTCACCAGTGCTGGACAAAGATAGGTTATACCTTCAACTTATTCATAGCAACGCATGGTTAGTTCTTGCACTTAACAAGATGACAGGTGAAGAGATTTGGAAACATGACCGCAAAAGTGATGCGAGGAAAGAATGTGAACACGCCTATACATCCCCAATTCTTTATCGTGATGCGGAACGTGAATTCCTTGTTGTGCATGGTGCTGACTATGTCACGGCACATAATCTTGAAGATGGCAGCGAAATTTGGCGATGTGGTGGCTTGAATCCACCAGAATGGTATAATCCTTCGTTTCGACTTGTGGCTTCTCCTGTAGTAACAGAAGGTCTTATTGTCGTCCCTTCAGCCAAAAACGGACCTGTCTTAGGTTTAGACCCATCGGGAACAGGTAATATAACAGACACCAAATGGCAAATCTGGAAACTTCAAGAAGGCACACCGGACGTGCCATCTCCGCTTATCCATGACGGTTTAGTCTATCTGTGCCGGGAAAAAGGTACCCTTATCTGCCTTGATGCGAAAACAGGGAAAGAACTCTATGAAATGCGAATAAACCGCCAGCTGCACCGCTCTTCTCCCGTTTATGCTAATGGCTATATCTATCTAACAGCTCGAAATGGTATTGTCAATGTTGTAAAAGCAGGGCGAGAATTTGAAATCGTTGCTACCAATTCAATTGACGAAACCGTCGCTGCATCGCCGGTAATTGCGGATGGAGTTCTCTACTTGCGTAGTTATGACGCCTTGTATGCCATCGGCCAGAAAAAGTGAAAAGTTTCAAGGAACTCCCGGATGATGCCGGTTCCAACATTATCGGGCAAGTAACTGCACAAGCGAACCGCCTCAGTAAACGCCTCGCTTCGGTAAAACGGACTGTCGCTATTATGAGTGGAAAAGGCGGTGTCGGCAAGAGTGCTATCACCGCTAACCTCGCTACCGCGCTGACGCTGTCGGGGTGTGCTGTCGGTATTGTAGATGCGGACATCAACGGCCCAACGATTGCCAAAATGATGGGAGTACGCAACACAACGCTTGAGTACGCATCTACAGGTGTCAAACCGGCAATTAGTTCCCGCGGCACAAAAATCATTTCAATGGATCTGCTCTTATCTGAAGATGATGCCCCAGTGCTGTGGAATGCACACACACAAAAGGATGCTTTCACATGGCGTTCCACAATGGAGGTTGGTGCACTGCGGGAGTTCATCGGCGACACTGAATGGGGAGAATTGGATTATCTTCTGCTTGACCTGCCACCAGGTTCTGATCGTTTGCCGAATGTGGCTGAACTCATCCCAAATCTCGGTGGCGTGGTTGTCGTAACAATTCCCTCCGAAGTCTCACACCTGATTGTCAAAAAATCTATAACGATGGCGAGAGACATCCTCAAGGTGCCGGTTATCGGCATTGTAGAAAATATGGCGTTCTATGTGTGTAAACATTGTGGTGAACACGAACCGCTCTTTTCTGCTGAAGGGACACCTGATAATGTGTTTCAGTTAACTACGCTCGGCAAAATCCCTTTCGATCCAAAATTATCACATTGTAGCGACAGCGGTACGCCTTATGTTCATGAGCACCCTGAAACTCCCGCAAGCAAAGCGATTATAGAGGTGGCACATAAGATTCAAGATTTCTTCAAGACATAACTGATGAGGTACTCTTAAAAGTAGTAGGCACGCTCCGCGTGCCGTCCACAAGTTCAAGGTGTGATAAATTACGCTACTACAAATGAAGGAATACATAGAAAGTTACTATTCGGTTTCGAAAAATTTGGAGATTAAACGATGAAATTCTTATGTATAGACTGCGACACAGCAATGAAATTTAAAGACGTAACCCGTCCTGAACAGGGGTCTGTTACTGCTGTATTTGAATGCCCAGACTGCTTTACTGAGATAGCGATGTACCTCAATCCATCGGAAACACAGATGTTAAAATCCTTGGACCTGAAACTCGGCGGTAACAGTGAAGCGGCACAACCGATGCAGATGGTCCGTTCACAGTTAGAGACTGCAAAGCAGGATTCAATGCCAAACATCGCGTCAGAAATGGGATCAGGAGAAACGGCTGAGGGCGGAAAATGTCCGTTTACGTCTGTCATCTCGGACGCATTTGAAGAAAAACCAGAATCTGAGCCTGATGGTCTCACATGGACACCTGAGGCGTTAGAACGTTTAGAACGTATCCCAAGTTTTGTCCGTCCGATGGCAAAGATGGGTATTGAAAGTTTTGCCAAAGATAATGGACATACCGAGATTACTGGCGAAGTGATGGATGCTGCGCGCGGGAACTTCCCCGCACAGTTCTAAACCATAAATGCTTGATACCCTCCTTGTTTTCGGCTATAATTAAGGCACACTATAGATAGAACTAAAAACCTTAACCTCTGTTTTCACGCATCTTTTGGTAAAGGAGAAACATTATGGCAACCGACACAAAAAAGGACCATGTCTCTTATGTCCCCACAGATGTACTGTATCCTGAAGAGGATGGAAAACCGATGGCAGCAAGCGATCTTCACAGACGTCAGTTGTTTTGGACATTAGAAGCACTTGAGGCACATTTCTCACATAACCCGTCTGTCTATATCTCTGGTGGTATTCTAATGTATTATGTGGAAGGTTCACCTAATAAGTCTATATCTCCAGATGTTCTTGTCTCTTTCGGAATAGGAATGAAGGCAAGGCGGACATACTTGGTCTGGGAAGAGGGGAAAGTGCCAGAATTTGTGATGGAGTTCAGCAGCAAAAACACATATCAAAACGACTTAACAGACAAGATGGAAATTTATGCCTCTCTTGAGATACAGAACTATTTCTTGTATGATGCGGAGGGGCTGTATTTGCCATCACAACTGATAGGTTTTGAGTTAGTTAATGGTGTCTATGTAGAAGTTCGACCAGATGAAAATGGTGGTGTTCGTTCATCGTCTCTGGGCTTAGATTTCCGCATAAGGGATCAGGAAATAGGTATCTATGATCCGGTTGCGAGTGAGTGGGTAAAAACACGGGCGGAAACCGCTGAAGCACGTGCAGAACAAGAAGCCACTGAACGACAGAAGGAAACAACACGTGCGGAAACCGCTGAAGCACGCGCAGCACAGGAAGCCGCAGCACGAGAGAAAGCAGAAGCGGAAGTCGCACAACTCCGAGAACAACTTGAGCACTTGCAAGCACGCTCGTAATAGCCTATTCAACACAATTTTTTGGGACCAATAAAAAGATCGCTCATGATGAATCATCCAAACATCCGTTGGACACAGAGGGCTGATAGTTTTCGAAAAGCGTTTTCCCGACTAAAAGAAGCAGTGGAACTCGCAAAACAACGAAAACTTTCAGATTTAGAAGCACTTTGAGACGTTATTGACAAAAATAGAACACATAAAACAAGAAGAGTCGCTATGAAATACGGCTTATCAGACAAGACTATTGAAAAAATACACGGTGTTTTCAAGCAGTATCCACAAGTAGAAAAGGCGATTTTGGACGGCTCACGCGCTACAAGCACCTATAGAAACGGATCCGACATTGACCTAACCGTCTGTGGTGAGGGATTAACGCACAGCGTACTTATTCACTAAAATTGACACTGATCTTGATGATCTGCTTTTACCTTATACGATTGATCTATCCGTTTTCAGCAAGATAGGAAATCCTGATATGGTTGCGCAAATTGAACGTGTTGGGGTGAACTTTTATGAGAAATGTGGGGGTGTATAATCCCATACCTAATTGTAAGGCAAATCCAGCAAAAAACAAACTATGCGAACGTTTGTAGAACTTTTCCTCCGAAGTCTCCATCTTATTGCAGCGATAGTCTGGTTTGGAGGTGTTGTTTTTTCAACCTTGATTGCAATGCCAATAGTTCGGCAAAACTTACCAGCACATGACCTATTAGAAATTCACAATCGATTTCGCCACTGGATACGATTGATGATTAATATGCTATTGTTAACAGGCGGGATTGTGATATTTATTGTTGCGTGGAATAGTAATATGGAATTAAAATCGGAGTATATGATATATTCTGCTGCAAAGTTGGCAGCATTCGGATTAATGGCACTGTTTTGGGGGCTATACAGTTCACTCTATCGGCGGCACCTTGAGGCAGCACAACCAGATAGTCCAGTTATCGTTCCTCGTCATATCAATGTTTTTGGACATTTAACGCTTTTTTCAGGATTAATTGTGTTCGCGTTTGCGTTGTTATTGAGAAATTAATTCGCGTTGCTATTGAGAATTATGGTGGAGTCCAAAATAAGTATACACATGGTAGCAGGCACGCTCCGCGTGTCGTCCGCGCATTGCTTGATTTAGTGTTTGTAAGGCGGGGATCGTCAGTATATTGGCAATTGTAAGATACCTTAAAGTCCCGTAGGGACAATATGTTTATAGAACGGTGTAGTCTCACGTCTTTAGCCCCGTAGGGGCGGAATGTAAATATCTGAAAACCGAGGCAATCAGATTCGTAATTATAGGTTTGACAATAAATGGAAAAAACCAAAGTTCAGGCAGTCTCATGGAATATCACCCGATTGTGCAATCTGAAATGTACGCACTGCTATCTTCCTGCAGGATTTGTTGACACAGACGAGTTCCCGCAAGGTTATCATAGAGATACAGAGTTAACCCAATCGGAGTGTTTCCGTGTCATTGATGAGATAGCCGAAATCAATCCACATATTCTGCTGATACTCACGGGTGGTGAACCGCTGTTGCGTCCCGATATTCTGGAGATTTCAAAATACGCTTCAGACACAGGATTTCTTGTTGTGATGGGAACAAACGGTGTTTTACTCAATGACGAAGTGGTTGAGAAGATGCAACAGAACGGTGTTACGGGGGCAGGGTTAAGCATTGACTCTATCCAACCATCAGATCACGACAAATTTCGTGGGATGGAAGGCGCGTGGAAAGCGACAATGAACGGTGTTGAAGCACTCAAGCGCGCACAACTTGATTTTCTCGTCCAAACCTCTGTAACGCAGTGGAATTACGATGAAATCCCTGAGATTGTGGAATTTGCCTATCAGTTGGGAGCGAAGGTGTTAAACCTCTATTTTCTCGTGCGTACTGGGAGAGGCAAAACAGTAATGGACATTACCCCAACGCAATATGAAAAGATGCTTGAGACAATGTTCCAACTACAAGCAGAATACAGCGGGAAGATGCTCATCGCTGCGAAATGCGCACCGCATTACAAACGTGTTATCTATGAACAGCAGTCCGATTCAGCGTTCCTTCAAGGCTATCCGAGTGGCACGTGTCCGTGTGGTATCTATTATTGTCGCATCAGTCCCGAAGGTGAACTGACGCCGTGTCCGTATCTACCTGTCAGTGTTGGTAATCTCAAAGATCAGAGTTTTGTCAAACTGTGGAATGAATCGGAAACTTTCCATGACTTGCGAAATCGGGATATGCTTGAGGGTAAATGTGGTGCGTGCGAATTTAGAGAGGTGTGTGGTGGATGTAGAGCACGTGCTTATGCCACTACCGGCAACTACCTTGCCGCAGATGAGTCTTGTGAATATCAACCAAGGCAGCAAGGACAACAACCTGTTCAACTTGAGAAACGAACTGCTTTCGCGTCAGAACCCGATTACGATTTGCAGTGGAATGAGGCGGCGGAAGCGAGATTAAAGCGCGTTCCGTCATTTGCACGTGGCATGGTTGTCAAGAGTGTTGAAAAATACGCTCGTGAACACGGTTATCGCGAAATAACGCCTGAACTTATGAAAGCAGTCAAAGAGAGGTTTGACAAAACTGGCATTCCCTCTTTTCGACCGCGGCGTTAGACTTTTGTATCTTCTTCTGTAGGAGGGATTTGTAATCCCGATTTCTACATTTAACAATAGAGGCAACTTGTATGCTAACAACAAAACAGGTGGAATCTTTTCAAGAAAACGGATACCTTATCCTTGAAAACTTGATCGATCCAGATGTAATTGATGGGTGGCGGGAACAAATTTGGAGGCATTTCAACTCCAGCTTAGAGACTCCAGAAACGTGGCCCGACAATTATGTAGTAGAAAACTTCGGTTTTTCCCCAAATTTCGGACAATTGTCTTGGATGCAAGAGATTATTCAACAATTGGGCGGCGGTGAGTTTGCAGGTGGAGGCGGTGCCCCACTTGTGAAATGGCCTAATCCGGATGCAGAATGGTCTATGCCGGGTAGTGGACACATTGATGCCTACGGCCCTGGCGGTTGGAGTCCGTTTATGATGGGGGCAACAACCTATCTATACGATGTAGAACCTGGCGGTGGGGCTTTCGTCTTTTGGCCCAAGAGCCATCACACAACACATGAATACTTCCTCAAATATCCTGAACAAGTTGATGGTAGTTTTAGGGATATTGAAGGGTGGGGTTGGAATGTGTTTTCAGATTCATCACCAGAGGGACCACGAGAGTTTATAGGCGCGGCAGGGGATGTTGTGCTATGGCACGCATATCTGTGCCATACGGGTTCTGGCAATATCAGAGATATTCCACGCGTCGGCATATTTGCACGCTATCATCATAAACAGCGTGAAGAAATTAGATACGAAATTCCGGAAGACCTATGGAAATACTGGGTAATTTAAGGAGGAAACATGAGCGAGCAAACTAACGTTCAAGAACGATTGACGAGTGTTGAAGACCGTTTGGCACGTTTGGAAAACCTGCTTACCAGCATCAATGAAAAGTTGGAACAGACACCACAATCCAATGTTGCAGAATCTGAAAACACCGAAAAGTTTCAACAGTGGGTGACCGATTACGTCTCAATGCGGTTACAGCAACTTGTACCTGAGACCTGCGATCATCCCGCAGAAGCAGCGGCACAAGACGGTCCTTTTCTTGACAATACCAATGTGCCTTGTACGGAAGAAGTAGTGCATCGCGTAAAACGCATTCCCATTCCATTTGTGCGGGAGATGGTTGTGCAACGTGTGGCAGAGAATGCGCGTTCCGCACAAATTGAACGTGTGGATATTGAGTTCTTTGAAAATGCTGCCACGTTCTGACAATGTAAAGCCACAGAGGAGTTCCCTCTGCCCGATTTTGATTGGAAGGACTTCTTGAAGGCTCCTGGTTTATAATAGGTACGTTTGTAGTCGCGCAATTTATTGCGCCTCTTACATTCTGAACAGTGTTTGAATAGCAACGTGGGATAAAATGGTCTAATAACTGTAAACTCTTCTACAACCACATTCAAGGAGATACGCATGTCTTCTCTTAGCGCACAAACACTCTATACACCAGAGGAATATATCTCTTTGGAACGCAAGGCGACACTCAAAAGCGAATACCTCAGCGGAGAGATACTCGCGATGTCCGGAGGAAGTCTATCGCATACACGCATCACATTGGATATAGCCACTGAACTTAACATTCAATTGAGAGGACAGGAGTGTGAAGTAGTTACCAACGATATGCGTGTAAAGACTACTCCGATCATTTCCTATTTCTATCCAGATGTAGTCGTTTTTTGCTGCGAACCAGAATTTGAGGATGATACCCTTGACACACTTCTCAACCCAGTTCTTATCATAGAGGTGCTTTCACCTTCAACTGAGGCTTACGACAGAGGTGAGAAATTTGAATACTATAAACAAATAGCATCCTTAAAAGAATATATCCTTGTATCACAAGACAAAGTTCATGTAGAACATTACCAGCTTCAAGATACGGAGTGGAAGTTGAAAACGTTTCACGAACTTCAAGACACGCTATCACTTCCTTCCACCGGATGCAAACTATCTCTGAGCGACATCTACACACGCGTTAATTTGGATTGACACTTTGAAATTCCATCGGTAACTTGAACAGGACACTAATCATGGACTGGGTTTTTAATACATTTTCTGAATATCTTGAGAATGATTTCAAAAAGCGAATCGGAAATCCGAATCCTACTGTCGCTGACCTGTGGGATGCTTTTCAAATGCTCTTTCCTGCTACTTCCGCCCAACTGTTAGTGCAGGAGCCTGTAGGAAACACCGTGAGGTTCAAACCACTTGCTTTCTACTATGCTGACGAAATGGGTCCATTGATTGATGCACCTTTAGATTATCTCAAACAAAATTTTGGCGGCGGAAAGTTTAAAATCAACTTTTATCATGGTATGCAGTTCATTGCGACAATTAATTTCAAGCCAGAAGGTCCAGAGATATGGCGAGATTTACCAGAAATGGAGGCAATAGGTCCATCATGAATCAACAACAAGGGTATGGGGAATGCCCTAAGTGCGGTAAAAGGAACGTCCAGCAGTTAGATGCGAATTCATGGTTCTGCTTGGATTGTGATTGGGATACTCTTAAGACGATTGGCACCGGCAATGACGAATTACTTGCGTCCTTACGTCATGGTGATATCCACTCTCGACGCATTGCAGCACAATCATTGATCAATATCGGTGATGTGGAACGGCACCTCGCCACCCCTTCGGATACGGAAACATTGCTGGAAGCACTTGATGATGAGGACGCGGATGTCCGTTATTTCGTAGCAGTAGCACTTGGCAAATTGGAGGCAAAACTTTGCCTAAACAAACTCAAACAACTGGCACAAAATGATTCCTCTGCACTCGTGCGGGAGGGTGCACAAACAGCAGTAGAACAGATAGAATCGCTTGCAAATAAAGGGGACCGATAGATGGAAAAAGTTAAAATCGGTTATATCGGTTGCGGGTTCATGGCACAGAAGGTGCATATTCCGAATTTTGCAAGTATTCCAGAATGTGAGATCGTCGGACTCGCAGAGGTGCGTACTGAACTTGGAAAAAAAGTCCAACAACGATTCGGCATTCCGCATCTCTATAGAGACCACACTGAACTTGCCCAAAATACCGATATTGAAGCGGTCGCAGTATCCGCCGATTTTGCTTTACAGGGTGAGATTGCGATAGACCTTCTGCATGCAAGAAAGCACGTCTTCATGGAAAAACCGATGGCTGTATCAGTTGAACAAGCACAAGCGATAGTAGATGCTTCAAAGGAATCTGGCAAGAAATTAATGGTAGGCTACATGAAACGCTACGATGCTGGCAACGAAATTGTCAAGGCGAAGATAATGCAATTTCGTGAAACGGATGAACTTGGACGGTTGACTTATGCCCGCAATCACGGTTTTGGTGGTGACTGGGTGTGTAATCTTGATACTCCTATGGACAGTACAGACGAACCGAAACCGAGCGCACCGCAGAAATTCCCTGATTGGCTTCCGGAAAAATGGTGGGGTGGATACATCGGATACCTTCAGCAGTATACACACAATATCAATCTAATGCGGTGGTTTCTTGATGCTGGTGATAACGTTACCGTTAAAGCAGTTGATTTGAATGAAAACGGGTATACAGGTGTTGTAATTTTTGATATGAATGGCACACGAGTAACGCTGGAAACAGGACATGTTTCCCATTACCGTTGGGATGAGCATTCACAGATTTATTTTCAACACGGCTGGATTCACACATGGGCACCGCCACTATTGCTGAAGAACACACCTGCAGAGGTTGAAATATACCGCGCCGGCGAAGAGCAGGAGATAACACGACCTATTCCGAGACCTTCTTGGACATGGGCATATCACAGAGAAGCGGAATATTTTGTTAAAAACCTTCGTAATCCTGAGCCGTTCCGCTCTTCTGCTGAAGATACGCTAACGGATGTAAGATTGTTTGAAGACATCTATCGCGTCTTCGTTGCACAACAAGAGGATTATAGTAAATTATGTAAATAAGTTCACATATATTCTGTAGGAGCGATCTCCGAATCGCGATGAAACCACTGTTAGTCGAGAATCGGAGTTCCCTCGGACAGCTCAGATGTCCAGTTAATTGTAGAATCCGCTATAAATAAACTTGTCGTAGTTGTAAAAAATCTTGCATTTTGACTTTGCAGTAGATATACTTAATCTTGTTCAGGAAAATTACAGTGAGATGCACTTTGGAGGCGTTCCTATCATGAAACGTAAATTATTGCTATGCTTGTTTCTTTTTTTGATTCTGTCACCAGTCGGGATGACGCAAAAAGATGCTGATAATCAGGAAACGCGCCTTACACGCATTGAAGTAACTTTGGAGCAGATGGACCAACGCATTAGCAGAATAGAAAGCAATGTGAGTAGGATAGACGGTCGTTTAGATACTCTGATCATGTGGGTCGTTGGTTTGCTTGCCGCGTCCTTTATCTCTATCTTCGTTTTAATCCTTCAGATTAAAACACAACTCAGTGAGATGAACGCGAAATTCGAAACACAACTCAGTGAGATGAACGCGAAATTCGGTTTGCTACAGAAAGATGTTAGTGTTTTCAACGAAAGAGTTGATAGAATTGAAGAACGGGTTGATGGAATTGAACGTAGAATTGGTGCGCAACTCAACCAAATTCAGAAAGCACTTGCTAAACAATTAGGCATGGATATTGATGATGAGCCGTTAACATGATGGTATTTTAACTAAAGTTGCTATGGACAACGTGAGTTTGATAAATAATTAGAAGTTACATATCATTGGCAACTGATAGTCATTTTCCTGGAGTTCTTTGTGTTTGAGTGAAGGTTTCTTCGTCAGA
>LXNJ01000819.1_pt1 | contig 19985 bp, 18 predicted proteins | sample 809081 | NCBI WGS metagenome assembly LXNJ01 (sample SAMN04870510, study PRJNA318959) | sponge metagenome | biome: sponge; feature: marine sponge reef; material: water | host: Petrosia ficiformis | place: Greece: Milos, Mediterranean Sea | collected 2013-05-29 | depth 5-7 m | reverse complement strand
CAACAGACCCAAGTCACGGTGGTTCGATCGGTGAAAGACAAGCGGCGCTACGCCCTGCTGTTGCCGTTGAACACCGATGCGAAACGTCTCTACAAACTCTTGCAGATACCTTACGGCGACGCCCCCTTCGAAGTCACCTAAGACGCTTTAGTGCCACCGTACAAACCAGACGCTGTAGTGCCTAATTACCAGGTCAAGGTCAATAAAATCAATCACTTAGTGACCTAGATGTGCGAAGTCAGGACTATATTTGCAAGCGTCGCGAGCGCAAATCCGAGCACAGCGCCAAGCGGCGGCGCCCAGTGCCGCTCCAGTCGCGACTGCGGCGCGATGTCTTGGAACGTAAGATAGAGGATGCCGCCTGCAGCAAATAACATCACCGCTCCAAGTATCTCTTCTTGCTCGGCTAGCCAGAACCAACCAATTGCGCCAGCGATAGGACCTAGTAGAGCTAGTAGCACAATCCAAATCTGTGCTGACTTTCGATTGAAAGTCCCTGAGGCGAGATCGCGCCAAGCGTTAAACGCTTCGGGGAGGTTCTGAAGCGCGATCAGCAACGCTAGTAGCGTTGCTTCTTGAGCACGCAATGCAAACATACTACCGAGAGCGACGGATTCCGGCAGAAAATCCGCTAACATGGCGGTCAACTGCGGGGTGGGTCGTTTGCGTTTGGCCTGATGACGTTCCAGCGCCATGAAAGCACCGCCGCCAGCGAGCATAACCATGAAGGCAGCAGCAGGATTAGATAACCGTTCGGTGCCTTCAGGTACCAGAACTAAGGCGACCGCACCGACTAACACGCCGCCGCCAAAAGCGATCACGAAATGTCGGAACTCGTCTTCAAGCCATTGGGGGCGAATGTGTTCGATATGCGCGAGTGCGGCTCCCAGTGGGATGCAAGCACCCGCGATCGAGGTCCACAGCAACATATGCGTGAACGGATCCAACGTTGTCACGATTGTTTGAGGTTACGAATTCCGACTAAGGTCTTCGAATGGTATGGAGTGATTACTGGAAGACGGAGAGGGCATCGAAATACACGCTTTTTTGAGGTGTACTTCAAACGAAAGAGTCGAGTTCGTGCTTTTGCCCAACGCCTACGTTATTTAGTTGAGTGATATTCGCGTGTATTCTGCGGGTCCACGTTTTCCTCTTTACTCGAGTAATTCCTATACGTACTTCGACATTTCTGCCAAGTAGCTTCCTAGGGAAGGCGACAAGATCGTCGGCGCGCATCACCAAGGCGCGCTGGTGACCGTGCTGGAACGCGAGTCCCGCATGCTGATTGCCGCCATGACCAGCGGCGTACCAAGGAGGCCGTTGCGCACGCCGTCATCGACGCGGTGCAACCCGATGCCGCGGGGGTCGCATCGATCACCTTCGATGTTGATCTGTTTTCCGTCTTCGAACGAGGCGGAGAATACACCGCTTCTGTGGGATTCTTTCGATCTATTTCGACATCCTAAGATGCGGAGTCATAGACGTACGCTTCAGAATTGTTAGGTTCTAGCTGCTTTCGGCTACTGTCGTCATCCTAGTGTGGATCGACAATTTTGTTAATCATGCATTTGTGCGCTTAGTTCCAAGGATTTACGATTTTGACTCCTGCATTTCGAAAGTGTGCGGTATTTCTTGTCAATACAGCCAGTCCATGGCACGAGGCGACAGCTACAAGAAAGGCGTCGGCGACATGATCGTCGAGCGATTCACCGATACGACGTTTCTCTTCCATGATTCTCGCGCATTCACGAGCATGGGACAGAGTCCAATCGACAATTCGGTCCTCGAAGAGCTCATCGAGAATCGCATAAAAACGGACAGCCAGATTCTCTCGACGTTTGCCTGGATCCAAATTACCGATACCGTTCAATATCTCCCAGATTGTGATTGAGGAAATCCCAAGACCTTCATTGACAATTGAATCGAGAAATGCAGCAACTCGAGGTACTGGACGCGGTTGCATCATCTCGGAAATGACGTTAGTGTCAACTAACCAAGCAAGTTGCATATTCAATCCTAATCTTCTTCGGTAAACGATACAGGTCTAAATCGGAAGTTCGACTCTATTGGTAGATCTACGCCGTGTTCCTCACCGAAATATCGTGCAAAAACTTCCGACGGGAGTGGAGGACACTCTGTCTTTGTGCGCTTCTCGTGTATCAGGCGTCGTACAAGCTCTTCCATCGATATTCCGACCGAGCGAGACTCTCGTCGCAACCAAGATTTGTCGGAAGGATCGATGTCTCGTACTGTCAAGCTATTGCTCATGCGTTCTCCAGTTCTGGCCTAGCTATGCGTCTCTTAATGAATCTGCATGCAAATTATGCTATCAAATTAACTAGGATGCACCAAGAATCGGGAACGCAATTTACTGTTGAAGAATTACCAAGCTTGATATTTTCAAGGCTGGCCGACTGATTGAATTCGACCTTAACAAGTGTTCGAATTCCGCCGAGACATTCAAATGAGTGTGCGAAATAGACTGTGACGCAAACTGAAAGTAACCAATTAGTACAACAATACGAACGACTAAATTGAATCGTGATTTTCGATCAATAGAGCGAGTCAGAGGCAGCAAACCATATGCGCGTGAGAATGAAGGAAGTTAGTTCGATATACTCGATCGAGACGACGCCGAAGGTGGCTTAGATTGGTATCTAAAACTAGATCGAGAGATGATGTTCAATCTGTATTTCGATCCTATGCGGTGTTTTCACGTATCGATGGCGATGAAGTCGCTAACATTTCAAGTAGGTTGGCGACATATCCGTGGTGCGTTTCATCTAGATGTACGACTCATTGAGCAATCGCGTGCGTGAGGTCTCGCGAACGGGATTCGTTCTTGCTGCGTTATTCCTCGGGCAGTATTGTCTCGCGACTCAATCCTACGCGGCTGGAACAAAGATTTATCTAAGTCAAGCTGTTCGAGGTGTCGATGTATCCAATTTGATGAACGTCGTCGTAATCGTTCTAGTCGGGCTTGTTCTTCTGCTCCTTCTCATTTGGGTTGTACGCCGTTTGATGCGCAGAAGCCAGTTAGCATCACTTCGACAGGCAAGACTAGATTCACCATCAGATGGAAAAAGAGTTGCCAGATCTCGACCAGAAAAAACGGAGGTAGTTCGTAGCATAGTGATCGGTAACGCCGAGGACGCAGACGTGCGCTTCGAGTCCGAAAGTGTGTCCGAGACTCACGCTGAGTTGTTAGTCCTTCGGCATACCGACTCAAGTCCACTTATGCCACTTGAACCTATCTTTTACCTTCGGGACCTAGAGGACACGAGCGGGATCGAAGTATTTCGTCGTGATGCTTGGCAGCAGTTTAAGGCTGAAGTGGTATTAGGCGACGAGCAACTACGGGTAGGCGACGTTGAAACCACAGCGGACGAAATCAACAGATTAGCAATCCAAGCTAGAGTAGCAGCGACGGCGCCTCGCGCTTCTAAATAAGAACGTCTTAGAGTCATACGACTCGATACTCAATCGTCTGCAAGTTACATAACGGAATGAGAGGTAGATCAGCTTGAAATTAGGCTTTTTTGGCATTGGGTCTGGAGCGTCTGCAGATCCGTCGATTGCGATTAGTTTGGCACAACATGCCGAAGCGGCCGGTCTGGAATCCATGTGGACCGGCGAGCACGTTGTCTTGCCTTCCCCACGTCAACCGCCTTCTCCAGCAGAGTCCGATCATCCCATGTTGCATCCTAGCACCGTGTTAGCGTTCCTTGCGGCAAAGACTTCGACTATTCGTTTGGGTACTGGAATCGTGCTCATCGCGCAGCGGAATCCGCTCGTGTTAGCGAAAGAAATGGCAAGCCTGGATGTACTTTCTGGCGGACGCCTCCTATTGGGAATCGGGGCGGGCTACCTTCATCAAGAATTCGCCGCCTTAGGAATTCCGTTTCATGAGCGAGGTTCAAGAAGCAACGAATACATTGAGGTCATGCGTGCGTTGTGGAACCAAGAGCGACCAGTATTCGACGGCCGCTACTATCGGTTTGACAATATCGATGCGCAACCGAGACCGATTCGAAACGGTGGACCACCGATCGTCGTAGGCGGTACAAGTACCGGAGCACTACGACGCGCTGCCAAATACGGTCAGGGATGGTACGGGTTCGCAATGAACGTCGAACAAACAGAGAGTGTGATTAGTCGACTCCATGAAATCGAAGGAGGCGACCAGCTGGAAATCAGTGTGACACCGTCGATGCGCGCGGATGCTTCGACAATTGCCGCATTCCGAGATGTTGGTGTCGACCGGATTATTTCACTGGTCCCTCAGGATGAGACGCGCGCCAAACAAGCGATCGATGCGCTCGTGGAGCAGAACTCACTCGCCTAGAAGGCGACGGTCAAATTAACTCGGATCATGCCGTCCGAATCTACGGCGACGTGAACTGACAACGTCGGATTCTTTGAGAGCGTCGGCTGCAATTTGTCGATATCTTGATACTCGCCGAAGGCATCAAACGGCCAGATGTGTGAGATCCGTCGCAGTTCCAACGCATGTGGTCCCGGGACTGGACCATGCGACGCGGGAATCTTTACGGCATCTTCGGAGTTTGGATCGAGTCTCGTTCTTACCACCGGAGAGTTGGGATCGTCAAGGATCAAGCTGATCCAATACATATCGAGCGGATGCTCGATTGCGTCACGACACAATAGGACTTGATCGATTGCGACCCGCTCCGTGCTTGCTCAACTCCATACTCGTTCTAATCGTTACGATCTTTCAAATCATGGAGAAAACACCTGAGTCCTCAATCCCGTAATACAAAGCGCAAGCTGTCATTCAACCTGACGAAAGAGGAAGCTAACGAATTGATGTGGGATTCATTGCGAGAACTCAAAGAATCCCGAATTGGTTCGAAATTACTAATTGGTATCTGCATGGGGGCTGTAGCCGGAGCTGTCTATGCACTGATGCTCTGATTAGTTACTCCTAGTTTCGCTGTTTTTGAAGAAGTATCCAAGACACCCGCTTTTTGCAGGGGTCTTTAGTTCTACCACTTTACTACATTGTTCCCCTAAATAACTCGGATCGTGCCGTCCGAATCTACGGCGACGTGAACTGACAACGTCGGATTCTCCGAAAGCATCGGCTGCAATTTGTCGATATCTTGATACTCGCCCAAGGCATCGTAAGGCCAGGTGTGTGAGATCCTTCGCAGTTCCAATGTATGTGGTCCCGGGACTGGACCATGCGACGCGGGAATCTTTACGACATCATCTGAGTTTGGATCGAGTCTCGTTCTTGCTACTGGAAAATTGGGTTCGTCAGGGATCAAGCTGATCCAGTACATACCGAGTGGATGCTCGATTGCATCTCGACACGGTAGAACTTGCTCGATTGCGACCCGCTTCTTACTTGTAAGAAAACCCGAACGACGCAACCAATTAACAAACAACGGAAACCAACGAGATGTCTCTGGATCACCTGAAGCTAATCCAACGCCGTGTTCGCCAAATCCGAATACGTGCAGTTCAGCTGGCACACCGACTCGCCTTAAAGCGTTGTAAAACAGGGTGGACTGTTCTGATGAGACGATGTCGTCCTCGTGCGTGTGCATTAGGAAGGTCGGTGGTGTGCGTGCATTTACCTTCGTGTCCGTGGCCAAGTATTCAGTGGCTTTACGGCCACGTACTTCACCGTTGCTGACCCCGTAGACCGGGACTAGGAAATCAGGAACAGATGATTCTCGGTCGATTGGATCGGTTGCGCTTGGTTGCTCTCTTAAGTCACTCGTCCCAACGGCGAACGTTAAGTGACCCCCAGCCGAAAACCCGAGCATACCAACGCGATGTGGATCGATGCCGAATCGTTCTGAGTGATTTCGGACGTAGCGAACGGCACGCTGTCCATCAAGTAGTGATGTCGTCGAGTGATATTTCGGACCGACACGATAGCGTAAGACGAAGGCTTTGACACCTACTTCATTCAGTGCTGCCGCAACATGTAAGCCTTCGTGTGTCGACGCGAGAATGCGATACCCACCGCCAGGGCAGATGATGACTGCGGCGCCAGTATCGGCGGTGTTTAGTTCAGTGTGGACAGAAAGCGCGGGAACGTCGGTAGGTGAGCCGCCTTCCGCACGAGGCGCGTCGGCTACCCAAAGCCGTTCAATGAAGTCGCTCAAGTCACCCCTTCAGCTTAAGTACCTGCGTGTGCAAGGTTTGCCGCGAGCCGCTGGTAACGCTCGGGTGCCGGGATGCGAAATGTATCGCGCACTTTTTGGAGTGGTTGCTCAAGTAGGTCTTCCCAATCTGCCGCGAGGAGCCAAAACGCGGACTTGCCGTCTCGATAACCGCGCCAGAGTGCATTAAATACGGTGATACCCGCTCCTTGGTAGAGGCGGCGCGATCCGGCTAACAGAATGAAGGGAAATGCGATGTTCTTTGTTTGACCATAAGTGAACGCGAGCAGGCACGCTTCTCCTAGCGGATCACGGCCATAGCGTGTCAACACGTGAAACAGGTCATGCGAAGCGCGAGTTCGTTTAACGAAGAGGTCAAAGTCCGGGTCGGACTGATCATTCGCGTCTGATGTTACGTAACCATCTTCCGCGCTCGCTTCCGCGCTTGCTTGTTCGAGACCACCTGCCGATATCTGTTCACGGCTAATAAAACGATGATAGGTGTTACCGAGAGAGTGTTTTGGAAGACTCTCTAGATATTCAGCATCGGTCAGCTTCGCTACCAGATCGAGCTTCTCGGCTAGAACTCGATTCCCGACATCCGTATTGCAAAAGCGATTGAAATTCTTGGTCAATGACGGGCCACTTAGAGCCCGCAGGACTCGAAACACCTCGGATGTCTGTTCCGGGTCGTTTAGGACGTTTCGAACGGCTTTCCATGCGGCGAACGGACGAATCTTCATGCGCTGTCGCTGTGTTTCCCTGCCTTCCTTCATACTGCTATTGAGCTGTGAATTCATTTCGCTAATTGTAGGAGCCATCCCGCATTGACTGTTGATCGTTTCTGAAATTTACGATTTGGAACTAAAACCCACGTTCGGCGCACTGTCGGTTGATTTCGTCGATGATCTCACAGACTCTGATCGATTCGGCTGTCGTCCATTGCGGCATTTCACTTAATCCCGCCGCCATACAGCGGTGGACGGCCTGCGCTTGGTAGGTGAATCCGTGTTGATTTCCGCCGTGCCAAGTCCAGCCTTTGTACTTGATTAGTCTCTCGCCGTTCCACCGAGCGCCTGGAGGCTGACCTCGCGTCATCGGCGCAGGGGTAGGTACGGGGTACTCAAAACGTTCCACTTGGTTGAACGGACCGGCACTTGGGTTTCGGTCTTGCTCCCAGTGTGTCTCAATCCAATCGCCAGTCCATCCTTTATGCGGATCAAGCTCCATGACAGGTTTCCCCTCTTCGCGTCTAGTGCCGCGGCGGCCAGGTCTGCCAGTACGTATCGTGACTGCGCTCGGATGGTGCGAGGGTGTTTCGATTGTGATTCGACCGTGGGTTCCGATATATTGTGATTCTTCAATAAATCGGCCGTTAGGAAATGTGATTACCGCAATGCCTTCCTGATCGGAATATTGAAGGACTGCAGCACTCGGAGATCCGCCATGTGCGGAGTAAACGTCATTCGCGTACGGTTGCGCTCGCGCTTTTCGCCCTGCAGCTGCAATGACTGGCATCTCATCCGCGCCAAATCCTGTGATAGCGGGATTTAGAGCGTAGACTCGATCCGGATAGTCTGCTTGAACGACTCGGATCTCGCCAATGTCACCACGTTCTATCGCTGCCCGTGCATGTTCTACAGCGGGGAAGAACCTAAGCCACATGCCTTCCCAGCAAACCACACCAGCCTTTGCAGCCGCGTCGAACACTTCCTTCGCTTGGTCGCCTGTATCGGTGAATGGTTTTTCACAAAGAATGTGCTTGCGGGCGCGAACCGTGCGCATCAGATCTCGGTGATGGTCCCACGTTTTTGAAGCGATGTAGACGATATCGACGTCGTCGTCGTTGACGAGGTCGTCGTACGAATCGTAGGCAGTCGAGATCTCGTGCGCGTCGGCAAATGCTTGAGCCCGATCCATGTCTCTGGCCGCAATCGCCGTGAATTTGGCACCAGGCACATCCTGTAGTGATTTCACCCAATCTGACGAAATGGAGGACGCACTGATGATGCCCCAGCGCAGCTCGTGGTTGATGTCCTCTTCACGAGTGAGTCCCAAACGGATATCCATCGGGGTGTTCATCGGAAATCCGTTGTACATATAGGGGTCGTCATTGACGCTATCGTCAGTCATGGTTCTCGCTTAACTTAGTTGGACGCGGAAGTTTATAGTGGTGAGTAAAGTGAATTCGAGTAGGTAACCATCAACAATGCAACCGTTCGTGAAACGCTAAAAATGTGCTAAGAGCCAACGACGGGTGTTCGAGGATCGCGTTGTGTCCTACATGTTCAAATTCAACGAGCTGAGCATTGTCGAGCCTAGATGCGATCGCACGACTCGACACTAAATTCGGATCGTAACTCCCGGTGCCAATCAGTACAGGCATGGATATTTTGTCAATGAGTTCAATGAGTTGAATCTTTCTTAGCGCGCTAGCCGTCACTTGAGCTGCTTCAGGATTTAGGTGTTCGTTGAATCCTGTAGGCGGGGGTGTAGCTTCGATACCGGAGGAGCTACGAGCGTCGGCGGCATCTTTGGTTCCTTGCCGTTGCGCGGCAACATCCGGCAACTCTAGATTTGCAGCGTAGAGTGCTGCAGATTTCACGATATCCTGATTTCGTGCGCAGAACACGATTGCCGCGCGAGTACCCCAAGATTGTGACCAAGTATGCAATGTGTTGATCCCAAGCGAGTCGAGCACAAACTCTGCGTCATTTGAATACTGCTCGAAGGTAATTTGAGATTCGCTAAGGTCGTCGACGGAACTCTGTCCATAGCCACGCACATCAATACGGACCGTGTGAAATAGGTCAGTCAGCTGTGGGATCAGGTGGTCCCATACACGAACAGTGCTACTCCCTGGTGGCCAGAGCAGCAATGCGGGGAGAGAAGGGTCGCCGTCGGTTTCGACATGCAGGCGTGCACCTTCGAAGCGCAAGGTATGTGATGTCATGTGACAGGATTTTGCAGCTCTACAATGGCAATTAGGCAAAAGCACTACATGATTTGTGAAGATTTACACTGATGTTTCGGATCGCTTGAAAGAATGAATCATCAATTCAGTGAAAACATCATCGAGTCGAAGTTAAGGACACTCGCACGTGGCTGAATCCCTACTTGAGCGGATGCTAAGTAGCTCGCACTTATCCGGTGCGAGCGCATCGTATATCGAAGCGATGTACGAGCAGTTCCTTGAAAACGCGAATTCGGTGCCAGAGGAGTGGCGCGACTACTTCGGCACACTCGCTGTTCGTACATCGCAAGGCGCCGACATTGCTCACAGTACAGTAATAGATCACTTCGAACGCCTCGGTCGAAATCGATTTAAGGCGCAGGTCGAGCGCGAGAGCAACGAATACATATCCGCACATGAACGCAAGCAGATTCGTGTGCTCGAACTGGTCAACGAGTATCGAAGTCGCGGTCATCGGCGGGCCGAGATCGATCCGCTTGGCCTGCTTGAGCGATCACCGTGCGACGAATTGACGCTAGACTGGCATCAATTGTCGGCGGCGGATCTAGATACCGAGTTCAGCACCGGTTCGTCATCGTATATCGAACGAGAAACTGCGCCTTTGCACGAGATCATTGATGCATTGGAAGAGACTTACTGTGGCTCAATAGGCGCTGAATACACGTACATCAGTGACGAACAGCAAGAGCTCTATCTGCGGCAACGCCTTGAGACTGTCCGATCACACGCAGTGTTTGAACGTGAGAAACGTCTTGAGATGTTCGAGCGTCTGACGGCAGCCGAAGGTCTAGAGAACTACCTGCAGAACCGATATCCGGGAACCAAACGATTTGGCCTGGAAGGTGGCGAGAGCCTAATCCCAATGCTGCACGAAACACTTCAACGACTCGGCCATTGGGAAGTGAAAGAGTGTGTCATCGGCATGGCGCATCGCGGGCGGCTAAACGTTCTCGTCAACATCTTGGGGAAACGCACAGCGGATTTGTTCGATGAATTCGACGGATCAGCGCTTGATGATGCAAATAGTGGGGATGTGAAATATCACCAAGGATTTTCGTCTAATGTCATGACGTCGAAAGGCGAAATGCATGTAGCGCTCGCGTTTAACCCGTCTCATCTTGAGATCATCGGCCCGGTCGTGGAAGGCTCTGTTCGTGCACGTCAGGACAGACGCAACGATCCCATGGGTACGTTAGTCGCGCCCATTCTGATTCATGGCGATGCGTCATTCGCTGGACAAGGTGTCGTCATGGAGACATTCCAGATGTCTCAAACGCGCGGCTACTTCACCGGTGGCACGATTCATGTCATTCTGAACAACCAAATTGGCTTCACAACGAGCGAACGCGTTGACGCTCGTTCTACCGAATATTGCAGCGAAGTCGCGAAGATGGTGCAAGCGCCGATTCTTCATGTTAATGGTGATGATGTTGAGGCTGTCGTGTTTGCTGCGCAGATCGCAACTGATTACCGGAATGCGTTTGGTCGCGACTTCGTCATCGACTTGGTGTGCTATCGACGGCGCGGTCATAACGAAGCGGAAGATCCCTTCAAGACGCAACCGCTGATGTACGACAAGATTCGTAACCATCCTACGACACGAGCGCTTTACGCTAAGAAACTTGAAGAGAGTGGCGTGCTAGAGGTTGGACACGCTGACGACATGGCGAAAGCATTACGCGACCGCCTTGATAACGGCGAGACGATTGCATTGTCATTGGTAAGCGACCCAAATGAGGCGCTTTTCGTCGATTGGCGACCCTATCTTGGTCATGATTGGGACGCGCCCGCCGACACAACATTCAGTCGTGCGCGGTTGCGGGAGCTTGGCCAGGTTTTATCCTCGTCCCCGACCGGTTTCGTCGTCCACCGGCAAGTAGCAAAAATCCTCGAAGATCGCGAGAAAATGCTTGCTGGCGCCGCGGAAATAAATTGGGGTTGTGCCGAAGTTGCTGCGTATGCCTCATTGCTGGATGAAGGCTTAAACGTCAGATTGGTAGGGCAAGATGTCTGTATTGGAACGTTTAGTCATCGCCATGCCGCGTTGTACTGTCAACGTACCGGCGAAGAACATGTGGCACTTAAGGATATTGCTTCCGGCGATACGCGATTCTCGCTGTACAACTCGTTGTTATCGGAAGAAGCAGCATTGGCTTTTGAGTACGGCTACGCCACGACGACGCCTAATGCGCTAGTCGTTTGGGAAGCTCAGTTTGGCGACTTCGCGAACGGCGCGCAAGTAGTTGTCGATCAGTTCGTGTCAAGCGGCGAAGCGAAATGGACACGACTATGCGGATTGGTGATGCTGCTACCGCATGGTTATGAGGGTGCCGGTCCCGAGCATTCTTCCGCGCGCCTAGAACGCTACTTACAGCTTTGTGCGGAACACAACATCCAAGTGTGTGTGCCAACGACTCCTGCACAGATCTTCCATCTCCTTCGTCGTCAAGTGATTCGGATGATGCGACGACCGCTGATCGTGATGTCGCCGAAGAGTCTGTTGCGTCATAAGCTTGCAACGTCAACGCTTGAGGAACTCGCAGACGGACATTGGCAGAACGTCATCGGGGAATGTGATGACATCAACGTAGCCAACGCGAAACGCCTTGTGCTTTGCTCGGGCAAGGTCTTCTACAACCTGCTTGAAACACGTCGAGCAGAGAGCATTGAGGATACTGCGATTGTCCGAATTGAGCAGCAGTATCCATTTCCCACACAGGAATTGATTGAGCAGTTAAGTAAATTCAAGAAACTCGAAGACATCGTCTGGTGTCAAGAAGAACCAAGAAATCAAGGTGCTTGGTATTCACTCAAGCATCGATTCGAGGACGTTGTTTCGCAGACACATCCAAAATTGACACTTCGCTATGCGGGTCGAGACTCTTATGCGGCACCCGCGAGCGGGTCCCAGGTGCGTCACTCGTCGCGGCAGGAGAAAGTAGTGCAGGACGCCTTATACGGTAGCTAGACATGGAAGTAAAAGCCCCAACCTTTCCAGAGTCGATCTCTGAAGGTGAACTTACAAAGTGGTACAAGAAAGAAGGCGATCACGTCGAGCGTGATGATTTGCTCGCCGATGTAGAAACTGAGAAGACCACGATTGAAATCGTTGCTCAGGTCGCCGGTGTGATCGAACAGATTCTCAAGCTCGAAGGCGACACGGTCGAAAGTGAGGAAGTCCTTTGTTCGATTGACGAGTCTGCCCTCGCACCCACGAGTGAAACCGTAAATGCTGAAGCGGAAAGTGATGATAAACCAGCTGAAGTCGCGGCATCGCCTGCCGCTCGTAAACTCGCGTCAGAACACGATCTCGACCTATCCACCATTAACGGCACCGGTCGTTCGGGCATGGTCACGAAGGACGACGTCGCAAGGACAATCGACGAAATTAGAGTTGAGTCGGCAGCGGAAAAGAAACCAACGCATCAGGACGTGTCGACCAGCGACGGACTAGGCCCGCCGACCGAACTGGACTCAAACGCTCGGGTTGAGCGTCGCGTGCCGATGACGAGATTGCGCGCTACCATCGCGAAACGTTTGGTCGAAGTGCAGCAGACGGCTGCGATGTTGACGACGTTTAACGAAGCGAACATGGATCCGATCATGCGAATGCGTCGTCAGTATCAAGACGAATTCGTAGCGCGTCACAACGGCACGCGGCTTGGCTTTATGAGCTTTTTTGTACGCGCTTCCGTGGAAGCCCTAAAGCGCTTCCCGGCGGTGAATGCTTCGCTTGATGGTGACGATGTGGTGTACCACGGTTACTACGATGTCGGTGTGGCGGTGAGTACGGAACGTGGTCTAGTGGTTCCGATCGTACGCGACGCTGATGCATTGGGACTACATCAGATTGAAGATCAGATTACGGAATACAGTGCGAAGGCGCGAGAAAATAAGCTATCGATCGATGAAATGACCGGCGGTACGTTCACCATCTCCAATGGTGGTGTTTTTGGTTCGTTGATGTCGACACCGATTCTGAATCCACCGCAGACCGCGATATTAGGGATGCACAAAATTCAGGACCGTCCGGTGGTGGAGGACGGTGAGATCGTGGTGCGCCCGATGATGTACCTAGCGCTCTCCTATGACCATCGTCTTATCGATGGCCAGGAAGCGGTGCAGTTCTTGGTCACGATCAAAGGAATGATTGAAGATCCCGCGCGTATTCTCCTTGAGCTTTGACATAGGTTATATACAGTGAGTAATTCCTACGATATCGTCGTGATCGGCGCCGGACCCGCGGGTTACCACGCCGCGATTCGCGCTGCACAGCTTGGCATGAGCGTCGCGTGCGTCGATAAGACTTTGAACGCAGACGGCAAGCCGTCTTTGGGTGGAACATGCCTCAATGTTGGTTGTATTCCTTCCAAAACCCTCCTTGACGTCTCCCATCGCTATGAGGCTACGAGTCATTACGAAGCGTTGGGGTTGAAGGTCGCAAACGTAGAACTCGACTTGCGAGGGGTGCTTGCGCACAAAGAACAGGTTGTTGCGAAGCTGACCGGCGGAGTAGGGATGTTGTTCAGCGGTAACGGCGTCACGGCTTACCACGGAGTGGGGTCTTTGTTGCCGGGTTCTGACGTTAAAGTCACCAAGGATGACGGATCTGAAGAGATACTCAACGCAAAGCATGTCATCCTTGCGACTGGATCTGAACCGATGCGAATCGGTGCAGCTCCCGTAGACGATGATCGCATCGTAGATTCGACCGGTGCACTGTCTTTTACGGAAGTTCCTAAACGACTCGGTGTCATAGGTGCAGGCATTATTGGCCTGGAACTTGGGAGCGTGTGGGCTCGCTTTGGCTCCGAAGTGGTTGTCCTAGAAGCGCTTGAGAAGTTCCTCCCGAGTGCCGACGAACGGATTGCTCGAGATGCGTTACGAGCGTTTTCGGGTCAAGGTCTGGACATCCGATTAGGCACCCGGGTGCTGAGCAGCGAGAACCATGGCGACGGTGTGACTGTGACGTATCTCGTAAACGATGAAGAGCAGACCCTCGAGTGTGACAAGCTTATTGTGGCGGTAGGGCGTGCCCCCTATTCGGATCAGCTACTGAGCGACGATAGTCCGGTGAAACTCGATGAACGAGGTTTCATATTCGTGAATGAGCAGTGTGAGACAGACGCGTCAGACGTATACGCGGTTGGTGACGCTGTACGCGGTCCTATGCTCGCGCACAAAGGCATGGAAGAAGGCATCATGGTCGCTGAACGTATCGCCGGGTCCAAACCTGTGGTCAATTACGATTGCGTTCCATCGGTCATTTACACACATCCTGAAATCGCGTGGGTTGGGGAGACCGAGCAAGAGTTGCGTGATACCGGCGCAAACTACAAGGCCGGTACGTTTTCATTCGCGGCAAACGGCCGAGCGCTCGCCAGCGCGGATGCGGAAGGCATCGTAAAGGTCGTGTCGGACGCAGATTCAGACCGAATCCTCGGTGTTCACATATTCGGACCGCAAGCGTCAGAGTTGATAGCACAAGCCGTGATTGCGATGGAGTTTGGCGCTACGGCTGAAGATCTAGGACTGATCATGTTCGCGCACCCGACGCTTTCCGAAGCCGTCCATGAAGCTGCGTTAGGTGTTGCTGGACACGCCATTCATACGGTCAACCGTCGCAGAGGAAAATAGCTCTCGAACTTCGGTTCTCACTTAAACAGCCACACATATGAATCTACACGAATACCAAAGTAAAGAACTGTTCGCGAAATATGGTCTGCCAGTCTCAACTGGACGTGTCGTACGGTCCGCCGACGAAGCGGTTGCCGCCGCAGCAGAACTCGGTGGGGACCAATGTGTTATCAAGGTTCAGGTGCATGCGGGTGGACGAGGTAAAGCAGGTGGTGTAAAACTGGTTTCGAGTGAAGAAGAAATCCGAGCGTTTGCCGATCATTGGCTTGGGAATCGAATTCATACTGTTCAAACAGCTGAAGACGGGCAGCCGGTTTCCCTGCTCTATGTCGAAGAGATTACAGATATCGACACTGAGTTGTACCTTGGCGTGGTGATTGATCGCTCGACGGCGCGTGTTGTCGTGATGGCCTCGGCGGAAGGTGGCGTGGAAATCGAAAAAGTCGCCGCAGAGACCCCTGGGAAGATATTTCGTGCGTCAATCGATCCGGGTCTTGGTCCTCAAGAATATCAAGGTCGTGAACTTGCTTTTCGATTGGGCATGGCGGGACCTCAGATTACTCAATTTACACAGTTATTCATGAACCTTTGTCGGATGTTCGAGGAACTCGATTGCTCGTTGGTCGAGATCAATCCACTCGTAATCACGACCGAAGGAAATATCCATTGTTTAGATGCGAAGGTAAACATGGATAGTAACGCGCTATTCCGCCATCCGAAGTTGGCTGCACTGAACGATCCCAGCCAGGACGACGAACGAGAAGCTCAAGCCGCCGAGTTTGACCTCAGTTACGTTGCTCTTGACGGCAACATCGGTTGTATGGTCAACGGCGCCGGGTTGGCGATGGGCACTATGGACTTAGTGAAATTGCGGGGCGGGATGCCGGCGAACTTTCTCGATGTAGGTGGTGGCGTAACGGTTGAATCAGTGTCGCAGGCATTCAAGATTATCTTGGCGGATCCAGAGGTGAAAGCCGTACTGATCAACATCTTCGGCGGTATTGTCTCGTGTGCGGATATCGCTGACGGCATCGTGCGAGCGGTTCAGGAAGTTGGGGTTGAAGTTCCTGTCATTGTGCGCTTCGACGGCAACAGTGCAGAGGAAGGCTCCCGAATACTTGCAGAGAGCGGACTCAACATCATTGCTGCGGCGACACTCCCCGAAGCAGCGGAGAAGGCAGTCGCGGCAACCAAAGTGATGGCGGCAGCATGAGTGTTCTCGTAGATAGGCAAACCAAGGTCATTTGCCAAGGTATCACCGGTTCACAAGGAACGCTTCATACCGAGCAAGCGATCGCGTACGGCACCCAAATGGTCGGTGGCGTAACTCCGGGTAAAGGCGGCTCAGAACATCTCGGGCTACCAGTCTTTGACACGGTTGTCGACGCGGTATCAGCAACAGGTGCTACTGCTTCCGTCATATACGTACCTGCTCGATTCTGCTACGACTCGATACTGGAAGCCGTGGACGCAGGGATTGAGTTGATTGTTTGCATTACCGAGGGCATTCCGACCTTAGACATGCTTCGCGTAAAGCATCATCTCAACGGTTCGGCAACGCGAATCATTGGTCCGAATTGTCCAGGTGTTATCACGCCCGGCGAATGCAAGATCGGCATCATGCCGGGCGAGATTCACTTACCTGGCAAGGTAGGTGTGGTCTCGCGTTCGGGAACATTGACGTATGAAGCAGTCAAACAAACGACAGACATAGGACTTGGACAGTCGACATGTGTTGGCATCGGTGGCGACCCGCTACCAGGCACTCACTTCATCGACGTATTGCAGCTATTTCAGGATGATCCTGCAACCAAAGCGATCGTGATGGTTGGCGAGATTGGCGGTTCGGCGGAAGAAGAAGCCGCCGAGTTCATTGCGGATCACGTAACAAAGCCGGTTGTCGCATACATTGCAGGCGTTACCGCACCTAAAGGCAAACGCATGGGGCATGCTGGGGCAATCATCGCCGGCGGCAAAGGCACTGCCGAAGAAAAATTTGCTGCGCTGCGCGAAGCTGGCGCAAAAACCGTCAACAATCTGGCCGAAATTGGCGAGCTACTCAAAGACTTGAACCTTTCGTCAAGCTAGCCAAAATTCCCGCGTGATCAAACCCTCGTTGATCGCGTAGAAATCTTCAACACTCTCCTTCAACGGACGTACCTACTATCGTGACGACAGAAACTCATTCATTTCAAACCGAAGCGCAGAAACTTCTGAAATTGATGATCAACTCCCTGTATTCCAATAGGGAAGTGTTCTTGCGCGAGTTAATCTCCAATGCAGCTGATGCGATCGATAAATTGCGATTTGAATCGCTCTCGGATGCGACGCTTCTAGATGCAGACGGCGATCTAGGCATTCATATCAAATTCGATACCGAATGCAATGCGCTAACGATCGAGGACAACGGCATCGGTATGTCCAGAGACGAACTGATTGAAAATCTTGGCACGATTGCTAAATCAGGAACAGAGCAGTTTTTCGAACTTCTCGACGATGATCAACAGGAAGCGTCTCAGCTTATCGGTCAATTCGGGGTTGGCTTTTACAGCGCGTTTTTGGTAGCGGACCAGATTAACGTGACGAGCCGAAAGGCTGGTACGAATGAAGCCGCGAAGTGGGTATCGTCAGGCGAGGCGGATTTCACAGTTGAAGATGTCGACGAGCACGCTCGTGGCACCACGATCGAACTGATTTTGAAAGAGGACGCGGGGGAGTTTACCGACGAGTTCAGATTACGGGATATCGTGAAGCAATATAGTGATCACGTTGACGTCCCCGTATGGATCGTAGACGTTGCTGGGGAAGACTCCGAACCGAAGCAGCTCAACACCGCGACAGCACTCTGGAGTCGACCTAAGAACGCAATTAGCGACGACGAATACAAAGAGTTCTACAAGAGTGTTTCACACGACTTTCAGGATCCATTGTTGTGGGCACACAACAAGATCGAAGGCAAGGTCGATTACACGAGCCTGATTTACGTTCCTAGCAAAGCACCGTTCATGTTTGCGATGACTGAGAAGAGTCATGGCTTGAAGTTGTATGCGCAACGCGTATTCATCACAGATCAACTGGATCTGTTTCTCCCTGACAATCTCAATTTCGTGAAAGGCGTCGTCGACATTCGCGATTTGCCCTTGAACATGTCACGTGAAACGATTCAAGAGAATGATCAGATTCGTACGGTTCGGAATGCTGTGGTGAAGCGGGTCGTCGATAGTCTGTTGAGCCATGCTAAGAAGGACGCGGACAGTTACAACGCTTTTTGGCAGGAGTTTGGTCACCAGATGAAGGTAGCCTACGATTGGGATCAGCCTTACGACGAAAGCTATTACAAACTGATGCGATTCGCGTCGACGCACAGTGAAGGTTCGGAACAGACGATCGGACTAGAGGATTATTTGGAACGAGCTGCAGACGACCAGAAGGAGATCTACTATCTCGTCGGCGAATCAGCATTGAGCTTGCGTAACAATCCACTTCTCGAACACTACACGGACGTAGGGATTGAAGTCCTTCTGCTGAGTGACGATTTCGACTCGTATATCGTCGAACGATTCAAGGAGTTTGACGACCACGCATTCAAAGACATCTCGCTTGCGGACGTAGAGCTACCCACGAGAGCTGATGCAGAGAAGGATGCTGCGGTTGAATCGGATGAAGATGACGAGAAATTGTTAACTCGCGTCAAAGATCTGCTGAAGGATGAGTCGCTCTCGGATGTTACGGCTTCGCAACGCCTGCACGAATCGGCCTCGTGTCTTGTTCGCGAACGACCGTGGATTAGTCGGGGTGTCCGCAATATGTTGAAAGACACCCAACAGTTTCTAGGTGAAGAGAAACTCAAGCTCGAACTCAATATGGCACATCCTTTAGTGCAACGCCTGAAGGAGCTTGAGGACGATACCAAATTCGAGGACCTTACACGAACATTGCTCGATCAAGCGCGTCTCTCGTATGGTTCGTTGGACGTTGACACCGCCGTGTATGTGAGACGAGTCAACGGCATTTTGGCGGAGCTTTTGGAGCACCGCGTTTGAGAACCGCTGTGATTGGTGCCGGCAATTTCGGTACCGTGATCGCAAACATCCTGGCTCGCAACGGTTGTGAGACTTATCTGTGGCTGCGCGATGAGCAACAGTTGCAAGACATGCTACGGGAGCGTGAGAATCGACGTTATCTGCCCGGTCACAAGCTTGTCGATAGCGTGCAGCCTACATCGGACCTCGATCTGGCAGCTTCGAGCAGTGAGCTGCTTTTCGTTACGGTACCGAGTGAATCATTCCGAGAAGTTGCACAAGCGATGTCTGAATACGTTACCCCTGGTGCGTATGTCGTTAGCGGCACCAAAGGTGTAGAAGCAACGCCCTTTCAACTCATGAGTCAGATCGTGAAAGACGAGATTGAGCATGCGGTTGTTGGCGTATTGAGTGGTCCAAATTTGGCCGAGGAGATTGCCGCAGGTCAATTTGCGGGTACTGTGATCGCAAGTGAGGACGAAAAACTCGTCGCAGTCGTTCAAGAACACCTACAAAGTTCTCGATTTCGCATCTATGGTAATTCGGACGTATACGGAGTTGAGCTCGGTGGTGCATTGAAGAATATCTATGCAATCATTTGCGGAATGGCGACCACGCTGCAAGTGGGTCAGAATGCACTAGCGATGGTGATGACTAGAAGTCTCGCGGAAATGAACCGTTTCGCACAATCAATGGGTGCTAATGCAATGACTTTCCTCGGGCTTTCCGGGGTCGGGGACTTGATCGCTACGTGTACCTCCCCGCATTCGCGTAACTTTCAGCTCGGCTCCCAGCTCGCTCAAGGGAGGAGTTTGGACGAAGCCCAAGAGAAACTGGGTAAGCTGGCAGAAGGAGTAAACACACTTAAAGTCGTGTATCAAAAGAAAGAAGAATTGGACGTATATATGCCACTCGTAGACGGTGCATATAGAGTACTTTTTCGTAAAGAAAACATGCTTGCTGTGATTGGAGAACTGATGACTTCGCAACAACAACCAGATGTCGAATCCACAATTTCCGATTAATCTTCGGCTGACAGCCAGTTTTTGACCGCTATCTATAATCCAATACAACTATGAAACGCCTGATTTCGTGTGTCCTTACACTTGGTTCGTTTGCAGTTTTAGGCGACGTTCCAGGTTCGTCAGATAGTAATTTGCTGTCTAGATATACAGCCTCTACCATCATTGAATACGGGGGAATAGAAGGCGCGTA
>LXNJ01000818.1_pt1 | contig 19986 bp, 16 predicted proteins | sample 809081 | NCBI WGS metagenome assembly LXNJ01 (sample SAMN04870510, study PRJNA318959) | sponge metagenome | biome: sponge; feature: marine sponge reef; material: water | host: Petrosia ficiformis | place: Greece: Milos, Mediterranean Sea | collected 2013-05-29 | depth 5-7 m | reverse complement strand
ACCCGCCGGTCTCGGAGCCCGCGACACCCTCCGGCTGGAGGCTTCGCTGGCCCTCTACGGGCACGAACTCGACGAGAATACGTCCCCTCTGGAGGCCAATCTCGGTTTCGCCGTGGCGAAAACCGGGTCCTATATCGGTTCGGAAGCGATCCGGGAGCAGTTGGCGGGCGGCGTCAGCAAGAGGCTGGTGATGCTGGAGATGATTGACAAGGGCATTCCACGCCAGGGTTACGGGATTCAGCGTTCGGACGGCAGCACCGCGGGTGTGATCACCAGCGGATCGGTTTCACCTTGGACCGGCGAAAACATCGCCATGGGCTTTGTGGACCCGAAGCTCGCCCGGCGGGGCCAGGAACTGCTTGTTTCCGTCCGGAACCGGCGGCTTCGGGCAAGGGTGGTCCGCAGGCCGTATTACCGTCGCCCGGGCAGCTAGGGAGGTTCGCAGGGCAGTTTACCCCGTGGCCCGGGCAGTGTCCTCCCCCCTACCCCGCCCGTTGCGTTTTTCACGTCCACGCAACCGAAAAAACCCGGAATCACTCAATGATCCCGGGTTTTTTCTATGCCACGATATTGACGAGGCGATTGGGAACCACAATCACCTTTTTGGGCACTTTGCCTGCAAGGTGGTTTCTCACATTCGGCTGTTCCAGTGCGAGTCTCCTGACGTCGTCGCCCTCCGTATCCACCTCCACCTGAAACCTGGCCCGGACCTTGCCGTTGACCTGCACCGGCATCTGTATGGTTGCCGGACGGGCAAGTTCCTCGTCCCACACCGGCCAGGCCTGCTCGTGGACGCTGTAGTTCCCGTCGATGCATTCCCACAGCTCTTCCGATATATGCGGTGCAAAGGGCGCCAGCAGGAGGCACAGCGTACGGATGGCATCTTCCCAGGCATCCGTTTTGAGGGCGGCAGCGGTTTTCGCTTTGCCAAGGCGGTTGACAAAGGTCATCAGTGCAGCGACGGCGGTGTTGAAGTTAAATGACTCCAGATCCTCGGAGACCTTCTTGATCGCCTGGTGGGTGGTCCTGCGCAATTCTGCTGTCTCCCCCGTCCCCGGCGGTTCGCCAGCCGACCCCGCCGGCTCCAGGACAAGCGACCACACCCGATTCAAAAACCGGGGAACGCCCTCCATGCTCGCCGAGTTCCACGGCCCCCCCTGATCCCAGCGGCTGATGAACATCAGATACACACGGACGCAGTCGACGCCGTGCGCATCGATGAGGTCGTCCGGGTTCACCACGTTTCCCCGGGACTTGCTCATTTTTTCTGAATCCTCGCCGAGAATGATCCCCTGGTTGAACAACCGGACCATGGGCTCGGCTTCGTCGGTGGCGATCAGCTTCATATCCCGCATCGCCCTGGTAAAGAAACGGGTGTAAAGCAGATGCATCGTGGCGTGCTCAATGCCGCCTGTATACTGATCCACCGGCAGCCAGTACGCCGCCTCTTCCGGATCGAACGGCCCGGCGCCGTAATCAGGGCTGAGGTACCGGTACTGATACCACGAAGAACACATGAACGTGTCCATCGTATCGGTTTCTCTCTGCGCCTCCCCCTGACACGTCGGACAGGTCGCATGCAGAAACCCTTCGTGATGTTTAAGCGGAGATTCGCCAGTCGGCAGAAACTCCGCATCCTCCGGCAGTCTTACAGGAAGGTCTGACTCCGGGACAGGCACCACGCCGCAGTCGGCGCAATAGATGATGGGTATGGGACACCCCCAATACCGCTGTCGGGAAATCAGCCAGTCGTGCAGCCGATAGTTGACCTTCCGCTCACCGAGTCCCCGTTCTTCCAGATCTTCCGCCACCGCGTTCTTCGCGTTGTCGGACGGCATGCCGCTGAACCGGCCGGAATTGACCAGCGTGCCTTTGCCCTCGTAGGGACGCCGCAGCGGGTGGCCATCCCAATCCGGCGGCGCAATGACCGTCGGCAGGGCCAATCCGTACCGTTTCGCGAAGCCGAAATCCCGTTCGTCGTGTCCGGGCACGGCCATGATCGCGCCGGTTCCGTACGTCGTCAGCACATAATCGGCGATATAGATGGGCACCTCGGCGTCGTTCATCGGATTGATCGCATACGCTCCGGTAAAAACACCGTCCCGGTCCTTATCCAGCGACAACCGGTCAATTTCGGACCGCCGGCCTGCTCTTTCCCGGTACGACGCGACTTCGGCGGACCGTGACCGCGTTGTAATCGTGTCGACGAGATGATGTTCAGGCGCCAGAACCGCGAACGTAACCCCGAAGATCGTATCCGCGCGCGTGGTGAAAACCCGAAACGATTCCTCGGTATTCTTCACGTGCATTTCGAATTCCACCCCGTCGCTGCGGCCGACCCAGTTGGTCTGCATCATTTCGACCCGGTCCGGCCAGTCCAGGCCCGAAAAATCCAGCAGCGAATCCGCGTATTTCGTAATCCGGAACAGCCACTGATCCAGGTCTTTCTTCACAACGGGTGTATCGCATCGTTCGCAGTGGCGGTCGTCACCCCAAACCTGCTCCCTGGCAAGCGTCGTATTGCAGCGCGGGCACCAGTCCACCGGTGCCTTTTTCCGATAGGCCAATCCGTGGCGATAGAACTGCAGGAAGAGCCACTGGGTCCACTTATAGTACTCGGGTTCACACGTTACGATCTCCCGGTCCCAGTCGAACATGGCGCCCATTCTCTTCAGGTGTCGCCGCATGCGCTCAACGTTGTCCATCGTCCATTTGGCCGGATGAATTCCCCGTTCGATGGCGGCGTTCTCCGCCGGCAGTCCGAACGCGTCAAATCCTATTGGAAACAAGACGTTATATCCCTTCATCCGCATCCACCTGGCGCGTGCGTCGGAAGGCGCCATCGCGTACCAGTGACCGATGTGCAGGTCTCCCGAAGTATACGGCAACATGGTCAGCGCATAATGCTTGGGCCTGCCCGCCTTCACGCCGCTCCTGTAGAGACCGGTCTGCTCCCAGCGAGTACGCCACTTTGACTCGATCGCTTCAAAATCGTATCCACTTTCAGCCATCTGACGGCTCCCTGAACTCACAGTTTAAGGGTAAAGCCGTTGCAGCATCCGGGGAAACGGAATGGTCTCCCTTACATGCCGCAACCCGCAGATCCATGCTACGGTCCGTTCGATGCCCAGGCCGAAGCCGGCATGAGGCACCGATCCGTAGCGCCTGAGGTCCAAATACCATTGAAAGGGGGTCTCGTCGAGTCTGTGTTCGGCAATCTTCCGCCGCAATTCCTCCAGGTCGTCCTCACGTTGCCCACCGCCGATGATCTCTCCGTATCCCTCAGGCGCCAGCATGTCCATGCAAAGCGCCAGCCGACCGTCGTCCGGGTCTCCCTTCATATAAAAGGCTTTGCAGGAGGCCGGATACCTGTGCACCAGGACCGGACGATCGAAATGTTCCGCCAATACGGTTTCCTCGTCGCCGCCGAAATCTTCGCCCCATCTGTGTGATACGCCGCTCCGATTCAGGATGTCCACCGCTTCCGCATATGAGATTCTTGGAAATGGCTTCTTCACGCGTTCGAGCGGTTCGAGATCCCGCTGAAGCACTTCCAACTCCTTTCGCCGGCTTTTCAGGACCTGCTGTACCACGGTGCTGACGAAGTCCTCCGCCAGATCCATGTCCCCGTTCAGATCCAGGTACGCCACTTCCGGCTCGACCATCCAGAATTCCGTGAGGTGCCGCCGGGTTTTCGATTTCTCGGCCCTGAACGTCGGCCCGAAGCAGTAGACCTTCCCGAAGGCCATGGCGCTTGCTTCCAGATAAAGTTGCCCGCTCTGGGTCAGATACGCCTCGTCGTCGAAGTATTCGGTTTGGAAAAGCGTTGTCGTTCCCTCGCAGGAGGAAGGCGTAAAGATCGGCGAGTCCGTCAGCACGAACTCTCGTTCGTCGAAGTAATTCCGGCACGCCCGGATGACTTCGCTTCGAACCCGCAATATGGCGTGCTGACGGGAGGAACGCAGCCAGAGATGGCGATGGTCCATCAGGAATGCGGTTCCGTGCGCTTTTGGTGTAATGGGATACGGTTCCGATGCCTGGACCACCTCGAAATCGGTAACGCCGACCTCGAAACCGAGGGGCGAGCGCTTGTCCTCGCGCACAATCCCCCACACGCGCAGCGACGACTCCCGGGTGATGTCCGCCGAGCGTTCGAACAGGTCCGGCGACACGTCCCCCTTGAACAGAACACACTGCACCACGCCGGTCCCGTCTCTCATTTGCAGAAAGCGCAGCTTGCCGCTGGAACGCTTGTTATGCAGCCAGCCCTGGAGAAGAACGTGACGTCCGTCGTACTCTGCAATCCTTGAAATCGATATGGGTACGGCCATCGGGGTCCTCTCGAGGTCACGCAACCGAGTCGAATCGCCGGATTCGGCGAAGGAGCGCAACGCAGTATTTCGACCGCAGGGGCCGGACGCCTGTCTGCGTGCACCGCACAGGCAGGCAGCCCGGATGGACTTTTTCAACGGGCTGTCAGGGTCGGCCGTTTTCGCAGCGCGCGGGACACGGTCGGCGCTTTCCGGGAATCGCGGCATCAGTCCCGGCACCGCAAAACCAAAAAAGACGACCGGAAGATGCCGATCGCCTTCTGCCGACCTCTGGCTTACCAGGCGGGTCAGCGCCGATTGGGCCTTCGCGGCCCCCGTGAATGGCGCGGCGGCGGTTCCACGTACCCGGGGGGCGGTTGGAACGTCGCCTTGCGACTAAGTCGAATCTTGCCCTGGTCGTCGATCGCAATCACCTTGACGTCCAGTTTATCCCCTTCGGACAGCACGTCTTCGACCTTGTTCACCCGGTGGTAATCCAACTCTGAAATGTGGCACAGCCCTTCTTTTCCCGGAAGAATCTCGATAAAGGCGCCAAAGTCCAGGGTTCGCTTGACCGTGCCATTGTACACCCGGCCTACTTCCGCGTCCTCAACCAGCGCCTTGATCATCTCCATGGCTTCTTCGCCGGCCTGGGCGTCGACCGAACTGACCGTGATCAGTCCGTCGTCATCCACCGCCACGGTAGCTCCCGTTTCTTCGATGCTGCGAATGGTCTTTCCGCCGGGACCGATAACCGTACCGATCTTTGCCGGGTCGATATAAAGGGAGAGAATACGCGGCGCGTACGGTGACAACTCGGGCTTCGGACTGGCAATGGCACCGTTCATTATGTCCAGAATATGGTCCAGTGCGCCCCTCGCGCGTCCGAAAGCCTCCTGCATAATCTCAAAACTGATCCCCTTGATTTTGATATCGAGCTGAATCGACGTCAGCCCCTCGGCCGTGCCGGCGATTTTCAGGTCCATATCGCCCAGATGGTCTTCCGCGCCCAGAATGTCGGTCAGCAGGGACCAGTTGGCATTGTCCTCCCCCATCACCAGCCCGACGCCTGCGCCGGCGACGGCTGTCTTGATGGGAACCCCCGCATCCATCAGTGCGAGCGATCCGCCGCACACCGTGGCCATGGACGATGAACTGTTGGATTCCAGTATCTCGGAAACCACGCGAATTGTATAGGGGAAATGTTTTTCGTCGGGTATGACGGGAATCAGCGCTTTTTCCGCAAGAACGCCGTGTCCGATTTCCCGCCTTCCCGGAGCCCCGATCCGGCGGGTTTCTCCCACGCTGTACGATGGAAAGTTGTAGTCCAGCATGAAACTCTTGTAGGACATTCCTTCGAGATCGTCCACCATCCGGGTATCCAGCTTGCTGCCCAGCGTGGCCACGCACAGGGCCTGGGTCTGTCCCCTCGTAAACACAGCCGACCCGTGTGCGCGGGGCAGTGGCCCGAGTTCAATCTCGATTGGCCGCACTTCGTCCAGGGCCCTTCCGTCGATCCGGCGGCCCTCCTCCAGAATCATCCGGCGCATCTCCGCCTTGACTATCGCACCGACCTCCGCGGCGATCTCCGCCCGCGATTCCGGAAATTCATCTTCCAGGGCCGCCTGCGTTTCCTCTTCGATGCCCGCAATGACGTTTGCCCGGTCTTCTTTCTCTGACAACCGGTTCGCCTCCCGGATGCGCATGGCCGCCAGTGCCCTCACGGCTTCTTCAAGCGCATCATTGGGCTCGGGTTCCGTAACCTCCCGCTTCGGTTTGCCGCACCTGGCCACCAGGTCTTCCTGCAATTCCACCAGCCTGGCGATGGCTTCCTGGCCTGCCCGCAACGCCCCCAGCACATCGGCGTCCGGCGCCTCGTGGCACTCGCCCTCGACGGAAATGATCGACTCTTTGTTTCCGGACACGATGATGTTGATGTCGCTTTCTTCCAACTGCTGGTACGTTGGATTGATCACGTACTCGCCGTCTATCCGACCCACCTTTACGGCGCCGATGGGGCCTTCGAACGGAATATCGGAAACACAGACAGCCGCCGATGCCCCGTTCATCGCCAGCACGGCGGGGTCATTTGCTTCGTCGAACGACAGAATGGTTACCAGAACCTGTGTTTCCACGTCCCGTTTCAGGAACAAAGGCCGAATCTGGTGATCGATAAGCCTGGCACTCAGCTTCTCCGTCGTGGAAGGCGCACCCTCCCGCTTGAAGAAGTTTCCCGGTATCCTGCCGCTTGCGTAGAATTTCTCACGGTAGTCCACCGTTAACGGGAAGAAATCCAAATCGGATTCTCTCGTATCGGCCACCGTAGCCACCAGCACCACGGTTTCGCCATATTGCATCCAGACGGCGCCGTGGGCCTGCTTGGCTACACGTCCGCATTCAACGGATAATGTCCTGCCCTCCAGTTCCAACTCTATTCTCTCTGCCATCCACCCCTTCTCCTCAGCGAAAATGAACGTTCATCCAGCCTGTAGAACTCAATTTGTAAAACACGCTACAGGCAATATCAACCACGTATTTCAAGTTTACCGATCAGCGCACGGTATCCGGTAAGATCGCGGCGTTGCATATATCTCAGGAAACGCCGGCGCTGGCCGACCAGCTTGAGCAGCCCGCGACGGGAATGGTGATCTTTGCTGTGCCGCCGGGCGTGGTCGGTCAACATCCTGATGCGCTCCGTCAAGAGCGCAATCTGCACTTCGACAGATCCGGTGTCGGTGCCGGCTCGACCGAAGGCTTCCACCAATTCGCCTTTCTTTTCCTTTGCTAAACCCAATGCCTCACCTCCATTTGATGGGCCAACTCCTGTCCCAAAATGTCACGGGCACGCTGCCCGTCCTTGTGGATTTGCGTAATCAGTGCTTCCGAATTCGGAAACCGGCGTTCGTCACGCAGGCGGTCCACCAGTTCCAGCGATATCCGCCGCCCGTAAAGATCGCCGCTGAAATCCAGAAGATGGGCTTCAAACAACCTGCTCTTGCCGTTAAAGGTCGGCCGTATCCCAAGGTTTACAACAGCCGCGTACGGTTCAGGCAAAAACGCTTTCGCAGCGTACACCCCGTTGGGCGGCAACAGTTTCATGGCATCGTCAGGCACGATATTCGCGGTCGGATAACCCAACTCCCGCCCGCGGCCGTCGCCGTGCACCACACGACCGGAAACGGGATATCCACCTCCAAGCATTTCACGCGCCTGGTCGATTCTGCCCTTCCGGATCACGTCTCGAAGCCGGCTGCTGCTTACCGGGCCCTCCCCCGCCATGGTGGGGGGCACGATGGAGACGTCGAAACCGAACCGATGACCAAACGCCCTCATGGTATCGGGATCGCCGCTGCGACCCTTGCCGAATCCGTGATCGTAACCCAGCACCACGACTTTCGCGTCCAGGTATTTCACCAGATAGGTTGATACGAATGCCTCGGGCTTCAACATTTGCACCTGTCTGGTAAACGGGATGACCGCCAGCATGTCGATTCCGGCATCTTCAAGCCGCCGGCGTTTCTCCTCCATGGACGTAAGGACGACCGGCGGGTCGTCGGGATGGATTACCGCCCGCGGATGCGGATCGAACGTCACGGCAACGGCACTGCCCGCCCGCTCCCGGGCCGTGGCAACAACGGCTTCGATTACGGCACGATGCCCCAGATGGACACCGTCGAACGTACCGACCGTAACCACCGGGTTTTCCAACTGGAGTGTCTGTTCCAAAGTCCGTGTCTGCATCCGGATCAACTTTCTGGCTGACGCAGCACGCGTACCGGCTTCAGCATCCGGTCCGCGGCTCGCCAGCGTCCAATGCCGAGCAACACCCCCTCGGGATGGAGCGCCCTCACGAGACGGCCCGACTCAAGTGCTGTACCGTCTTCTATATCTGTGACGGCGTTTCCGTGCACAAAAGAACCTGCCTGGGCAGCGTCCAGGTTGAGACGCGGCAGGTCATGCAATAACCCGTTGGGGTCCATCAGAAACGGCTGCAACGCCTCCTTCGATCCAACGGATTCGAGTTGGTTGAGCGTGACGCACTCGTCAACGCGAACGGGTCCGGCGGCCGTACGTCTGAGCCCGGCCAGATGCGCGCCACATCCCAGCTGCCGGCCGATATCGTCGGCCAGGGTGCGGATATAGGTGCCTTTTGAGCAGGAAACCGTCAGGTGCAGATCGGGAGGCCTGAAATCTTCTACATCGATTCCGTAAATGCGCACGCGGGACGGTCGTCGGGCGACTTCCGTGCCCTCCCGTGCCAATTTGTACAACCGCCTGCCATCCATCTTGCGGGCCGAAAACATGGGCGGAATCTGTTCGATTTCGCCAACAAAGGAAGCCACCGTGGCGCGCACGTCCTCCAACCGGCCGGGTACGCTGCAGGATCGCGCAACGACTTCGCCTTCCGCGTCGAGCGTGCTTGTTCGGATCCCGAGGCGGATATGGGCGGAATACGTCTTGTCGTGGTCCGCGAGGTAGGAACTGAGCCGGGTCGCCCGTCCCAGGCAAAGCACGAGGACGCCGGTCGCGAGCGGATCCAGGGTGCCCGTATGCCCAGCTTTACGAATGTTCAGCCGTCGTCGAACGCGGTCTATCACGTCGTGGGACGTCATTCCAGGTGGCTTGTCGATCGGCAACACGCCAGTGACGTTGATCCTGCCCTCCAGTCTTACGACTTCAAGTCGTCCAGCAGCCTGTCGATCCTGCTGGCCTGTTCCAGAGACTCATCCAGCCTGAACTCCAATTCCGGCACGTTTCTCAGCCGTATGCGCCTGCCCAGTTCCCTGCGGAGGAACGGGAGCGCCCGCTGGAGTGTCTTGAGGCTTGTGTCGCGAAGCTGACCGTCACCCATCACGCTGACGTGGACCCGTGCGAATTTCAGATCTCGCGACACCTGTACGCCCGTGACGGTGACGTAACCCAGACGAGGGTCTTTCAGGTGCCGGTGAATCAGGTCACTGAGTTCCAGCTGTATCTGGCGTCCGACACTCTCCGCGCGCCACATCACATCAGTTCCAGAGAATAGTCAACGAGCTCCACACGATGGTCCCGTTGCACGTGGTCTACAACTTTGGAAAGCACGCGATTGACGTAACGCGATTCGTTCGCCACCATCGCCACGCCAACCTCGGCCTTCTGCCACAATTCGTTATGACCGACCTCGGAAACGGACACGTTGTATTTCGCCCGGATCCGTTGCCGAAGACTCTCCAGAATACGGCGTTTACCCTTTAACGAGCCGCTCTCGGGCAGATATAAAACCAGACGACACAGGCCGATGGTCATGGATTGGAAGCTGTGTTTAAAACTCCCTAGTGCGTTTCCGCGCGTGAGCGAAAAGGTGTCGGTCCAGGCGGACAGGACCGCCCATATCCAATGTATCGAGGCTGCGCGCTCCTCGCCCCTCCCGGGTGGCCCCGGCCAACGCCGACCGACGCCTTTGCCGCGGCGCGAAGACCACCGGGGGTTCTAAAACGGCTTCTTAGAGCGTGCGCGCGGTTTCAACGTGTTCATAGGCCTCGATCACGTCGCCCAGCTTGGTATCGTTGAAATTTTCAAGGCCGATGCCGCATTCAAACCCGGACTGGACTTCCCTCACGTCGTCTTTGAACCTGCGCAGGGACCCGATCCGGCCCTCGTACACGACGACATTATCCCGCAGCACCCGCACCATGTCGCTACGTGTCATTCTGCCGTTGGAAATGTAGCAGCCGGCGATGATTCCAACCCGCGGCACCTGGAACGTCTCCCGGACTTCCGCCGATCCCACGATCTGTTCATCGATATCGGGAGTGAGCAACCCGGAAAGCGCGGCCCTGATGTCTTCAACCGCTTCGTAAATTACCCGGTAGGAGCGGACGTCGACCCGCTCCTGGACAACCACTTCTCGTGCACGGACGTCCGGACGCACATTGAACCCGATGATGATCGCGTCCGAGGCCGAAGCGAGCAGGACGTCCGATTCAGAGACCGCACCCACCCCGCGGTGGATCACGTTGATACGCACTTCGTCGCTGGGGATCTGCATCAGTGAGTCGTGAAGCGCCTCGACGGAACCGTCGACGTCTCCCTTGAGTATCAGGCGCAACTCCTGGACCTGACCGGCCTTGATCTGATCGTGAATGTCAACCAGGCTGACCCTGCGTATCCGGTGTGCTTCCCGCTCCCGGCGAAGCTGCTGCCTTTTCTGGCTGATTTCCCTGGCGGTACGTTCGTTTTCCACGGAGTAGAACGAGTCTCCCGCCTGAGGCAATCCGGACAGGCCAAGCACCTGGACCGGCACCGAAGGTCCTGCTTCGGCAACCCGATGCCCGCGCTCGTCCAGAAGCGCCCTCGCCCTGCCGCTGTAGAGTCCGGTGACGAAGGTATCGCCGACCCTGAGCGTTCCTTCCTGCACGAGAACGGTGGCCACGTTGCCACGGCCGCGGTCCAGGCGCGCTTCGACAATGGCGCCACTGGCGCGTTTCTTCGAATTGGCCTTCAGTTCCAGCAGGTCGGTTTCCAATGCCAGCAACTCGAGAAGATCGTTGATGTTCTCCCCGGTCTTTGCGGAGATCTCACAGGACTGCACCTTGCCACCGTATTCCTCGAGGACAACATTGTGTTCCGTCAGTTGCCTCTTGATTCGATCCACGTCCGCGCCCGGAAGGTCTATCTTGTTGATGGCCAGCACCAACGGAACCCCGGCGGCGCGTGCATGGTCGATGGCTTCCACCGTCTGCGGCATGACATTGTCGTCGGCCGCCACAATCAGGACAACCACGTCCGTCACCTGGGCGCCCCTCGCGCGCATTGCCGTAAATGCCTCGTGACCGGGGGTATCGAGGAAAGTTACCATGCGGCCGCTGTCCAGTTCCACGTGATACGCGCCGATGTGCTGGGTGATGCCCCCCGCCTCGCCCGCGACCACGTTGGTGTTGCGAACATAATCCAGAAGCGACGTCTTTCCGTGGTCTACATGGCCCATGATGGTAACCACCGGCGGACGCGGCGCGAGATCGTCTTCCTCGTCTTCCTCTACCTGATCGAGCACGTCTTCAGCATACTCCTGGAGTTCTTCAACGCCAATCCCGAATTCGTCGGCAACCAGGGTGATGGTGTCCATATCCAGCCGCTGGTTGATGGTGACCATCAGGCCCAGGGTGAGACACTGCTTTATGACATCGGTGAGCGGTATGTCCATTAGCGCCGACAATTCGCCAACCGTTGCAAACTCATTGACCTTGATGACACGGTCGACCCCCTCGTCGTCGTCGACGTCCTCGTCGTCTCTGCGGCGACGTCGGCGCGAACGGGCCGTGCCGGTCTCCATCTGGGCCATGGTCCGGCGAACGCTGGCTTCGATTTCCGTCTGGTCCGGTGCGGTCCTGCCGCGCCTCCGGCGTCGGCGTCGGCCTTCGCCTCGTTCGGGGGCGGGCTTTTCCTGGGGACGAGCAGACTCGGTCTTGCTGCCCGTGCCCGGCGCCCCAATGACTTCGACCGATGGTTCTCTTCGCGCCGCCTCGCGCCGCCGCCGGCGCGTTGCCTGGTCGTCGCGGATTTCGCGAATCTCGACAGCCTCCCGGACCGGCTCCGCCGGTTTGGGGGCTTCGGCTGCTTTGGATGCGGGCTTTTTCGCGCGACCGGCTCTGGTTCTGGCAGGCGTCTTCCGGTCTTCTTTTTCGGTATCCTGACGTTGCCTTTTCTGCACGGTCTTACGCTTGATTTCCTGGCGGGAGGCGTTACGCTCCTCCTCGAACTTTCCCTGAATGCTGTCGAACATCTCCCTGGTACACACGGCCATGTGGTTCTTGACGTCGAACCCCAGACCCCTGACCACGTCGACCATTGCTACGCTCGAGAGATTGAACTCCCGCGCAACTTCGTAGATGCGGCGCTTTTTGCCATCGGTATCGTCCGGTGCCGCCCTGACCGTCGTTGCCGGCGCATTTCTGTTCATGGGCCGACTCACCTCCCTTCATCTTCCGATGGTCCGCCAACCTGTTCGTCTTCAGATGTCGCGGGCTGTACGGCCGCGCCTTCTTCTGAAAGCTCAATTTCCACGTCCGCCACCGGCTCATCGTCGTCCTCGTCCGCGGCCGCAGCCGCTTCGGCAGCCGCCGCAGCTTCCTGCTCCGCGACACGCGCTGCTTCCTCTGCCGCTATGCGTGCCGCTTCCTCTGCCGCTATGCGTGCCGCTTCCTCTGCCCGCTGCTTTTCAAGTTCCTCGCGGTAGGCCTGAACCTTTACGTTCACGATTTCTTCAGCGGCGTTCTGGATTTTTTGGCCGGTGGACTCCCCGACACCGGGCACTTCGAGCAATCGGACGAGCGATACATCCACGAGATCGTTGGCGGACGATATACCGGCGGCCTCGAGGCGTTCCAGCATCACTTTCCCCACGCCGGCCACTTCCGTTAAAGGAACAAATGTCGCCGCCTTTTCCAACTGCATTTCCTGGAACCGGGTTTCGGTGATAATATCAACCTTCCAGCCGGTAAGCTGCGCGGCCAGACGGGCGTTCTGCCCCGACTTGCCAATGGCCAGCGACAACTGATCGTCGTCGACGATTGCCGTCATTGCCGTCTTGTTTCGATCGACAACCACACGCTTGACCGTAGCGGGACTCAGCGAACGGGAGAGGAAGATGGCTTCGTCGTCACTCCAGGGTACGATGTCGATCCGTTCGTTGCTCAGCTCCCGAACGACCGCCTGGACCCGGGAGCCTTTCATCCCCACACAGGCGCCAACCGGATCTATTCTGGCGTCGTTTGAGTATACCGCGATCTTCGCCCTTTCGCCCGGCTCACGAGCGACCGCCCTGATTTCAATGATGCCTTCATAGATTTCAGGGACTTCGAACTGAAAGAGCTTTTCCAGGAATTGCGGATGCGTCCGGGACAGCACCACCTGAGGCCCCTTGGACGTGCGGAGGACGTTCACCAGATAGGCGCGGATCGGGTCGCCCTGGCGGTAACGCTCCTTGCGAATCTGCTCCTTGAGCGGGATGACTGCCTCCGTGCGCCCCAGGTTGATGAGAATATCGCCGTGGCTGATCTGCTGAACGGTTCCGCTGATGATCTCGCCGATCCGGGTCTGGTAATCCTCGTAGATCTTCTCGCGTTCGGCTTCCCGTACCCTCTGTATCAGGATCTGCTTGGTGGACTGAATGGCATTCCGGCCGAAATCGGCAAACCTGAGCATTTCCCGGACTTCCGCATTGACTTTAACGCCCGGTTCAATCTCGCGGGCAGCCGTGAGACCGATCTGTAAGGCCGCGTCCTCGACCTCATCGTCCTTGACGACGGATTTGGTGGCGAAGACCTCGATATCGCCGGAACTGGCGTCGATGTTCACCTCGACGTTGTCCGAGGTGCCGAACCGCCGCTTCGTTGCGGAAAGCAGCCCGATTTCGAGGGTCTCGATGACCAGCGCCTTGTCGACGTTCTTTTCCTGAGCAATCTGGCCCAGCGCCTCCAGGACTTCGTAGTTCAAAGGGACATCTCCTCAAAATTCAAAATGCAGGTTGGCTTTACGTATTTCGTCGGCCTGAACGAGCCGGGTCCGGCCATCGACCGCAAGTTCGAGTTCGGACCCATCGAATCGCATCAACTGACCGACCATGACGTGCCCGCCTTCGAGAATAACCTTTACGGTCCGTCCGACGGCACGTTGGTAGTCGCGATCCGACTTCAGAGCTCTTTCTAGCCCCGGCGAGGAGACTTCAAGCACGTAACGCCCGCTGATTGGATCGTGTGTATCGAGGACGTCCGCAATTCCGCGGCTTAGGCGCGCGCATTCATCCACGGTGATCCCGTCAAGGCGATCCACGTCGATGCGTAGCGTTCGGTTCCGGGGGCTGCCGGATAGCTGCAGGTCGACCAGGTCCGCACCCTGGTACTTCAGGTAGGGTGCGACCAGCTTTTCAATGGAATCCTGCAACTCCGGATCGTCCATCATCCTCGAGACTCGAACTATGGCCCTGATATTCAAAAGAGCGGGCATCCGCCCACTCTCGCTGTTCAGAAAACTAAATATATGGTATTTCACGTTATAGCGCAAGCACAAATTTCCCCATCGACACCTGCTCAGCCGCCTCCGCCGACCAGTCGCCTGAGTTCAACAAGCATCCCGCGCATCTCCTTCATGACCTCGTCCGGCCCCGATGGCTGCCTGGACTCTGCCGTCTCCGCATTGACAACGAGGTCCCGCCACAGAGAGGGGTCCTCACTGAGCCTTTCACGTGCACCTTTGACCGTGTATTTTTCGTCCTGCCTCAGACGCCTGATGGCCAGGACGATTTTGATATCCCGCTCCCGGTAGAGCCGTTTCCCGGCCTGGGTGCGCCGCGGCCGGAGCATGGGAAATTCCTTCTCCCAATAGCGCAATACCTGAGGTTCAATGCCGGTTTTTCCAGTCACTTCACGTATGGAATAGTAAATCCTGTTCATTCCGCGTCATCGTTTCTTCTTGAATACGATCCGGACCGGAGTCCCCTCCAGTTCGAATCGCTCCCGCAACCGCCGTTCCAGATAACGACGATAGTGTTCCGGCACGTCACGCGGCCTCGTGGTAAAGAAAATCACCGTGGGCGGCGACACCACGGGTTGAACGCAATAATACATCTTTGACGCCCGTCCCCTCCGGGTTGGCGGCGGATGGGAGGCGTTGACTTCCTCCAGGAATCGATTCAAGGCGGAGGTGGTAATTCGCTGGCGGCGTCTATCGTAAATCTCGAGCGCCGTATCCACCAGCTTCCAGGCACGTTGGCCGGATAAAGCGGAGACGAAATAGATCGGAAAATCCCTTAAGGAGGGAAACCGGCCGACAATATCCCGTTTGTGCATGATCGACGTCTTGTCGTCTTTCTCAATCAGGTCCCATTTGTTCATCGCCAGCAGCGCGCCCTTGCCCGATTCGGCAGCGTCGCCGAGGATCTTGACGTCCTGAAGTGTGATGCCTTCGTGCGCATCGGCAAGAACGATGGCGACGTCGCACCGGTCCAGACTTGTCCTGGTGCGTACCGTACTGTAATATTCGACCTGCTCCTTCACCCTCGTACGCCTGCGAAGTCCGGCGGTATCGATCAGCAGGAGTTCACGTCCGTTTCGCTTCAGCGGGAGATCGATCGCATCCCGCGTCGTACCGGGAACCGGGCTGACCACCATCCGGTCTTCACCGGTCAGCCGATTGACAAAGGTGGACTTCCCGACGTTGGGCCGGCCTACGACCGCGATACGCGGCGGGCCGTCGTCCTCTTCAGTGGACGGATCGGCCTCAGGTATGAGCGAGACCACCTCGTCCAGAAGATCGCCCGACTTCCGCCCGCTCAACGCCGACACGGGAACGGGCTCGCCAAGGGCCAGACCGTAGAAACCGGCCACGTCCGGCTCGTCCCGGTCTGAATCCACTTTGTTGACAACAGGCAGGCACGGTGTCCCGTTCATGCGCACAAGACGTGCGATGGCCAAGTCGTCGTCGGTCGGACCGGTCCTGGCGTCCATCACCAGCAGGACCACGTCCGCTTCCGCCACGGCCACTTCCACCTGGTCCCCGACCGATTGTGCAATGCCCGCCTCCGGATTGAGCGTGTAACCGCCGGTATCCACCAGCGTGAAGACCCGACGGTTCCAGAAAACCTCCGCATAGTTCCGGTCCCTGGTTACGCCGGGCAGATCATCCACAACGGCCCGCCGTTGACCCAGAAACCGATTGAAGAGCGTGGACTTTCCGACGTTGGGCCGCCCGACTATTGCCACGACGCGTCGCTTCGGCACAGTTTGAGCTCCCTTGCCTGCCGCGTCAGGCCACCTGATGCGGCAGAATGTATGGATGCGGCGTCGCCTTCGGATCGCGTGCTGCGCCCGAGCGGGTATCCCCACGGGCAACCTGCGCCACCGTATCCGCAAGATCGTAGGTACCGATACGGACCTGACGTTTTACGGCCACTTCCAGATCCTTCGGTGTCATGTCGTCGAGAAACAGGCCGTGATGGCTGACACAGTTGGGAGGCAGGACCACGACGTCGGTTTCTTGCCACTGCGTCTCGAGGGCATGCAGCATATCCCGTCCCGTCAGCAGCCCCGAGACCGTAATGCCCTCGCCCAAGAAACGGTTCTTCACCTCCACGACGTGCGCCGTCATCCAGGGAATCCGGTTCAGACGCTCGGCCATTGGCCGGACAAATCCCGCGCCAAGCACGCTCGTGACCAGCGCCATTGAAATCCGCCTGCAATTCAGCGTTTCCAGCGTGGACACGCCCGCCTCGAATCGATCCATGAACCGCCGAACCATACCAACACCGTTCTCTACAAGCGGAAAACCGTCGTAGTGCGCGGCCGCCGGGATTCGTCGGCCCGCCATCAGATAGAACTCGTCTCCGAAATAGACGAAATTAACGCCGAGCCTGCGGTGAAGTTGCCGCTGCCACGCCGATGCCTGGTTCAGGCAGGCCAGGGCGACGTCGGGAGTTACCGGGTCCAGACGCGGCAAATTCTGACGGTATCGTGTCAGCCCCAAAGGAACAATGCCCACGGACGCTACGGAAGGGTATCTCCGGGCCAGATCGAACACCGTGCGCTTCAGGTGCTGTCCGTCGTTGAGTCCCGGACACAGAACAACCTGTGCGTGCATTTGAATGTTGTGTTCCCCCAGGAAACCGATGCGCTCCATGACGTCCACCGGTTCCGTGCGTCCCAACAACGTACCCCTGAGATCCGGATCTGTGGCGTGGACCGAAATGTACATGGGGCTCAGACGCTGTTCGACAATCCTCTGAAACTCCGCTTCGGACAGATTGGTGAGCGTGACGTACGCACCGTGCAGAAAGGAAAGTCTGTAATCGTCGTCCTGATAGTATAGGGTCTTGCGCATCTTCCTGGGCATCTGGTGGAGAAAGCAGAATACGCATTTGTTGTTGCATTTAATGATGGGCATCTCGGCCAGGGTCACCCCCAGGTCATCGTCGGTGTCCTTTTCGATATCCACCACGATGATGTCTTTCTCCCGCCGGAGAACCACCTCCACCGCCTCTTCGGCGACGTGGAAGCGATAGTCGATGGGATCGTGCACGGATTCCCCGTTAATGGCCTCGATGACGTCCCCGGGACGGATGCCGACAGCCTCTCCGATACCACCGGAGACCACGGTTTCAACGCAAAGCCCTGTGACTGCTTCGTCGACCTGAGGCAATCCCTCTATCTGACCTGACTTTCTCATATGGCGTTATATCTACCTGTTAGAGAATAAAGTGCATAAAAAACTTATACCATTACTTTGAAGTTAAAACAAAAGGACAAAAGGTCAAGATAAATGTCAGGATCCGCTGCAATTTCGGACGTGGCGGACACCGGCGGGCACCCGTCACCACGGTGGCGTCCCGCCGCGGGAACCCGCTCTCGCGCTACGCATCGGGCGGGGACAACAGCCGGGACCGGTTACCGGCAATCTGGTTCAAAATGCGCGTTTCCAGATCGATGACGCGATGCAGGGATCGTGCCTTCAAAAGCTGCCGCGCGGTCAATCCCTCCGCGCCCGTGAACGTGGTACTGCGAAGGTCCGTGTTGTGGAATACGGCGTCTTGCAGTTCCGTTTCCTTGAGCGACCCTTCGCTCAGATCGCAATCGGTAAAATCGGCGCCTGCAAGCACCGCTCCGTAAAGGTTCACACAGTTCAGGTTGGCCTGGCGGAAGGTGGCATTCCGAAGATAGGCGTCGCTCAGGTCCGTGTGGTCCAGTACGGTGCGGTCGAAGTTCGCGCCGACAAGTGTGGCGGAGCTCAGGTTATCGTAACTCAGGTCCATGTCGCTGAAATCCACGCCGCTGAGGTCTTCGTAACTGAAATCAGCGCCGGATAAATCGGGCGTGAGTCCGGTATTCCCGGCCCGCCAGCGATTCCAGTCCTGAACGCTGCTTCTGATAATGTCAAGATGGCAGGGATTGGCCATGGTTCGATCGTACGGGAAAACGCATGCCCTGTTTCAACGCGCTTACGATGTGAGCGTGTTGACGAAATAGTTCACGAAGCGCGCGGAATCCACGTCCACGCAAACCTCCGCGTTGGCCTCGGCGTTACCGGACCGGATTGGAACCGTTGCGCCGTTGAGCCGGTCGGAATGCGTTTCAACGTGGATGGCGCCGGACCGTGTCCCGCAGAACGAGGGGTCGAAAACCATCGCCACGGCCAATGGATCGTGCAGAACGGGATGCTCCCTTCCGGAATCCTTGCGCCACAGCTGGATGAGATCGAAGCACAGCCGGTTGACTGGCCGGTCGACTCTGCCGATTGCACCCACTTGCGCAGTGTTCAGGCGGCATTTTTCGGTGACGTCCAGCCCGACCATGGTAATTGGAGCGCCGGCGCCAAATACAACGTGCGCAGCTTCGGGGTCGCAGAGGATGTTCCACTCCGTCCTCATCTGTCCTGCGCACCCCCCCATCAGACAGATTGTCGTCTTCTGCGACAGACGCGGTTCCAGCGTCAACGCGGCGGCGATATTCGTCAACGGGCCTATCGGGACAAGCATTATGTCGCCGTCACTGCCCATCAGCGTATCGACGATGAAGTCGACCGCCCGCCCATCCGCCGGCCGCGACGGACCGGGGTATTGCCGGATGGCCTCCATCTGCCGCGGTCGATGCGTCTCTATAGCGGCCCGCCCCTTCGATGCGTTATCGAACAGCGGCTTGCCCAGACCGGCGTAGACGGGAACGTCGCCCCTTCCGAGTGCGTCCAGGACGCAACACGCCAACTCCGCGCGCCGCGCCGTATCGCGGAATACCGTCGTCACGCCAACAAGCTCGATCTCCCCGCAAAGCAGCGCGAAGGCCAGCGCCAGCGCGTCGTCAACGTCGTCTCCGATGTCCGTATCGAGGATAATCTTCTTCATTTTTTGCCTTTCACACCATCCTGGCCGCATTAAAACAGACAAGCAAATCGGAGAGCCGCGATCTTGGCCTCCTGGTTGCCAAGTCTATGGCATTTGTAGGGGCGACCCCTGTGGTCGCCCTGATTGTGACTGACAGCCAACGCGTGGTCACTGAGCTTGTCGAATTGCCCACGCGTCGCATACCCTTGCCATTTCACGTGCACCCTCTTATGGATCTTTTAGTCGTAAATGAGATCTTTGGGATCATCCGCGTCCACCGGCCGCGCGCCGATTTCAAACAGGTGCGCGTTGTCATCTGAAGCCAGCGCGAACACCGGCTCGCTTGCCGCGAGCGCATCCCGGCACAGCGCCTGGATTTTTCCGCCAGCTTCCGCGTGGGCAATCAGAATGGTATCCGCAAGCGCGGCAACCCGCGCATTGCGTTGGGCTGCCGTAGCTGCCGTGGGACGCCGGATACGGTCGTCGAAAAAGGACAGAAACATGAGACGGCCTTCATCGAGCGGCGGGTTCCATACCTTCAAAATCCGCATCCTGCCGAGCCCGCGCGCCGGACAGACGACGACACGCGCCGAGCCCCGCAACAGTAACTCCAGGAATTCTCTTTCCATCGGCGCATGAAACCCGCCAACAATCGTTGCGTCAGTATCCCGCAGTGTGCGCGCGAGATCGAAGGTCTTGAGGATCGCATCGCCGGGACACCGTACCGAACAGAAGAAACCGATCAACCGTCCCTCAAGGATCCCCGGATCCCCCAACAGCGCAACCGGCGCCTCTCCCCCGGCGCCGATAGCTCGCCTCAACACCGCCGGC
>LXNJ01000817.1_pt1 | contig 20014 bp, 20 predicted proteins | sample 809081 | NCBI WGS metagenome assembly LXNJ01 (sample SAMN04870510, study PRJNA318959) | sponge metagenome | biome: sponge; feature: marine sponge reef; material: water | host: Petrosia ficiformis | place: Greece: Milos, Mediterranean Sea | collected 2013-05-29 | depth 5-7 m | reverse complement strand
GAGCGCATTGACGTTAGCGCAAGGCAACGCCGCGAGACGGGATGAATCGGCCTGCCTGTGCGTGCTATCTCACGCACGCAGACAGGCGGGCGAATGGTGAGGTATTTATGGGGCAGGACGCTGAGCGAATGGCGGTCGACGAGGAACTCGTCAGCCGGATAAGGACGATCCTTGCCGACGAGGACGGATTCTCGGAGAAAAGGATGTTTGGCGGGGTCTGCTTCATGATCCACGGCAACATGTGCGTGGGCACGTGGAAGGGGTCCCTGATTGTCCGACTCAACAGAGCGCGCCATGAGCAGACGCTTGCCGAGCCACACACAAGGCCGTTCGACGTCACGGGCCGCGTCATGCGGGGATGGGCGCTGGTTGAGCCACCCGCAATCGAACTGGACGAGGACCTGATGGCGTGGGTGTACAGAGCGGTCGATTACGTCCGATCGCTTCCCCCGAAATGACGGCGCGGGGATTCAGCCGGAATCGCGGAAGGGGTGCTCCCCTATTGTATTGGCGAGAAGGAGGTTGGGATGAGGACGTTGGAGACAACCTCGTCCACGATGGGCCCGTTGGCTTCGGTCCGTTCCCGCGCCGCGATCCACTCGGGGTCGGCGCGGAAAGCATTCCACGCGGCATCCATCGCCGCTTCGCTCTCGAATGCACAGAGGTAGATCAGTTCATTGGCATCTTTCCGCGTCCAGAAACCGACGACTTTAATGCCGTGTCTGTCGAAGAGGTCGAACGTAATGGTTTCAAACCGGCTGAGGATGTCCGGCATCCGGCCATCGGGGACTCTGTAGATGCGGTGTTCGTAGATCATCTGGATTCTCCCTGGAGGGTAGGACCGTGAATCGGTCCTGTATGGAATGGAATTGGCTGCGGCCTGCCATGGTAACAAGAATTCAGCCGGATGGAAAGAACCACCCCGCCCGGCCGGCGCGCATATGAAGGACGACGTTGTCGTTAAATAATGACCCATTGTCAACCTGTCTGCGAGGATTCCCGGAACGTGAAAACTGACAAACGCGGAGGCATCTGCTTCCGGGTGGACGACAACAAGCCAATCCGGCAATGGAACGAGTTCGCGGAGGTTTTCAACCGGCACGGTTTCAAGTTCTGCGCCGCATTGTGCCCGGGGAGAATGGCGGGCGACGATGCATACATAGGTCTTGTCAGGTCGTTGCAGGACCGGGGGCACGAAATCATGGACCACACGCCCCTTCACAGCGTGGACAAGCTCCCGCTCCCTCACGGCGCCGATGCAGATGCCTGGCGCACGATGCCCGGCGTCGACCACGTGGACGCAACGCGTGTCTATCTGACCTATGACGCGATCGATACGAAATTGCTTCCGGAATATCGTGCGGATATTTCGGGCAATGTGATGACAGGACGGACGCCTCAGGTTCTGAACGACCCCAACCAGACGAGATTCATCGCCGTCCACCTTCCCGCTACAGGCCGTGTGTTTCGGTTCAGGCAGATCGAACAATCGGGCGACGTCACGTTGGCGTTGCGCAGTTTCTGGGACGAAGACAACGTTGATCTGGGTGAACTGCGGGACGTGGTCTGCCACAAGCTGAGCAAAGCCGACGTCCGGATGACGTTGGCCGCTCGCAGGCTATTGGCCGAATCGTCCCTCAATCTGTTTGACGAGATTGGTCTGGAACGTCCCCTGACGTGGATACAGCCGGGCTCGGGAGGGTGTTCCGACTTCTGGCGTGGAGACGTCAAAGCGTGTTTTGGAGACCTGTATGGCTACGTGGCCGCGGCAACCTACCCCGACCGGTCTCTGAAGTGTTACAACGAGGATGATCCCGATGGAGACAAGTGCTTCGGTATGCAGTGGGGCGACTTCGACGACGAGGCTAAGGATCTGGATTGGAACCTGAAACGAATTGCGGACGGGATCGCCGGGCGTCGCGTGCTTATCGGTCACAGCCACTTCTGGGAACACGCCATGCCGGACGGTTGGGGCGGTTATCTCGAGCGGGTCGACCGGATTCTGTCCTGGTGCAAGGACAACCGCGTGCCGGTCAGGACCTATTCGGAGTGGGCGGAAGACCTTTATCGATCGAGACCGGACCCGCACGTGAACGTGTTTCCCGAACTGAATGTCGATCTGAATGCAGACGGCGTGCCGGATGGATACGACATGCTGTCCGCAGAGCGGGTCCAACGCGGCGGCGGGCCCATTGCCAACGATGTGTTCCTGTCGGTACGGAACGCCGGGACCATCTGCAAAGTGGATAGACTGGGTGGTCTGGAAAAGGGCGCGATTGCCTTCTCGTTCCGGACACGCGGGCATCCAGGCGGTTCGATTGAGGCAAACTTCAGTTTCTTCGAAGTTGAAACCACGGAGAAACTCACGTTTTCCGTGGGAAGTTCCGAATGGACAGAACAACGCGCGACGGTGACGGTGCCCGCCGAAGCTTCTCTGGTGAACGTCTCAATCGAATGCACGCGTACTGGAGGCAACACCCTGGAGATCGGCGGGATGCGTTTGAGCGCATGCAACTGAGGAACCGGAACGGCCGGGAATATTCCGATAACGCCCCCCACCCCCATTCTCGCGGCCGTGTCCCATCCATTTCAACAACCGAAAAGGAACGATCGATGTCCGAAACTGCCGAAAACTATGATGTGCTGATTTCATCCGGGCGCATATTCTGCGCCGACACCGGGCTGGACGGCCCTGGCGCCGTCGCCGTACGGGGCGATCGGATCGTCGCCTCCGGCCCGAACGTGAGTGGGGCCGCAGGTCTGACGCTCGACTATCCCGATGCGCTGCTTCTTCCGGGTCTGGTGGACGTCCACGCCCATCCGGCAAGGGGCGGATCCCGGTTCGGCGTGGATCCCGACGTGCACTTTCTTCCACGTGGTGTTACAACGTGTCTGTCGCAAGGCGATGCCGGCGCCCTCAACTGGGCGGCCTATCGGGAGGAGGTCATCCACGGTTGCCGCACGCGCGTGCGGCTCGCGCTGCATCTGTCGAAAACCGGCGAATCCCCGCCGGACCACTGTTTCGAACACCTTGAGAACGCCGACGTCGACCTCTGTGTGGATACGATCGCGGCAGCCGGCGAGGACATCTGGGGCATCGCCTTCAACACGGTACTCGAACCTCGTCTCGCTCACGACCCGCGGGAGATCATGCGCCGCGGCGTGGAAGCGGCCGGACGCAGCGGGCGCCCCATCCTGTATGGACCGCGCTTCAACCTGGATTTTCCGCTCGAGGAACAGCTGGCGCACCTGCGGTCGGGAGACGTTTTCACCTACACGTTCAGCCCCCGTCCGGACAACATCATTGCAGATGGCAGGGTGCGGCTGGCCGTCCGGGAGGCCAGAGACCGGGGGGTGCTGTTCGACGGCTGCCACGGAATGCAGTCTTTCAGCTTTTCGCACGCGGAGCAGGCCATCGCCGAGGGATTCCACCCGGATACGATTTCCACCGACCAGTACAATGCTCACCTGGGCGCCGACCCACCTCACCACCTGCCGGGAACGATGTCAAAATACATTGCGGCCGGCATGCCCGAAGCGGAAGTTTTCGCGCGGGCGACCGCACGACCCGCCGCAATACTCGGCCTGGAGAGAGAAGTGGGCACGCTGGCGCCCGGCGCGTGCGCCGACCTTGCCGTCCTGCAGTGGAATCCTGATGGACGTCTGCACGACGTCCTCGGCGTGGAACGCCCCGGCGGGTCCTGGGAACCGCTGGCCACCGTGAAATCCGGAAAACTTGTGGATCAGGCTTGAACGGCCGTGACCGAGAGGATCCACGCCGTTTGAAACCCATCCATCGAAGGAGGTCCCTATCAGCCAGGAAGTCATTATGATCGGCGGGTTCCTGCTCGCCGCATATTCCATCGTAGGCAACGATGCAATTCAGACCCTGGGGACCTTCCTCAGTTCCAACGCCAGGCGCCCGTGGTGGGTGCTCTGGATGTTCGCGTGCGCCATACTGGTTACCGTCCTGTCATACGGATGGTGGATTCACGACGACGTCTCTTACGGCAGGCTGGAAAAGATCCCCGAACCCGAACAGTGGACGTGGATCTACTGTGTGCCGCCGTTCGTCCTGCTTCTGCTGACCCGTTCGGGCATCCCGGTCAGCACCACCTTCCTCACCCTGACGATATTTGCGCCGAAGGCATTGCCGAGTATGCTTGTCAAGTCGCTGAGCGGCTATGCGACGGCCTTCGTGGCGGCCATTCTGATTTACCGTTGGGTAACGGGGCGCCTTGAGTCCCGCTTCCACAAGAGCGACGGGCCTGCCAGCGGCTGGTGGGTGGTGGCGCAGTGGTGTTCAACCGGTTTTCTGTGGAGCCAGTGGCTGATACAGGACCTGGCCAATATCTTCGTTTTCCTTCCACGCGACCTGTCAGCGGAATATTTCCTCCTGGCAATGGTCGTCATGCTGATCCTGCACGCCGCGATCTTCTACACGCACGGCGGCGCGATACAGAAGGTGGTGCTGACCAAGACCAACACGACCGACATTCGTTCGGCGACGTTTGTCGATCTGATCTACGGTATCGTGCTGTTGTTGTTCAAGGAGGTCTCCAAGCTTCCGATGAGCACGACCTGGGTCTTCGTGGGCCTCCTCGCCGGCCGGGAGATCGCGGTCGCGTGGAATCAGCGGCACCGCAGCCGCGAGGAAGTGACGCGTCTGGTATTGATGGATTTCGCGAAAATTACCGGCGGGCTCGTCATCAGCATCGCCCTCGCCTACCTCCTGCCCGAATTGCAGGCGTTGATCGGGTGATGAACGGCAGGTCGATCCGAACTCAGTTACAACAGGCAGCAGGGTATTCTTTATGGGAGTCCGGTGAGAATTGACAGGGACCAGGGCACAGCCCAGGTTTCCGATAAACCATCAGGGAGAATCCGCATGCGATACCAGGCGACGCGAACCGACGCGCAGATCGAGTCCGCTTTCCGGCAGGCCGCGGAGCAGTACGCCGCCTTCGGCGTGAACGCACACGACGCCGTGGAAAAAGCAGCGGACGTGCCCATCTCGCTTCACTGCTGGCAGGCCGACGACGTGGCAGGGTTCGAGACGAAGGACGAAGCCGTGGAGGGCGGCGGCATCATGGCCACGGGCAATTACCCTGGCCGGGCGCGAAACGGGGATGAGTTGCGCGCCGACCTCAAGCAGGCGATCGACCTGTTGCCGGGGCGGCACCGCGCGAACGTCCACGCGTCCTATGGCGACACGGGCGGCAGAGTCGTGGACCGGGACCGCCTGGAACCCGAACACTTCGCCGGCTGGATATCGTGGGCGAAGGAAAACGGGGTCGGGCTGGACTTCAACCCCACGTATTTCGCCCATCCAAAGGCGAACGACGGGTACACCCTGGCCCACCCCGACAAGGAAATCCGGGCGTTCTGGGTCCGCCATGGCGTGGCCAGCCGGCGAATCGCGGAAGCCATGGGCGCTGCCCTGGATGACGAGTGCGTGAACAACCACTGGATTCCCGACGGCGCCAAAGACCATCCCGCGGACCGTTACGGACCCCGCGAACACCTGGTGGAATCCCTGGACGCCGTCCTGGATCCCGCGCTGGACATCGGGCCGGCCTGCGTGGACGCCGTTGAGGGCAAACTCTTCGGCCTGGGCGTGGAAGACTACACGGCGGGCTCCAACGACTTCTACGCGAACTACGCCCTGTCGCGGGGCGTGGTCCTTTGCCTGGACATGGGCCACTTCCACCCCACGGAATCCATCGCGGACAAGATCTCCGCACACCTGCCCTTCCACGAAAAGCTGCTCATCCACACCAGCCGGCCCATCCGCTGGGACTCGGACCACGTGGTGCTGTTCGGCGACGACGTGCGCAATGTCTTCCTGGAAATTGTCCGGTGCGACGCCCTGGACCGCGTGTACGTGGCCTTGGATTTCTTCGACGCGAGCATCAACCGCATCGGCGCCTACGTGATCGGAACACGCGCGACCAGAAAGGCCATCCTATACGCGCTGCTGGACCCCACGGAAAGACTGAAGGAACTCGAACGAGAAGGCAAACTGGCGCAAAAGCTCGGCCTGATGGAAGACATGAAGACCATGCCGTTCGCCGCCGTATGGGACATGGCCTGCCTGAAATCCGGCGTCCCCCCCGGCGCCGCCTGGATTCCGGAAATGGAAGCGTACGAAGAACAGGTCCTGTCAACCCGGGGATAAAGAAAATCGCGGGACGGTCTGGGAAAAATCCACCCTGTTCCGCGGTTCGTATCGGTTGTGATTCTCCTGTACACCCTACCGAATCGACCGGATATCCGTCCTCCAGATTTACCTACCGCTAATTCCCACATAACAAGCGCAACTCGAAGGGCGATCGCGTTTGTTACGTGCCAACCGGATCGTAGGCCAGGCCGAACACCGTATCAGCCATCCAGCGCTTGAAGTCCTTATCGTCCATATACCGTGTGAACAGCTGGGTATCGTCCTTCATTAACGCAGTCATCACACGCATCAGCGCCTTGTCGTGCTCGATCCGGGCGTTCTGGCGGTCGGAGTTTACCCTGGCGTTTCGGAACGCGGTGTCGGCGGCGACGCGGGCAGGAATGGTTTCAGTGATAAGCTGCTTCACGCGGTCTTCATCCTCCCATTCAATATCACCGAAGATTTCGTTGAAGACGCGGAGAATGTTGGAGAGTCGATCCAATTCCAGCTCCCGTGTTCGGTCAGGTTGGTCTCGAAGGCCTTTCTGATGACGTTCCTCGGAGTGGTCTGTTCAAATACGACGCGCTCGTGCTCCAAATAGTCCTTCATGACGTTCCACGCAAGTTCCATCGTGTATTCGAACCTCCGGATGGTTCCTTCCTTTTCAAGTTGGCTCAGTCCGGACTCACTCATCGTCTCTATCGCTTCCCGCAGCAACGTAAAGGCACGCTTGTCGTTGGAGAATCTGTACCTCCAGCGTGGAGTCGAGTGGCTCATATTTCTCATAATCTCTTGTAAATGAGGAATTTCGTGACGATTTCCCGTGTCACGTTCGTTCTGTTTGGGGCGTTCAGAGGTATCGGTGTTCACCGTGAAACCTGCTGGTCCGTGAACGGATTTATGACCCGGAGGCCGTCGTAGTCCTGCTCTGTACTCAAATCCTCGGAATACACGGCATCGCAGCCCAGGACGTGGGCTGCGGCGAGAATTGCGGCGTCCCCATAGGACAGCCGGAAGCGCTTGCTGATCGTGACGCCGGCGCGAAACACGTCGTGAGTGACGTCCTGCACTGGAAAGTGACTGATGCTCTCGATGAATTGCAGCGCATGGTCCTGGGTGATCGCTCCAGGACGGCTGGCGCGCGTTGCCTGGTGATAAAACTCTTGCAGAACCTGCACAGACAGTGCCAATTCTCCTGTGGTCAGGAGGTTAAGGGCGCGAAGACGCTTGTCGGCGTCCTCGGACAGAGCACTCACCGCGTACAACAGCACGTTCGTATCGACGAAGCGCACGGCGCTCACCCGCCCTCAGGATCCTGGTTTTCGACGGCGGCCGCTGCCTCGGCTTCGGCCCTTGCCCTGGCGCGGTCGTATAGTTCCTCCCGGGACAGGTTGTCGGCCATCCGCAATCCGCCGCCGTTGGCGGTGATCTTCTCGATCACTGCGTGCAACCTCCTGCGACGGCGTTCGGCTTCCGTCTCAACGTCGGGCCCCTCGTCCGCTGTTCCGACGACACGGTCCGCAGCCAGGTTCTTCAGGAAATTTCGCACCAGGGCGGATACCGATGTATCCAACTCCGCCGCACGGATACGCGCGAGCCGGTGGGTCTGTTCGTCGACGGATACGGTGATATTTCTCATGGTCACAGTCTCACAGTTTTTGTGCTACACAATATAGCCAACAATCGGTCGATGGGCAACACTTGCTGTGACGCCGGTCGCCCCAACGGGTGATCAAAACACCCGGTTGGCCTCTGCTCTAACGAAACAAAGGCGAATCACCCTTGAGGCGTCGCCTTGGTCGATGTCAATCTCCTCTTCCCTCACCCCCGGTTTCCTCCTCCCCATGCGGACGCGAACTGTTCGCCCTCGATGAATCTGGCGGGACGGAAGGGGTGCAGATCGAACGCGGGCGTGCGGCCGAGGATAACGTCGCTGAGCGAATCGGCAATGGGCGGGCCCAGCTTGAACCCGTGCCCGCTCCCGCCGAAGAAGGCATAGTAGCCCTCGAGCCCCGGCTCGGTTCCGACCAGGGGATGCCAGTCGTCCGTAATGGTATAGACGGACGCCCAGCCCTTCAGGTATTCTCCCTGCCTGAACGCCGGCACCCGTTTGAAGGTCCCGGACTCGATGCGCCGTCGCGTGGGTTCATCCAGGTCCGGATCGTACGCGTCCACGTCCACCGGCTCCACCTCTTTGGGAAAGCTCAGGCCGGCAAGCAGCCCGTTGTCGCCGTCGGGACGAAAATACACCCTGAGATTGGGATCGGAAACCACGGGAAACCTTCCGAATCCGTCCGGCAATCGCATTACCAGATCGCTCTCCCGGCTCCATCGCAGCGAATAGTTCAAACCCGCGGACAATCCCATCTGCCGGCCCCAGGGACCTGCCGCGTTGATCACCAGTTCCGTCCGGATTTCGCCGGCATCCGTCTCCACCCCGGTCACGCGATCGCCGGACAGGCGAATTCGCGTGGCCCCCACGCCCTCGTAACACACCAGGCCCCAGTCTGCGGCGCGCGTTACCAGGTTCCGGACCGTCCTGACGGGGTCCGCGTACCCCGACGCGGGCTCATAGATGCCCGAGACGATCCCGTCCGCGTTCACGCCGGGGACAAGCTCGCCAATCTCATCCATTTCCACCGCCACTGCCCGGGTGTGATTCCGCTGCTCCGCCTCCAGCACCGCCAGGCCCGCGGCGGCGGTATGCTCACCCAGAAGACAGATATAACCCGTATTGCGAAAGTCGCAGTCTCCCCCCAGCGCGTCCTCTCCATTGGCGAACATCTCCAGTGCCTTCACGGACAGCCGGATGGTGAGGTCGTTCGAGTAAAACGTGCGGATCACCGCGGCCGAATGCCCCGTACTCACGGCGGCCAGCGACCGTTTTTCCAAAAGCACGACAGCACCCAGTCCCTTTTTTGCGAGAAAATGGGCCACGCTGGCGCCCATGATTCCCCCGCCGATCACCACCGCGTCTGCAAACTTTACCATCTGCATGACTCCTGTACGACCGGTTGCTCCGGATCATCTGTCCGAATGGCGATCCCCGGCAAAAAGGGTCAGACCTTCACGAAGACCATCGTAACCTGCGATTCACCGATGCTGGAAGTCAATGTCAGCTCGTTCCCGCTGACGGCGGCGTTGGTTCCGACAAGACCCAGTGTCGCTGCTTCCTGGAACAGAATACTCGATCCTTCTATGGCGTACGTACCGTCGGAGTACCGATCCACCATCTGAAGCGATGGTACACTAAGGCTCATCGAAAAGTCGCCCGTTGTCGAGAGAACAAGCGTGCCGGTTGCTTCGGGAGGGCGGAGTGTCTGGGTTTGCGATCCGCCCGTCAGCTGAATCTCCCGTAGCGTGTAGGTGCCCGCCAGCGTATCGTAGTTCAGCGGATTGTCTTCGCCGCAAGACATCAAAAGCAGTGCCACGACAATCGAAATCGGTTTGACCCGTCTCATCGTCCACCTCCGGACCCGGTTGTAATGGAGAGAACACAAAGCAGCTTCTAACGAATGATGTCTTCCAGATACGCCTTGGCTGTAAGCAGCCCCTCCTGATTCAGGGCCGTGCTGCCCATATAACGATCGTCTTCCAGCTCGATTGCAAGCGGCCCGTCGTAGCCGAATTCTTCCAGCCGCGACACAATCCAGATCCAATCGGCGTCTCCCCATCCGGGGATGCAGTACCGCCACCAGCCTTCCCCGTGTCCATACCGCCTGCCGAAGCTCTGTCCGAGGCTGCCGTACAGGTACAGGCCGTCTGACAGCAATTCCGTATCTTTGGCATGCACGTGCCGGACGCGGTCACCGAATTCCATCAACAGGCGCTGATAATCCACACCGATCCGGATGAAGTGCGACGGATCGTAGCAGATCCCAAGATGCGGCGACGGCACAACCTCGAATACCGCGCGAAGCGTCTCCGGAGTGCAGCCCAGATTGCCATAGCCCGGTGCGCCACCCGGATAGGGTTCGATGGCGAGATGTACGTCCTGCTGTTCCGCATAATCCACCACGCCGGGATAAACGGCTTTGAAAATCTCGAAACTCTTGGCCCGGGACTGCATGCCGTCGTCCGGCGCCAGGCAGAGAAACACCACGCCTGAACCGTGGACGCCCGTATCGTGAATGCGCCGTTTCATGGCTGCGACCGCCCCCTGACGCACCTGATCGTCTTTACTCAACAGGGCGCCACCCACGCCCCAGTCGACGGTACCGATCGCCAGTCCCGCCCTGTCGAACATCCCGCGAACCCCCGCGTCGACTTCCGGCACATCCACAGACCCGAAGCCGCATTCGCTCGCCCACGCCACCACACCCTCGAGACCCAATTCCCTTCCCATGGGCGGTATCCGCATCCCAACGTGCATAACATCCTCCGTGATATACGTGACTGAATCAACCCGTTACGCCCGGCGCGGGACCCTGTTCTATATCGACCAGAGATCGCTGATATCGGAAAGAATCGCATCGAGTTCGGCGTGATCGTGCGCGTCCAGCGGTCCGGTCGCGGCGGTCCTTACGTGGGCCGATCGGATCACCCCGCGGCGGCGGAGCACCTCCTTGTATCCCTGAACGCTGTGCAGCATTTCGAAATTCAACAGCGGCAACAGGCGGTTGAACACCTCGCGGGCGCCGGACACGTCACCCGCCTGCCAGGCATTCCATACCGCGGCGTGCACCTCGGGAACGTCGCAGGCCGGCATCGTTCCGACCGCGCCCCGACTCATTTCGTCCAACATGAACCGACCGGCCGCGCCACCGAACACGCCCTCCACCGAATCTCCGCAGGCAGCGATGTCCGCCGAAACAGAATGCGTGACCGGAGGAACTTCCTCCTTGATGTAGTCCACGCGTTCGATTTCGTGCGCAAGCTGGCCCAGCAGTCCAGCGGACATCGGCACCCCGACGGGCAATGGATAGTTCTGGATGAAAATGGGGAGTTCCGTCGCCCCGGAAAGCGCCTGGTAATATGCCCTGACGCCGTCGGCCGGGGGCTTGGAAATATAAGGCGGCATGGCGATTACGGCATCGGCGCCGGCGTCGGCCGCATGTTTCGCCAGCCACACGGCCACCTGGGCGCTCACTCCGGACACGCCGGCGACGAATGGCAACCGGCCCCGCGCCATCCTGCCCACGACCTCGATCACGCGTAACCGCTCCGGGTCTGACAATGCGCTGAATTCGCTGGCATTTGCGGGCGAGACCAGACCGTGCGCGCCCGCCGCGATCGAAAACTCCACCACGTCCCGCAACCCGTCTTCATCCAGCGAACCATCGTCTGAAAATGGCGTTGCCAGGATAACGAACACCCCGCGAAACGGCCGCCACGCCATTCGTCTCCCTTTCGTTCCATATTGACGATCAACCCGATCCCCCATTCAATGGTAACGCCGGGGTGGCAGATGTCAAGCGGAAAATCCCCCCGATAAATCGATTGACTTACTCCCGAACCCGGCCTACCATATCCAATTCACAGGCTCGAACCCCCATTCGCCAGGTTGCCGATGCAGGTCCCTCCACGGGAATTTCAGGAACTGCACAGCTTCATGGACGCGCTCGAACCCGGTGGTCCACCGCGGGCGGCCTTTTTTCGGAGAGCTGCGAAGGGTCTCAACCGGCCAGGCGGCCGCCTGACTGTGATGGATGCTTCCTTCAATCCCATGACCGTTGCTCACGAAGCCATGTTGAATCGGGCATTGGAAACGTGCCGGGCGGGCGAAGCGCTGCTCATGCTGTCTCACGCAAACGTTGACAAGCCCATCTACGGGGCGTCGCTGGCACAGCGCCTGGCCATGCTCGACCACTACGCAAAACCCTGTTCCAACGTCTCAGTCGTCGGCTGCAGCCACGCCAGATTCGTGGATAAAGCCAGCGCCCTGCGTCCCCTGTACCCCGAATCGACATGCTTGTACTTCGTGGTTGGATACGACACCCTTCTGAGAATATTCGATTCACGGTACTACGCCAACCTCGAGCACGAACTTACCGCACTCTTCGGCGGCGCCCACGTCATCGCCGCCAACCGTGACAATATCGACCCCGAAGCTATGCGAAGGCTGGCGAAGAGCCCGGAATATGCCGCATTTTCAGACAGAATCCACTTCATCAGGCTGGACTGCGCTCATTCGCGGATTTCCTCAACGCAGGTTCGGGCGCTCAGAAAAAAAGGCGTCTCGGCACGTCACCTCGTTCCGTCCCGCATTGCGGACGCGATGGATGCATTGGACCTGTACCGCGTCTGACGGTTCAGCGGCTGCACCGCACCGGTGCAGGTAAACCCTGTTAACTGTTGACTCAGAGAATCGCACGAAAGTTTCACGGGAGGATCATGGATGAACGGCGCGGATCTGCTGGTGGCGGAACTTCAGAAAAAAGGCGTCGCCTTTATCGCTACCCTGTGCGGGCATGGCCTGGACGACCTGGACGACGCCTGCGACCGGGCGGGAATGCGGCTTGTGGACGTGCGCAATGAACAGGCCGCCGGATATATTGCAGAAGCCGTCGGACGCCTCAACCGCACCGTGGGCGTATGTGCCGCAAGCAGCGGCGTGGCGCACGTGAACGCCCTCACCGGCGTCTGCAACGCCCATTTCGACGGCGCGCCGATGCTGCTCATCACCGGCAGCGGACCTTCCGGCACCGCGGGACTCGGTCACTTTCAGGACCTGGACCAGGTTGCCATTGCGGCGCCGCTGTGCAAGTACGCGGAGACCATCCACCATCCGGGGCGAATCCCGCAGACGCTGCACGAGGCCTTCGAAGCCGCAATGTCGGGCAGGCCCGGACCCGTACACCTGACGGTTCCCCAGGACGTCCTCGGCGCCGAAATTCATGCCGACGCCGTCGTGCGCGTTCACGACACCGGCCATCCCGCCCCCACCATCTCGCTGGGGCCTCCGGAAGCAATCGAGCGGATCGCGGATCTGATTTCACAGTCGGTCCGTCCCCTTCTGGTGGCCGGCAGCGGAACACATTATGCGGACGGCAGCGCGGCGCTGGCCGAGTTTACCCGCACCCTGGACGTTCCGGTGGTGGTGCCGATCTGGGACCGGGGCGCAATCACGAAGCCCATGGAAACCTTTATGGGCGTTGTCGGCGCGGCAAGCGGCGGCCCAAGGCTTCTCCCGGATGCAGACCTGGTTCTGCTGACGGGCGCGGTCTGCGACTACCGGGTCGGCTACCTTCAACCGCCCGCCGTGCATCCCGATGCGACCCTTGTCCGCATTCACGCGGATGCCTTCCAGGTCAACCACGGCGCGGGCGGCCACCTTCGCGTTACGGCCGATCCGGGGTCGGCGCTGACCCAACTGACCGAAGCAGCGAAATCGCGAAAAACCGCACCCAGGACCGCCTGGCTCGAGGAAGCCGCCAGGCGCCGGGACGCGTATTTCCGGCAATGCGTGGCCGCCCGTAAGGGAAACGGCCTGCACGCGCTCGACATCATCCACGCTGTACAGGCCGTCCTGACCGACGACACCATGGTCATCATCGACGGGGGCAACATCGGGCAGTGGGCCCACCAGATCCTCTGCGACCGATATCCCGGCCACTGGCTCACCTGCGGGGCCAGCGGCGTTGTCGGCTACGGTATTCCTGCCGCGATGGCCGCGCGCCTGCTGTATCCGGACCGGCACGTCATCCTCATTTCGGGTGACGGCGCGCTGACGTTTACCGTTGCCGAACTCGAGGCCGCCGTCCGGCAGGGCCTGCCCTTTGTGGTCCTGCTCGCCGACGACGAAGCGTGGGGCATCACACTCACCGGGCATGAGGCGCGCTACGGCCGGGGGATTACCTCTGAGTTGGGGCCGATCGACTATGCCGGGATGGCGGAAGCCTTTGGCGCCAGGGGTACTCACATTGAACACGCCGGCCAGATCCTGCCCGCGCTGCTGGACGGCCTTGGCGCGGAACAGCCCACGCTCATTCACGTGCCGGTTGTCCGGAGCAGTCCCACCGGCGGTTAGCCCCCGCAATCGGTCGGCGAGCCCCCCTGGCTTTCGTTGGATATCAGGGTGTCCGGTTCTACATCAGGCCGTACCAGCCGTACTGGTCGTCCGGTACCAGCACGAAATTGGACCGCGCCGCGGGATACCACGTGTCCGGATTCCGCTTCCGGTGATCGTCCACGGCGCGCACTTCCACAAAGTACATTCTGTTGGCCTCAGGCACCCTCCACACCACCGATGTGTCCCCGGTCGTTTCCGACATGACTTCCTCACGACACGCCCGCTCCGGGAAAACCCGCACGTCGTACTCAATCATGCCGCCGCCCATCTTTATCGACCGGGCCCAGTTCAATCGGACTTCCCGTCCGCCAATCCGCTGCGCCGGCAATGGAAGTGGAAACGTTGGCGGATGCGCCTTATCGGCTCCCAGATAGTACGAGTAATACGGCTCCGACCCCCAGATGCCGAAGACGTAACCCAGAATCCAGAACCCGTCTTCGCTCTCGAGCAACTCGGGATCATACGCGAAACATTCCTGCGCGAATCCGTCGGCGAAATAGACATCCGCCTTCAGTTCGGCCACGGACAATACACGCCCCGCCTTGTGCGGCTGATTGGCGCCGAAAAACAGCGCGTCCACGATATGATCGCCGTCGTCGTAGGTGGCCTCCGCCACCACGTGGTGGGAGAGCCCCACCGTCCGCGTGGGAATGCCCAGTGCTTCCAGAATCGCCACCGTGACCGCAACGCCCTGCCCGCACCGCGCATCGTGTCCCTCCAGAATGGCCACCGGGTCCCGTGTGTCAGGAATCTGGACCGGATTGTAATACAGTGCCCGATGCACGTATCCCGCAACCGCTTTAACCGCTTCCGCGTCCGAAGCGGCGCCCTCTGTAATGGTTTCGGCAAGATGCCTGAGGTACTCCGACCGATCGGTTCTCGCGGCACGGCGGATCAGTTCGGCCTCCTTCCCCGGCGGATAATCCGTTGCCGGACCCTCCATATTCACGATGGGAGGCGTCCACGGCAGATGCGGCAGGAAGAGCGACCTTTCGGCGCCGTAGGTACGGCGGTACCGGTTCAGATGCGCGTCCCTTTCAAAGGCCGTGTCGGGGTTGCCGAAACCCGGTTCCTGCGCCGCCGGTTCGCTCTGCAGTACAATCCAGGATCCGAATGCTTTTCCCGGTTTCCCGGGTTGCGCGTAGGGTATCGTCGTGCCCGTAATGGCGAACCGCTCGCCGTCCGTCCAGTGATAACACAGCAGCGGGACCCCGTCCGGCTGCTCAGGAGCCACCAGGTAATCAAAGGTTCCGGTATCCGGGTCGAATACCAGAAAGCGGTCCAGAAACCTGGGTGGTTCGCCGTCGATGGTCAGAGGCCCGTCGGGGATCACAATCCGGCCCGTTTTCGGATCGAGCCGGCTCGGATGCATATAGGTACTCAGGCAGATATATGCGCGCCCACGGAAACCGAACCCTCCGCCCATGAATCCGTATACCCTGCCGTGGTCCGGCGCGGGAATCGCTTCTTCCCACCGGCCGCGGACCGGATCCAGAGGCAGGATCCGACCCTTTGCCACGTCCCACGCGTAGAGCAGACCCCGATGCATGAGGTGCCCGGATAGTGCGGCCTCAGGATAGGGACCGGGGCGCTCGTCCACGAATCGTTCCTCGCCCGGATCGAACCTGATCATTCTTGAAGGGTCGGTCACCGGCGAGTAAACCAGGTCCTCGACGCACCATCCGCCTGCCAGTTGCCCTTCAAACGGACAGTCCACGACACGCGGCTCCGCCATCGGACCATCCAGAACCAGAACACCGGATTCCGAGCGCTCGAAGAGCAACACCTTTCCACAAGGTGTCTTAAGTCCGTACCAGACGATGGGCCGGGCGCCCGGGATCTGCCGTCTCTCGCACGTCCGACGCGCCGGATCGAAAACCAGGTAATACGGCAAGTCCCCCAGGGTGAGCAGCAGTCTATCTTCCCAGGCAATGACCTGTACGACAGATCGACCCGCCATATCGGGCACCGGAATCCGGACCGTCTCCGCGGTACGTAAATTATGGCCTGTCAATCGGTTGCGCCCACAACCCTCCCAAAGCCAATCCGATCCGTCAACGTCAAATCCAAACGGTCTTCCGGTTTGAATCCCGTCGTGTCTGTACATCCACACCTGATTTTCCATCGCCTGTCCCTCGTTGGCGTCGTTACCCGCCGAATCATTCCTGTAACGCGGAATGCCTGGCCGCCCGCGGGTCGCACCGCGCCTAAACCGGTTGACAAATCAAAAATATTCACTAAGCTATGCCGATATTCAAATCCCGTCACGTTCCGCTCGATGCGGAGGCATTTTACATGAGCGAGGCTCCCCATGGGTGTGATTACCGTTTCAAGAGAATACGGCAGCGACGGACGATCGGTCGCTCAGAAGGCGGCTGATCTGTTGGGTTATCTCTGTATGAACAAAGACCTGCTGGTGGAAGTGGCCAACGAAGCCCAGGTCCCGGTCTCAGAGGCCGAACGCTTCGACGAACGGCCCGAACATCCCGCCATGCGTGTAATTCGCAAGTTCCTCACGCCGGGACATCCGGAAGCCATTACCGGCCTGTCGGAGTATGAATGGTGGGCGACCGCCACGGTGCCCGAACTGACCGGTCGAAGCGATACCCGTCTGCCCTTTCCCGACGAGGAGGCCTTTGTCAACGTTACACGCGAAGTTGTCACGCGCCTGGCAGATCGAGACAACGTGGTCCTGGTGGGCCGGGGCGGCCAGGCACTGCTGAGAGATCGGCCGGACACGCTGCATCTTCGGGTGGTTGCCCCCGTTGACTATCGCATTCAGGTGGTCATGGCGCGGGAAGACCTGGAATCGGACGCCGCGGCAAAACGCATCCGCAGGATGGACGACTACAGGAAACGCTATATCAAGCGACACTACGGTATCGCATGGGACGCCTCTGAAAACTATCACCTGACACTGAATACCCGACAGACCGGAATCGAAGGCGCCGCCAGCATCGTCGCCGAAGCCGTGCGTTATATGATGAAGGCAAGGCGAAACTGACGGCACGCGGCCAGGACGAATTACAAAACGCACAAAGATGCCCCGGGGATCCCTCCGGGGCGTTTTGCCGTTTAATTCCAACCTGTGATGTTTATCCTTCTTCTCTGAGCATCTCCACCAGCATTTCCAGCGCCGCGATATATCCCCGCCACTTGAATCCGGCTACCTGCCCAACCACGATCGCCGAAAAGCAGGAATGCCTCCGGAACGCTTCCCTCGCGTGGATATTTGACAGATGCACCTCCACCGTGGGCAGCCGGCTGTCTTCAACGGCATCCCGCAGCGAGTAACCGAACCCCGTCAGACCCGCAGGATTCAGAATGATACCCTGGACGCGCTCCCGCGCCTCGTGGACCCTGTCGACAAGGACCCCCTCGTGGTTGGACTGCAGGCATTCCAGCTCGCAGCCCAACGCGCGCGCGCGTTCCTCGAGCCTGGCGTGGATCTCGTCCAACGTCACGAGACCATAATGGTCCGCCTTCCGCTTTCCAAGCATATTCAGGTTAGGTCCCTGGAGCACGAGTATTTTCATGTCGAGTTCTCCGTTTCCAATCCGAAACGCCGCGACTTCGGATTCGCTCGCCATACACGGAATTCAGCCCGTCAGACCCGCCGAACCGTAAGCATCGCCATAGACGTCGGGACCCGTTGGGACTAGAGATATCCGGCCCGGTCAGGCCGCAGTGCCGCGACAACGTCTCTCACGCGCTGGGCCCGGTCGCGCCGGCAGATCAACAGCGCGTCGGGCGTATCGACGACGACCAGACCCTCCACGTCCACAAGGGCGATCAGCTTGCCCTCGACGCCATAGGCCGTGTTGTCCCGCGAATTCAGATTCAACACCTCGCCGGAAACCAGATTGCCCTCGGCATCCACGGGAAGGACGTCCGTCAGTGCGCCCCAACTGCCGATATCGCTCCAGTCAATATCCGCTTCCAGGGTGGCCACCCTGGGCGCCCGTTCAATAATGGCATTGTCTATGGCCACCTCCGTCATCCGGGGATATTCCCGCGCAATGGCGGCCCGTTCCGACCCTGTGCCCACCGCGGCCTGTATGCGCATCAGAATACGGTGGAGTTCCGGTTCGAACTGCTCGAACAGCGCCAGGACCGTACGCGCCTTCCAGACGAACATGTTGCTGTTCCAGAGGAATTCACCGCTCTCCACGTATTGCCGCGCGGTCGGTTCATCGGGTTTCTCCCTGAACCGCGCCACGCTGTACACGGGCTCTCCGTTGACCCGTCCGGCAACGCTTCCCTTCTGGATGTAACCGTACCCCGTTTCCACGCGCGTGGGTTTCACCCCAAGCGTAAACAGGGCGTCGGGATCTTCCTCCGCGGCTTCTTCGGCCACATTGAGAAGCCGGCAGAACTCCTCGGGCCTGCCGATATGGTGGTCGGAGCCCAGGCTGGCCACCGTGCAGCCGGGGTACCGGCTTTCGAGCAGCACGCATTCGAGCCCAATGGCCGGCCCGGTATTCCGCAGCGCCGGTTCGACGATCATTCCGGCCCCGGGCAGTTCCGGGAGTTGCTCCCGAACCAGTGCGACCAGTTCGCTGCCCGTTGAGACATGGAGGTCGCGGACGCCGACCAGCGGCCGGATCCGGTGCACAGCCTCCTGCAGCATGGTGCGTTCTCCAACCATCCTGTGGAACTGCTTCGGCCGTGTCGTCCGGCTGTAAGGCCACAGGCGGGTACCGAAACCGCCGGCCCGAATGACGAATTTCATTGTGTTTCCCTTGTTCCGGGCGAATACCCGGATACCGGAGGATTCACCTTCACCGCACGGATCGCGCCGCCGCACCCAGCTTCTTCCACTGCAAGAAAAAGGCCCGGAAATGCGGATTCCTTTGCCTGGAGGGCCAGATTCAACGCATATCGGGCGTTTTCGACAAGGTCCAGATCATCCACTCGATCCACCTCGACCCACTGCAGCCGCCCTTCGTTACATTCATCCAGAGACTCACGATCGGTATACCCCGAGAAAAATACCACGGTCGTGAGGTCGCCGTCTTCAATCCGGGTCAGAACGATGCGAATCTCCAGATTCCGGATCTCTTCCGCTTCGATGCCGGTTTCCTCGCTGACCTCGCGGAACACCACCGCTTCCAGATCGTCCATCTCGCCGGGTTCCGCCCGGCCCCCAACCCCTGTCCAGCGGCCCGGCGCAAACCCCTTCCTGGACGCACGCTCAAGTAATAAAACACGGTTTTTCCGAAATAGAAAAACCGCCACGTACACGTTCATACCCGCACCCACGTCAGCCTCTCATGAGCTCGCCCCCCGGAAAACGGAACGGCGGGGCCTCAGGGATCCCGGCCGCGCGCCAACTCAAGCAGGGCCCGTGGTCATACCCGAACCTCCGCGCCGGATCGCGAGTTCAACAACAGTGAATACAGCCTGGCCAGCGTCTGCCGCATTTCATTGCGAGGTACGATCATGTCGACAAATCCGTGCTCAAGGACCTTTTCGGCGCGTTGCGCGCGACGTAGCGCCTCCAGTTCCTCCTCGCCCACCGAACTGCCGGTAATCCGCTCGCCCGTAAAGCCGATCAGCGCGTTGGGCTCCGCGATATTGACATCGCCGATCAGGGCATAGCTGGCGGACACACCGGCCGTTGTGGGATCCGTCAGTATGGAGATGAACAGCAGACCCTCGTCTGCAAACAGCGCCAGCCTGGCGTTAATTTTGGCGAGTTGCATCAGCGAGAGCGCGCTTTCCTGCATGCGGGCGCCCCCCGATCGGCAGATCAGGAGGAGGGGCAGGCGCTCGGAGATACACCGGTCGATCAGGCGGCAGAACCGCTCGCCCTCCGCCGAAGACAGCGTGCCCATGATAAA
>LXNJ01000816.1_pt1 | contig 20019 bp, 17 predicted proteins | sample 809081 | NCBI WGS metagenome assembly LXNJ01 (sample SAMN04870510, study PRJNA318959) | sponge metagenome | biome: sponge; feature: marine sponge reef; material: water | host: Petrosia ficiformis | place: Greece: Milos, Mediterranean Sea | collected 2013-05-29 | depth 5-7 m | reverse complement strand
GAGCCGACAGATCGTTTGCAAGGCACTAAGCCAGCGAAGAGCCGAGTCAGGCCCGTACCCGTCGAGGACACCACCAACACTATGAGTGCGGAGAGCCGGATTACCCGGGTCGGAGAACGTCATGTGGAAGAGGAGCGTCTAGGCGACGAGTTCTGACCTCGCGTTGGTGCAACAGAATTCTGCCGCAGCGAGTCTGCTGCATGCTGATTGGAAGGCGTGATAGTGCAGCACCGATCACTGGAGGCAACCAAAGGGCTGCGGATGTCATAGGGCCTTCGTAGGTTCCGCTCATGGCAACACGACGAGCGGGTCGTCTGAGTTCAGCGGTGCAGCTCCGGCTTGAAGGCATCGGGGTGCGCGCGCGAGCGCGGGAGGCGCGTCAGACTGGGAGTGTGGATGTGGGTTCGGCGATTTCGCTGTTCACGGGAGCCGGCGGCCTAGACCTCGGCACGGAGGCCGCGGGCTTCCGCACGACCGTGGCGGTGGAGTGGGACCACGACGCAGCAGATACGGCCGAGAAGAACGCTGGCGTGTACTTCCCAGGGCTCCGAGAGGTCCTGCGGGATGACCTGTACCCACTCGCAACGGGCCAACGAGACGGCGTCACGGCCACTGACATCTTGCGCGCAGGTGGCTTCTCCTCCAGAGAAGCCCCGGACCTGCTAGTGGGCGGTCCACCATGCACGGCCTTCTCCAAGTCGGGCTTCTGGTTGGAGTGGAAACGCGACGGGGTCGATCCTGCCGCGAGCCTGCTACAGGCGTACACGGCGCTGCTCGACCAGGCACGGCCAAGGTTCTTCATCCTGGAGAATGTCTATGCGCTCACCTTCGATAACAGGGCAAGCCGGCCCGCGTTCGAGCGGCTCCAGGCCGAGATCGCCGCTGCCGGGTACCGCTTCCGGTGGCGCGTACTCAATGCTGCGGACTACGGCGTGCCGCAGGCTCGACCCCGCTTGTTCGTCGTAGGCGCCCGCAGGGGCGATGCCGTCCCTGAACTTCCGGACGCAACGCATCACGGACACTGGGAAAGACGCAAGACCGGTGGGGGGCCGCTACCGCACGTAACCAGCGGTGAGGCGCTCGACGGGCTGATCACCAATCCTGAAGCTGAGGAAGTCGTTCGGGGCCGGTGGGGACACCTGCTGGAGGACATTCCGCCAGGCCAGAACTACCTCTACTACACCGCCAAGCGCGGCCACCCAGAACCCCTGTTCGAGTGGCGGTCAAGGTACTGGTCATTCCTGCTCAAACTCGACCCCAATAGCCCCTCACCCACGATTCAGGCCCAGCCTGGACCCAACGTCGGACCGTTCCATTGGGACAACCGACGCCTGAGGGTGGGAGAGCTACGGCGGCTGTTCACGTTCCCGGATGACTACGACTTCGTTGGCAAGCGGGCCTCGGTGCAGTCTCAGATCGGCAACTCTGTGCCACCTCTACTGGCCCGGGCGGTTGCCGAGCAGGTCGCCGCAGCAGTCTGACGACCAACTGACGCGTCGGACGGCGACTCATATCGCCAGCGAACGCGACCACCTCAGCCGATGGATGGGCGTGCAAGCTCTCGGCGCGGCAGACTGACGATGTGACCTCTCCGCTACTGAACTGGATAAGAGAGCAGACGGCTGGCTGGGAGCCATCAGCGGTCGGGGTGTTTCGGCAGTCGGGGCTGAATGAACGCTGGCCAATCCAGGCAGGTGACCCGGCAGAACTTCGGAAGACACTGACTGACCGCGGCCACCTCCTTCCACTCCCGACCGAGCCAGCAGCACTCGCCAACCTCCTCGAGATTGAACTCACGGCACATCTGAGGGCAGCGATCCTAGGAACCGACGGAGCTGAGATGCGGGTTGGAACGCAACGATCATTCCCTGATCTGGAGTTCAGTGGGCCAGCCTTTGGAGACGGGGTCAGAGCCGCCGACATAAAGTGCGCAAGGCGTCGGAAGTCGGGAAGGGCCTTACAGAGCCGAATCGCGCTCTACACCGGCAACACGTACTTTCTTTGGCCTCAACTCAAGTTCTCAGGAATACTGAGACCCTTCAGTGAGTACGAGGAGCTGCTGTCGATCGTTGCCATCTACGACTTCAGGCCGGACCTTCCTGAGAGGATCACGAACCTCCAAGTGATCACAGACGAGACATGGCGTATCGCTTCCCGCAGGCGCGCGTCGGCCACCCGCGAGTACATCGGCTCGGTACAGGACATCGACGAACTGGTTGCTGGCAATGGCGAGTTCGCAAGCGCCGAAGAGTTCTATGGCTTCTGGCGCTCGACGTCGCGTGACTGGAAGAAGTCACCTGAAGCCGAGAAGCTGCTACGTCGAGCACTCGACGCCAGCGAGGGCCGCGCTACCACTCAGGGCCCGTGAAGGCGGCAAGGCTGGCGACGGACTGGACGAGTTCGGGGTCGAGGGGAAGACGACGGTAAGCGTCGATTAGCGCTTCGTCGGCAACCACATCCGGATCTCGCTCGTGATCCTCTGGATCTGAGACGCTGGCCGTTGAAGACATCATGTCAGTGGCGGAACTGGCGTTCCCCGGTGAAGAGCATCGCGATGTTGCGGTCGTCGGCGGCCGCGATCACCTTGGCGTCGTTGACGGAGCCGCCCGGCTGGACTACCACCGCGGCACCGGCGTCGGCCGCGGCAGCGATGCCGTCGGCGAACGGGTAGAAGCCGTCGCTGGCGCAGGCGCCGCCCGCGGCCCGGCCCGCGGCCTTGGCCGCGGCCAGCCGGCCGGCCTCCACTCGATTCTGCTGACCGGCACCTATTCCCCAGGCGGTCTCGTCGCGGGCCAGCACCACCGCGTTGGAACTCACGTGGGCGCAGACTCGCCAGGCGAACACAGCGTCGGCCATCTCCGCTCCGGTGGGCTGCCGAGCGGTGACCACCTGCCATTCGGCCGGGTCGGCCTCGAGTCGGCGGGGCGACTGCACCAGGAAGTCGTCACCCGATCCGAGGCTGCGCAACTCCCATCTGGGCTCGCGACCAGAGTCTGCGGGCGCTTCCAGCAGGCGTGTATTGGCCCGGCGGGCCGCGAGGCGCTCAATCACGCCATCGGCGTAGCCGGGGGCGATCACTACATCGGCCTGAGCCGCGGCGGCCATGGCGTCGGCGGTGGCCTCATCGATCACCGTATTGACCGCAACCACCCCGCCGAAGGCGCTGCGAGGGTCGCATTCGAAGGCCCGGGAGTACGCCGTCGCCAGATCGTCGGCGACCGCTGCTCCGCACGGATTAGCGTGCTTGACGATCACCGCGGCCGGACCGTCGCCCAGAGCGTGGGCCAGCCGCCAGGCCGCCTCGGCGTCCATCAGGTTCAGGTAGCTCAAGGCCGGGCCGCCGTGCTGGACGGCACCGTCGAAGAACCCGGATGCACCACGCGGGCGGTAGCGGGCACCTTGCTGGTGCGGGTTCTCGCCGTAGCGCAGCACCTCCGCTCGTTCCAGCTCCAGGCCGATCACCGCCGGCAAGCCAGCCTCGGCCGCCGGAGCTTCATCGTACCCGTGCCCGTCCAGCCACTCCCCGATCGCGGCGTCGTGGGCTTGGGTGTGGGCGAACGCCTTGCGGGCCAGACGCTGGCGGGTGGCCGCCGACAACTGCCCGGCCGAGCGGAGTTCGGCCAGGACCGGCTGGTAGTCGGCCGGATCGACCAGCACACCCACATGGGCGTGGTTCTTGGCCGCGGCCCGCACCATCGTCGGGCCGCCGATGTCGATCGTCTCGATCCCCGGTGACGCCTCGAACGGATACAGGTTCACCACCACCAGATCGATCACCTCGATGCCGTTGGCCTCCAGATCGGCCCGATGACCGGGATCGTCGCGGTCGGCCAGGATCCCGCCGTGGATGCGGGGATGGAGGGTCACCACCCGGTGCCCCAGCATGGTCGGCGAGCCCGTGTAGTCGGCCACATCGGTCACGGGCAGACCCGCAGCCCCGATCACCCGGGCCGAGCCTGCGCTGGCGATCAATTCCCACCCGAGTTCGACCAGCCCCGCGGCAAGTTCGGCCACGCCGGTCTTGTCGTGAGTCGAGATCAGCGCCCGCGGCGTCGCATCCATCGAGCCCAATGATTACAGCCCGGCGACGATCTCCACCATCAAGTCGCCGGCCTCGGTGGGGTTCTGGCCCACCCGGGCCCCGGCGGCGGCCAGCGCCTCCATCTTGGCCGCGGCGGTGCCCTTGCCGCCCGACACGATGGCGCCGGCGTGGCCCATCTTCTTTCCCGGAGGGGCGGTGACCCCGGCGATGTAGGCGGCCACCGGCTTGGTCATGTGCTCGGCGATGAACTCCGCGGCCTCCTCCTCGGCCGATCCGCCGATCTCGCCGATCATCATCACCGCCCGGGTCTCCGGGTCGGCCTCGAAGGCAGCCAGGCAGTCGATGAAGCTGGTGCCCGGCACCGGGTCGCCGCCGATGCCCACGCAGGTGGTGACCCCGATCTGTTGCTGCTGCAGCTCGTACAGAGCCTGGTAGGTGAGGGTGCCCGAGCGGCTCACGATGCCCACCGGGCCGCCCGGCTTGGCGATGTGCCCCGCGGTGATGCCGATGTTGCACTGGCCCGGGGTGATGATGCCCGGGCAGTTGGGGCCCAGCAGCCGCACATCGGGATGGTCGCGCCGCAGCTTGTTGAACAGGAACGCCTCGTCGTGGGCGGGCACGCCCTCGGTGATGACGACCACCAGCTCCATCTGGGCCTCGGCCGCCTCCAGCACCGCTCCCCGCACCCCCGGCGCGGGGATGAACACGCAGCTGGCGGTGGCGCCGGTGGCGGCCGCGGCCTCCGCGACGGTGGCGAAGATGGGCACGCCGTCCACGTCGGTGCCGGCCTTGCGGGGGTTGGTGCCGGCCACGACCTGGGTGCCGTAGTCCCGGTTGAGCAGGCCGTAGTAGCGCCCCTGGGAGCCGGTGAGCCCCTGGTACACGACCCGGGTGTTGCAGTCTACGAAGATGCTCATGGCTGGAGCTGCCCGGCTCCGGCCAACTCGACCGCCCGGCGGGCGGCGTCGAGCATGGTGGGCTCCATCGTCAGCGCGTCGCTCAGGTGGGGCTCCAGCAACTCGCGGCCCTCGGCCGCGTTGGTGCCGTCGAGGCGGATCACGATGGGCGAGTCGATGGCCACCCGCCGGGTCGCCTCGATGATGCCGTTGGCGATCTCCTCGCCCCGGGTGATGCCGCCGAAGATGTTGATCAGGATCGACCGCACCGCCGGATCGTTGTTGATCACCTCCAGCGCATTCGACATGACCTCCGCGTTGGCTCCGCCGCCGATATCGAGGAAGTTGGCCGGGCGGCCCCCCACCTGGTTCACCACGTCCACCGTGCTCATGGCCAGGCCGGCGCCGTTGGCGATCACCCCCACCGAGCCCTCCAGGCCCACATACTGCAACCCCTTGGCGTGGGCGGCCTGCTCGCGCTCGTCGCGGGTCTGGGTGGCGTCGTAGATGGCGTAGTCGCCATGGCGGAAGGTGCTGTTGCCGTCCAGAGTGACCTTGGAGTCGAGCAGAACGACCTCGCCGGCGGAGGTGACGATCAACGGGTTGACCTCCACCAGATCGGCGTCGGCGTCCACGTAGGCCCGGTACAGGGTCTCGAGGACACCGGCCACCGCTTGCGCAACCGCTTCAGGGATGCGGGCCGCCTCGACCCACTGACGGCACGCCTGTTGCGACAGCCCGTCCACCGGATCGATGTGGATTCGGGCGATGGCGCCGGGGTCGCGCTCAGCCACCGTCTCGATCTCCACGCCTCCCTCGGCCGACAGCATCCCCAGGTGCTTGCGGGCTGAGCGGTCCAGCGTGAAGCTGGCGTAGTACTCCTCGGCTATGTCCGACGCCTCCTCGATCCACAGGCGCCGAACGATGTGGCCCGAGATGTCGAGGCCCAGGATGTCGGAGGCATGGCCGCGCACCGCGTCGAGGTCGGCGGCCAGCTTCACGCCCCCCGCCTTGCCCCGACCGCCGGTGTGGACCTGGGCCTTGACCACCACCGGCAACCCGAGCCCGGTGGCCGCAGCCACGGCGTCCTCGGGCGACAGCGCCACATCGCCCGAGGGCACGGGGAGCCCGTATCGGGCAAACAACTCCTTGCCCTGGTGTTCGAACAAATCCACGGCAGGCGATACTAGGCCGCGATGCCTGTTTCGAGCGGACCCCAGCCGAGCTTGCGGGCTGCGGTAATGGTCGGCCTGGCCGGCGTGGTGGTGGCGCTGGGCCTCGTGGGGGCGGTACTGCTGCTGACCCGCACCGGAACCGACGTCGAGATCCGGCTGGGCGACCGCGACTTCCGGGACATGGAGATCGGACGGATAAGCGCCGAAATCGACGACCGGGGCCCGATCCTGTTCGGCGATGTGGCCGACGGCAGCCTCGACATCATCCTGCAGCACATCGGCGACGATCCGGAGACGGGATGGTTCGCCTTCGAGGCCCGACGGGCGGGCCAGAGCCGCGACTGCTTCTTCCGGTGGCGGCCCGAGCAGGCCGACTTCGTCAACACCTGCGACCCCGACGACATCGTCGACGCGACCGGAACCGGCGTGCGCCAGTTCGAGGTGGCCGTCGTGGACGGCGACGTCCGGGTGGACATCAACCCGCCCTGAGGCGCACACTGGGAGGTCCGATGGCTGACGTGAACCCCACAGATCGCATCTTCCTGCGAGACGCCCAGTGCCGATCCTTCGACGCCACCGTCGTCGCGGTCGACGACGACGGGAGAGTGGCCCTGGACGCCACCGCCTTCTACGCCACCAGCGGAGGCCAGCCCCACGACAGCGGATCGTTGAGCTGGGACGGCGGCTCGGCCGCGGTGACCGACGTGCGGGGCCACGACGTGGTGTGGCACACCCTCGACAGCGACGCCCCGGCGGCGGGCGCGGCAGTGCACGGCGAACTCGACTGGGAGCGCCGCCACGGGTTGATGCGCACCCACACCGCGCTGCACATCCTGTGCGGCGTGATCTACAACACGTGGGGAGTCTCGGTGACCGGCGGCAACATGGCGCCGCTGTCGGCCCGCATGGACTTCGAGTTCGATCCCCTGCCCGAAGGGTTCGCCGCTCAGGTCACCGAGCTGGTCAACGCCGAGATCGCCGCCGACCGCCCGATCGAGATCTCGTTCCTGCCCCGGGCCGAGGCCCTCGCCGACGACGACCTGATCCGCACCAAGGTCAACCTCATCCCCGAGTCGGTGCAGGAGATCCGGGTGGTCGCCATCGTCGGGCTCGACAAGCAGGCCGACGGAGGCACCCACCTGCGGTCCACGGGCGAGGTGGGCCGCTTCGAGGTGGTCAAGACCGAGTCGAAGGGCAAGGCCAACAAGCGCCTCCGCATAGCGGTCCACGACGCCTAGCCCGGCGAGCCGTGCGCGTCGACGGGTTCAATCCCCCAGCGCACTGGCGCGGACCCTTCGTCAACGGTACGGGTAGGGCGTCCACTCAATCCCGGAGGGTTCCGTCATAAGGCCGCACCATGTGAGTTCAGGTCGTAGCTGGCGATCGTGCAGCCCACGGAGAAGATCGGGATGGGCGCGTAGAAGTGCACTTGACCAGTCGAGCCGGCTGCTGCTCCGCTGACGGCGACGAAGGTGCGGATCTCGAAGCCGCCCTGGCCGGCGTCGGCGTAGACGCTCCCATCCTCGTAGTCGCAGAGGGCGTCACCGTCGTTGCGGCACCACCGGTCGAGGAAGTCCCGGTCCCAGGTCTCGTTGATCTTGCCTGAGTCGGGGGTGGCCGGCCAGTGCGATATCCCTCCGGTGCCTACGAGCGCGATGCGCTCGGTAGCCAGGTCGGCCGCTCGACGCAGGGCCTGGCCGAAGGCTCGGGCGCGGTGCAGGGGAGCCAGGGGCGGTCCTTGGCAGTTGATGTTGGTCGGGACGATGGGCATGTCGAAGCGGGGGGTCAGGAAGTGGAGGGGGACGGCGATGCCGTGGTCGAACTTCCACTCCTCGGCGTACGCGACGTCAACGGTGTGCATCACCTCGGTGATCAGGCGCAACGACAGGTCGCTGTGGCCGGGGGCTCGGAACTTGTCGATGCCGAGCCAGGCCGAGTCCTCGATCGGGCCGTCGTAGTAGTCGGCCATTCCGATGGCGAAGCTCGGCATGTTGTCCATGAAGAAGTTGGCAAAGTGCTCGGCCGCTACGACGATCAGTGCGTCGGGCTCGGTGGCCTCGACGGCCGCTCGCATCTGATCGAAGGCGGCGTAGAAGGCCTCGAGGACTTCGGGGTCGGGCTGGTCGGCCCGGCCCGTGATGCCAGGGGCATGGCTGCAGACTCCGGCATAGACCAGCGGCATCAGGCCCCTCCCTCGGGCGCATCTGCACCTAGTTGAGGGTCATGTTAGCTTCCGCACGTCAACCCCCGGTCGGCGGAATCGTCGACTCTTGGGACTGCCCATGCCTCACATCATCATCGAATACTCGGCCAATTTGGCCGACCTCACCGACACTGACGCGCTGATGGCCGCGGTGCACGCCGCCGCCCTCGACGACGGTCTCCCCGCCCTGTACGGGTTGCGCACCCGAGCCGTGCCCCGCGACCACTACCGAATCGCCGACGGCGACCCTTCCTACGGGTTCGTCTGCCTGACAGCGCGCATCGGACCCGGCCGGGAACCTGAGATGGTCCAGCGTTTCCTGAACCGGCTGATCGATACCGTCGACGCCGTGCTGGCTCCGCTCCAGCCCGACCATCCGGTCGCCATCAGCGCTGAGGTCCAGCTGATCGACCCGGCGCTGCGCATCAACCGCAACCACATCCGTACCCATCGCGCCCAGTCCGACAGCTGAGACGGCTCTTACGCGGCTGGCGGCCCGCTCAGATCTTCTCCAGGGGGGCCCACGACAGCAGCAGGCGCTTCTCGCCGACGCTGCCGAAGCGCACTGAGGCCTCGGCTTCGTCCCCGGCGCCGGCAATGTCGATGATCACGCCCTCACCCCACTGAGCGTGGCGCACGTCGTCGCCCACCCGCAGGCCGAGCCGGTCGGCGCCGGAGGGAGCGGGCGCGGGCCGGCGGCCCGCGTCGAGGGCCCGCTGCACGATCTCGTCGCGGTTGGCCGAGGCCCGGTCGAGACCGCGCTCGCGCCGGCTGCGGCTGTAGTAGCGGCTGCGCGCCTCGCGGGAGCCGGCCACCGTCTGCACCAGATCCTCGGGGATCTCCTTGAGGAAGCGGCTGGGCGGGTTGTACTGGCGGCCGCCGTACAGCAGCCGGCTCCAGGCGTGGGTCAGGGTCAGGCGCTGCATGGCCCGGGTGATCCCGACGTAGGCGAGACGGCGTTCCTCCTCCAGTTCGTGGGGCTCGGTCAGGGCCCGGATGTGGGGGAACACGCCGTCCTCCAAGCCGATCAGGTACACGTCGGGGTACTCGAGGCCCTTGGCCGAGTGCAGGGTCATGAGCGTGACCGCCGACTCGTCGGCGCCCGCGTCAGCCAGGTCGTCGGTGTCGGCCACCAGCGCGACCGCCTCCATGAAGTCGTCGAGGGTGTCGTGCTCGCCGGCCACGCCCACCAGCTCGGCCAGGTTCTCGAGGCGGCCGTCGGCCTCGACCGACTTCTCCGAGCGGAGCTCGTCCAGGTACCCAGAGCGCTCCAGCAGCTCCTGGAGCACCGCGGCCGGCGACGCCTCCAGGGAGGCGATGTCGTCGACCAGCGCGCAGAACTGCCCGGCGCCCGTCACCGCTCGCCCGGTGACGCCGGCCTGGCCGCAGTGACGGAGGGCCTCGTAGAAGGTGAGACCGTTCTCAGCTGCATAGGCGTCGAGCTTGCCCACCGAGGTGACGCCCACGCCCCGCTTGGGCACCCCCAGGGCCCGTTTGACGCTCACCTCGTCACCCGGGTTGGCGACTACCTTGAGGTAGGCCATGGCGTCACGCACCTCGCGGCGGTCGTAGAAGCGGGTGCCGCCCACCAGCCGGTAGGGCACCTCGGCCTTGATGAGCTGCTCCTCCACCGCCCGCGACTGGGCGTTGGTGCGGTAGAAGACGGCCATCTCCTCGAAGCGCATGTGGTCCTCGTCGCGGCGCCGCACGACCTCGCTGGCCACGTAGCGGGCCTCGTCGACCTCGTCGTCGGCGTGGTAGCGGACGATGGCGAGTCCCGACCCCTGGTCGGTCCAGAGGTCCTTGGGCTTGCGTCCGGTGTTGTTGACGATCACTGCGTTGGCGGCGTCGAGGATGTTCTGGGTGCTGCGGTAGTTCTGCTCCAGTACCACGATGCGCACGTCGTCGAAGGCCCGCTCGAACTCCAGGATGTTGCGGATGTCGGCGCCTCGGAAGGCGTAGATCGACTGGTCGGCATCGCCCACCGCGGTCACCTGGCGGCTCTCGGCTCCCAGGCTGATCACCAGCTCGTTCTGCACCAGGTTGGTGTCCTGGTACTCGTCCACCAGCACGTGCGTGAACCGCTGGCGCCAGCGTTCCAGCACCTCAGGATGCGTCCGGAACAGCTCGACGGTGCGCATCAGCAGGTCGTCGAAGTCCATGGCTGCGGCCGCGGCCAGGCGGCGCTGGTAGTGGCTGAACACCTCGGCGATGCGGCGTTCGAAGATGTTTGAGGCCCGCTCGGCGTACTCAGCGACCCCGATGTTGTCGTTCTTGGCCGCAGAGATCGTGGCGTGAATCGACCGGGGCGGGAAGCGCTTGTGATCCAGGTTGAGGTCGCGCAGCACGTACCCGCACAGGCGCACCGCGTCGCCCTGGTCATAGATGGTGAACCGGCTCGGGTAGTCGATGTAGGCGGCGTCGCGGCGCAGGATGCGCACGCAGGCGGCATGGAACGTCAACACCCACATGCTCTCGGCCACCGGCCCCACCAGCGCACCGACCCGGTGGCGCATCTCGCCTGCGGCCTTGTTGGTGAAGGTGATGGCCAGAATCTCGAACGGCGACAGGCCGTGGTGTTCGATCAGGTGGGCGATGCGATGGGTGAGCACCCGGGTCTTGCCCGACCCGGCCCCGGCCACCACCAGAAGCGGCCCGCCGGTATGGGTGACCGCCTCGTACTGGGCCGGGTTGAGACCCTCCAGAATCGCCGACTCCGCCATCGCCGGCCACCCTACTGCGGGCGTCCGACAGCGCCGGAGCGCTCGTCAACACCTACCGGTAGCGTGCGGCGGATGTTCCCCAACGCTGGAGCGCAACTGTCATGAGCCGGCCGTTCCGCTTCGGGTTCAGCCTCGACGGGCTCGACGATCCTGACGAGATCGCCAGGCGAGCCCGCTGGGCCGAGGACGCCGGGTACTCGTCGGTGGTCGCTACCGACCACTTCGATGATCGGCACGGCCCGCTGGTGTCGTTGACAGCCGTCGCGCTGGCCACCTCATCGCTGCGGGTGGGCACGATGGTTCTGGCCAACGACTACCGCCATCCGGCCGTGCTGGCCAAGGAGTTCGCCTCTCTCGACGTGATCTCGGGCGGGCGGCTGGAGGTCGGCATAGGCGCGGGATGGATGGCCTCGGACTACGAGCAGGCCGGCATCGGATTCGACCGGCCCGGGGTGCGCATCGAGCGGCTCGACGAGGCGGTCTCGGTGCTGGAGGGGTGCTTCAGCGAGGGTCCCTTCGACTTCGAGGGGAACCACTACAGGATCTCGGGGCTCGAGATCCTCCCCAAGCCCGCGCAGAAGCCCCGCCCGCCGCTGCTGATGGCCGGCGGCGGGCACAGAATGTTGGCTCTGGCCGGACGCCGAGCCGACATCGTGGGGATCAACCCCAGCCTTCACTCGGGGGTCATCGACGAGCACGCCGGACCCACCGCCACCGCGGAGGCCACCGACGCCAAGCTGGCCGTGGTGCGCGAGGCCGCCGGCGACCGCTTCGACGCCGTCGAAATCCAGACCCGGGTGCATCTGGCCGTGATCACCGACGACGCTCGCGGCCTCGCCGCCGCGGCCGCTCCGGCCTTCGGCATCACCGCCGAGCAGGCCCTGGGCTCACCCCATGCCCTGGTGGGAACGGTGGCTGAGTGCGTTGACACCATCCAACGTTGGAGGGAGCGCTGGGGCGTCTCCTACATCTGCCTGCTGGGAAGCTCCGCAGAGGAGATGGCCCCCGTGGTCGAGCGCCTCGCCGACCGCTAGCTCCACGGCTTCTCAAGAGCCCGCGCGGCTAGGCGGGTTCGGGGTCGTCCGAGAGCATGTCCAGGAACGGCGTGTACCTGTAGACGCGGTAGCGCTGCCGGCCGGTCAGCTCGGCGATAATCCCCAATGAGGTCATCTGATCGAGGAGCCGGCCGACGGTGGTGGGAGTCGAGCCCAGCCTGGCCGACGCGTACTTGATCGTGACGATTGGCTGCTCGGCCAGCAGGTCCAGCAGCGGCCAGCCGTACTTGCCGAAATTCTGGTCGATCGCGACGCGTCGGTGCTCCTCGGTCAGCGCCACCAACTCGCCCGCCACCCGCGCGGCGTCATTGGCCGTGATGGCAACACCGGCAAGGAAGAACCTCAGCCATCCCTCCCAGTCGCCGTGCGTTCGGATGGCATCAAGGCGGTCGTAGTACTCGCTGCGGTTCTGCTTGAGAAAGAGGCTCAGATACAGCAGCGGGCGGTCCAGCAGCCGGCGCTGCACCAGCAGCAGGGTGATGAGGAGGCGGCCCACACGGCCGTTGCCGTCGAGGAACGGATGGATCGTCTCGAACTGAGCGTGCGCCAGGCCGGCCATTACGAGCGGCGGATCGTCGCTGCCGTTCAGGAAGACTTCGAAGTCGCGCACGGCGGCGGGAAGGTCGTCGGGCGCCGGGGGCACGAACGCCGCCGTCTCCAGCGTGCAACCCCCGGGGCCGATCCAGTTCTGGGTCTTGCGGAACTCCCCGGGGCTGCGCTCCTGGCCCCTCACTCCCGCCATCAACTCCTCGTGAACCCTGCGGAGAAGCCGACCCGACAACGGAAGCTCGTCCAGAAGGCTCAAACCGACGCGCATCGCCCGCACGTAGTTGACTGTCTCGGCAACATCGGTCGGCGGCTCGTGTGTCCTGGCCTCGACTTCATGCGCGAGGACGTCGTCGAGACTCGACTGGGTGCCCTCGATCTGGGAGCTGAGCACCGCCTCGCGCCGGATGTAGGACGCGACGAACAAGTCGGGATTCGACAGGCTGCCCGCCAGCCCGTCCAGCCGACCCAACGCCGTGGCGGCCTCCGAGAGCATTCTGAGCAGACTGGCATCCCACCGCAGCGGCGGGTCGGGCGGCAGCGGCTTCGGCACGAACGCCTCGTACCCGGTCAACTGCCGGCGAAAGTGTCCAGCCCGCTCGCTATCCATCCTGCCCCGCCCTTCTTGTTCCAGCCTGCTGGAATAGAACGGCCCGTACCGCACCATTATTCTAGTCTAGTGCAGTATACTAGAATAAGATAGGGCGAGAGGCCGACAATTCCAGCCTGCTGGAATAAGACGGCCCGTATCGGACCATTATTCTAGTCTAGAGAAGTTCGCTGGAATTAAGTGCCTGCACTGGTCCACTACATCGCGGGCTCGTGCTCCAGCCCTCGGCCGGTAGCCTGCGGGCGTGGAGGTCGCCGACTCTGTCCTCGACCTCGTGGGGAACACGCCACTGGTGCGGATGCGGCGCGCCGTTCCCGACGCCCGCTGCGAGGTGCTGGCCAAGCTCGAGATGCTCAACCCGGGCGGCAGCGTCAAGGACCGCCCCGCCATCGCGATGATCGACGCAGCCGAGCGCGACGGGCTGCTCGAACCCGGCGGCACCATCATCGAACCCACGTCGGGCAATACCGGTGTCGGCCTTGCCATGGTGGCCGCCCAGCGGGGCTACCGGTGCATCTTCGTCATGACCGACAAGGTCAGCAGCGAGAAGGTGCAACTGCTGCGGGCCTACGGCTCCGAGGTGGTGGTGTGCCCGGTGGCGGTGGCCCCCGACGACCCCGACTCCTACTACTCCACCGCCGAGCGACTCATGGGTGAGACGCCCGGCGCCTACCAACCCAACCAGTACTTCAACCAGGCCAACCCGCTGGCCCACGAGCAGACCACCGGGCCCGAACTCTGGCGCCAGACCGGCGGGCGCATCACCCACTTCGTGTCGGGCGCCGGCACCGGCGGCACTCTCAGCGGCGTGGGCCGCTACCTCAAGGCGCAGAACCCCTCGGTGCAGGTGATCGCGGCCGACCCCGAGGGCTCGGTGTTCAGCGGCGGCTCCGGACGGCCCTACCTGGTGGAGGGCATCGGCGAGGACTTCTGGCCCGAGACCTATCACCCCGACGTGGTGGACAGGGTCATTCCCGTGTCCGACCAAGCCTCCTTCGACATGGCCCGGCTGGTGTCGCATCGCGAGGGGCTGCTGATCGGCGGCTCGGGAGGCACCGCGGTGTGCGCGGCTGCGGAGGTGGCCCGAGACTGCGGACCCGACGATGTGGTGGTGGTGCTGCTGCCCGACTCCGGCCGCGGCTACCTGTCGAAGGTGTTCGACGACGACTGGATGGCTGCGCACGGCTTCCTCATCTGCGAGCATCCCTGCGTCAAGGACGTGCTCGACGCCAAGGAGGACGTCCTGCCGCCGCTCGTGTACGTCAATCCCGGCGACCCGGTGAGCCTGGCCGTGACCCGCATGCGCGACAACGGGCTGAGCCAGCTTCCGGTGGCCAAGGGCGAGATGCCGCTCGCCGCGGCCGAGGTGATGGGATCGGTTCATGAACTGCAGCTCATGGCCCTAGCGTTCAGCGGGAACCTCCTGGGCCAGCCGGTGGAGAGCGTGATGAGCAGACCCCTCGAGCAGATCGGCATCGGCGAGCCGGTGGCCCTGGCTGTGACAAAGCTGGAGAGGTCGCCGGCACTGCTGGTGCTGGACGGGGGGCGACCCCGGGCGGTGGTCTCCAGCACCGACGTTCTCGGCTACCTGTCGTCCAACGCCGACGACCGGCTCTCGCAGGGACAGCTGCTGTGAGCGAGAGCACCTGGGGATTCGAGACCCGGGCCATCCATGTGGGCCAAGAGCCCGACGAGGCCACCGGCGCGATCACCGTGCCCATCCATCTGGCCACCACTTTCGTGCAGCCGGCGCCGGGACAGCACCGGGGCTACGAGTACTCGCGCACGTCGAACCCCACCCGCGTCGCCCTGGAGCGCGCCGTGGCCGGACTCGAAGGTGCCGCCCACGGCTTCGCGTTCGCCAGCGGCATGGCCGCCGAGGACGCCCTGGTGGGCCTGCTGCGCCCCGGCGACCATGTGGTGCTCGGCAGCGACGCCTACGGCGGGACCTTCCGGCTGATCGACCAGGTCTACGGCGAGCGGGGAATCGAGTCGTCGGCGGTGGACCTGACCGACGCGGGCGCCCTGGCCGCCGCCTTGCGCCCCGAGACCCGCCAGGTATGGATGGAGACCCCCACCAACCCCATGCTGACCGTGGTCGACATCGCGGCCGCGGCCGACGCAGCCCACTCGGTCGGGGCCCGCCTGGTCGTGGACAACACCTTCGCCACGCCATACCTGCAGAACCCGCTGGGGTTGGGCGCCGACGTCGTGGTCCACTCCTCCACCAAGTACCTGGGCGGGCACTCCGATGTTCTGGGCGGCTTCGTCGCGGTCGACGACGGCGGGCTGGCCGAGCGGCTGGCCTACGTCCAGAACGCAGCCGGAGCCGTTCCCAGCCCGTTCGACTGCTACTTGCTGCTGCGGGGCATCAAGACCCTGGGCGTGCGCATGGACCGCCACTGCGACAACGCCCGGGCCGTGGCCGAGCACCTGGACGGCCACCCGGCGGTGGACCGGGTGCTGTATCCGGGGCTGCCGGACCACGACGTCGCCGCCCGCCAGATGCGGGATTTCGGCGGGATGGTCTCCTTCATCCTGCGCGGCGGTGAAGCCGCCGCGGTGGCCGCGGTCTGCTCGACGAAGGTGTTCCTGCTGGCCGAGTCGCTGGGCGCGGTCGAGTCCCTGATCGAGCAGCCCGCCACCATGACCCATCTATCGGTGGCTGACTCTCCTCTGGCGGTGGACCCCGGGCTGATCCGCCTGTCGGTCGGCATCGAGACCATCGACGACCTCCTCGCCGACCTCGACCAGGCCCTGAGCTAGAGCCGGCTCGGTCTGAAGGGGCCGGCGCTCACTCCCATTCGATGGTGGCCGGGGGCTTGGACGTTATGTCGTAGGCCACCCGGTTGACGCCGGCGACCTCGGCGATTACCCGGCTGCTCATGGCTTCCAGCACGTCGTGGGGCAGGCGGGCCCAGTCGGCGGTCATGGCGTCGGAGCTGGTCACAGCCCGGATCACCACCGGGCGCCCGTAGGTGCGCTCGTCGCCCATCACCCCCACCGTGCGGATGTCGGGCAGGACCGCGAACGACTGCCAGATCTCGCGCTCGAGACCGGCATTGCGCAGCTCCTCGCGAACGATGGCGTCCGCCTGGCGAAGAGTCTCGGCCGCCGCGGGGGTGACCTCCCCGATGATGCGCACCGCCAATCCGGGGCCCGGGAACGGCTGGCGGTGCACGATCTCGTCGGGCAGGCCCAGCTCGGCGCCCACGGCCCGCACCTCGTCCTTGAACAGCAGCCGCAGCGGCTCGACCAGCTCGAAGTCCAGGTCGTCGGGCAACCCGCCCACGTTGTGATGGCTCTTGATGGTGGACGAGTGGGTGGTGGCCCCCGACTCGATCACGTCCGGGTACAGCGTCCCCTGCACCAGGAAGCCCGCGTCGGGGATCTGCTGGCGGGCCCGCTCGAAGGCCCTGATGAACTGCTCGCCCACGATCTTGCGCTTGGTCTCAGGCTCGGTGACCCCCGCCAGCGCAGTGAAGAACTCCTGGGCCGCGTCGACCCGCACCAGGTCGATCCCGAAATGACGGGCGAAGGTCTCCTCCACCTGATCGGCCTCACCGAGACGCAACAGGCCGGTGTCGACCAGCACGCACTCGAGCTGGTCGCCGATGGCCCGATGGACCAGGGCTGCGGCCACTGCGGAGTCCACGCCCCCCGACAGCCCGCAGATGGCCTGGCCCTCGCCGACCTGGTCGCGGATCGCGGCCACGGCCGCATCGATGATCGAGTGCATCGACCAGCTCGGGCCGGCGCCGCATCCCCGGCGCAGGAAACGCTCCAGAACCTGGCGGCCGTGGGGAGTGTGCTCCACCTCGGGATGGAACTGCACGCCGTACAGGCCGCGGCCGGGGTCCTCGAACGCGGCCACCGGCGAGGCCTCGGTGGCCGCGGTGACTGCTGCGCCCGGCGGCGGATCGGCAATGGCGTCGAAGTGGCTCATCCACACCGGCTGGGGCGACGGGAGGCCCGACAACAGCACCCCTCCATCGCGTGCCACGGTCATCTCGGCCCGGCCGTACTCGCCCCGCTCGTTGGGTCCGACCGAGCCGCCGAGCTGCTCGGCGATGAGCTGGGCGCCGTAGCAGATGCCCAGCACGGGCACGCCGAGCCCGTAGATCTCGGGGTCGAGGCTGGGCGCCCCGTCGACGTGCACCGAGGCCGGCCCTCCGCTGAGGATCACACCGGCGGGCCGCCGGGCCACGATCTCGGCCGCGGTGATCGACGCCGGAACAATCTCGCTGTACACCTCGCACTCGCGCACCCGCCGGGCGATCAACTGCGCGTACTGGGCGCCGAAGTCGACCACCAGCACGGTGTCGAACCCGCTGGCGGCGCCCGCAGCGGTCCCGGCGGTCACGGCGAGACGATGGCTACCGCGGCCCGCTGGAAGTCCTTCACGTCGGTGTAGCCGCACTTGGCCAGTGACGTGCGCAGCCCGCCCATCATGTTGGTGGTGCCCTCGGGATCAAGGGCCGGGCCGTGGAGGATCTCCGCCAGCGTGCCGTGAGGCTCGGCATCGGTGATCCGGCCTCGCGGCAGCGTGGGGTGGCCGGCCGACAGGTCCCAGTGCCGCCCCGGGCAGGGTGAGTCCGATGCCAGCGCCAGCGGCAGGCCCAGCATGACGGCGTCGGCGCCGCACACGATGGCCTTGGCGATGTCTCCCGCGGTGCGCATGGTGCCGTCGGCGATCACGTGGCAGTACACGCCGGTCTCGTCCAGGTGGCGCATGCGGGCCGCCCGGGCATCCGCGATGGCGGTGGCCTGTGGTGCGTCCAGTCCCAGCACCTGGCGACTGGTGCCGACATGGCCCGAGCCGGCCCCCACGAGCACGCCGGCGGCTCCGGTGCGCATCAGGTGCAGGGCAGCCTGGTAGCTCACGCAACCACCGACGATCACCGGCGTCTGCATCCGGCGGATGAACGTCTTCAGGTTGAGCGGGTCCACCGACGACGACACATGCTCGGCCGACACGATCGTGCCCGAGATGACCAGCAGGTCGATTTCGGCACCGGTGGCGTGAGGGGCCAGCTCGACCGCCCGCTGGGGCCGGACCCGGCCGGCGGTGCGGACCCCGGTCTCGGCGATCTCTGCGATGCGGGCGGCCACCAACTCGGGCTGGATCGGGCGGGAGTAGAGCTCGCGTACACGGTTGGCCGCGGTGTCCAGCGGCATCGCTCCCAGCTCGGCCAGCTCGGAGGCGGGGTCTTCGCAGCGGGTCCACACGCCCTCGAGATCGAGTACTCCGACCCCGCCGAGCTCGCCCATCTGCACCGCGGTGGCCGGGCTTGTGACGCTGTCGGTGAAGGCCGCCAGCACGGGGATGTCGAAGCGGTAGGCGTCGATCTGCCAGGAGATGTCCACGTCCTCGGGGTCCCGGGTACGCCGGCTGGGGATGATGGCGATCTCATCCAGCCGGTAGGCGCGGCGGCCGGACTTGCCCAACCCGATCTCGATCTCAGCCACCGAGACTCCCCCGGCACTGCGACCCTCGTACGGGTTCGCTCATTGGGCCAGGCACCGATAGGGGCCAGGCACCGATAGACCGAGGCGCCGCAAGCCGCGCACCGGACGAGCCTACCCGCCGCCAACTCCGGAGATGGCGACAGTCAGCAGCCGGCGCAACACGGACGCGGTGGCGCCCCACACGGTGTCGCCGGGCAGTTCGAAGAAGGTCATTACCCGCTCGCCCCCGAACGCCTCGCCCAGCGACCAGACCTCCTCCCGCCAGGTGTCGGGGCCGGTCAACTCCGACAGCGGGACGTGCAGCACCCGCTCGACCTCGGCCGGGTCGGGCACCAGTTCGGGACGCCTCTTAACCGTGGCCACGAACGGGCACACCAGCGACCGGGAGCCGACGGTGACGAAGGTGTCGAGCCGCCCGACCCGCCGCACGGCGCCGGGGTCCAGGCTGATCTCCTCGGCCGCCTCCCGCAGGGCGGTGGCCCAGAGGTCGGCGTCGCCCGGCTCGCGCCGGCCGCCGGGGAACGACACCTCGCCCGCGTGGTGACGCAGATGCGAGGCCCGCCGGGTGAGCACCACCCACGGCTCACCGCCGTGCTCGTAGAGCAGGACCAGCACCCCTGACGGCGCCGACCCCGGCGGAACCGACGCCGGTGACGCCATGTGTCCGGGCACGGCGGCTTCCACCGCGTTGCATACCTGCTCCAGGCTCGGACAGCGTTGCCGCTCCGGCAACATCGACCACGGCGCGGCTCCCCCCAGCCTTGCGCCTTCCGGGCGGGGTAGATGCTGGGACCCGCCCCTGCCCGCAGGAGCCGCCGGCGGCTCGAACACCGCCGCTGTCGGCGCGGTCGAGTCGGTCAGGATCCTTCCCCGCCCGCGGCCGCGGCCAGATCCTGGAGAAGCTCCCGAATGCCTCCGGTCTTGAGGTCGCTCATCACCCGGCCCGGCGGTGTCTCGCCCCGCTCCCACTCCTCCCAGTGGTCCAGCAGCTTGCGCGGGTCTGGTGGCGGGCGATCCATCAGTGTGAGGCTACCGGCACCTGTCCGAGTCCAATGTTGCAGACTAGGACTGCTGCGTGCCGTGCTGACATTCGTGTGAGAGAAGGCCTATGCGCCAGGCCGGCGGGACGAGCCAGGCAACGCAGGACGGGCGAACGCGAAGGAGCCCGAGCTCATCGCTCGGGCTCCCTTGGGGGGTTCGCGGGGGCGAACGGCTACATCATGCCGCCCATGCCTCCCATGCCGTCCATGCCTCCGCCGGGGGGACCGGGCGGGGGCTTCTCCTCGGGCTTGTCGGCCAC
>LXNJ01000815.1_pt1 | contig 20090 bp, 20 predicted proteins | sample 809081 | NCBI WGS metagenome assembly LXNJ01 (sample SAMN04870510, study PRJNA318959) | sponge metagenome | biome: sponge; feature: marine sponge reef; material: water | host: Petrosia ficiformis | place: Greece: Milos, Mediterranean Sea | collected 2013-05-29 | depth 5-7 m | reverse complement strand
GCACCCGCCGCGGCCGCCAGGAGAACGCGGCGTTTCATTGGCGGGGACTGCCCCCGGGCTCTTTCTGGTCCGCGGGACGGATCGTCCACGTTTCGCGGCGCGCAACCACCTCCCCTGCGCCGACCCCCGCCGTCACGATCACCGCCACCCCGGTCGGGTAGATCCCGGTCACCAGGAGTGCGCCGGCCCGCTCGCCCTCTCCCAGGGCATGGCGACGTCCGGTGACGGGATCGGCAAACACGGCCACGCTGGCTCGCCGGTTGCTGTGGAGGATCCCAGTCAACACCAGGGAGGGCCCGCCGTGCGCTTCCCTGGTGTGAACCACCGGTGGCTCAAAGGGGTCGCGGGCGAATCTGTTCGCGGCGAGCAAACGGTCCAGTGGTGCCGGCAGAGGGGCTCGGCGGCCGGCCGGGCTGGCGCCTGGGTTGGTGACGGCAGCGGCGGGGGCGGCCGCGCCCGGGGTGGCGGAAGAGTGAACGGAGTATGTCTCGACAGACAATACCGCGCTGAGGATCCGGGGACCTTCGGCGGGCGCGCCTACCGGGCGGACCGACTCGACTCCGGGCCGGGCCATCCCGGGCAACGTCGCCGTTTGACCCAAGAACCGAGCAAGCCCGTGGTAGCTGCCTTCCGCCTCCACGCGCCATTGCTGGCGCAGGAGACCCACGGCGGAATCCAAGACGGGGTCCGACGGCGTCAGGCGGAGAAGATCGACCCCTTGCCCGGTTGCGGCGGCTGTCAGCGCCCCGTAGGCCCGGCCAGCCTGGTCGGCCGAAGGAATCAATTCAACCAGCGCGGACGCCACCAGCAACTCCCGATCGACAGCTTTTTCGGTCTCCGAGACGGCGGGCTCGGTCTCGCGGCGCCGCTGGTTACTTTCCTCCAGGGCCGTCACCTGCTCGCTGACAACATCAATCGCACGCTGCCGGGGCAGGACGACATTCTGGTACACCGGCACACCGGCAAGAACGATCAAGACGGCGGCCAGGTAATGGCTGCGTTTCGCACCGACCAGGCTCAATCCACACCAGACCCGCTGGCCGGTGCCGACACCAACCGGGCAGAGACCGCGAACGCGTACCCACCGGCCGGGGAGCGCTGCGTTCCCAAGATCCGAACGTCTGTCAGCTGCGCCCAGTCGTGCAGTTTCCGGTGGAAATCGGTGACATCCAGGAGTGCGGCACCGAAACCCTGGATCTCCAACAGGGCGTCGGTCGCGCCGGAATCTTCGACGGGGTCCACCGTTATCCCGGTGAGCCAGACCGAGTCCGGGACATGCAGGGGCAGGCTGGCAAGGAACACCGGCCACACCAGCCGCAGCTCCTCCAACCGGTTGGCGGCCTCCCCGGCCCGACTGGCAAGTTCGGTCAGGGCCGCGAGGCTGTCCCGGGCGGTTGCACCACGCTCCAGCATGGCGGAGTCGGTCTGCGCTGTTTCCAAACGCATGCTCAGCGCCGCCTCCCGGTTCCCCTGGGCCCAAAGGACCCAAGCGCAGGCCACCGCGACCGCGAGGGCCAGGACCCCAAGCGCCACGACCGGCGTTGCGAATCGATTCCTCCCTTTGACCGCGGGGTCGCGGGCCGGATCCCTCTGGGTTGGTCCCGCGGGGGGCTGGTTCCCAAGGTTGATGGTTATCAACGGAACGACCTCAGGCCCAGTCCTATGGTCGCCATCAGCCGCGCCCCCATCTCCGGACCCGTAGTCCGGATTCCGTCCAGGGCATCGCCCTTCATGTCGAGATTGGCGAGGGGCGTGGCCACCTGGGTCTGGATCCCCAGTCCTTCGCCCATTGCCCTGACCAGCCCCGGGGCCGCGGCACCACCTCCGCACAGGAAGACCGCGCCGATCCCGTCCGCGAGGTCTTCTTCCCGGACAAATCGCACTGCCCGGCCGGCAGCCTCAAGCAGTCGGGCAATTCGGCCCTTCAAGTCCGAGCCCGGTGCTTCCGCCTCGTCCGGTCCAATCCGGATGTCGTCGGTACCGACCGCGACGCATCGCGCCAACACCGGCACCCCGGAGGCCAGAACCACGATCTCCGACTCCGACCGGCCAATGTCGATCAGGGCCGAAATACCGCGGACAGCACCAGGCCGGGAGTACACCAGCGCGTTCCTCAACGCCAGCGCCTCCACATCAATCGCGGCGACGGGAAAGCCGGTGGTCTGGGCCAACTCCAGTCGGTATTGGATTACGCGACGACGAGCAGCCACGATCAGCACATCCATGGTCCCGGTCTTCACGTCTCTTTCGAGGACCTGGGCATCGATTACAACATCGTCCATTTCGAACGGGATGTGTTGCTCGGCTTCCCACGGGAGCACGTCCTTGAGGTCGCGGTCGCCGGCATCTTCGATCTCGATTCGCTTCACCACGACGTCCCTGCCCCGCACGGCCGCCACGACCAACGTGTCCATACGCCGCGCGTGTTCCACGAGCCCTTCCAATGCCCGTGCAATTCCGTCCTGCCAACGCCCGTTTTCGCAGGCGGCTTCGCCTGCCGCCAGCAGGCACGGGCGGCCGCTCGAATGTTCGATCAGGCTGGCCTTCACCGACCCCGTCCCGATGTCGAGGCCCAGCGTTGCTCTGGGCCGCCGTTTCCCGGCCATCCAAATCAAGGTTGGCCTCCGTATTCGAGCAGCCGGACCTCACGAACCACTTCCCGGTCGGCAGCTCCGCCGCCGGACTGCATTTGTCCGCGCAGGCGAACCGCGGACACGCGGGAAGAGGACGAATCCGGCACGCTGGTTTGCCAAATCGAATCAGCCACCAAGTACTCGAAGACAGCTCCCGGACCGAAGGTCACACCGTACTGTTGTCCGTTGCGCCTGAGCTCGCGGGCACCTCCGTCGCCTGCGGCCAGCGTGTAGGTCAGGGTTCCGTACACGCGAATCAGGCCCCCGGGTGCCGGGGGCCGGGCGAAAACCCCGTTCAGATCAGGTGTCTGCCGGTAGCCCGATCCCGAGCCGACTGCCCCCGCAGCCAAGCACGCCGTCTTTGCGGCGGAGGTGGCCCTGAGGGTCGGGTCGGTTCCCTCGGAGTAGGTGTACTCCGTTCCGTACGGGGGCAGGTATGCCGCACCGCGCCCCCGCGAGGGCAGGTTGGGCGAGACCGCGCTGTAAACGAGGAGCGCCAGATCCCCGTCCGCGAGAGTACCGCATACCACCGCCCGTTCGATGTCGTACCTCACTGACAGGGTGTCGGCCAGAGTGGCGCGCAGGTCCCCGGGCGATATCTCGGCAAGCTCCGAGGCCATTCCGCCGGTCACGGCCCGGGCAGCTGCCGCCAAGTCACTCAATTCGCTCATTCTTGTGTGGAACCGGGCCTGGTACACGACCAGCCCGGCCAGCGAGACACACAACAGGCTCGCGCCGGCGATTACCATCATCGCTTCCGCCAACACGAATCCGGCACATCGCGGGGCCACCTCCCCTGGCACAACTCGATGGCCGCTCAAGGGGCCGGGGGCATCGCACGGCGTGCGACCAGCCGGGTCGCATGGATCAGCGTATCGGTCCCGTTAACAACCTTCACCGTTAGACCCTGCAAGTCTTCACCCAGGTCCAACGCTTCGGTCGTTACGGTGTATGCCGCGCCATTCACCATCCGGGACGTGGTCCCGTTCACGGTGCCCGCCGGCGACCGGCGCACCTCCGCTGCTGCGTCCGCTGCCGCCAGGGTCATTTCGGCGTCGGCCCGGCCCAGACTGATCTGTCGGGCAACTGCCCCGGCGACGCCGGCCACGGCCAGCGCACCGACCGAGGCCACAACCACCGCCAGCAGGAGTTCGACAAGCCCGAACCCCTCTTGACGTGGCGGCGGCACCGGCATTGTCCGCGGTCCCGTCATCTGGAGACCTTTTCGCGTCTCACGCGCCCCAGAAAATTCGAGATCAACCGGATTCCCCGTTCATCGCGGTACAAGTACAGACTTCCCGCGGCGCCGTGTCCGCGGGCGTTGAACCGGAGGGTGGCCGGGCGGAGCGCGACAGAATCGGCACCACCCATGGCCACCTCGGCCAGATCCGTTCTGGCCACCAGAAAACCGTCCACTTTGCGGCGAGTCTCGACGATTGTCCCCGACACCGTCACATCCAGGCGCTCTCTGGCTGAGAGCGCACGCAGCCGGGCAGCCCTGAGGTGCGATTCGGCGACCGCTGCCGCCCTGGTCAGCCTGAGCCCCTCCAACCCGCCCCAGGCAGTGACCGCCGCCGCTGCCGCCAGAGCCGTTACCGCCATGGCCAGAACCACCTCAATGACCGTGAAGCCACCGCACGCTTGGTTCATCCCGTTTCGTTTTCGCTCCCTGCGTAATGGCCAAGCCCGCTCGGGGCGCGTCCGTGCCATGACTATGGAGCGTGCGATCAAGGGCGTATCAAAAAGGCAATTCCCGCCGCGAGAAACGAGAGAGAAACCCAGAGCCCCGCGGTGAAGCTCGCTGGCTGGTAGCGGAAGACCACGTCGGTCTCGCCGGCCTCTACTTGGACCGCGCGGAAAAAGCGGTTGGCCGTATGGATCGGCCGCACCGCGCCGTCCACGCGAGCTTTCCACCCGGGATAGGACGAGTCGGTCAGTACCACCCACCCCGGCTGCCCACTGGTGACGATCCGAACCCGCCCGGGGTGGTTTTCCACAATTCTGGCACCCGGGAAACCGTCTTCCCGCGCGCTCTCGACATCGGTTTTTGACCGGGGCCTCGGCCGGTGTCGCGGCCGGGCCGCGAGGACGACCGCCGCGGCCGGATCAAAATCGGGACTCAGCAACAGGTCCACCGCCTCAACCTCGTCCGTGGCTATCACTGCGCGAGGAACCACGTATGCGCGGGGGAGCGGGGCGCGCAGTTCATACACCACGCCGGGGAGTCCGCGCACCAGGGAAACCGAATCCGCAGCCGCCAACGTCGGGATGGCGGGGCGCGCCAACAGGTAGCGAACGCTGTGGAGGCGAAGAAGCCGCCAGCGCCGTCGCCAGTCAAGGATCCGGAGCAGCTGCCGCGCGTCTTCGGCCCGCGACAGACGCAGCGCATCCCAGGCGTCCTGCTGCTGAATTCCGTGCAAAAGCCCGGTATTGGGAGCGGCTGTTTCTCGCCACGCCAACTTCTGGAAATGCACGGGGAGGCCGGGGGTCGCACCAATCGCCCTGCGTCGGTCGTCAAATGGACTGCTCCGCCACCGGTAGTCGACGCGAGTCTGGTCCAGTCGCGCGGGCCCCAAGACCGCCGGCGCTTTGGTGAAGAACTCAAGGGGCGCCACGGGAGCCAGGCCGCGGTGGCTGGCGGCGAGGTCGGCAACGGTGATGAGACAGATCAAGACTCCCGCCTTCCGCGGGGAGACCAGGCCGCGCCGGGCGAAGTGCACTACGGTACCCGCAAGACCGGCGACTGCGGCCGCCGCGGCCAAGGCACCCTGCCATGCCCGCAGCACGTACTGCGGGTCATCGGCCATGCGCGGGTTGCCCCAGTGGTCCGCCAGCTTCGCCACCCACGCCGCGCTCCCCTCCAAACCGAGGGCCGCGGCCACCAGCACTACCGGCCAGCAGACCAGCCACGGGAACCCGCCCCGGCGCGGCCGCCCCAGCGCCGCCTCTGTTGCGATAGTTGTGACGGCCGACGCTGCCAGGGCCGTCAGTAGGAAATACTTTTCCGGGAATCGAAACATGCCGAGCCAGGGCACCGCCTGAAGCAAAAAGGGGAACACCGGCCCGTGACGGCCGGCGGCCAGCACCAGACCCACGAAGCCGATCCCGGTCCAGAACAGGTATTCCCGCCTTCGGGTGCTCCCGGCGCTCCCGAGTCCGAGCACCAGCCAGAGTGGGAACGCCCCACCCAGGTAGAGAGAAAACAACCACGGTTCGGTCTGCCCGATCATGGCGCGGACTCCAAACGAAAACTCGGGGTCTCGAAAGCTCGGGGGGACGGCCAGATGAACGAGGCGGACCGGCTCCAGCGAGAACGCCATCACCTCGCCGGGAGCCAACCCGCCCTGTCGCGAGGAGTTGGCAACCAGCTCGGCCGTCGGAAGCAGTTGCACCGCGCAGAGTCCCAGCGTCCACACACCGGCGAGCGCCAGGCAGGCAACGGAACGCCAACCGAATCCCGCCCCTCTTGCCCGGACTGCCCTCCGTTCCAAAAAAAGGATCACGGCGGCGGCCAAGGTCCCGGTCAGCACAGCTATCTGGATCTCGCCGGCCAGGACGCACATCGTCGATGTGGCCACCAGCGCCGCACATTTGTTCGTCGACGGGCGGTGCCACGCCTCCACGGCGGCCCAGACTACCCAGGGCGTCCATGCCGAAGCCTGGAGGGCGCCCAGGAGGTTCAGGAGAGAGGCCATGTAACCGCCCAACATCCAGACGGCGGCGCCCGAAAAGGCGGCGGCGGAAGTAGCCGCGTTTTCGGGCGGAGCCTGGACCGGGCTAAGCCCCCGTCGCGACCGGCGGATGCGGGTCCTCTGGTTCAGCAGAGCCAGCGCCCCGCATCCGCCGGTCGCCAAGTGAAAGATGATCAACCAGTTGAACGCCGCGTCGAACGGCAGCACGGCAAACAACCAGTGAGGCGGATAGAACACGCCCGACTGCAGGTTCGCCAGCAGCGGCGCGCCCGTGCCAATCAGGGGCGACCACAACGGGATTTCGCCAGCACGGAGGGCCTCCGCGAGGAGTGCCCTCATCGGAACGAAGAACATCTGCATGTCGCGGGCGACCGGGAGGCCGACCAGAGTCGTCATCTCCCAGAACGTGCCGGCCGCTATGGCTGTAAGCGCCGTCGCCAGCCAGAGGCTGCGACGCCTCAACTCTAACTGCCGGTCAACAATCGGTCGCTTCTAGGACATGCCCCACACTCCCTTCCGCCTCCTCGGGCGAGGTGTTAACACACCAGGTGTTTGCGGAACTGGCGTGTTTGGCCGTGATCAGGTACCCGTCGTCATACTTGGTCGCCTGGAGCGCAACGTTGGCGCTGGCCTGGAAATCGAGAATCCCGTCGCCGTCGAGGTCTGCGTTGTCTCCCGCCGACACCGTCTGATCTGCATACGCCAGATTGGCGGCGTAATACACCTCCTGCGCGGTCATCAGATTGCGCAGGTCGCTTTTGGCCGAAGCGTCGTAGGCCTGCTCTTTGGTGCTGGTGAACTGGGGTATTGCGATCGCGGCCAGTATCCCGACAATGACCACGACCGTGAGAAGCTCTATCAGGGTAAACCCGCTGTCGGGTGCCTTCCCTTTTCTTCTTGACATTGGTTGTTCTCCCTGGTCCGTGTTATGGGCTTGATCCACCCACCAACACATTGGCCCGAGCGGTCAACCAGCTATCAAAAAAAGGCCGGCGGGACCCCCCTCCAGGCACCGGGCAGTCCGACCCGGCCGGCGTGGCACATCACCAATCGGGGGGTTCGTCGAATCCCGTGGCCGACACCAACAGGCCGCTGCGGGTCTGAGCCGTCAGCGAGCAGTCGCTCTCCCCCGCACCGCGGGGGCTGGGCAGCAGAAATCGAAGCATCTCCGGTCCGCCGGCCTGCCCGGTGCCGGCATGGGGCACGGGCTGCAACCCGAGCTTGCGGAGGACGCGCTCCGCCGGCCCGGCCGGGGGGTCCAGATGAATCGTCCAAGACCGAACTTGTGCGCCGCCCAGGCGGACCCGCACCTCCCACCGCCGCGCATCCCCACCGCCGGCGAAACGCGCCCAGGTCTCCGCACCAGCGGAGGTGCGGGCCACCGGATCCCCCAGGCGGGCGACTGCCTCCTGCAGGGTTGCCCCGATGAGCCCGCCGAGGTTGGGCAGATCGCCGGCGGACCGGGTCACTGGACGTGCGTGGCGATGGTGAGGATCGGCAGGTACATGGCGATAATCATCCCGCCCACAACGCCGCCAAAGCCCAACACCATCGCCGGTTCCAGCAGCTTGAGGCTGGAATCCACTGCCGCACTGACCTCCATGTCGTAGGCGTCGGCCACCGATTCCAGCATCTCGGGGAGCCCGCCGGTTTCTTCGCCGACTGCGATCATCTGGGTGGCCATGAGCGGGAACACGCCCGACTCCCGGAGCGGAGCGGCAATCGACTTGCCCGCCGCAATCTCTGCCCGGCTGTCGAAGACGGCATCGCTCACTGCCCGGTTGTCCGCCGTGCGGGCTGCCAGTTCCATGCCGTCCAAGATAGGCACGCCGGAAGTCAGCATGGCCGACAGGGTCCGCGAGAACCGGGCCACCGCGGCCCTTCTCAAGATCCTTCCCGCTACCGGAAGCGTCAGGAGAATCCGATCGATGCGGAGCCGGCCGCTGCGCGTGGCCGCCCACTGGCGGAGGCCGACCCCGGCGAGCAGCGGCAAGGACAGTATCGCCCACCAGTAGCGGGCCAGACGGTCGGAGGCACCCATGAGAAGGCGCGTCGGAAGCGGGAGCGGGGCACCCAGGCTGTCGAAAACCTCCTTGAACGCGGGTGTCACGAAAGCGAGCAGAACGACGGCCGACAGGACGGCCACAACCAGGATCACGGCCGGGTAGAGCATCGCTCCGATCAACTTGGTTCTGGCCTCGTCCATCCGGCCCAGTATTGTCGAGAGCCGGAACAGAACCGATTCCAGGGTACCGCCTGCCTCGCCCGCCGCCACCATGTTTATGTAGAGGGGGTTGAATGTTGCCGGCCACCGAGCCATGGCCTCCGCCAGACCATTTCCCGACTCCACCTCTCGCAGGGTCGCGGAAACCGCTTTCGAGAGGCGTGGACTCGTTTCTTGCTGGGCCAGGACTGCGAGCGACTGGTCCATTGGCAGGCCGGCCTTTGTCATCACCGCCAGCTGTTTGGTGAACGATACCAACTGCCGCGGCGGGGGCGGTCGCTGCACCGCGCCGGCGAACCAATCCCCAATCGACCGGGCCGCGGTCACCCCCCGGCCTGCCGGGCCAATTCGACCTTCCGCTTGAGGCCGGCTGGATTAGGGCTGACCGACAGGCAGGTGTCCGGCGTCACCTCTCCCGACATACACAGCCACGCCAGCGCGTCATTCAGACTCTGCATTCCGTGGCGTCTCCCGGCCTGGATGGAAGACCCGATCTGGTGCCCCCGGTCTTCCCGGATCAGAGCCCTTACCGCGGCGGTGACCCGCAGGATCTCGCACGCGGCCACTCTTCCCCGGCCCGACGCACGCGGCAACAGCGTTTGCGACACGACCCCCTCAAGGACCGACGCCGTCTGGGCCCGAACTCGGTCGCGCTCTCCGGCGGGGAAAGCGTCGATGAGCCGGCTGACCGATTCACTGGCGGAACCGGTGTGCAGTGTGGTCAGCACCAAATGCCCCGTCTCGGCTGCGGTGAGGGCGGCCTGGATGGTGTCGGGGTCTCTCGCCTCTCCCACCATGATCACATCCGGATCCTGCCTGAGCGCCGATCGCAGCGCGGAGGCGAAGCCGGCGGTATCACGCCCGACTTCGCGCTGCCGCACGAGACAGCGACGGGATTCGTAAACGAACTCGACCGGGTCCTCGATTGTCAGGACGTGGGCGTCACGCTCGCTGTTGATCAGTCCGATCATCCCCGCCAGCGTGGTCGATTTTCCGCTGCCGGTCGCGCCGGTGACCAGCACGAGCCCCCGACCCAGCAGGGCCAGATCGCGCACTGCCCCGGGCAGGCCGAGATCCGAAAGGGACGGGGGGACGGGTGGGACCCTGCGGATCGCCGCAGCAGTTTCGCCTCCGCACCGGAACACGTTGAATCGATATCGGGGCGCGGCCGAATCCGCGGTGCCAGATCTTGGCGGGCCGTTCGACCGCGCGCCCGGGGACCAGGCGAAATCGGCCTCACCAGATCCCGACAGCTCCTCGGCGGCACCCGGAGGCAAGACCGACCTGACCATGGCCGCCACGCCTGCGGGCGGAATGGCTTCGCCCTTCGCCCGCAGGGTTCCGTCAACTCGCACCCGCATGACACGGCCCGGAGACAGGTGAAGGTCGGACGCCCCGCACGCTTCCATCGCGGCAAGGGCCGCCCGCATTTCCTCCGCCGCGACCGGGGCGGTCAAGCGGTCGTCACGCGAAGTACCTCTTCCAGGGTAGTGGTTCCCCGCGCAGCCTTTTTCAGGCCGTCGCGGCGAAGAGTCACCATGCCCTCTTCTACCGCACGCTGTTTGATCTGGTGCGCGGGGGCACGGTCCAGCGCCAGCTGCCTGATGGCTCTGGACATCGGCATCACTTCATACAGACCGCGCCTCCCGGAGAACCCCGTGAGCCCGCACGCGTCGCACCCGGCGCCCCGCCGGAACCGGGCACCCGACGCCTCGGCCGGGTCCATTCCCGCTTCGCGCAGGGCCCGCGGCAGGTAGCGGGTTTCCCGCGAACAGTTGCCGCACACGCAACGCACGAGACGCTGGGCTGTTACCAGGTTGATCGCGGCCGCGGCGTTAAACGGCTCCACCCCCATGTCCACTAGACGCGTAACCGTGGAGGCAGCATCGTTGGTGTGCAGGGTCGACAAGACCAGGTGCCCGGTCAGGGCTGCCTTCACCGCTATGCTGGCGGTTTCCAGGTCCCGTATCTCGCCGACCAGGACGATGTCAGGGTCCTGCCGAAGGAACGACCGCAGAGCAGCGGCGAAGGTCAGACCAATCGCGGGACGAATCTGTACTTGATTGACACCGGTCATGTTGTATTCGACCGGGTCCTCCGCCGTTTGGATGTTGACCCCGTCGGTGTTGAGCCGCGCCAGCACGCTGTACAGGGTCGTGGTCTTGCCCGATCCCGTCGGCCCGGTAACCAGCACCATCCCGTGCGGATCTTCCAGGGCCGTCATGAATTCGCGTTCGGCCCGGCGCCCCATTCCGAAGGCACCAAGGTCCATTGCGAGCGTGCCCCGGTCGAGAACTCTCAACACGATCTTCTCGCCAGACAGCGTGGGCAGCGTAGACACGCGCATGTCCACCGCCCCGTCAGGCCGCGTCACTTTGATTCGGCCGTCCTGGGGCAGTCTGCGCTCGGCGATGTTGAGGTTGGCCATGATTTTCAACCTGGATGACAGGCTGGCCGCCATTTCCAGTGGCGGAGCCGAGACCTGCTGCAGCGCGCCATCGATCCGGTACCGTACGCGCAGCTCCCGCTCGTACGGTTCGATGTGGATGTCCGATGCTCCCCTTGATATCGCGGATTCGAGCATTTCGTCGATGAAACGAACCGCCGGCTCGTCACCCAGTTCCACCCAAGCTCCGCGGGGCAGGTCATCGCGGTCGTCCGGGCCGCTCGGGTCGCTCCGCACCTCTGGTTTGCCGACCTCGTCCAGTTCTTCGATCAACCGGGTGACCGCGACTTCCGGGGTTGGATACTGCCTCTCGATAAGCTCCAGAAGCGCCATTTCTCCCGCGGCGGCCGGTTCGATCTCCATCCCCGCAATAAACTCGAGGTCCTCGACCAGGCGGAGGTTATCAGGCTCACCCATCGCCACAACCAATCGGCCGGCCCGGCTCGATACCGGGCAAAGGAAATTCCTGTGCGCGAAGGTCCCGGGCACCCGGTGCGCCACCGAATCCGGCACCCCGGAAGCAGCGTGCCCGTTCAGTTCCAGCACCTGAACGCCCATGACTTCGCCAACCACACCGGCGATGGCGGCCTCCGACGCAATGCCCAGCGCCGCAAGGCAGTACCCAAGACGCATCCCGCTCCGTGCCCGTTCGGCCAGTCCCTGTTCGGCCTGATCTGTCGTGATCGCACCCCGGCTGGTTAGCTCCGCGAGCACGGCGCGCTCCGCCCGTGTCAGCCCGCGCACAGTTGCCCGGCCATTTTCTCCAGCGTTTTCGGGCCGATTCCGCTGACGCCCTGAAGGTCTTCGGCACTGCGAAACGGGCCGTGGCGATCGCGGTATTCAATGATCCGGACGGCTATGGCGGGTCCCACCCCGGGCAGCTCTTCCAGTTGCCCGGCGTCGGCGGAATTGGAGTCTACCGTGCCAGGTGGACAGCGGCCCCCCGGCCGGAGTGCGGGCTGCAACCCGGGGGCGGGAGACTGCCCGGCCCCGGTGGCGACCGCGGAGGCCCAACCTGCCTCCCCGCCGGGTGCAAAGTCCAACAACGGCTCCAGGGTTTCGGCGCGCGCCGGGCCGATTCCTCGTACCCGCTGCAGGTCCTGGGCCGAGGAGATGGGTGCACGGTCTCGCTCCGCAACAATAGCCCGGGCCAGACTGGGACCAACGCCGGGCAAACGTCGCAGTTCAACTTCCGGAGCCGTGTTCACGTCGATTTTTTCGCCCGACGCTATCGGCCGGGAGGCCCGACGCTGCTCGTCGATCGCCCCGGCAACTTCCGTTGCCATTGCTTGCACGGGCGACGAATCCCATGTGACCTCGGTTGGCGCGGGAGACAACAGGCCCCTTCCCGCGAGACCTCCCGTTACGAGGACCGCCGCAACCCAGATCGCCTTTCGTTCCGCCCGGTTCAGATCGATCATTTCACGCCCCTCCTGTTGAACGGACTCCGCGCCGGCCGCCTGCGCGTGCGGGGCACTGGTTCCTGGAGTAACGTGGGAGATGGTCTCAAACGGGCATCAAAATTTCCAGTCCGTATCCCGCCGCCATTTCATCCGGGCGGGAAGCGCGGGCGCGGCCGGGCTCTGGCTGTCAGCATGCGGCGGGCGCGAGCCACCGCCCCGGGCGAACAGCGCTGTGATCGGCGAGGCCCCGCGCCGCTGGGTCAAGGACCCGACGCCGTTCATCCACCGCACAACGAACCTGGAAACCAGGCTTGAAGACATCACGGGGTTCATCACGCCCAACGAGTTGTTTTTTGTGCGCAACCATTCGCCGACGCCCCTGATTGACCCCGACCGGTACGCGTTGAAGGTGCACGGTCCAGGGTTGTCCACGGAACTGGAGATCGGTCTGGGCACGCTGGAGTCCATGCCCCAGACCACGGTGACCGCCTACCTGGAATGCGCCGGGAACTGGCGCGGGCTTTTCCGCGAACTGACAGGCGCCAGGGCATCGGGCGGTCAGTGGACGACCGGAGCGGTCGGCTGCGCGGTGTGGTCTGGCCCGACGCTGGGCTCTGTGTTGGAACTGGCCGGCCTGACCGGCGACGCGGTTGACGTGAACCTGGTCGGACTGGACGGATCGGCCTTCGAGCGGGCCATGCCTTTGGCCAAGGCCTTCCACCCCGACACCCTGATCGCCCTGCGGATGAACGACCAGCCCCTCCCGGAGGACCACGGCTTCCCGGCCCGCGCCGTTGTGCCCGGTTGGACCGGCTCGGCAAGTATCAAATGGTTGGGCGAGATCCATATATCGACCGAGAAGGTCTGGAACCGCAACAACACGACTTCATACGTCCTTATCGGCGACCAATGGCCCGAAGCGGACTACGCCCCGGCCCTGGGAGCACCGATCAACGAGTTAGTTGTGAAGAGTGCGCTGGCCCTGCCCCGACCCGCCGCGCTCGGCCCGGGCCCGCACCAGCTCCACGGGTTCGCGCATTCCGGCAGCGGCCCCGTTCGCGAGGTCCAATGGAGTGCCGACGGCGGTACCACCTGGCAGGCGGCGACCATCGTCGACCCGGTCGTGGCGACCGCCTGGCAGCGGTTCGAATTTACATGGAACGCGGTGCCGGGCGACCACGTGCTGATGACACGGGCAGTGGATTCGGCGGGCATGGCGCAACCAGACCAGCCCCTGATGAATGACAAGGGCTACCTGTTGAACGTCCCGTTGCCGCACCCGGTTACGGTGGCCTGACACCCTCGGGGCCGCTGCAGGCCCGTCAGAAAACGAAGACTATTTCGGCCCAGCCGTCCACGGGAGACCCCAATCGGGTGGCTGGTTGGTAACGCCACTCGCGAGCCGCTCTGATGATCTCCCGGTTGAACCGTTCGTCAGGGGTCGGGGGATCGAGTTCAACCAGACCGGCCTCCCCGCTGGCCGCCACGAAAACCCGCACCGTAATTTCCATCCCGCGCGCCGACTCGGGCGGATTCCAGCGCGGCGCGACCGACCTGGGAATCGCGGGCACGTAGTCGTCACTTCCGTCCGCGTCGCCTGCCCCCCGACCTGCGTCGCCCGCACCCCCCGCCCCGAGAGGCAATCCGACCGGCCCTGCCTGAAACGCGGTCTCAAGGTGGGGGAAATCCACTTCCCTGGGCGTCAGGTCGGGCACCGCGACTATCACCGGCCTCGCGGGCCGGGGAATGGGCTGGGGGGCGGGGGACCGGCGCACCGTTACACCCTGCATGCCGCCCCGCGCCACCTCGGGAAAGGCCCGGGCGCCGGCAACAGCCCCTCGCTCTCGCGCGGCAGAGCCGGGCTGGAGCCAGAACACCAGGGCGTGGGCGACCACCGACGCCAGCAAGCAGCCCGAAAAGAGTGACTGCTGGCTTCGGCGACCTTGGCCCTTCCGCCCCGCCCCGGGCCGTACCCGGTCCGTGCCCGGAGTCGCACCGGTTTTCTCCGTCAAATCAGTCTCCTGGCGTTCATACGTCCGCACGCCTCAAACCGTATCATTAGGGTCTCATGAGACATGTGCAAACCACCCCCACCGGGCCCTTCATCTCCGAGCCGGCACCAGTTTGAGAGCTATCCTCAAGCCGGCCCCCCGCAAGGGTCTTGAGTTTCAGGACATTGAACCCCCCAAACCCGGACCCGGCGAGATCCTCATCCGGGTGTTGCGAGGGGGAATCTGCGGCACCGACCTTCATATCTACGACTGGGACAAATGGGCCCGCGGTCGCATTGCCCCACCGGTCGTGATCGGTCATGAGTTCATGGGCGTGGTTGAGGGCTGGGGTGCCGGTGGCGGCCGCTACTCGGCTGGCCAACGCGTGTCGGCCGAGGGTCACATTACGTGCGCGGCCTGTGAGCGGTGCCGCACCGGCGAGGCCCATGTTTGCGACAGCACGCGCATTCTGGGGATAGACACCGACGGCGGATTCGCCGACCTGGTCACGGTTCCGGCCTCCAACGTGGTTGCGCTGCCGGATTCCGTACCCGACGACTACGGGGCACTGCTCGACCCGTTCGGGAATGCCATCCACGCCGTTGTGCCCGCGCAGGTCGCTGGTCGGTCGGTGGCGGTGGTTGGTTGCGGTCCGATCGGGCTTTTCGCCGTGGCGGTTGCCCGGCTGGCCGGGGCGTCCAGGGTCATCGCCATCGAACCGGTCGCCCACCGGCGGGAAATGGCTGCCGAGCTCGGAGCCCATCTGGCCCTGCACCCGCGCGCCGACGACGTGCAGGCCGAGGTCCACCGGCTTACTCGCGGCCACGGGGCCGACGTTGTGTGTGAAATGAGTGGTCACCCCGATGGCATCCGCCTCTCGCTGGACCTGTGCCGCAGCGCCGGACAACTGCGGCTGCTGGGACTGCCGGAAAACCCCGTCGAAATCGACGTTGCCCGGAGCGTCATCTTCAAGGGAATCAACGTTCAGGGCGTGGTGGGCCGCCAGATGTACGATACCTGGGACGCCGCGCTGAGGTTCCTTGAAGGGGGGAAGATCGATCTGGGTCCCGTCATCACCGACCGGTTCCCGCTGGAAGATTTCGAGTATGGTTTCGGGAAAGCCCGCAACGGGGACGCGGCCAAGGTCCTCCTGGCGCTGGACTGATGAGGTGGGCCGCACTGACCAGATTCGCCTCCGCGGCCGCGGCCTGCCTGCCCCTCACAGCCGCCCAATGCGTGAACCCGGAGCCGACCAGCGACGCCGCCCTGGTAACCTTCGCGGCCTTCCCCGACACGGTCACGGCGGGCCAGCAGTTTACGATTGAGTTCGCCGGTCCGATCGCCCCCAATACCTGCGGCACACTTGACTCGGCCTACGCAGAGGTTTCCGACTCGACCATCGTGCTGGCCGGGGTCCGCAACCTCTTCCGCGCGCGCTGCGCCGATCAGCGGGTCTCGTTCTACGAAGTAAACCTCATCACCATTGATTCCCCGGGAGTGAGGGAGGTGGTCAACGCGGCGGGACGGAGCTTTGGCACTCTGACGGTGGCGGACTCGGGGTCTCAGACCGACTTCATTGGCCGGGGCGGCGGGACGGTGCGCGAGGCAGGCCCCTGCCTGGTGTTCGGCCCGGGTTGGGTCGGCACCCAGCGCATTTTCTCGCTACGAAACGCCCCGGACCCGGTGCGAAACGCGTCGGAAGACCAAATCGTTAACCTCCGCGGCCGATTCCGGGGTTTTGACAGGTGCGGCCAGTGGGGGTCGCGCCCGGTAATCCAGGTCGACACGGCGTGGGTCTCCGACTCCACCACGCACGACTACTACTCCGGCAACCAGCAGTGACCCTCTATCAAGAAGAAGGAGTGACGACCCCGATGGTGAATCGTGGACTGAGGGAACGGCTCGCGGACGAGCTTGCGACCATGCGGGCGTCGGGCGTGCACAAGGAGCTCCTGCACATCATGGGGCGGCAGGGACCCACGGTGGATATTGACGGACTGGGCGAGACCGTGAACCTGTGTTCAAACAACTACCTGGGACTCTGCGGAGAGCAGTCGGTGGTGGACGCCGTGAAGGCCGGCGCGGACCGCTACGGTGCCGGCACGTCTTCGGTCCGCTTCATTTGCGGAACCTTTCAGATCCACCGCGAGCTGGAAATCCGGATCGCCGATTTTCTGGAGACCGAGGCGTCGATGACCTACACGTCGGCCTGGGCCGCGAACGAGGGGCTCTTCGCTCCCCTTCTGTCGCCCGACGATGTGCTGATCTCCGACAAATTGAACCACGCCAGCATTATCGACGGAGCCCGGCTTTGCAAGGCTCGGCGGATGGTCTACGCGCACATGGACATGGACTCGCTGCGCGAAACGCTGGAGGCGTCGCGGGATGCCAGACACCGCATGGTAGTGACCGACGGGGTGTTCTCGATGGAGGGCGAAATCGCTCCGCTTCCCGATATTCGCGAGCTCTGCGACCGCTACGACGCCATCCTGGTGGTTGACGACAGCCACGCCAGCGGCGTGCTGGGCCCGACCGGCCGCGGCACACCCGAGCACTTCGGCATGCACGGCGAGATCGACATTATCACTTCCACCCTGGGAAAGGCCCTGGGCGGCATGGCGGGAGGTTTCACCGCCAGCTCGTCGGCGGTGATCGACTACCTGACCCAGGCTTCGCGCACGCAGCTCTTCACCAACAGCATGGCTCCCTCCGCGGCGTGCGGGGCGCTGGCGGCCATCGATCACCTTGAAAACCACCCCGGGCTCACCGACCGGCTTCGCGAGAATACCGCCCGGTTCCGCAGCGGGCTGGAGGAACTTGGGTACAAACCGATTCCCGGTGAAACGCCTATCGTGCCGGTCATTGTCGGGGCAACCGCCGACGCCATGAAGCTGAGCGCGGAGTTGCTGAAGGAAGGCGTGTTCGTGATAGGGTTTGGGTTCCCCGTCGTGCCTCGCGGCGAGGCCCGCATCCGGTGTCAGGTCTCGGCCGCCCACGAGCCGGAGCACCTGGACCAGGCCCTCGAAGCGCTGCGCGGCGTCGGGGCCAAGCTGGGGATCGTTTGACCGGTGGGCGACCCGGGTGGTTACTTCGCGGGTCGTGGAGACCGGGCGGACCGACGGCCTGTCCCGTCCCTGCCCGCCGTGGTTCCGTCCTTGCTGGCTGCCGACTTCGTACGCCTCGGGGAGGAGGTGGCCGCGGCGGAGGAGGCCGGTGCCCGGTGGTTCCAGTTGGATGTCATGGACGGTCATTTTGTTCCCAACCTGAGCTTTGGCGTGCCGGTGCTTGAGTCGCTCCGCCCGGCGACCGATTCGTTCCTGGATGCGCACCTGATGATCACCGCACCGCACACCCTGCTCGAGGCGTTCGCGGGGGCGGGGGCGGACCTGATCACCATCCACGCCGAGGCCAGCGAGGATCCGCGCCGGGACCTGGAGACCATTCGCGGCCTGGGATGCCAATGCGGTTTTGCTGTCAGCCCCCCCACGCCGGCCTCGGCGGCTGTCGACGCACTGGAGATCGCCGACCTGGTACTCGTGATGACGGTGAACCCAGGGTTTGGGGGTCAGCGGTTCATGCCCGAAACCCTGGCCAAGATCGGGGAGCTGAGGGAAGCAGCGAGCCGCCGTGGGGTTTCACCGCCCGTGTTTCAGGTTGACGGGGGGATCGACTCGGACACGGCGGCGGTGGCCGCCCGGGCGGGGGCGCAGTCCTACGTGGCCGGGTCGTCGGTGTTCAGGGGTGCCGGCGGGGCCGGGCCGAGTTTCCGCCGGCTGCAGAGCACGGTTGAGGAGGCGCGCCACTGGGAAGGGTAGTCACCACCGGGCTTTCGGCCCGGGAACTGGCCAGGTACGACAGGCACATCGCCATGCCGGAGGTGGGCCGCGAAGGCCAGGAGCGACTGGCCGGGGCCAGCGTGCTTCTGATCGGCGCGGGCGGGCTGGGATCTCCCGCCGCCCTCTACCTGGCCGCCGCGGGCATCGGGCGCCTGGGCATCGTTGACGATGACGACGTAGAGCTCTCCAACCTCCAACGCCAGGTCATCCACGATACCGAATCCGTGGGCACCCCCAAGGTCGAGTCCGCCCGCGGCAGGCTGGCCGGTGTCAACCCGCACATACGCGTTGAGACGTTCCGCACGCGCCTGCGATCCGAGAACGCCCCCGACGTGATGGCCGGCTGGGATTTTGTGGTGGACGGCAGCGACAACTTCCCGACGCGCTATCTGGTCAACGACGCCTGCGTCATGCTCGGAATCCCTTTCGCATACGGGGCGGTGCTGAGATTCGAGGGACAGGCGTCGGTGTTTGCGGCGGAGGGGGGCCCGTGCTACCGGTGCCTGTTCCGCGACCCGCCGCCGCCCGAACTGGCACCCAATTGCGCCGAGGCCGGCGTGTTGGGCGTGGTCCCCGGCATGATCGGCTCGATTCAGGCCTGCGAGGCGATCAAGTGGATATTGGGAGAAGGGGAATCGCTGGTTGGGCGGCTTCTTCTGGTGGACGCGTTCCGCATGACTTTCAGGACGCTGACAATCCGACCAGACCCGGATTGCGTCGTTTGCGGCAACGAGCCGACGCTGACCGAACTCGTTGATTATGAACATTTCTGCGCGTCCGCCGGCGAGCCTGCCGGGGAGTCAGCGGACGCCGGCGGTTCCCGATCCGGAACGGAGGACGCAATGATTGCAGAGATCGACGTACACGACCTGCGGGCGTTGGTTGAAGCCCGCGAGGACTTCCAGCTGGTTGACGTGCGCGAAGACTACGAGTGGGAGATTTGCAACCTCGGTCACCTCGGTGCCCAGCTCGCGCCCATGGACCAACTGGCCGAGCTGGTACCGAAACTGGACAGGAACAAGCCGGTGATCGTGCACTGTCGAACCGGACCGAGGGGTGCAAGCGCGGCGGCCTGGCTTCGCCTGTCCGGCGTCGACGACGTGCGCAACCTCCGCGGGGGCATCATCGCCTGGGCCGAGGAGTTCGACCCGGACATGGTGGTGTATTGATCCGAATCGCGTCCATGCTGGCCTCGGGCACGGAAATCGTCTGCGCCCTTGGACTTGAAGACTCGCTGGTGGCGATTTCCCACGAATGCGACTATCCGGCCGGTGTGATGGACCGACCCCGTGCGAGCCGGTCGCGGTTTGATCCCGGGGGCATGACCAGCCTTGAGATCGACGAAGCCGTGCGCCGGACCATGCTCGAGTTCGGCAGCCCCTATGAGATCGATCTGGGCGTGTTGGCCGACGTGCGGCCCGACATCATCCTTACGCAGGCGGTGTGCGAGGTATGCGCCGTGCCGACTCCGGGCGTCGAGCAGGCAGTGGCCGAGAGCGGCCTCGAGGCCCGGGTCCTATCGCTCGATCCGCACGACATCCCGGGCATCCTGGGCTCGGTGGGCCAAGTCGCCGATGCCTGCGAGGAGGCGGGCCATGCCGGGGCCGCCGCTTCCGCGCACCAGGCCGTGGCCGGAATGGAAGCCCGGCTGGCTGCCGTTCGTCAAGCGGTGGAAGGGGCCGACCGACCGCTGGTGCTTGGGCTGGAGTGGCTGGACCCCCCGTTTCTGCCGGGTCACTGGGTCCCCGAGATGATTGACCTGGCGGGGGGGCGTTGCGCCGCCGGGCCTCCGCGGAGGCCGTCCCCGCAGGTCGGATGGGAGGAGGTTCGCGGGCTGGATCCCGACACGTTGATCGTGATGTCAT
>LXNJ01000814.1_pt1 | contig 20095 bp, 15 predicted proteins | sample 809081 | NCBI WGS metagenome assembly LXNJ01 (sample SAMN04870510, study PRJNA318959) | sponge metagenome | biome: sponge; feature: marine sponge reef; material: water | host: Petrosia ficiformis | place: Greece: Milos, Mediterranean Sea | collected 2013-05-29 | depth 5-7 m | reverse complement strand
AGCGTCATCGCCTCCAACGTGGGCTCGCCGGGCATGAGCCTCCTCGTCTGGCTGGTCTGTGGCATCCTCGCGCTCTGCGGCGGACTCTGTATCGCGGAAATGGGCGCCATGCTCCCCCGGACCGGGGGACAGTACGTCTACATCCGCGAAGCCTACCGCAGGCGATGGCTCACCTTCATCTTCGGCTGGTCCTCTTTCTGGATCGTCTGGCCGGTGTCCATCGCCGCCGTCGCCAACGTGTTTGCAGCCTACCTCGCCAGCGTGGTCAACGTAGTCACGGCGGACGGGGTCGTCCCGGGGGCGGACGGGGTCGTCCCGGGGATCGTATTGAGCGCCGGCGCGCGCGCGCTCATCGCGTGCGCGTGCGTCCTGGTGCTGACGGCCATCAACGTGATCGGCGTACGCTGGGGCGGCCGGGTCACCAACCTGTTCACCTTCATCAAGGTCGGCGCGCTCGGGGGGCTGATCCTGCTGGGCCTGGTCATGGCCGAAAAGGGTTCGATGGACCATTTCTCGCCGTTGTTCGGAGGCGGAGGTGAAGCCGTGGGGGGATTCGCGCTGGGCGCTTTCGGTGCGGCCATGGTCACCGGTTTATTCGCCTACGAGGGGTGGACGTTTTCGAGCTACGTCGCGGGTGAAATGCGCAGACCGAGCCGCAATATCCCGCTGTCGATCATCGCCGGAATCGTGTTCGTGATCCTGATCTACATGGCGGCCAACTTCGTCTACATGCTCGTCCTGCCCTTCGAGCAGGTCCAGACATCGCCCTGGATCGCGGCCGACGTGATGAAGGTACTGCTGGGCGACTGGGGCGCCCTGTTTATCTCGGTAGGCGTCATGTGTTCCACCTTCGGCGGAGTAAATGTGCAGATTCTCGTAGCGCCGCGCCTTTTCTACGCCATGAGCAAAGACGGCCTGTTCTTCGAGCGACTGAGCCGGGTGCACCCCAGGTTCCGCACCCCGGCCGTCTCCATCCTTACCCAGGGCATTCTGGCCGCCCTGTTCGCCCTTACGCCAAGCTACGAACAGATCATTGCCTACGGGGCCTTCACGAACTACGCCTTTTCGATAATCGCCATCGGCTCGGTCATCGTGTTGCGGTTCACCCGCCCCGATGCGGAACGGCCCTACAGGGCCTGGGGATACCCGGTTACGCCCCTGCTGTTTCTTGCCGTGATCACCGGCTACCTGGTGTCACTGCTTACCAACGTGGAGTTCATCTACAATACGCTTATCGGCCTGGCCATCGTCGCCGCCGGCTTTCCCTTTTACTTCTACTGGGAAAAGAAAAACCAAAGAAACTGAGGGATTCCATGCGGGATTTGCTTATCGTTGAACAGAACAGCGTCATCCGCTACGATGATGTGTCGCTCTCCCATCTGCAGGAAACCCTGGAAGCATCCAGGGGCCTGTTCTGGCTGGACCTCGAGCAGATCACGGACGAAGACGCGGCATTCCTAAGCGATTACAAGGAGATCGGCGCACATCCCCTGTCGGTGAAGGCCTGCAGGGAAGTTACGACGCGCCCCTACTCGGCGGTGTTTCCGGGACACCTGTTCATGGTCGTGCACGCGCGGGAGAGTCTGGACGCGCCGCCGGTCAAGCTGGGGTTCTTCCTGGCGCCCGACTACCTGGTTACTATTCATGCCACTCCCCTCCCCTTCCTGCAGGAGGTCAAGGACCGGATCCAGCAGGATGCCCAGTCGATGCGGTCCACCGACCAGGCCGTCGGCCTGATCATGCAGAAGATCGCAGATCTCCAGGATCCGCTGGTATCCGAACTTGCCGCGGAGACGATCGCGCCCGACCGGGACCTGGAAGCCCGGTGGATCTACGGCACGCAGCGAAGACTTACCGACATGATCCATCTCGTCAAACCACAGTGTGAAATCGTGCAGTCCCTTTACAACGGCGAGAAACTCGCCCTGCAGGCGGATACGGTCGTCCAGCTCCAGGACGCGTACTACAGGTTCAGGAACATGGTCGAAGTGCTGACGCGCCACTGGGAAATGCTGAACGACGCGGCCATGGCCGTTCAGACAAAAGCCCTCAGGAGAATCGACGCTTCCTCGCGGAGGCTGACCTTCCTGGCGGCCCTGTTGCTACCCATGCTCGTTTTGTCCGTCCTGCTGGGGATCGACGATCCCTATATGAACAACACGGTCAAGCCGGTGGCCGTAGGCATCGGCCTGACCGTTTCATTGCTGGTCGCCATCGTGCTGGTCCTCACAGCGAGAAAGCGGTAAAGGATATCAAAACCCCCGAGGTACCGTTGAATCGTCGGCCGGTCATCCGTTCCCTCATTCGGTACGCCCTCTTCGCGGGCGTCTTCCTGCATGCCGGCGTGCCGGGCACCGTTCCGGCACAGGACCGGCTGGTCATCGTTTCTCCTCACTGGGAAGGCATCCGCTACGAATTCACCCGCGGGTTCGACGCCTTTTACCGGGCTGAGACCGGCCGCACGGCCGAAATCGAGTGGATGGACGTGGGCGGGACCTCCGAGATCATCCGTTTCATCAAGTCCGAGTATACCGGCAGGCCGGAAGGCATCGGCATCGACATGATGTTCGGCGGGGGCAGCGACCCATTCGTGGAACTGGCCCGCCTCGACCTGCTGGCGCCGTACAGACTCCCCGCGGCCTTGCTTTCAAAGCTGCCCGCCGAGGTGGGCGGCTACCCGGTTTACGACGCCGGCTACAGGTGGTACGGCGCGACGATGGCGGGATTCGGCATCATGTACAACAAGCGCGTGGCGGATCTCGTGGACCTGCCGGTGCCGGAGACCTGGGAGGACCTGGCCGAACCGGAAATACACTCCTGGGTAGGTGCGGCCGATCCCAGGAAGAGCGGCAGCGCCCACGTGCCCTTCGAGATCATCCTGCAGGTCTACGGATGGGAGAGGGGCTGGCAGATCATCACCGCCCTGGGCGCCAACGCCCGGGGATTCGCCAACACGGGAAGCCAGGTGCCCAAGGACGTGACTTCGGGCGAAGTTGCCTACGGGATGGCCATCGATTTCTACGCCTGGGCCCAGATCAACGCCGTGGGATCGGACATGATCGGCTACACCATGCCGGACAACCTTACGATTCTGAATCCCGACGGCATATCCATTCTGAAGGGCGCGCCCAACATGGCCGTGGCCCAGTCTTTCCTGCGCTACATCCTGTCGGAGTCCGGACAGCGTCTGTGGATGCAGAAACCCGGCACGCCGGGCGGACCTGAGCGGTTCCAGCTGAACCGGTTCACCGTCCTGCCCGACCTGTATCAGCGTATCGATCCGACCCATACCTCCGTCACGTTCAATCCCTTTACGTGGAGGTCGTCCTTCGTGTACGACGCCGAGAAAGGCGCGGCGCGGCGTCATATCGTCGACGATATGATCGGCGTCTTCGTCATCGACGCCCACGCGGCCCTGCAGCGCAGGTGGCGGCGCGCCATGGAAGAAGGGGATCCGGATCGCGTCCTGCCCGCGCTGGGGTCCATGCCCATTACGGAGGAGGAATCCCTCACCCTGGGAGACCGCTGGCGGGACCAGGCCTTCAGAAACCGCACCCTGCTTTCGTGGAGCAGGCTGGCGGCGGAGAAGTACGGATCGGGTGGGTCCGGATGGGCCGGCGCCAGGTACATGCTATTCTCCGGGAGCGGGCTTCTTCTGGCGGGTATGGTGCTGTACCTGTGGAGGTTGAAGCGGAGAAGCGGTTGAGGAACCGGGAACCGCCCTTTCGAACCGTCCGTTTTCACCTATCGCGGACGGCACGGACGGCACGGACGGCACGGACGGCGCAGTCGGATGCGTGAATTTTCATACCCTGAATGGTTTTTCATATCTCGGGAAAGCGAATATGGTCAGTCTGACACTGAAGGGAATAACCCGGAAATTCGGTGACGTGACGGCGGTCGACGATGTATCTCTGGAAATCGCAGGGGGGGAGCTCTTCTTCCTCCTGGGTCCATCCGGCTGCGGCAAGACGACCGTCCTGCGGCTGATCGCCGGGTTCTACGCACCCGATGCGGGAAGCATCCTGTTCGAGGACAAGGACGTGACCCGCACGCCGCCCCACAGGCGCAACACGGGCATGGTCTTCCAGAATTACGCCCTCTGGCCGCACATGTCCGTCCGGGAGAACGTGGCCTATGGACTCGGCCTGCGGAAGGTGCCTTCGACAGAAAAAAGGGACCGCGTCTCGGAAGCGCTCAGGATGGTGCGGATGGCCGCCTACGGGGAGCGGTCGCCGAACCAGTTGTCCGGCGGTCAGCAGCAGCGCGTGGCCCTTGCCCGGGCCCTCGTGATCCAGCCCGACGTGGTGCTGCTCGACGAGCCATTGTCCAACCTGGACGCCAGGCTTCGCCTGGAAATGCGCGATGAGATCCGGCGCATACACGACGAGACCGGCATGACGATGATCTACGTGACGCACGACCAGAAGGAAGCGCTCTCCATGGCGGACCGCATGGCCGTCATGGACCAGGGGGCCATAGTCCAGACCGGGGACCCGCGTTCGATCTACACCCGGCCGGCGAATGTCTTCGTGGCCGACTTCATCGGGGAGACGAATTTCGTGGCCGGCAAGTTGACGCGCGCCGAATTGCCCGTGGCCGTGGAGACGGCCGTGGGCGTGATTCATTCGACGGCAGAACCCGCCGAAATCCTGTCACCGGGTGACGAAGTCGTCTGCTCCATCCGGCCCGAGTCGATGCGGGTCGCGGAACCGGACGGCGCAACCGGCGGAGACGAGAACGTACTGTCCGGGGTCGTCGATCAGACCGTGTATCTCGGTGAACACGAGCAGTACTCGGTCAGGCTGGAAGACGGCACGCTGGTCAAACTGGTGGATCACCAGCCCGGCCGGCGGCGCGTGGGGCCCGGTGCCCCCATCCGCCTGAAGTGCGACGCCGCGCAGGTCGTCGTACTCGGGAAACCCGGATAGCGATACCCCGGAGCATACCCCTATGCCCAGTACCCGATTCGATCTATCGGACCTGACCCCCGGCGTCCTTGTCGTACTGGGCATCCTCGTCCTGTTTTTCGGCCTTTTCCTCTTCTATCCGCTTCTGCACGTCCTGTTGAACGCCTTCTACACGGACGAACAGTTCTCCATGGAGTTCTTCGGACTGATGCTGCAGAGCCCGGTCCAGCAACGCGCCCTGGTGAACAGTTTCGAACTGGGCATCGTCACCACCGCCCTTACGACGATCATCAGCCTGCCCATGGCCGTAGCCCTGGTCCGGTATGATTTCATTGGGAAGGGACTGCTGGGCGGACTCGCGCTGGTGCCCATGATCATGCCTCCCTTCGTGGGAGCCATCGGAATGAAACAGATGTTCGCCCGGTTCGGCTCGATCAATCTGTTCCTCCTCGAAACGGGACTCATCGACGCGCCGATCGACTGGTTCGGAGGAGGCGGGTTCTGGGGCGTGGTGATCCTCGAGGCGCTGCACCTCTACCCCATCATGTACCTGAATATCGCCGCCGGGCTGGCCAACGTGGACCCCAGTCTGGAGGAGTCGGCCCGCAACGTGGGCGCCGGCGCCTTCAGGCTGTTTCGCACCATCACGTTCCCGCTCATGCTGCCCGGATACTTCGCCGGCGCCATCATCGTGTTCATCTGGGCCTTTACAGACCTGGGCACGCCGCTGATCTTCGAGTTTCGCGAGGTCGTGGCCGTCCAGATCTTCAACATGTCCACCGACGTCCATGCGAATCCCCTGGGATACGCCCTGGTCGTCTTCGTGGTCCTGGTCACGCTGGCGCTGTTCTACCTGTCCAAGAAGTTCTTCGGCGGCCGCCACTACGAAATGGTCGCCCGCGGCCACGTGATGTCCGCCTCGCGGCGCGCCACTTCTCTCGAGACCGTGCTGATCTGGGGCATGCTCCTGTCCATCACCGGCATCGCGCTGATCCCTCACCTCAGCGTGGTCCTCACTTCTGTGACCGAGCGCTGGTTCATGACGGTGTTGCCTTCCGACTATACCTTTGCCTACTACGGCCAGATCTTCGAACACGACCTGACCCTGCTCTCCATCAAGAACAGCCTCTGGCTGAGCGTAATGAGCACCGTAATCGACATACTCCTGGGGGTCGCCATCGCCTATCTGCTCACACGCCGGCGCTTTCCGTTCCGGGACGCGCTGGACGCCGTGGCCATGCTGCCCCTGGCCCTGCCGGGCCTGGTACTCGCCTTCGGGTACATATCCGGTTTTTCGGGTACCTTCCTGGACGTCCGCGTTTCTCCCATACCCCTGCTGATCATCGCATACGCCGTGCGGCGCCTGCCGTACATGGTCCGGGCGGCCTATGCCGGTTTCCAGCAGATGAGCATCACCCTGGAAGAGGCATCGATGAATATGGGCGCCGGTCCCTTGAGGACGCTCTGGAAGATCACGATGCCGCTCGTGCTCGCCAACGTGGCCGCAGGCGCCATCCTGTCCTTTTCCTTCGCCATGCTGGAAGTGAGCGACAGCCTGATCCTGGCCATCAAGGAACAGTACTATCCCATTACCAAGGCCATATACAGTCTGATGGGCCGAATCACGGACGGACCCTATATGGCGAGCGCCATGGGCATGCTGGGCATGATCCTGTTGGCATGCAGTTTGCTGTTTACTGGTAAAGTACTGGGCAAGAGAATGGGCCAACTGTTCAAGGTGTAGAACCAACGGACCGGAAAGCGCGTACTAAAGGGGAGAGCAGAAGTGGCCGGAAACGCATCTCTGGCTGGCTTGTACAGTCACGCAGTCACCAGGTCGTCGCCGGCTGCACCGTGTTAACACCTCCGAGTGGCGGCGTGTGTCATGTCCACCTTCAAACTGGACTCCAAGCCCAGGCGTCGGTCCGCGATAGCCCGTATCCGCCAGAACATAAAGCGTACGATGGTATCGGGGCTGATCGCGCTGGTACCCCTGACGGCCACGGTGGCTGTGCTGAGCTGGCTGCTGACCTGGCTCGACTCCTTCGCGGCACCGGTCATTCGCGGCCTGCTGGGCCTGGACACGAGCATACCCGGACTCGGGATCCTGCTCATGCTGGTCGTCATCTACCTGGCCGGCTTCGTGGCATCCAACGTGTTGGGCAGGAGGGTGATCGCCTGGTTCGAGGACCAGGTGATGCGGCTCCCGGTTGCCCGGAGGGTTTACCACACGGTCAAGAAGCTGCTGGACACCTTCACCATGGTGGGGGAGACGCGGGTCTGGAAGACGGTGCTGGTGGAGTATCCGCGGAGCGGCGCGTGGATGGTCGCGTTCATTGTCGGCGAAATCCCGACTGAAGACAACGGGGAAGAACTCGTCAGCGTGTTCGTGCCCAACACCCCCAATCCCGCGGCGGGACGCGTTTTGATCGTGCCGCGGCGGGACGTGATACCCGTGGATCTGCCTGTCGAGGAAGCCCTGGAATTCGTCGTATCGGGAGGAACGGCCTTCAGCAACGTACTCACGCTGCCTTCGCTGCGGCCCGGCGAGCGGGCGGAAACCCCATCTAGGGAATGACGGACAGCACCGTCTTCCAGGAGCAAGGAGCCCGTCTGATTGATGCCGGGGCCGGAAATCGTTTTGTTGGCAAAATGTACATATGCGTTTATCTTTAATATGAATGCACTCCCGTCAGCACGTGACAAAGTACGGTGTAACCACCGATCAAGGGATCCCCTTCGATGTTTGAACTGATCAACCTGATCAACCTGCTGGATATATTCATCATAGCGGCCTTGATCTACAGCCTGTACATGTGGCTGAAGGGCACGCGGGCCTATCATATCCTGATCGGCCTGGGTGGCCTGGGTATCCTCTACAGCATCGCGAACTGGAGCGGACTGCTCCTGACCAGCCAGATTCTGCAGTACCTCCTCGGTGTTACCCTCCTCCTGATCATCGTCGTCTTCCAGCCGGAAATCAGGCAGCTGCTGGAGCGGGTCAGCCCCCTGGTCATATTCAGGCTTCAATCCAGTCCCATCTCCCGGCGCATTCTGAAGGAGATCACCGAGGCCTGTTTCGAACTGTCGGAGAAGCGCATCGGCGGCCTGCTGGTCTTCCCCCGGGCGACGGGTATCTCCGGAGTCGTACAGCACGGAGTCAAACTCGATAGCCTGGTGAGCCAGGAACTGATTGTCAGCATCTTTCATCCGACTTCGCCGATTCACGACGGCGCGATCATCGTGGAAAAGGACCGCGTGGTCGAAGCCGCCACCTATCTGCCGCTTTCGACCAGGGATCATCTTCCCCCCCGGTACGGCACGCGGCACCGGGCCGCACTGGGAGTGTCGGAACTCGGCGATACGTTCTGCGTAGTGGTATCGGAGGAAAGCGGCGAGGTGTCCGCGGCTTCCGGCGGTGATATTACGGCCGTGGCCGACCGGGAAAAACTATGGCAGATGCTGGAAAAATCGTTGCTGCCGATCGAGATTCCCCGGATTCGGCCCTCCCTTCGGGAAGCCTTTGAAAAGATCATTGCGCTCCTGCCGGGCTACCGGTTCAACCGCAGCAACCTTACCGCCAAACTGGCATCGATCGCGGTAGCCTGCCTGCTCTGGTTCACCATGATCGGACGGCAACACTCCGAAATAGCGATAACCGCTGCCCTGGAGTTCCAGAACATCCCTTCAAACATCGAGTTGATCAGCAATTCGACCAGCGAAGTGAACGTAAGGGTCCGGGGACCCGAGGGCAGCATCTCCACGCTTACAGCGGATCAGGTTCGCGTAAGGGTCGATCTGGACGACATAGAACCCGGAACCCAGACCGTGCCGCTCACGAAAGCGAACGTTGAATTGCCTTTCGGTATGGATGCCACCTCGATCGATCCGAGAAACCTCACCATCATGTCCGACCGGATCGTGAACAAACGTATCATAATCGATCATGAATTGGCGGGAAAGCTACCGGAAGGCCTGGAAATCGCGCGAGTCACCGTCGAGCCGCCCTCGGTGCCGATAACGGGACGGGAAATGGAAATCAACCAGATCGAACGGGTGGTGACTTCGCCCACGATTGAACTTTCCGAACTTACCGCCAGCAGTATCTTCGATTGCCGGTTGAAAATCCTGCCGCAGGATTTGTCCTATACCTCATTCAGTATCGAGGACCGCGAGGTGAGGGTCCATATCGATCTCCAACCCGTCGGAGAAGGCCAGTCCGTCGAGGGAGCAGATCGCCCGGCGCAGTTGGTATCTTCCCTGCAGGCACGCCCGGATAACCCGCTCAATTCACCTTGACTTGGCGTTATCCCCCTTCCTATAATCACAACCTATGAGCAATACCGCGTCGATCTGTTCAATGGTGGCATGGGTTTCCTGCGCCTTGCTGGTTTCAGCCGTTTCGGCATCCGCGTACTCGCGGCCCGTGTTCGGGCCCTCGCCGGATGGCGTGCGGAACGGTGTTGAAGTCCCGGTCGAAGAACCATATGCGCCCGAGGCGGATGCCCGGGAAGCCTCCTCCGACAGGGTCGAGACGCCGTCCGCCCGACCAACCGCACGCAGCGCGGGAATCCGGGTTCGGGCCCGGGCCGCCCTTGTCATCGATATGCAGAAGGGCGAGGTGATTTACCAGAAGAACGCCACGTCGCCGTTCCCGGTCGCGAGTATTACGAAACTGATGACCGCGGTGACTTACATGCGGATGAATCCGGATCTTGAAAAGCGCATGAGTATTACGCGACAGGACGTTTACCGGGCGAACTGGACGAAACTCAGGTACAGGGAACAGGTCTCGGCCACGGACCTGCTTTACGCCACCCTGGTCGCTTCGGACAACGCGGCGGCGCGCGCGCTGGCACGGGCGTCGGGCCTGACCAGAGAAGCCTTCGTGGCCCGCATGAATGAAACGGCGGCCGCGATTGGCCTGTCGAATTCCCGTTTTACCGAACCCACCGGGCTGGACGCGGGCAATGTATCCACGGCAGTGGATTGTGTGGCCCTCCTGTGGACCGCGCTGCAGGACGAAATGCTGGCGGAAATCCTGCTGGCCAGGGAGTACAGGTTCGGTACGAACCGGCGCACGCATACCATTCAGACCACCAATCGGCTGGTGCGCGAAACGGCATCTGAAAGAGAGTGGGAATCCGTGGGGAGCAAAACCGGTTATATCCGCAGGGCCGGATACTGTCTCGTCATGCGCGCGCTTGGCGACTCGGGCGATGATATCTACGCCGTTATACTTGGCGGACCGACCAGCCGGACACGGTTCACGGACATGGGGCGCCTGCTGGACTGGAGCATGAAGGACAGCGGCCGGTCCGGGGGAGTCGACGGATAACCGGTATGCATTGGAATGAACTGCGTCCGGCGAGGCGCGGTTTCAACAGCACGCAAGGAGAAAGTATGCTGGCGACGATTGGTTTCAGCGTGATTGGTACGATCATCCTTGGTCTTGTCGCGATCGGCCTGGTCTACCTCATGGCCTTCGCGGGGGGCGGGCAGCGCGTACGCGCATCCGTTCGCCGTCCGGTCGGTAGAACGCGGCCCGGCGGAAGCGGCGGCCGCAGATGATCGGGGGTTTCCCCGCGGTGACCTCCCTTCAGAGATGCGTGACCGGCCTCCTGCTCTGCGGTCTCGCCTCCGGGTGGACCCATTCCGCCGGGGGAGCGGCCGAAAGCGAAAACGGCCGGCTGACTATTGCGCGGATGAAGTACGACGGCGGGGGCGACTGGTACAACGACCCCGAGGCGATTCCCAACCTGGCCCGGGAACTGCAGCTGCGCGCAGGCATCGAGACGAACCTGGACCAGCGTGTCGTTACCCTGACCGATGACCAGTTGTTCTCTTCACCCGTTCTCTTCATGACCGGCCACGGCGAAGTGAAATGGACCGGGCCGGAAATCCGGAACCTTCGTAAGTACCTGACACACGGCGGGTTCCTCTATGCCGACGACGACTACGGCATGGACAGGGCGTTCCGCAGGGAAATGAAAAAGGTCTTTCCCGACCAGGAATTCGTCGAATTGCCGTTCACCCACCCGATCTACCACATCATCTACGATTTTCCGGCCGGACCCCCCAAGCACCATGAGCACGACGGCAAGCCGCCCCAGGGGTTCGGGCTCTTCCACGACGGACGCCTGGTGGTTTACTACACGTACGAAAGCAATGTCAGTGACGGCTGGGCCGACGAAAAGACCCACAATGATCCGCCGGCGAAACGAGAGACCGCCTTTAGAATGGGGATCAACATCATTGCCTACGCGCTCTATCGTTGACGCGGGACTGCCGTGGGGATATACTGAAACCCGGAAGGCGAAATGGACGTCTAAAACGGTAGAGAGCTTTTCGTCCGGCGTAGCCGCAGACCAAAGATCCACGAAGGATCCAGATAAAGGAGTACCATCATGAACCTCTGGCAAACGATCAAATCGGAACTGGACGGACCCATCGAAACCGTCCGCAAGAGTCTGTCCGGCGCACTGGACATGGCGGAAGATCTCACGCGGAAAGGACGGATCAAGCTGGAGATTCAGTCGGCCCGGGCCGATATCCGCAGCCAGTTGACCGAGTTGGGCGGCCGTGTCCACCAGATGGTGGTGGATGACGGGATCACCGATGTGTCGGGAGATACGGAGGTGACGGGTATCCTGGACCGCATCAAGGAGTTGCAGGGGAACATAGCGGACCGGGAAGAAGAACTGCGCCGCGAGGATGCGGAACGCACGGAGAAGAAAGCCTCCTGACACGGTGTATTTCGCGGTGGACCAACCTGGTTTGCCGGCGGCCCCGACATGACGCAGCATCGTGTCGGGGCTTTTCATTGACGTTTCCATTGACGACGGTCCGAGCGACGGTCCGACCGGCTTCCGGTACGTTGGACGCCCCCGGATGTCCTCACGTTCACTTCCCGCCTGCACGTTTTCCTTGATTTAATCCTGCGCGCCCGTACCATTCCAGGACATCCATTACGCCACCAGAATCCCGGCGAACGCCTGGAAAACCGGCCTCCGTCCATGCTTCGTATCCTGCTCGGCTCCCAGCAAACGGGACTGATCCTCGTCATCCTGCTGCTCGGTGCGGTACTCTCCGTATTCGCGGGGTATCACGTGGACCGCACGACGGGCGAACTCGTCAACAACTTCCTGAATTCACGCACCCTGATGCAGACGGCCACCGACGCCAGTTTCTTCGTGATCATGGCGGTCGGGGCAACCATGGTCATCATATCCGGAGGAATCGATCTGTCGGTCGGTTCGATCTACGCCCTTTCCGGTGTAATGACCGCCATGGTGCTGCGGTCCGTGGCGCCGGAAAGCGGTGTCGCGGTGGTCACGCTGGCCGTCCTGGCCTGCGTGAGTCTCGGCCTGTTGTGCGGCCTGCTGAACGGCGTCATGGTAGTCGGGCTTCGCGTCCATCCCTTCATCGTCACCCTGGGTACCATGTGGGTTTTCCGGGGCATTGCCTTCGTGATCAGCGAAGCGGAGAGCATACTCGTGCCCCAGTCCCTGACCGATGCGATCAAGCTGACCTTCGGTTCCGACGCGCTCTATCCCATGCCCATGATCATCATGCTTCTGATCACCGCCGCCGGCGCCGTTTACCTGTCCCGAACGGTCATGGGCCGCCACATATTCGCCGTGGGCGGCAACCTGGAGGCCAGCCGGTACGCCGGCCTGAGGATCGACCGCATCCTGGTCGGCGTGTACGTGGTCTCAGGTCTCACCGCGGGTATCGCCGCGCTGGTGGGCAGCAGTTATTACGGATCGGCGTCCTGTGCCGACGCCACGGGATACGAACTGTACGTCATCGCCTCGGCGGTCGTCGGCGGCGCCAGCCTGCGCGGCGGCCGGGGGAGCGCGGTCAACGCCATGCTGGGAGCCATGCTGATCGTCCTGATCCGCCAGTCCATCCGTACCCTGCACCTCGACCAGAACTACGAATGGGTCGTGATCGGTTGCGCCATCATCATCGCGGTGGTCCTCGACCAGGTGAACCGGCGTCTCACGGCGCGCCGGCTGGCCGGGACGGGTTAGGGCCAGGACGAAGTAGAGCCAGCGGGCAAGTCGTGGGCGATAGCAATGGCACTGGCCGCCGCGGCATGATGGATCCAGGACGAAGTTGATCCAGGACCAAGTAGAACCAGGACGCGGTTGATCCAGGACGAAATTGATCCAGACCGCGAAAATCCACTTCAGAAAGGAACGAAATCGATGATGGCATGCATAAGACGGCTGAAGACAGTGGGCCTGTTGGCCCTGGGCATGTTCGTTTTCGCCACGGGTTGCGGGGGAACCGCGCCTCCCGACGACAACCGGCTCGTGATCTCCATGATCGCCAAAAGCACGACGAATCCCGTGTTCCTTTCCTCCCGAACCGGTGCGGAGGCCGCGGCCGCCAAGTTGTCGGCCGAGCACGGAATCGACATCGTGATCGACTGGCGCACGCCGCCGACGGAGGACGGGCAGGTCCAGGCGCAGCGTATCGCGCAGGCCGTAAACGAGGGAGCCGACGTGGTCCTGATCTCCTGTTCGGACGCCGCCAAGGTCACGGGCGCCATCAATGACGCGGTGGAACGGGGCGTGCCGGTCATGACCTTCGACAGCGATGCGCCGGATTCCAGGCGGTTCGCCTTCTTCGGCGTGGACGACATTAAGACCGGCGGGCTGATCATGGAAGAACTGGCCAAAGCGATGGACGGCCGGGGACGCGTGGCCATCCTCGCGGGCAACCAGAACGCGCCTAACCTGCGCAAGCGGGTCGAAGGCGTCCTGCAGAAAGCCGCGGAGTATCCGGAGATCTCGATCGTGGGGACCTTCTATCACATAGAGACCCCCCAGGACGCCGCCGCCGAGGTGGTGCGGGTCAACAACGCCTACCCGGATATCGACGGATGGGCCATGGTAGGCGGTTGGGCGCTGTTCACCCAGACCCTGCTGACCGACCTGGATCCCGAGCGCATGAAGATCATCTCCGTGGACGCGCTGCCGCCTCAATTGACCTACATCGAACAGGGCATCGTGCCCGTGCTCTGGGGACAACCCACCTACCTGTGGGGTTACGAATCCGTCCGCCTGATCGTCGAAAAGATCCACCTGAAGCAGGACGTGCCCGTCATCAATCCCCTCGAACTGGTCCACGTGTCGCAGAGCAACCTCGGCGAATGGGCGGAGATGCTCCAGGGATGGGGATTCACGGACGTACCCGAGCGGTACCTGCAGGCGGAGGAACCGCCTGCCTCGGACGACTAAACCGAAAGCTTCGGTCGGATCTCGCCTATAGCCCCTTCAGCCTCCGGAAACACCATGGACCGTGATCCCGCACATCCCTATATCGAATTCGACCGGATCACCAAGCGGTTTCCGGGTGTGACGGCGCTTGACGGCGTCACCTTCGGAATCGAGGCGGGTTCCTGTCACGCCGTGGTCGGCGAAAACGGTGCGGGCAAGAGTACGCTGGGGCGGATCCTGACCGGTATCTACGGAATGGACGGAGGCCGGATTCGCATTGACGGCCGGCCCGTGCAGTTCCACGAACCACGGGACGCCCTCGATCTGGGAATCGGCATGGTCCACCAGGAACTTGCATTCTGCGAGAACCTGTCCGTCGCCGAGAACCTCTGCCTCGGCGCCCTGCCCGGCAGGGGAGGGTTCGTCTCCGATCGAAGGATGGAAGACCGGGCCCGGCAGATGCTGGAGGCGGTTGAATCCGACATGGACGTGGGGACATCCATCGGTGACCTGCCCGTCGCCCAGCAGCAGCTCGTACAGATCGCGGCGGCCCTGGGCAGCGGTGCCCGCGTGATCGTCTTCGACGAACCGACCAGCAGCCTGTCGCACATGGAAGCCGAACGGTTGCGCGGGAACATCCGGCAGCTCAAGGCGAAGGGTGTGACGTCGATCTACATCTCCCACGACCTGGACGAGATCTTCCGCCTGTGCGACGTCGTGACCGTGCTGCGCGATGGCCGGCACGTGGCTACCCGTCCGGTCGCCGACCTGGACCGGTCCACGCTGATCAACCTGATGATCGGGCGTACCTTCGAGGCCTACTTCCCCTCCCACGTGCAGACCGAACCCGGGGAAGAGATGCTGGCCGTGGACGGGCTTACCAGTCCCGGGAAGTTCGAGGACGTGTCTTTTGCCGTGCGGTCCGGGGAAGTGCTCGCCCTGGCCGGCCTGGTCGGCGCCGGCCGGACCGAGGTGCTGCAGGCCATATTCGGGCTGGATCCAATGGCCGCTGGGGAAATACGTGTCCGGGGCCGGCCGGTGCGCATCCGGCATCCGATCGACGCCATGCGAAGGGGCATCGGACTCGTGCCCGAAGACCGGAAGCGTTTCGGTCTCGTTCTTTCGATCCGGGTGGAACGGAACATCGGGCTTCCCACGCTGGACCGCCGCTCCGGCTTCGGGTGGGTCCGCGGGAAGCGGGAAGAAAACCTGGCGCGGGAATACGTAAAGCGGCTATCGGTGCGGCCGGACGACGTACGGTATGAAACGGCGGGCCTGTCGGGTGGGAACCAGCAGAAGGTGGTCCTGGCCAAATGGCTGGCCGCGCAGTGCCCGGTCCTCCTGATCGACGAGCCCACCCGGGGCGTGGACGTGGGCGCCAAGTCGGAGATGCACGCCCTGATCGACCAGTTGGCCCATGAAGGCACGGCCATCGTGCTCGTGTCGAGCGAACTGCCCGAGGTGCTCAACCTGTCGACGCGGATCCTGGTGCTCCGGTCGGGACGAATCGCGGGCGAACTGTCCCGCGAAGAAGCGGACCAGGGCAAGGTGATGCGGATGATGGCGGGGTATAGTGACTAAGCTAAATCTTGTTTTTATTGGTCTGACGCGAAGTTGGATTGTCTAAATGTTCTCATGCGTATTATGCGGAACCAACAGTTGATAGTCTTTACTACTCATTGGTTCATGTTTATCCCAATAACCACGCATTTCAATTAAAACTCGTTGCTTCAGAATGACTGTGTTGAAATTCATACGTGCTACTTTTGCCTCGAACATGCCATGAGAGTTAGACATCGCTTTAGTCAAGTCATGTACCAAATAGCGTGGAGCCCATCCAATCATGTGATAGTTGGAAAGACCTCGTAGGTATCTGTTATCCGAGAACCTCCATTTCTTGCTAGAATCTCGATAGGGTCAGCTTCTTCAGGTAAATCCAGACTCTGCAGATAGTCGGAAAAATCCGGCCTTGCAGGGTTCATAACTCTATTTCGGAAAATCGGAAACAGCTCAGAAGAATGATAGTCTCCTTTTAGATCAGGAAACTCTAGTAAATGTTACCCTTTGACCGTTGTATTATACGAAAAACAGGCTTCTAAGTCTATACCATGATATAAACTTAGGATCCATTACGGTATCAAGCACAGATACTTTACTTATCCAACATCTTACATCTCATTTTAACCCCGCCGAGGCGGAGCCGCCGCAACCCCTTCCATGCCGCCGCTCACCCGCAGCACTTCTCCGGTGATCCAGCCCGCCGCCGGGCTGCACAGGAACGCCACGCCATTCGCGATGTCCTCCGGTTCACCCCACCTCCCGAGCGGGATGGCGCCGCGAATCCGTTCGATCATCTGATCTTCGGTCAACCCCAGGGTCCTGCTGCGCTGGGCCATGTTCGACCGGTTGAACTCGGTGTAGACCGGACCGGGGCAGACGGCGTTCACGCGGACCCCGTACGCCGCAAGTTCCAGCGCCAGGGTCCGGGTGAGACTGATGACGCCTTCCTTGGCCACGTTGTAGGCCGCCACCAGGGCCGCCGGATTCTGGCCGTTGATAGAGGAGATGTTCACGATGCTTCCCGACTCCTGGCGTTCCATGATTCCGCCCGCTGCCCGGCAGCAGTAGAAGGTCCCGGTCAACGTGACCCGGATGACACGGTCCCATTCTCCGTCGTCCAGTTCGACCACAGGCGTTACCCTCTGGCCGACCCCCGCGTTGTTGACCAGGATGTCGAGTCTTCCATGGGCTTCGGCGACTTCATCGAAGAAGGCGTTTACCGAGGCGCTGTCCGATACGTCCAGGTACCCGGGAATCGCCGCCAATCCCTGCTCCTGGAGCTTTCCGGCCTCCTCCTCGGCCTTCTCGCACTGCAGGTCCGCCATCACCACGGTCGCGCCGTTGCGTGCAAGCCGCTCCGCGATACCCAGGCCGAGCCCCTGCGCCGCGCCGGTGACCACCGCTATGGCCCCGTCTATACGATGTGGGTCGTCCATGCTGCAGATCCTTTCAACCGCCCAGTCTCTCTTTGCCGATGTACATCTCCGTGTACACGGTATTGTTTTCCCAGAAGGGATAGAAACCCGAGCGGTCCTGTTTCAGTCCCTTAAGCCACGGCTTGCGGAGCTGGAAACGGTGGTCGTGCCACAGAAACGCTCCGCCGACGTCGGAAGCGAGTATCCGTTCCGCCTCTTCGTAGAGCAGCATCCGCCTGCCGCGATCAGGTTCTCCCCGCGCCCTGTCGATCAGGTCGTTGAAACGCGCGCTGCTCCAGTCGTGCCGGGTGAATCCCCTGGGCTGCGAGCGCCAGGGAACGCCAAGCAGGCTCTGCGGGTCGGAGAAGTCGGCGCCGTAACCGACCATACCGACCGGTATTTTCCATTCGTACATCAACTGGTTGAAGGCGTTTGCCTGCGTGTTTCGGATTTCGAGCCGGATACCGAGGATTTCGAGCAGTTGTTCCTGGATCATCTGTGCGGCCTGGCCGCTCTGCGAGGACGGGGGTGCGTCTCGCAACCAGATCTCGATGGCGGGGAATCCCTTGCCGCCGGGATATCCGGCTTCGGCCATCAGCTGGCGCGCGGCTTCCGGATCGAATGCCTGGAGGGGTCTCAGGCGTTCGCCGGCGTATCCGGGGAAATTGGGGGGACGCATGCCGTAGGCCGGTCGGACGGCCCCCTTGAACAGCACGTCGGCGATGGTCTGCTTGTCGATGGCCCGGGCAATGGCCTCACGTACGCGGACATCGTCAAAGGGCGGCTCCCGGGTGTGGAAAAACAGGTACACGGTGGACACGCCGTTGAACTTCCAGAGTTGTGCGCTCAGTTCCGGGTCATTCCTGATGCGGTCCAGATCAGCCGGACTTCCCACGCCGACCAGGTCTACCTCGTCGTTTTCGTACGGCAGCAGTCCCACGCCGCCGGACGCGCTGCCGGTACCCGACGTTCCCGAGAAGAGGCGGACGATCTTCCTGAAGTGACCCGGATTGTTTCCGCTGTAATGCGGATTGAGGCGGAAGGTCATGTACCTGCCCTGGACCCATTCATCCAGCCGGAAGGCAGAGTTGCTCACGCACCGCCCGGCTTCCGTCCACCGCTTGCCGTATTTCTCCACCTGCCATCTCGGTACCGGCGAAGAGGCCGTGTACGAGGTCACGTAAGGCAGATAGGCACAGGGCTCCTCGGTTTCGATTTCGAAGGTCAGGTCGTCAATCGCCCGAATGCCGAGCATGTCGGGATCGTCGGTTATTCGCTGGTTGTACGCCCTCGCGCCCTTGATGTCGTAGTAGAAAAAGGCATACACGTTGCCGCTGTCCGGGTGGAGCAGACGCTTGAAGGTGTACTCGAAGTCGTGGGCGGTGACCGGCGTGCCGTCGCTCCACCGCGCCCCGGGATGAAGATGGAACGTCCAGGTCCTTCCATCGGGCGAACGCTTCCACCGGTCCGCCGCACCTGGAATCAGTGCTTCGTTCTCGTCGACCATGCAGAGACGTTCGAACAGGAACGCGCTTCCCAGGGATTCGTACAGGGCGACGCTTACGTCCAGGCTGGAGGGTTCGTTGGAGAAGTAACGGTACACCTGGCGTTCGGGAGGCGCCGCGTCCGCCGGGAGCGGCCTGGCTGCCGCTTCTTCCCCGGGGATGGTCTCTACGAAGGGATGTCCGGGCAGATCGGACGGACCGTCAAGGCAGGACGAGGCCAACAACAGGGCGACGAGACCGTTCAGGCAGAACGGCACGGGTGATCTTCTCTGAGCGAACATGTGCCCTCGTCTTGCTCCGCGTATTCAATCCGGATTACGTCCCGAGCATTTTCCTGGCGATTTCACGCGCTTCATCCAGCGTGTTTACGATGTGTGCTTCCGGCACGCGCTGGGTGATGCCGAGGGTGGAAAGGGTCTCCTCGACCGATCCGGAGAGCGACATGACGATGAACTCCGTGTTTTCGCTCCTGGCGACGTCCATGAGCTGTTCCACGACCATGGCCGCGCTGTCGTCGATGTACGTGGCGCCGGAGAAGTCGAATATGACGACGTCGTGATCCTTGATGTCCTCGCCGATCACGCCCACCAGTTTCCTGGATGAAGCGACGGTAAAGCTCCCTCTGAGCGCCACCAGGCCGACCCGGGCCGTAAACTGATCCACGCTGGCGGTGTCGTCCTCCCGGGTGAAGAACTTCCGGTCCAGCAGCGGTACGGACACGACGCTGTCGAGTTCCAGGTTTTCCAGTTTCCTGGCGTGGGCCATGCCCGCGACGATCAGGCCTATGGCCACCGCGGTGATCAGGTCGACAAAAACGGTCAGACCCAGGGTAAGCAGCAGGATGAAAAGGTGTTCCCTGCGCAGGCGGTGGACCCGCGTCAGGATACGCCAGTCGACGATGTCCCATCCGACCTTCATCAATATGCCCGCGAGTACGGCGTGGGGGATCGGCTCGACGACCCAGCCCAGGCCCATGAGAAGGGCCAGCAGGATCAGGGATCGCAACGCGCCGGACAAACGCGTGGCGCCGCCGGCCCGTATGTTGGTCACCGTGCCCATGGTGGCGCCGGCGCCGGGAAGTCCGCCGATCAGTCCGGCCACTACGTTCCCAATGCCCTGTCCCACCAGTTCCCTGTCCGCGTTGTGTTGTGTACCGGTGAGCGAGTCGGCGATCAGGGAGGTGAGCAGGCTGTCCACGGACCCAAGCAGCGCGAGGATGAGTGCAGGTTCGATGGCGTGGAGAATAAAGGCGGTCGTGGGGGGTACCAGAACGATCTCCGGCAATCCGGACGGTATGCTCCCGATCACCGGTACGTCGGACAACCAGAGCACGCTGAGCGTCGTACCGGCGATGAGGGCCACCAGGGTGCCCGGCAACAGCCCGGACAGCCGCCGGGGCCAGAACACCCCGACGGCAAGGGTAGTGAAGGCGATCGCGAAGGCGCTGTAGTTTACGTCGCCAAGGGCTTCCGACA
>LXNJ01000813.1_pt1 | contig 20102 bp, 15 predicted proteins | sample 809081 | NCBI WGS metagenome assembly LXNJ01 (sample SAMN04870510, study PRJNA318959) | sponge metagenome | biome: sponge; feature: marine sponge reef; material: water | host: Petrosia ficiformis | place: Greece: Milos, Mediterranean Sea | collected 2013-05-29 | depth 5-7 m | reverse complement strand
GGGGCTGCGCCGCGATCCGCTAGTGGTGGTCGGACTCCTCGTAGTGGCGCGCCAGCGCGTCGCCTCCGAAGTCGTGCTCCAGGTCCCGCCACACCGAGTGGACATGATTCGCGTCGTTCTGCGTATTGTCGTACTCGATCAGGAAGACCGGGGCGTGAACCCGGTAGTAGTGTCCCTCGCCGGGTTCGAGCGATCCCGCCCAGGCGAAGTGGATGTCGCTCGCCGGAATCTCGTTCTCGACGCGCACCATCCAGTCGAAGTCCGTCGTCGTGTTCCCCACGTATTCGTGCACGATCTCGAACAGGATCGCCCGCTGCTCCGCGGTCATGGCGTCGGCAGGGAGACCCTCGAACGCGTCGAGTCGCGCCTCGCGGTCGTTGCCGGTGAGGATGTCGCTGGGCGCCTCGGCCGCGATGGTCGCCCGCTCGCGCTGGTCCGGCGTGAAGCTCCGCATCAGCGCCCGGGCCAGGTCTTCCTCCCGCCCCAGCGGCCGCCAGCCCGCCTTTGGACCCGATGGCACGCGGGCCGGGTTTGCGCCCATGAACGCGGGGCCCGTCACGGTGAGCAAGCCCGATGGCGACGAGAAGTTGAGGGAGAGGTGATGTCCCTCGAACCGCCACGCCCACGGACCCTCCGCCGACGGATCGCCGAAGATCGCGACAAAGTAGTTCTCCGGGTCCCGGCGCTCGGGCCGTCCTTCGAGGAGCCCGAGGATTCGCTCCAGTTCGATGATCGCGCTCGCCTTCAGAAAGCCCTGGCTGCTCATCGCGGCCTGAAGGAGATCGTGCGCGGCGCCGCGCTGCTCGGTCGTCATGTCGGCGAGCGGCAGTCCGTTCCGCGCTCGCGGGACGAAGTGCCAGTTGAAGCGCTCCTCGTCCTCGAGGGAGAAGATCGCCCTCTCGCGTCCCGCCTCGTCCAGCAGGGAGACGAAGGCCTGCGCGGCGGAGGCCGAGTCCATCTTCGCGTCCGGCTCTCCCCCGACCGCAAGCGCGAACGCGGCCATGGGGACGAGCAGGCAGGTTGCCCACGTGACCCGTCCCGCCGTCCGATGCCTGATCTTCCCCGCCGTCCGATGCCTGATCTTCATCGCTCCTCCTGCGCTCAACACAGCCACGGCCACGAACACTCGCGGATTGGCGCCGCCGGCTTCAAGTTGGTCAATCCCAACCGGGGCTGATTGCCATCCCATATTCCGCAAAACAAGGCAGAATCGCCAGATGATCGCGGGTTCCAGCGGCGTGGAGAGCGACCGTCACAGCCAGGCCATGCACGTGGAGTTCGAAGGCGTGAGCAAGAGTTACGATGGCCGCACGCTGGTGGTGGACGATCTCGACCTCGGCATCGGCAAGGGGGAGTTCGTGACCCTCCTCGGTCCTTCGGGTTCGGGGAAGACGACCATCCTCATGATGCTCGCGGGCTTCCAGACGGCGACGTCGGGTGCGATCCGCATCGGCGGGCGTTCCGTGCAGGACCTTCCGCCCCGCAAGCGCGGGATCGGGATGGTGTTCCAGAACTATGCGCTCTTTCCGCACATGACCGTGGGCGCGAACCTGGCGTTTCCGCTGGAAGTGCGGGGCATCGCCGAGGAACGGCGCCGCGAGCGCGTCACGCGTGCGCTCGACCTCGTGCGCCTCGGCGGCCTCGAGGACCGGCGGCCCGGCCAGCTTTCCGGCGGCCAGCAGCAGCGCGTGGCCATCGCGAGGGCCCTCGTGTTCGAACCCGAACTCGTGCTCATGGACGAGCCGCTCGGCGCTCTGGACCGCAGTCTGCGCGAGGAAATGCAGTACGAGATCCGCTCCATCCACCAGAGGCTGGGCGTGACGGTCGTCTACGTCACCCACGATCAGCAGGAGGCGATGGTGATGTCGGATCGGATCGCCGTCCTCAACGGCGGCCGGATCGAGCAGATCGCCGGTGCGGAGGGGCTCTACGAGGAGCCGGAACGCGCGTTCGTGGCTCGCTTCATCGGCGAGAACAACCGGCTCCACGGCAGAGTGGCGCTCGTGGAGGATGACCTGTGCGAAGTGGATGTGGGGGGCGAGCGGATCCGAGCGTTTCGGGTCGCCCCGTGCGGGGTCGGCGACATGGTCACGCTCTCGATTCGGCCCGAGCGGATCGCGATCAAGCCGCGGGACGGTCTGTATCACAACGAGGTCGAGGCCGCCGTCGAGGACATGACTTTTCTCGGCGACCACCTGCGCGTCCGGGTGGCCGCCTGCGGACACCGGGATGTCGTGGTCAAGATCCCGAACATCGTGGGGCACGGCGCCATGATGGTAGGCGACACCGTCCGCGTCGGGTGGACCGTCAACGACTGCCGCGCGCTGGACTTCGAAGGGGAAGAGGAGACCCGCGCATGACCGGGAGCCACCCGATCCGCCGGCTGCGCGATGGCGTGACCGCGGCGGCCGGCGCCGGTGCGCTCGTTTTCCTCCTTGCGTGCGAGCCGGCGCGGGGTCCCGAACCGCCCGAAGTGACCTTCGTCACCTGGGGCAGCGCGATCGCGGTGGTGTTCTCCGAGGGCATCGTGGCGCCCTTCTCCGAGGAGACCGGCGTTCGCGTGGACATGGAAGACTACAACGGAGGCCTTGCGCAGATTCGGGCGCAGGTGGATGCGGGGAGCGTCCACTGGGACGTCGTCGACCTGGAGATGGCGGACGCGGTGCGCGGCTGCGACGAGGGTCTGCTGGAACCTGTCGACATCGACGCGCTGCCGTCGGCTCCGGACGGGACGCCGGCCCGGGAGGACTTTCGTGCCGAGATCCAGGGGGAGTGCGCGGTCGGGATGCTGTTCTACTCCACCGTCTACGCATACAACGGGGAACTCTTCCCCGATGAGAAACCGGCGACGATGGCGGACTTCTTCGACCTGGCGAAGTTCCCCGGCCGCCGCGGCATGCGCCGGGTGCCGCACGTCAATCTGGAATTCGCCCTCGTCGCGGACGGCGTGCCGCCGGAGGAGGTGTACGCCACCCTGAACACGCCGGCGGGCCTGGACCGGGCTTTCGCCAAACTTGAGACGATCAGGCACGAGATCGTCTGGTGGGAAGCCGGCGCGCAGCCGCCCCAGCTGCTCGCGGACGGGGAGGTCGTGATGAGCACGGCGTACAACGGCCGCATCTTCAACGCCCAGGTCATGGAGGGCCAGCCGTTCACGATCGTATGGGACGGCCAGGTGCTGGACTACGGCGTGTGGGGCATCGTGGCCGGGACGCCGCGGCGGGACGCGGCACGCCGCTTCGTGGAGTATGCGACCTCGGCCGCTTCCATGGCGGAAGTAGGGCGGCGCATCTCCTACGGGCCGGCCCGCCGGTCGGCGGAACCGCTCATCACGACCCACGCCGCGACCGGCGTGGAGATGATGCCGCACCTGTCCACGAGCCCGCGCAACGTGGCCCGCTCCCTGCGCAACGACTGGGCGTGGTGGGCGGACAACCAGGACGAGTTGAACGAACGCTTCAGCGCGTGGCTGGCGCGCTGAAGCGATGAGCAGGCCGCGCCGAGGCGGCCGGCCGCCCAACCCACTTCCGAGAGACGCATGAACATGAAGAAGAGATCCGGAGCCCACGCGTCGCGCGTCATGGCGCTCGCCGTCCTCGCGGCCGCATCGGCGTTCACGATCGGGTGTGGGCCGCAGGCGCCGGAGGGTCCGGCGATCACGGCCGTTTCCTGGGGAGGCTCCTACGGCCGGGCGTATCGCGGGGGCATCCAGATCCCGTTCTCCGAGGAAACGGGGATTCGGGTGGACATGGAAGACTACAACGGCGGCCTGGCCCAGATCCGGGCGCAGGTCGATGTCGGCGCCGTCCACTGGGATGTCGTCGACCTCGAGATGGCCGACGCCATGCGGGGCTGTGACGAGGGCCTGCTGGAACCGATCGACATCGACATGCTGCCGCCGGCCCCCGACGGGACGCCCGCGAGAGACGACTTCTATGCGGAGATGCAGGGGCCGTGCGGGGCCGGGATGCTGTTCTATTCCACCGTCTACGCCTACAACGCCGACCTCTTCCTCGACGAGAAGCCTGCGACGATGGCGGATTTCTTCGACCTGGAGAAGTTCCCCGGACGCCGCGGCATGCGTCGCGTGCCGCAGGTCAACCTCGAGTTCGCTCTCATCGCCGACGGCGTGCCCCTCGACGAGGTCTACGCCGTTCTGCGCACCCCGGAGGGACTGGATCGGGCCTTCGACAAGCTGGACACGATCGCGGACCAGGTCGTCTGGTGGGAGGCGGGCGCCCAGCCGCCCCAGATGCTCGCGGACGGCGAGGTCGTGATGAGCACCGCCTACAATGGTCGCATCTTCAACGCGCAGGTACTCGAGGAGCAACCGTTCGCGATCGTATGGGACGGCCAGCTGCTCGACTACGGCCAGCTGAGCGTCGTGGCGGGCACGCCGCGGCTGGAAGATGCGCTCCGCTTCGTCCGCTTCGCGACGACGGGAGAATCGCTGGCTGCGGTCGCGCGCCGGATCTCCTACGGTCCGGCCCGCCGGTCGGGAGAGCCGCTCGTCACGACGCACCTGGCGACCGGCGTCGAAATGGCGCCCCATATGCCCACGAGCCCCGAGAACGCCGCGCGGGCCCTCCGAAACGACTGGGAATTCTGGGTGGACAATCAGGACGCGCTGAACGAGCGCTTCAGCGCATGGCTGACCCGTGCGAACTGACCGGGACGGGCCGCCCCCCGGGCGCGCGTCGGCGTGCGCGGCGCTGCTCGCCGCGTGTCTCGCCGGGCAGGCCGCGGCCCAGTCGATCACGGCCGTCTCCTACGGCGGCTCGTATCAGAAGGCGAGCACCGAGGCGTGGTTCGAGCCGTTCGCGGCCGCCACCGGCATCCGCGTGGACGTCGAGGACTTCAACGGCGCTCTGGCGCAGATCCGGGCCCAGGTCGAGGTGGGCGCCGTCCACTGGGATGTCGTGGACCTCAACGCTTCGGAAGTCACGCTCGCCTGCGACGAGGGGCTGCTGGAGTACATCGATCCCGAGATGCTCCCCCCCGGACCGGATGGGACGCCCGCGGAGGAGGACTTCATCGCCGGCACCCTCTCCGACTGCGGCGTGGGCGGCGTCGTCTGGTCCACGATCTACGCATATGACGCCAACCGTTTCCCCGGCGCCCGGCCGGAGACGATCGCGGACTTCTTCGATCTCGAGAAGTTTCCCGGGCGCCGCGGGATGCGTCGCGTGCCCATGGTCAACCTCGAGTTCGCGCTGATGGCCGACGGGGTGCCGGCCGAGGACGTGTACGCCGTCCTGGACACTCCCGAGGGGCTGGACCGGGCCTTCGACAAGCTGGATACGATCAAGGACCAGGTCGTCTGGTGGGAGGCCGGAGCGCAACCGCCCCAGATGCTGGCCGACGGCGAGGTCGTGATGAGCACGGCCTACAACGGCCGCATCTTCAACGCGCAAGTGCTCGAGGGACAGCCGTTCGTGATCGTCTGGGACGGCCAACTCCTCGACATCAACCAGCTGGCCATCGTCGCGGGCACTCGGAGGCTCGACGAAGCGCTGAGGCTCGTCAGCTTCGCGAGCACCGCCGAGGCGCTCGCCGCTCTCGGCCGCCGGATCTCGTACGGTCCCGCGCGGGAGTCGGCCGCGCCGCTGATTACGACCCACCTGGAGACAGGCATAGAGATGGGCCCGCACCTGCCCACGCATCCCCTCAACCTGGCGCGCGCGCTGCGGCGCGACTGGTCCTGGTGGGTGGACCATCAGGACGAGATGAACGAGCGTTTCAGCGCCTGGCTGGCGCGTTGACGGGATGAGCGAACGCCGTGGACGCAGGGTCGCGGGGGTCGGCCCGGGCTACCGCGAGCGGCTTCGGGCGCTGGGGCTCGTGCTGCCTCTCCTCATCTTCCTGGGCGTCACCTTCCTCGCACCGCTGGGAACGATGCTGTTGAGGAGCGTCTACGATCCGGTCGTCGCGGACGCCCTGCCCGCGACGCTCACGGCCCTGCGCGCGTGGGACGGCGAAGGGCTGCCGCCGGAGGCAGCGTACGAGGCGGCCGCCCGGGAAATCGGGACGGCGCGGGAGGCGAGAACGCTGGGACAGGTCGCCAGCCGGGCGAACCGGATTGAGAGCGGGCTGCGGGGCGTGCTCACGCGGACCGCCCGGGATCTTCGTGAGGTGACCGAGGGTCCGTGGCGCGAAGCCATGACCGCCATCGATTCCGCCTGGGTCGATCCGGGCACCTGGCACGCGATCCGCGCGGCCGGCGAGCGCTTCACCGCCCGCCACTACCTGAACGCGGTGGACATGCAGCGGCTGGCGGACGGCTCCGTCGCGCGGCAGCCAGAGGAGCGGCGCATCTATCTGCCCCTCCTCTGGCGCACGCTGCTCGTGAGCCTGGCGATCACCGTGTTCTGCCTGATCCTGGGCTATCCGATCGCTCATCTCATCGCGCACGCCAAGCCGGGCCGGGCCGGCCTCCTCCTCGCCCTCGTGCTCGTCCCCTTCTGGACTTCGCTCCTGGTGCGGACCACCTCGTGGATCGTCCTGCTCCAGACGCAGGGCGTCGTCAACGACCTGCTGGTGGCGATCGGGCTCGTCGGCGACGACGGCCGACTCTCGATGGTCTACAACATGACGGGCACCCTCGTGGCCATGACCCACGTTCTGCTGCCCTTCATGGTGCTGCCGCTGTATTCCGTCATGCGGTCGATTCCGCCCCTCCACATGCGGGCCGCCGCCTCGATGGGCGCCACGCCCGCCCAGGCGTTCCGACGCGTCTACTGGCCGCAGACGCTGCCCGGCGTGGGCGCGGGCTCGCTCCTCGTCTTCATCCTCGCGATCGGCTACTACATCACGCCCGCGCTCGTCGGCGGGAGCAGCGGCCAGCTGATCTCGAACATGGTCGCCTACCACATGCAGACGTCGCTGAACTGGGGGCTCGCGGCGGCGCTGGGCGCGCTTCTGCTGGTGGGCGTGCTCGTCCTCTACCTGCTCTATGACCGGCTGATCGGCGTCGAGCGCATGAGCCTGGGCTCGTGACCGGGGCCCGCATCGGCCGCTTCGGCTACCTGGCCTTCTGCACGTGCGTCTTCATCTTTCTCGTGGCGCCGATCATCGTCATCGTGCCGCTCAGCTTCAACGCGGAACCCTACTTCACCTTCACCGAGGGCATGCTCCGCCTCGATCCGGAGGCGTGGTCGCTGCGGTGGTATCGCGAGATCGTCGAGAACGAGGCGTGGACGCGCGGTCTCGTGAACAGCCTGGTCATCGGCGTCTCCGCCACCGTGCTCGCGACGGGGCTGGGGACGCTGGCGGCGCTCGGGCTGTCGAGCCCGGCCATGCCGGCGCGCCGCTTCATCACCGGCCTCCTGATCTCGCCCATGGTGACGCCGGTCATCATCTCGGCGGCGGGGATGTTCTTCTTCTACACCAACCTCGGACTGGCCCAGACCCACCTGGGACTGATCCTGGCCCACGCGACGCTGGGCCTGCCCTTCGTCGTGATCACGGTGGTCGCTACGCTGTCGGCCTTCGACCGCAACCTGACGCGGGCCGCGGCCAGCCTCGGCGCCGGGCCCGTGCGCATCTTCCGCACCGTGCAATTGCCGCTGATCGCCCCCGGCGTGATCTCGGGGGCCCTGTTCGCCTTCGCCACCTCGTTCGACGAGGTGGTCGTCGTGCTCTTCATGGGCGGGCTGGAGCAGCGGACGATCCCGCGCCAGATGTGGGCCGGGATCCGCGAGCAGATCAGCCCCGCAATCCTCGCGGTGGCCACCTTCCTGGTCGTGTTCGCGCTCGCGCTCCTGCTGACCGTCGAATGGCTCCGCCGCCGCGCGTCAGCCTGAATCAGCGATGCGTGGCGTTATTCCCCGCCGTGCGGAGGCGCCGTCAGTTGCCCTCGAGCGAGAGGTTGACGAGTTCGCGGAAGCGTTCGAGGCGGGTCCCCCGGCTGTCGCCGCGCGGCGTCTGCGTGAACACGAGACCGATGATCTCGCGGTCGGGGTCGAGCCACGCATTCGTGCCGTCCGATCCACCGTGGCCGTAGGTGTCGTCGGCGAGCCGCCAGCCGTATCCGTAGTAGCTCGCGTCGTCACCCTCGCCGGCGATGTGAATCTTCGGTGACGTCATGACCTCGACGGACTCCGGCGTCAGGATCTCGGCTCCGTCGTAGGCGCCGCCGTTGAGGAACATCTGCGAGAAGACCGCATAGTCCCACGCCGACGAGATCATGCCGCCCGAAGCCCGCGCGAACGGGAAGGCTACGGGCCCTCCGGGAGTGCCGCCGGGGGCCCAGTCCCCGTCGGGTCCGCGCTGGTAGTAGACCGCGCCCATGCGATCCACCTTCCCGTCCACCTCGTGCCCGGCGCGATGGTTGTAGCTGTCCGCCATCCCGAGCGGTCCGTAGACCGTCTCCATGAGCCGGTCCTCCAGCAGTTGGCCGGAGGCGATCTCGACCAGCGCCCCGAGCGTGTTGTAGCCCGGATTGTTGTAGGAGTACGTCTCGCCCGGAGTCACCTCCGCCCCGATCGGGCCGAAGCGGGCCGATTCGCTCTGCAGCGTCGGATTTTCGCCCAGCGGCTGCAGGAAGAGCGTGGGGATCCGGAGCCCGCTGCTGTGGGAGAGGAGGTGTCCGACCGTGATGAACCCCGCGCGGTAGTTGTCCCACTCGGGGATGTACTCCCGGACCAGGTCGTCGTAGGAGAGTTTGCCCTCTTCGACGAGTTGGGCGATCGCGGTGGCCACGACGGGCTTCGTATTGGAGGCCATGCGGAACATCGAGTTCCGCTCCATCGGCAGCCCCCGCTCCTTGTCGCGCATGCCGACCGCCTCGTGGAGGACGATCTTGCCCTTGCGGGCGACCAGCAGGACGGCGCCCACGATATCTCCCCGCTCGACGGCCTCGTGGTAGAGTCCGAGGGCGCCCTCGAGGACGGCGCGGGACATGCCGACCTCCTCCGGTTCGCCGTAGGAGAGCGTGCGCGCTTCCTGCGCCGCGAGAGCCGGAGCGAACCCCGTCGCGCCCGCGAGGATCGTCGAGGGCAGGATGATCGCCAGGAAGAGCCACCGAGCGGCAGGGACGCCGCGAACGCGCCGCGATACCTTCATCAGTCCTCCGGGAGCCGAAGAAAACGGGCCGATGCGGAACAGCGGAGCCCGCCCGCCGAACGCTAACGTTGAACGCTAACGCGGCGCACGAACATGAACCAGATCGGCCGACCTTGCCCCCCGGGGCTCGACACGGACATCTAGTGGGCCGGCCGGCGGCGCGGCGGGCCGGCCGGCGATTCCCGAACACGGAAGGGTTGCAGACCATCATCGTCTATCTGAACGGAGACTACCTCCCCGTCGGCGAGGCGCGGGTCTCGGTGAACGACCGGGGCTTCCTGTTCGCGGACGCGGTCTACGAGGCGATCCCGGCGTACAAGGGCCGCTGTTTTCTGCGCGAGCGCCACCTGGCCCGGCTCGCCGGAGGGCTCCGCACGATCCGGATCGAGGCGGACGTGGCTCCCCTCGCCGACGTGGGCGACGAACTCATGGCGCGGAACGATCTCCTCAAGACCGAGTTTGCCGTCTTCTACATGCAGGTGACGCGCGGCGCCGCCCCCCGCACGCACGCGTTCCCGAGAGAGGCGGTCCCGCCCACCGTCTTTGCCTTCGCGAAGGCACTCGTCCGCACGACGCCGGAGCGGTGGGAGCGGGGTTTCGGCGCCATCACGCTGCCCGACCAGCGCTGGGCGCGCGCCGACATCAAGACGACCGGCCTCCTCCCCAACGTCCTCGCCCAGCAGGCCGCGGTGGAGGCGGAGGTCGAGGACGCGATCTTCATCCGCGATGGGATGGTGCAGGAGGGGACGCACAACAACGTGTTCGCGGTTCTCGGCGGAGAGGTGACGACGGCCCCGGCCACCAACCACATCCTGCACGGCGTCACCCGCGCCTTCACGCTCGAGTTGTGCGCCGGACTGGGAATCCCCGCCCGGGAACGCGCCTTCACGGCCGCCGAACTCCGGGACGCCGACGAGATCTTCTTCACGGGTACGACGACGGAGATCCGGCCGACCGTGGAACTGGACGGCCGGCCCGTGGCGAGCGGTCGCCCGGGCGAGATCACCCGGGCGCTGTCGGAAGCCTACCGGCGTGCGGTCGCCCCGGTCGCCCCGGACGGATCGGCCGGCGCCTAGAGTCGCCTGATTCGCCTAGCGCGTGGCGACCGGCTCCATGCGCAGGATCGCCGTCGGTTCGCCCCGCCGGCCGTCGACGGCCAGGTAGATGAGCCCGTCCGGACCCTGCCGGACATCGCGGATGCGCCCGAACCCCTGCACGAGCGTCTCCTCGCGCACGACCTCCTGCCCGTCGAGGGTCAGGCGCGCCAGCTGCTCGCCGGCCATCCCGCCCACGAACAGGTTCCCCTTCCAGTGCGGGAAGCGGTCGCCGGTGTAGAAGAGGAGGCCGGAGACCGCGATCGATGGCACCCAGAAGTGGGCCGGAGGCTCCATCCCTTCCTTGTGCGTCCCCTCGTGGATCGTGGTGCCCGAGCCGTAGTTCACGCCGTAGCCCACGATGGGCCAGCCGTAGTTGAGTCCCGGCTGGACCAGGTTGAGTTCGTCACCGCCCTGCGGACCGTGCTCCGTGGCCCACAGGTCGCCCGTCTCCGGGTTCAGGACCATCCCCTGCTGGTTGCGGTGCCCGAAGCTCCAGATCTCGGGCCGGACGTTCGGATCGTCCACGAAGGGGTTGTCCTCCGGGATCCCGCCATCCTCGTACACGCGGCTGACCGTGCCGTGATGGTTCGAGGGATTCTGCGCGGGATGCGTGTAGAGATCGCCGCGGGTCGAGGCTTGCCGGTCTCCGACGGTGATGAAGATGTGTCCCTGGCCATCGAAGACGAGACGGGATCCGTAGTGGCCCCGTCCCTCGGAGACGGCCAGAAAGATCTCCTCGATGCCCGTCAGGGCGCCGTTCTCGTAGCGCCCCCGAATGACCGCGGTCGTGCCGCGCTCGGTCTCGTCGGGCTTCGAGTAGCTGAGGTAAAGGAGCCGGTTGTCCTCGAAGTTCGGGTGAGGGACGACATCGAGGAGTCCACCCTGTCCGGCCGAGATCACCTCCGGCACGCCCTCCACGGGATCGGGAAGGAGCAGCCCGTCGCGCACGACGCGAAGCGTGCCCGCCTTCTCGGTGACCAGCATCTCGCCGGTCGGCAGGAACGCGATCGACCACGGGCGGACCAGCCCTTCGACCACCGGGACGAGCCTGTAGTCGTGGTAGGCCGACTGCATCACCTCCTGGCCCAGCGCCGGAGTCGCGGTCGACAGAAGAAGCCCGGCGGCGAAGATCGCCAGTGGGGTTCGCTTGATCATCTCATCTCCACGGGTAATCACGTCAGTTCATCTCGTCGTTCATGCGTTGTGCATCTGTTGTTCATGCCTTGGCGAGGCCCGAAAAAACTGCGGCGGGCCGCCCCCGAACAGCAAGGCTCGCCAAACCGCCCGGTTGGCAAGCGTCGGCAGCCTCTCCCGGCCCACGCATCTGTGAACACCCATGCGCGGAGCAGCGTTTCCCCGACGAGGGCGACTTGCGAACCGGGATTGCGGGGGCGAAAGGTGGGCGGCGCGCGACGGACTGCGGGCGGACTGCGGGGATACCGGCGCGACGCCGAGAACCCCGCCGGGAAAGGCAGATGAATGCGGAAAATCGCCATCATCGGCGGAGGCGTCTCGGGCCTCGGGGCCGCATGGGCGCTCCATCACGACGCGGACCGGTTCGATTTTTGGCTGTTCGAGGCCCGGGAGCGGCTGGGCGGGAACGCCGTCACGGTCGACATGCCTCAGGAGGACGGCGGCACGATCCCCTTCGACATTTCGGTCACGGCGTGCATCCCCTCCGTGTATCAGCACTTCGTGGTGCTGCTGGCACAGTTCGGCATCGAGCTGATCGACACGAGATTCAGCTACAGCGTCAAGTATCGCGGGGGGACCTACGCCCACGACTTCGATTCGGACATCAGGGCACAGCTGCAGCTCGAGATCCGGAAGTTCCAGCGCATCCTGCGGCTCCTGCACCGGTTCGGCCGGCTCATGCGTTCGCGGTCGAAGTTCGTGAACGCCCTCAATCCGTTCAACTACATCAGCATGGGGACGGTCCTGAACCTGGCAGGCTTCTCGGGAGACTTCAGGTACAAGATCCTGAAGCCGATGTTCGTCAACTTCCTGATGGCGACCAACGTCTTCGACATGCCCGCCTCGCTGTTCTCCAGATATCTCGAGTTCTTCGACATCGAAGCCGCGACGACCATGCAGACGTGGGACCAGGGAACGCGGCGGATCTACGAGAGCCTCTCAGCCGGTTTCCGGGAGAAGATCCACCTCAACCGGCCCGTCCGTAAGGTGTACCGGCGGCCGTCCCACGTCGTGGTCGAGGACGAGGACGGCGAGCGGGAGAGGTTCGACGCGGTGATCTTCGCCTGCAACGCGAACCAGACGCTGATGATGCTGGACGAGCCGTCGTTCCTGGAGCGCTACATCCTCTCGTCGATCCGTTACGAGAGCGAACTCCACAACCATACGGTCGTGCATTCGGACGCTTCGGTGCTGCCGGACGACGAGGTGAGGGCGCTGGAGACGCGCAGCAACCATATCGAACAGTACGGCAGCCGGCCCGACAACTACGAGATCACCTACATCATGCACAACCAGCAGCCGTGGGCGAAGCGGTCGGACAAGCCCTGCCTGGTGACGTACAACCCGATCAGCGAGATCGATGACGAAAAGGTCATCAGGAGGTGGTGGTTCCAGCACATCGTGCACGACGTCCGCCACGTCGCATGGATCGTCCCCCTGTTCCGCTTCATACAGGGCCGGAGAGGGAGTTGGCACTGCGGCGCCCACACGCTGATCAACAGCCAGGAAACGGCCTTCGTCACCGGACTCGCGGCCGCGAGACAGATCGGCGCCGACTACCCGTTCGAGGATCCCGAGGCGAGGAAGATGTTCAACTACTACGGGCGCGTCATGTACGGCTGGCGTTTCAGGAAGGCCTGAGGCTCCGCCACCGTCGTCAGGGTCAGCCGCCGTCGTTCTCCGCGTGGCGCCGGGCGATCCGCTCCAGCTTCGGGCCGATGGAGGTCATCACCGCCGCGAACAGGACCACGACCCAACCCGCCGAGAGGATCAGGTGGATGCCGACGAGCGCGCGGGCGCCGACCGAGACCGGGGCGACGGTCGCGAAGTCCTGGCCGAGGGCGGCGAAGAACGAGAAGAACAGCCAGTCGATGATCCCGGTGCCGGCGGCGGAGAACGCCCCGGGGCTGAAATGCTCCAACATGCCGTAGAAACCGGCGAACAGGAGGATGATCGTCACATAGCCGAGGGCGAATCCGCCGATCGGGACCCACATGACGCGCAGGTACTCCGAGAGGCCGCTGTACACCCGAAACCGCGGCCGGAACCAGATGATCGCCGCGCGCCCGAATACGAAGAAAGCCGCCGTGACGGCCAGTTCAAGAAGCAGCAGGCCTGTCGCGATCCCCAGGCTGGCGCCGATGCCCAACCCGGGGTCGTCTTCCATCAAACCCAGGACAATCGCGCCACCCGCATACCCGACGGTGGGAACCGTGGCGAACACCAGCAGCGCGGGAGGGCGGGTGTCGCGCCATCCCGGGGCGCGGCGGCTGAGGAGGCCGGCCGAAAGCGCGACGAAGGGCACGAAGAGGAAGATGTCCACGAAGAGCGACGGCGCCGCCAACGCATAGATGGCGGGCAGGAGTCCCAGGGCGAGGAGGATGGATACGAACAACGTCTCCTTGAAGGCGTCCCGATACCCCGCGAAGGAGGTCCCGCCGACCCCGTCCAGCAGGTCTTCGCCGTGGATCAGGCCGACGCCGAAGGCGAGCACCGGCGACATGGCGATCGCTCCGCTTGTGACGGCCACCGTGGAGGCGAACACGGCGCCGATTCCCACCAGCGAGCCGACGAGGATGCCGGTCCACGGCCTCGGCCCTCGGTTCCCGCTGAGGCCGACCGCCGCGCCGATGGCGAGACCGCAGCCCGCGCCGACCGCGACGCCGGCGTGGCTCCCCGCCGTCGCGTAGCCGAAGGGCACGACGACGACGGCGACCGCGGCCGCAATCCGGATTGCCAGCCAGATCGAGCGATGCACTGTCACCTCCCTCGGACGGTCGGCTAGCTGGGCCAGAAAACGGGAATGAGGAGGCTGGCCGTGATGAGGAGGATGAGGTTGAGCAGGCCGCCCACCTTCGCGAAGTCCGAAAAGCGATACCCACCCGGCCCGTAGATCATGACGTTGGTCTGATAGCCGAAGGGCGTGACGAAGGAGGCCGATGCCCCGAACATGACGGCGATGAGGAGCGCGTACGGGTTCACGCCCGCCTGCGTAGCCGCGAAGATCGCGACCGGGGTGAGCATCACGGCCGTCGCCGCGTTGGACACGATGGCGGTCATGAGGACGGTCACCAGGTAGAAGGCCGCGACGAGTCCGGTCACGCCCAGCGGCGCCGTCAACGTCACTACCCAGCGCGCGAGCAACTCCGCCGCCCCCGTGGTCTCGAGCGCCACCCCGAGCGGAATCAGGCCGGCCAGCACGAAGAGGACCAGCCACTCCATCTCCGCGTAGATCTCCTCGACGCGTACACAGCGCGAGAACACCATCAGGCCGACGCCCGTGAGCGCGGCCGTCATGATGTCGAGGAGGCCGAGACTGGCGCTGAGCACGACGCCGACCATGATCGCGGCGGCCACGCCGGCCCGCGGTCTGCTCCCCATCTGCGTCTTCACTTCGCCCACGGGGACGAACCCGGGATCTTCGACGAGGCGTCCGAGCGCGCTCGCCGTCCCGTGCACGAGGAGCAGGTCGCCGACCCGGAACGAGACCTCTGCCAGCCGTTCCGTTACGGTGACGCCGTGATGCTGGATCGCGAGCACGGCCGCATCGTAGCGGTGCGCGAAATTCAGATCGCGAAGCGTCCGGCTGACGAGACTCGAGCCGGGCGCCACGAGAACTTCGACCAGCCGCCCGCCGCCCCCCGCGAGGTCGAGTCCCTGCTCCTTCCGTTCCCTCGGGGTTTCGAGTCGCTGCTGGCGCGCCATCTCGAGTAGGCGCTCGGCGGATCCCTGCACGTAGAGCACGTCGCCCGGCCGTATGTGGCGGTCTCCGTGCGGCGCGGTGATCTCCCGTTCACCCCGTTCGATGTCCAGCACGGTGACGCCATACCGTTCGCCCCACTTGAGTTCGGCCAGCGAGCAGCCGTTCGCCGGCGAATCCTCAGGGACGTGCAGTTCCGTGACGAAGCGGCGGATGTCGTACTTGCTGGTCAGGTCCGGCGGCCGGACGCGCCGCGGCAGGAGCACCCGGCCGACGGTGAAGAGATACAGCAGACCCACGGCGAGGCAGATCAGGCCGAGCGGGGTGATCGAGAACATGTGGAGGTCGTCGAACCCGCGCCTCATCGCTTCGCCGTGCACGACCAGGTTGGTGGAGGTGCCCATCAGGGTGACGGTCCCCCCGAGAATCGAGACGAAGGAGAGGGGCATGAGATACCGCGAGGCCGGCTCCTCGGCCTGCTCGGCGAGCGCCACGAAGACGGGCAGGAACACCAGCACGACGGCGGTGGTCATGAGAAAGGGTGAGAGGAGCGCGCAGATGAGGCAGAGCACGAACATGCGAGAGTACTTGCCGCCGAGGGGCGCGGTGCGCGCCCAGGCCCCGATGGCCGAGACGAGACCGGTCTTGCGGAGTCCCAGGCCCAGCACGAGCATCGCGCCGACCGTCACGGTCGCCCGGCTGGACAGACCCGATACGGCTTCGGCCGGCGTGAGTATGCCGCTCAGGAGGAGAACCACCGGTACGGACATGGCGATCTGGTCCAGCCGCAGCCGGTCGAGGGCGAACAGGACGAGCGCCGCCAGGGTCAGGCCGAGTACGAATAAGATATCGAACGTCATGCGGAAAATGTGCGTCCCCCGCACGTCCCGGCACCAGTCCGGTCGGTCGGCCTGTCAGTCGGTGTCTTCCCCGGCGTGTCGCCGGGCGATCCGGGCCAGTTTCGGCTCGATGTAGGTCATCACCGCCGCGAACAACACGAGCGCCCAGCCCACCGAGAGGACGAGGTGTACGCCGACCAGCATTCGGGCGGCGGCCGAGACGGGGACGATGGCCGCGTAGTCCTGGGCGAGGGCGGTGAAGAACGAGAAGGACACCCAGCCGGCGAGCCCCGTGCCGGCGTCGGCGAACGCGCCGGGGCTGAAGCGCTCCAGCGTTCCGTAGAATCCGGCGAAGAGGAAGATGATCGTCAGGTAACCGATCGCGAACCCGCCGATCGGGACCCACATGACCCGCAGGTAGGCGACGAGTTGGCCGTAGACTTCAAGCCGCGGGCGCAACCACCTGGCGGCGGCGCGCCCCACGAGGAAACCGACCACCGGAAGCAGCACGAGCGAGATGATCAGGGTGAACACGAGCCACAGGACATTCCAGACACCCGACAACCCAACGTCTTCCCGTATTACGCCCAATCCGAACGCGAAGCCCATCAAGACGGGCAGGGCAAGCGCGCCGAGGACCAGCAGCCGGGGAGGCCGGGTGTCGCCCCATCCCTCGCGGCGCCGGCTGAGGAGGCCGATGAGCAGCGCGGTCCAGGGCATGGCCAGGATCGGGACCGCCGCCACCAGCGGCGCCTGGGAGACATCGCCCGCAATCAGCGCGGGGACGAACCCCAGGCTCAGCAGGACGGCCAGGATGAACGCCTCCCGGACCACATCCCGATACCCCGAGAGAGACGAGCGGTCGAGTCCGTCGATCAGGCCGACCGCCAGAGGGAGAAGCGGAGGGATGATGACGCCCCAGCCGACACTCAGCGCCCCCGCCAGGAAGGCTGTGACGACGCCGACCATCGAACCGATCAGGATGCCGGTCCACGGGCCGCCGCTCGACCCCCCGCGAAGGCCGACGCCCACGCCGACGGCAACCGCGCACCCCGCTCCCAGCAAGACATCGGTGTGGTCCCCGGTGATCGCGTAGCCGCAGGTCGCGACGACGACGGCGACGGCCGCCGCAATCCGGATACCCAGCCAGACCAGTCGGCTCATGATTCTTCCTCCGCGTGGCGCCTGGCGATTCGCTCGAGTTTCGGCCCGATGGATGACATCACGGCCGCGAACAACACCACGACCCACCCAGCCGAGAGGATGAGGTGGGCGCCGACCAGCAAGCGGGCGCTGTCCGAGATCGGGACGACGGTCGCGTAGTCCTGGGCGAGGCCGGTGAAGAACGCGAAGAACAGCCATTCCTTGACCCCGACGCCGGCATCGGCAAACGCGCCGGGGCCGAACCGTTCCAGCATTCCGTAGAACCCGGCGAACAGCACGATGATGATGAGGTAGCCGACAGCGAAGCCGCCGATCGGAACCCACATCACCCGAAGGTATTCGGCAAGCCGGTCGTACACCCGAAGTCGGGGCTGGAGCCAGATGATCGCGGCGCGCCCCACAACAAGAAAGGCCACCGTGCTTGCCAATTGAAGGAGGAGCCAGCTGGCGGCGACCCCCAGGCCGGCGCCGGCGCTCAACCCGGGGTGTTCCTCCATCAACGCCATCGCCAGAGTGCCGACTGCATACGCAAGCGTAAGGGCGGTAACGAGTACCAGTAGCGCTGGAGGACGGGTGTCGCGCCAGCCGGCGGTGCGACGGCTGGCGAGGCCGGCCGTCAACGCGACGTAGGGCACAAAAAGGAAGATCGCCAGGAAGATCAGGGGATCCGCCAACGCGTAGATGGCGGGCAGAAGGCCCAGCGCGAGCATGATGGACACGAACAACGTCTCTCTGAATGCGTCGCGGTACCCCGAGAATGAAGACCCGCTGACCTCGTCCAACAGATCCTCTCCGTGAATCAGGCCGACTCCCAGTGCGAGAACCGGCGAGACGACAAGCGTTCCCACGACGACGGGTCCGCTGGCCGCCAGCACGGCAGTGATCCCAAGGAGCGAACCGACCAGGATGCCCGTCCACGGCCTCGGTCCTCGATTTCCGCGGAGGCCGACCGCTGCACCAATGGCCAGCCCGCAGCCCGCACCGATCGCGACATCGGTGTGGGTGCCTGCGGTCGCGTAGCCGAAGGGTACGACGACGACCGTGACGGCGGCCGCGATCCGGACCGCCAGCCAGATCGAACGGCCCAGCTTCTCCACGACGTCGGACTAGCGTTCGGAGACGACCGTGGGGGCCTCCTCGCCCTCGAGCGTCTCGAGGACCTGGCGCCACTCGAAGTTCTCGCCGATGCCGCGCACGTAGTAGTCCATCCATGCCATCTCGCTCACCGCCTTGACGAGCCGGTTGCGCGGGTCCGGGATGCCGTGGCTGCGGCCCGGGTACATGAACAGTTCCGTCGGCACGCCCAACTTCTTGAGCGCCATGTGGAGCTCGACCGACTGAGGGCTCGGGACGCGCGGGTCGCCTTCCACGACGTGGATCATGGTCGGCGTGGTCGCGTTCGTGATGTACTTGAGCGGGGACTGGTCGAAGTACGTGTCGAAGTCCTCGTACAGGAAGCCGTCGCCCACGTAGAACTGGCGGTTCCGCTGCACGTCGCTCTGCGCGTACATGCTGATCCAGTTCATCGTCCCGGCGCCCGAGCTGATCGCCTTGAAGCGGTCGGTCTGCGTGAGGATCCAGTTGGACCAGTGGCCGCCCGCGCTCCAGCCGAGCGCGCCCATACGGTCGCCGTCCACGATCCCCTCGGCGATCAGGTGGTCCACGCCCGTCATGATGTCCTCGTAGCCCATCGTGAAGTAGTCGCCCACGATGTCCGTGCGGTGCGCGTTCCCGTAGTTGCGCGAGCCCCGGTAGTTGGGCTTGAGCACCGCGTAGCCGGCGCCCGCGTACACCTGCGCGCTGTAGCCGCCGTTGAAGCGGAGGATGTCGGCCGACGCCGGACCCCCGTGGATCGCGACGATGAGCGGATAGCGCGTCCCCTCCTCGTAGTCCACGGGATAGACGAGAACGCCTCCGACCATCTTCCCATCGGACGAACGCCAGTTGACCTCCGCCTCCTCGCCGAAGGCCACCTCGCGCAGCTGCGGGTTCACGTCGACGAGTTGCGTCCACTTCGAGCGGTCCGGCACATCGTCGACGCTCGCGACCGTGAACACGGTGGGCGGGGTCTGCGGGTCGCTGTAGTTGATGAGGATCGTGCCGGTGTCATCGTCCTCTGACACGGAGAGCGCCGCTCGCTCCTCGGTAAGCTGCCGCACCGCGCCCGTTTCCACGTCGAGGGCGTGAAGCTGCGTCGTCACCTTCACGCCGGCGTTGAAGTAGATCGTGTTCGAATCCTCCGACCAGAACCCGACGCTCGAACTCTGGTCGAACTCCGCCCCCAGCTTGCGGAACGCGCCCCCGCGGTCGGCGACCTCGCGGATGTAGACGCGATTCTCGGTCATCGAGTAGCGCTCCATCTCGTCCGGCGCCGAGAAGGCGATCCAGCGGCCGTCCGGGGAGAAGCCGAGTCCGCCCTCGCCGACCTCGTAGTTGTCCGTGAGGCGCTCGATCTCGCCGGTCGCGACCTCCATGAGATACAGGTCCGCGTACAACCGCTGCGCCGTGATGTTGCGCTCGTAGCGCGCCGTCGAGCCGCCCGTGATCCCGATCCAGCGGCCGTCGTCGGAGATCGTGAAATTGTTGACGCTGTACGACGAGTCGTCGGTCTCGCGCTCCTCGACGGCCGACTCGATGTCGGCGCTCCACAGGCTGGAGAGCGGCGTGACCGCGTTCCGCACGTCGACGGTGAAGCCCTCCTCGCGCCGTTTCACCTCGTCCTCGTCGAACGAGTCGGGGCGCGTGAAGTAGACGCGGCTTCCGTCGGGCGAGAAGTCCCACTGGTCGACGCCCGCCTCGCCGTCCGTGATCTGCTCGGGCTCGGCGTCCGCCAGGTCGTCGGCCGGCAGCCGGTAGAGCTGCTCTCGGCCGTCCTCGCCGGAGCGGTAGACGAGCCAGCGTCCGCCCGGACTGAACGCGAAGCTCGACACGCCCTCCTCCGCGTCCGTGATCTTCCGGGCCTCGCCGCCGTCGTGGCGCATCATGTAGAGCTGGGTGTCGTCCCCGTCCCGGTTGGAGGCGAAGAGGAAGAAGGATCCGTCCGGG
>LXNJ01000812.1_pt1 | contig 20108 bp, 11 predicted proteins | sample 809081 | NCBI WGS metagenome assembly LXNJ01 (sample SAMN04870510, study PRJNA318959) | sponge metagenome | biome: sponge; feature: marine sponge reef; material: water | host: Petrosia ficiformis | place: Greece: Milos, Mediterranean Sea | collected 2013-05-29 | depth 5-7 m | reverse complement strand
GTGCATGCCCAAAACCCCTCCGGGACAAACCCGGAATCGAATTTTCCGCTTCGTCCGCGACCGCCTCCTGGAGGGGGATTCCCCTTCCCTTCGTGAAGTGCAGCGGCACTTCGGTTTCCGGGCTGTCGAAACTGTGCGCTCCCATCTCAGCGCTCTGGTGGAAGAAGGACGTCTGATCAAGAAATCGGGCCGCTCTCGCGGCTACCGGTTGCCTTCTTCAGCGTCAGACTGGTCTTTCAACCGTCTTCAGCCAGTCCCCCTCCTGGGTGAAGTTACCGCCGGTGGTTTCGAAGAGGCCATCGAAAACCCGGAGGGGAATCTCCCGGTGGAAATTCCTGATTCCCGGGATCTCTCCGACTACTTCGCCCTCCGGGTACGAGGGGAAAGCATGTCCGGCGCCGGCATTCTGCCCGGAGACACGGTCATCGTCGAACGGCGAGGGGCGCCCGTTTCCGGTCAGATCGTGGTGGCGCTCCTCGAAGAGGAAGCCACGGTGAAGCGACTTCACCTGGGGCCGGGCGGGATGGAGCTGCGGCCGGAAAACCCCGATTTCAACATCCTCCGCCCACCTCCCGGCTCCTGCCGGATCCTCGGAAGGGTCGTGGAATTACGACGCCAAATTCGCTGAATCCCCCTGGTTGGAATCTCCCTATTGAAAACCTGCCCGTCGAAACCTGCCCGTCGAAACCTGCCTGTCGAAACCTGGCCTTGAACCTGATGTCCACCGAGAGAAAGCCGTGATACGACAAAACCTTGCCCCAGTTCGGTCCGATGTCCAGGCCGACGTCCAATCCCCAGTTCACGATGTCCTCTCCAGGCGGCAAAGACCTCTCCAAAACCCCACCCGGATCCAGGAAACGTCTCCTGATACGGCACCCGCAAAGTGGGGACTCGCCCGGCTTGCCGGCAGCCTGGTGGAAATCTCCGGGACGGCTGATTCCGGCGTTTTGTCTTCGGCGCTGGCGCTTGTTGCCGAGGCCCAGCATCACCAGCTCCGGCACGAAAAACACCGCCGGCGCCCCGCTCCGAATCCCAATCCCGGGTTGCATCCGGACCCTGCCCTGGTTGCCTGGATAGCGACGACCCGCAGTCTTTTTTTCCCTCCGGACGCGGTGGAATCCGGAATCGCACTGGACCAATTGGTTTTGCTCCGGCTGGAAACCCCGGTGGCGCAGATCCGCGCCGCCACCCGGGTCGTCCACTCAGGAGCTTTTGGACTGGTGGTGGTGGACCTTGCCGACTCTCTCCCACCGGAGAGCCCCGGTCATCGCTCGGTCCGCCAATCAGTTCGGAAGTCGGAATCGCACTCCGCGAGATCCAGGAGGCTTCCCGGGCCGAGCGCCCCGAGTCTGATGTCCCGTCCAGGCACTCTCCCGGAGTTGCCTCCACTCTCACGGCTTGCCGGACTCGCACACAAATACCGAACCGCTGTCGTCCTGCTGACCGACAAGCCACCAGCCGCTCCATCGCTCGACCCTCGAGTGGGAAAGCGCTTCGACGCGAGTCGTATGGAGAACGACATCGTCATCACCGTTCTCAAGGACAAGGGGAACGGATTTGCCTCCTCTTCGGGACGTGCTCCGCTCCGTGGCAGAGACCGCTTTCTCCCCGGAGTCCGGTTCCAAAGGAAATGCCGTGAGCCGGCTGGCATGTGTTGACGTTCCGGCGCTGCCGCTTCAGATCCTGTTACGGCGACACCCCGAATGGCGATCCGAACCGGTCGCGGTGGTTACCGAGGACAAAGTGCGGACACGGATTTGCTGGGCAAACCGCCGGGCGATCACTCTTGGGGTGCGCCCGGGAATGCAGCAGACCGCCGCCGTCGCCTGCTGCCCCGCGCTTCGGATCGACCATGTCCGTGCTTCGGAGATAGAGCGGGAAGTCCGCCGGCTGGCTGAGCGGCTCCATCGTTGGAGCCCTCAGGTTGAAATGGCTTCATCCTCTGGTTTTCATGGTCTTCAAAGTCCTCAACTGTCCGGGCTCGGCGCTGCCGGAACCTTCTGGCTTCGGGCATCCGGCCTGGCCGGGTTGTTCGGCCCGCTCTCGGATTGGATCGACGCGCTCTCGAAAGATCTCCGGGAAGACGGGTTTCGCGTCTCGATCGCGGTGGGCTTCAACCGGTTCGACACCTTTGCAGCGGCGCGGGCCACTTTCGGACTGCAAATCTTCGAAAGTCCCGCCGAGGAAAAAACCGCCGCTCTCAGGGCTCCGCTCGTCCGCTTCGGGTTGCCGGAGAAAACCCTTGCCGGGCTGGCAAAGCTCGGCGTCTCATCGCTTCGAGACTTGCTGCGCCTGGCCGAAGAAGGACGGTCGGGAAAGGGACTGGCGAACCGCTTCGGGAAGGAGGTCCAGCAACTCCACCGCCTTAGTTCCGGAGAGAGCTCTACGCCGATCTCCGAGACCTTCCGCCGGGAAACGCCGGTAGAACACCGGATCTCCTTCGAACCGCCCGAGACCGACACCGAGCGGCTCATCTTCCACGCAAAGCGTCTTCTCGATCAGATCCTCGCCGATCTCGGAAAACAGGGCCTTGCGGTTATCGAACTCGCTTACCGGGTGGAATGCGAGGACGCACCGTCAATTTTCGGCTCGCTTCGTCCCGCGCTTCCCACTGGAGACGGCGTGAAGCTCCTCTCCTTGCTCCGCCTGCGATTCGGGGCCATCTCGCCGGGGAACCGGACCGGCGACCGGCAGAAAATGCTTCAGAACCCGGATGTACCAGGGAGAAGGATCATCGGCCTCGTTCTCCGCGCACTCGGTGGGGTCCACGTCGCTGAACAGCCCGGTCTGTACCAAAATCCCGGGGAAGCTCTTTCTACCGGTCCGAAAAAAGCGTCGGAGGCGCTCGCCCGGATCCAGGCCGAATTCGGTGAAGACTCCCTGGTCCGGTTGGAAACCCGGGATGCGCACCTTCCCCGGGGCCGTTATCGATGCCGGCCGGTTTCCCCGGAAGAGGCCACCGTCCGGAATTTTCCGGGCAAGAGCGTTCCGAAGGATTTTTTCAAAACCCGGACTCCTCGTCTGGTCCGCCGCATCTACGACCAGCCGCTCATCCTTCCTCATCGAGGTTCGGACGAACCCGATGGTTGGCTACTTCGGGGAATTGAACACGGCCCCGTTCAGAGTTTCACCGGTCCCTTTCGTATCTCCGGAGGTTGGTGGCGACTCCTTTCCGGACGGCCGGTTTCTCGTGACTACTTTTTTGTCCGCCTGAAACGCGGCGATGTCTGCTGGGTTTTCTTCGACCGGGAGCGGCGCTCCTGGTTCCTCGAAGGCCGCGTCGAATGACTGGATGACCAGCAGCCCGTGAAAAACCCCGACCTTGTACTTCCCCCTCTTCTGCAAGAGCAACGCTTCCTTCCTGGAAGGAGCGAGTCATCCTGAGGAACTGGTCGAAGAGGCCCATGCCCTCGGCCTTCCCGGAATTGCGCTCACCGACCGGAACGGTCTCTATGGAGCCGTCAAGGCCCATGTTGCAGCGCGGGAACGGGGCATCCGGCTGCTACTCGGCGCCGAAACCTCGGTGGCCGCCGCTACCGCCGGGGGAGGCCGGCAGGACGAACCGGAAAGCATCCTCCTGCTCGCCCGAAACCACACCGGCTACCGGAATCTGTGCCGGCTCCTGACCCGGGGACTGCTCAGAGGCCCAACGGTCGTCGCCGGCCGGAACTCGGGAAAAACCCTGTCCGAACCTGGCGGGCGGTCATCCCGGAAGGGAACGTCCGGAGTTTCCTGGGAAGAGATCGCCTCGCATGCCAAAGGCCTACACGCGCTCTGGGGAGGCGGCGCTTCTGCTCTCAAGCGGGAGATCCCTCCCGACCAGCCAGCGCATCAGCTCCGGGAAGCCTTCGGGGAAAATCTCCACGTTCTCATTACCCGGCACCGGGCTGACAGCGACGTTCCCGAAGAGGCCCTTCTTCGGGAGCGGGCAAAGAAGCACCGGATCCCTGTCGCCGCCGCCACCGAAGTCCTATACCACCGTCCGGGACGCCGGGAATTGCAGGACGTACTCACTGCGATCCGTCACGGAGTGCCGCTTCGGGAAGCAGGCCGACGCCTTCGCGGAAACGCCGAGCACTACCTGCTCTCCCCTGCCCTCTTCGCAGAACTTTTCGCGGACGATCCGGTCGCGGTCGCCCGAACCCTGGAAATCGCCGAGGATTGCCGCTTCTCGCTGGACGAACTCCGCTATCGCTATCCCGCCGAAGACCTCCCCGGAGGAATGGACTCTTCCAGCCGGCTTCGGGAATTGACGTTCGAGGGCGCCGCCGGGCGTTATCCCGAAGGGATTCCACCAGCCGTCAGACAGCAACTGGAAAAAGAACTCCGCCTGATCCACGAACTCGACTACGGCGGGTATTTCCTCACTATGGTCGAGATCGTCCGCTTTTGCCGCGAGCGGGAAATTCTCTGTCAGGGACGAGGTTCCGCAGCGAACTCCGCAGTCTGCTACTGCCTCGGAATCACCGCAGTGGATCCGGTTCGGATGGGGCTCCTGTTCGAGCGGTTCCTGTCCCGCGAGCGCGCCGAACCGCCCGACATCGACCTGGATATCATGCATTCGCGCCGGGAGGAGGTCATCCAGTTCGTGTATCGCCGATACGGCGAAGGACGCGCTGCCATGGTGGCCAACACCGTTTGCTACCGGACGCGATCCGCAATCCGGGACGTGGGCAAGGCGCTTGGATTTTCCGAGCGCGCCGTGGATCGACTGGCCCGCGCTTTCTCCCACTACGAACCACTTTCAAACGACCGCCTGACCGCTGCCGGCTGGACTGCGGAGGGTCCGGCGATCCGGCACTTCCTCCGTCTTGCGAACGAAATCCAGGGATTTCCCCGGCACCTCTCCATCCATCCCGGCGGGTTCCTCCTCGGAGAAGAGCCGGTGTCCCACATCGTGCCGGTCGAAAACGCCGCGATGGAGGGAAGAACGGTCATTCAGTGGAACAAGGACGACATCGAGGAGCTGGGGCTTTTCAAGGTGGATCTGCTGGGGCTCGGCGCCCTTACCCAATTGGATCTTTGTTTCCGGCTGCTCAAGGAGTCCCGGGACACCCAATTGTCCATGGCCACCATTCCCGCCGACGATCCCGAAACCTTCGCAATGATCCGGAAGGCGGCAACCGTCGGGGTTTTCCAGATCGAAAGCCGGGCGCAAATGGCCATGCTGCCGCGGCTCGAACCGCAGAACTACTACGACCTGGTGATCGAAGTGAGCATCGTGCGGCCCGGGCCCATCGCCGGGGGCATGGTGCACCCCTACCTTCGCCGCCGCCGAGGTGAAGAAGCCGTGGAATACCCACATCCCTCGCTCCGGCCCGTTCTGGAGAAGACCCTCGGGGTGCCGCTCTTTCAGGAACAGGTCATGCGACTCGCGGTGGTTGCTGCCGACTACACCCCCGGCGAAGCCGATCAGCTCCGCCGTGACATGGCCGCCTGGCGGCGCACGGGACGCATGGAACGGCATCGAGGCCGCCTGCTTTCGCGTATGTGCGCGAAGGGGATCGCTCCCGAATTCGCCAAACGGGTGTTCGAGCAGATTCAGGGATTTGGGGAGTACGGCTTCCCCGAAAGCCACGCCGCCAGCTTCGCCCTCATCAGCTATGCCGGCGCGTTTTTGCTCCGGCACTACCCGGCGGAGTTCGCCTGTGCGCTGCTGAATGCGCAGCCGATGGGGTTTTATTCCCCGGCAACGATCATCGAGGACGCCAAGCGGCGGGGCGTGCGCTTTCTTCCGGTGGATGTGACGAAAAGCGCCTGGGACTGTTCTCTGGTTCCAGCCTCCACATTTTCAACCAAAACCGCAAAACCCAGGGTTCGCATCGGGCTTCGCTACGTGAAGGGATTCGGCTCCGCCGATGGAGAGAAGATCATCGCGGCCCGCCGGGAATCCCACTTTCCTTCCATCGCCGCCCTGGCGCGCCGTACCGGTCTCGGGAGGAAGGCGATGGTGGCGCTTGCCGAGGCGGACGCGCTCCGGAACCTGGGGCCGAAAACCCGCCGTGAAGCCGTCTGGCAGACCCTTGCCCTGGCGCCGAAATGCCTGGCGCCGGAAGAACCGCCGCTCCTCGAGGAAGCCATCCCCGGCTTTGCCCCGCTCGACAGCTTCGAAACGATCGCGTGGGATCACCGGACGACTGGCAGCAGCACCCGGGGACATCCGCTGTTGCCGCTCCGCGGCCGGCTGGCTGCCGCAGGACTCCCTACTGCCTGTGAGGTATCGAAGCTGCGGAACGGAACGCGCGCACGGTACGCGGGGATCGTAATTTGCCGGCAACGGCCGGGAACCGCCTCCGGGGTGGTGTTCATGACCCTTGAAGACGAAACCGGGTTCGTGAATCTCGTTTTGTGGCCGGACGTCTTCGAAGCACACCGTCATCTGGCCCAGACCTTTTCATTTCTCGGGGTCTCGGGAAGGGTTCAGGCGGAACAGGGCACCACCCACATCGTGGTGGACCAGCTCTTCCATCCGGAGATCTCCAAAACAGTTGCTCCCCCCGAGATTCCCAGCCGGGACTTTCACTGAGCGGTACGGCGCCGGGCGCCGCAACGGGTTTGGAACCTTTTCCCGGGAACCGGTTCCCGACGCCGGACCGGAACCCCCGAGCGAAGGTGGCTATCCCGATTCCCCGCCCGAACTCCTTTCCCGCTCGGCCCGCAGCACCCGGGCACGTACCCGCCGTGAGGTGGTCAACCGAACGCTCTGCTGCGCGATCTCCTCCGCTCTTCGGGTGTCTTGAGCCGCAATCAGGCGTTTCATTTCCGGAATCGCGTTGGGACTCATCGAGAACGTCCGCACCCCGAAGCCGAGCAGCAAGGGGAGCATGAGCGGCTCGGCGGCCACTTCTCCGCAAACGGCGAGCGGCAGCCCACTGCGGCGGGCGACGCGGGTCACGAAGCGGATCGTGCGCAGAAGCGCTGGATGGAGCGGATCGCTGAAGTGCGCCACCCGTTCATTCGCGCGATCCACTCCGAACAGATACTGCATCAGATCGTTCGTCCCGATGCTGAGGAACTCTGCCTCCTGCCCCAACAGATCCGCCGTGGCCGCCGCGGAAGGCACCTCCAGCATGGCGCCGACCGGCACTTCCCGAAACGGCGCATCCCGGTAGCGCAGCGCCCGGACCGCCGCCCGGACATGCGTCCGCGCGGCCCGGAACTCTTCAAGCCCGCCCACCATCGGGAACATCAGCTGAACCTTCCCGTATGCGGCCGCCCGCAGGACGGCCCGAATCTGGGTCTCGAATATCCCCGACGCCATCACCAGCAACCGCGCACCGCGCAGGCCGAGCGCCGGATTCAGTTCCGGCGCTCGGCCGATGTCGGTCGCCGTGAGATCGAACGCGCGGATTACCAGTGGATGCGGATCGAGAGCCTGGGCCAAATCCCGGTAGATCCGGAACTGCTCCTCCTCGGAGGGGATTCCCTGGACGGCAATCCGCTCCGTTCGGAAGAGGCCAACGCCCTCCGCTCCGTTACGGCGAACCAACTCGATCTCCCCCGGCTCATCCATGTTGGCCATCAACACGATCCGCTCGCCGTCACTGGTCCGCGCCTGCGAGGCGGTCGCGGCCAGCAGACGACGGCGGCGCTCCCGTTCCCGCTCCCGCTTCCTTCGATACTCGGCAACCGTCTCCGGGGTCGGATTCACGACCACGATCCCCTCGGAGCCATCCACGACTACCGGGAGATCCGTGTGAATGTGGTCCAGGAGGCCGGGAATCCCCGTAACGCACGGCACATCGTGGGTGCGCGCCAGAATGGCCGTGTGGTAGGTGGGCCCGCCCGCCTCCATGATGACTCCCCGGATCTTGGTCCAGTCCAGTTCGGCGGTATCGGAAGGACGCAGATCGTCCGCGGCCACAACATGCCGGCGTTCCCAGCGCTCGAGCGACGGGCGGGCGGCTCCACCCAGGTTTTGGAGCAACCGTCCCCCGACATCCGCAATGTCGCCCTTTCGCTGGCGCAGGTAATCGTCCGCAAGCCCGTCGAAGACGGCTTCGAGTTCGCGAAGCACCGTCCGGACACCCCATTCCGCATTGACGCGTTCCGAACGGATCACCTCCTGGACGCGGTCGACCAGGAGAGGATCGGCGAGCATGAGTCGCTGCGCCTCGAAGAGATACGCCCGATCCTGACCCAGCGCGCGCCGGGTGGATTCGCGGATCTCGCGGAGTTGTTCCGCGGCCCGGTCGCGGGCGTTCGTGAACCGGCGGATTTCCCGGCCGATTTCCCGCCTGCTGATTTCCACCCGAAAAACGGGAACGGCGCGCCGTTCGAAAACGATCGTGGGCGCTACCGAGATTCCGGGCGCCGCGGGCTCACCGCGCAGGACGCTCTCTCCCCCACGAGGCCGCCCGGCATCACTCCGGAAGGCAGACGCGATCATCGTCCGTCACCCGGATGGGCCCTGTCGGTCCCCGCCTGGGGCGGGTCTCCGATTCCGTCGTTGACCAGCCGGGCCAGCGCTTCGAGCGCCGGCTCCGCCTCGCGCCCCGAAGTGTGGATCCGCAACCGGCTGCCCTTGGCCGCCGCGAGAAACAGAAGTCCCAGAATGCTCTTCCCGTCAATGGTGGTCTCACCCCGGGTGACGGTCACCACCGCGTCGTAACGCGCCGCCGTCTTCACGAAGCGCGCCGCCGCCCGTGCGTGCATGCCCAACTGGTTCCTGACCAGGACGACCCGCTCCGGCACGCTCCCTTCCTGACGACGCCTTCGGGAGTCAGCAGCCTGCGGTGCAACCGGCGTGAGCCCCGGAGCCGCCACCGGGAGCACTGGGCCCGCCGGGCCTCGCTGACCCCCACCGGGAGGACAGGCTGGGTCTCCCGGTGGGGGCCAGCGGGAATGCAGCGGGTGCCCCTGCGGAGCGGGGCGCGAGCCCCGCGTAGACCCCTGGGGCGCGCGGGATGGAAGACGACGTCGGCCAGCCACCATCCCTCGTAGCTCGGGCATGCCACGCGAGTTCCACCACAGGCTGCTAGTCCTGGCCCGGCCCGAGCTGATGCTCCACGGCCGTCTCGGCCTCTTCCTCGGACTCCTCCGCCGCCGGAACTGCGCCGAGCCCGCCACCGAGCAATTCGGAGGCGAGATAGATGTTCTCCTTGCCCTGAAAAAGCGCCGCCCGCGCCGCTTCGGCGGGTCCGACCCGCTCCTCCTCGCGGATCGAGATGAGGCGGATCAGCATGGGCAGGTTGACTCCGGTCACAACTTCAACCTGACCCTCCTTGAGCAGACTGAGGGCGAGATTGGACGGCGTGCCGCCGAACATGTCCGTGAGGATCACGGCCCCCTCCTTTCCGGAGACCCGTTCGACCGCCGTCACGATGGCTCGCTGCGCATCGTCCGGCGCGTCGTGCCAACCGATGGAAACGCTGGTGGCGTTGGGAATGTCCTCGCCGGTGATCATTTCGGCGGCAGCAACCAGTTCCCGCGCCAATTGCCCGTGGGTGACAACGACAATACCGATCATCGCCGGGCAGTATCGGGGAGCCGCCGCTGCCGGTCAACTCCTGGCGGGTCCCCAACCGGGAATCCGTCCGGGAGCCCGGTTGCGATAGCGGGCGCGCCGTTCGTTGGAAGACGGAATCTTGAGGGATTTGCGGTACTTGGCCACTGTACGGCGGGCGATCATGATCCCCTCGCGGTCGAGGAGTTGAACGATCTGGTCGTCCGCCAGTGGGTGCTGCGGATCTTCGCGTTCCACGATCCGTTGAACCCGGGCCCGGACTGCCTCCGACGACACCTGACGTCCGTCGCGAAGGGAGAGGGCGCTGTGAAAGAACCGCCGGAAGGGGATCACTCCGCGGGGAGTCTCCAGGAACTTGTTGCTCACGACGCGCGACACCGTGGACTCCGCCCGTCCGATGTCCTGTGCGACGTCGTTCAGGACCAGCGGCCGGATATGGGCGATTCCGCGATTCAGGAAATCGGTCTGCTTCCGCACGATGTCCTCGGCGACGAGTCGAACGGTCTCCTGGCGTTGCTGCACCGAGCGCTGGAATCCCTTGGCGCGGACCCAGGCATCGCGCGCAAAGGCCTGTTCCTCAGGCGTGTGCCGGTCGGGAGTCTTCAGCACCACCCGGTAGGCCGGACTGGTGCGGAGCTTCGGGATCCCGTCACTCATTTCGACGCGCCATTCCCCGTTGAACTGGTACGCCCGGGCATCCGGCACCACGACTTGCTCCGGACCCGGCGAAAACTGAGTGCCCGGACGAAAGTCCAGCTCCCCGATGCGGCGAACCCAGCGCATCACGACCGAAATATCGCTGCCCATGACGCTGGCAAGTTCCCGAAAGCGTTCCCGGATGACGAGATCCAGATGTTCCCGCACGATTCTGCCGAGCGGCCCACCGGACTGGCCGGCCGCCTCGAGCTGCGCGAGCAGGCATTCCCCCAGATCCAGAGCGGCGACGCCGGTGGGATCGAAACGCAGGATACGCCTCCGCATCGACTCGACTTGCTCTTCCGCGACACCCAGGCTGCCGGCAATCTCCGGGACCGAGGCATCGAGATACCCCCTCTCGTCGAGGTTTCCGATGATCTCCAGGCCGATCGTTCGCTCGAGTTCCGTCTCGACGGACGGACCGAGTTGCTCGATCAGATGCTGGGCGAGGGTGCGTCCGGCGGCCAGGGTCCGCTCGAGGGCGGGCGGTTCCTCGCCGAGGGCGAGCCCCCCGGTGTTGTCCTGGTTTTCCTGGAAGAAGTCCTCGGCTTCGATCTCCGCCATCGGGTCGGGCTCGTCCTCCGGCGCACTGTCGTCCGTTTCGTCCTCCTCCCCGGCCTCCGCCTCTTCGGATTCGGACTCCTCCTCCTCTTCGGCCACCTCTTCGAGCGCCGGGTTCTGGAGCAACTCCTGTTGCACCCGAACCCGGAGTTCCGTAAGCGGCAGCACGAGCATCTCGATGGTCTGCCTTACCTGTGGCGTCAAGGTGAGGCGTTGCTGCTGGCGAACGCCGACTCGCAGTTCGGTTCGGGTCCCGGACTTGGTGCTCACTGCCACTCGAAGTCCTCGCCGAGGTAGGCGCGGCGTACCTCGGAGCTGCGGACGAGCTCCCCGGGGGTGCCCTCAAACAGAATCCGGCCCTCCTCGATGATGTAGGCCCGGTCGGTTACCCGGAGCGTTTCGCGAACGCTGTGGTCGGTCACGAGCACGCCGAGCCCCCGGTCGCGCAGACTCCCGACGATCCCTTGCAACTCGGAGACCGCGATCGGATCGATCGCGGCAAACGGTTCGTCGAGCAACAGGAACCGCGGATCAGGCGCGAGGGCCCGGGCGATTTCAGCCCGCCGCCGTTCGCCGCCGGAGAGGGAATGTCCCAGGTTGCGCCGGCGCTCGGTGAGGCCGAATTCCCGAAGCAGCTCCTCGGCCCGCTCGCGCCGTTCCCGCCGCCCCATCCGTGGCACCTGTTCGAGGATTGCCAGCACGTTCTCTTCGACCGTGAGTCCACGGAAGATGGATGGCTCCTGCGGGAGGTATCCGATTCCCGAACGGGCGCGGCGATGCATGGCGAGGCCGGTGAGATCCCGATCATCGAGGAACACGGTGCCGTGATCAGGCTGGATCAATCCGACGATCATGCGAAACGTAGTGGTCTTCCCCGCTCCGTTCGGACCCAGCAGGCCGACCACTTCGCCGCTTCGCACCCGGACCGTCACCTCATTCACGACCCGGCGCATTCCGTAGCTCTTGATCAGGTCTTGACAGGCGAGGACATGTCCGGCGCCGGACTCCTGCTCGGCTACCGCCGGCTCGGCGCCCGCCGGCGAGGCGACCGGCGGGTCACCCGTCGGGGGCGACGCGGGCAGGCCCGGTGCGGAATCGGTCACGAAGTGCTCAGCGGCGGGAGGGCTCTTCCCTCCTGGTGATGCGGGCGCGCGTGATGGCGCGCCTGACCCGGGTCGGATGGATCTTCGTTCGGTTGTCTGCCAGCGCCAGTTCCAGGAGCCCTCCCTCCGAGGTTCTTCCATCCACCTGCACGACGGCCGGCGCCCCCCAGGCCAGCAGAATGTCGGCCCCGGGCTCGTAGCGGATCCGGAATCCCCGCACCAGGTTGTCGCCGCGTTCGAAACGCGCTCCCTGGACACCTCGCAGCGCTCCGAGAGATCCCGTTGGCGTCAGTTCGGCCTCGATTTTTCCCGCAACGAGTCCACTGGGCTCCCCCGATGGCCCCTGGCGTTCCAGTTCCGGGGATCCTCCGTACGACAGGCGCGAAGCGTTCGCGTCGTAGCGAAATCGCTCGGCCCGGGCGGTAAACACGAACGGCGAAGCGGGAAACGCGCCGGCGGCCGCGGGATCACCGGCACCCACGACCACGCTTCGGGCGGCGCCGGGTTCGGCCTCCGCCGGAAGGGCGTCCGCATCCGGAAGGCCCGCTTCGGCGTCAACTCCGGCGCCAGCCTCGGCATCGGGGGCCGGGATTTCGAGCTCCAGCGACGTGACCACCTGCCCGGTGGCTTCCAGCGTTCTCCCTTCCGCGTCCACGCTGACTTCGTCGGACAGCAGCCGGTTCTTGCCGAACAGCAGCCGCACCGCTCCGGTGAAGACGCCTTGCCCGCTGCCCGCCTCCATGACCGCCGACTCTCCAGTCAGTGCCACGCCGTCGAACTCCCCGGGGAGCCAGTCGAGACGGGCCGGAAGGAAGCGGGCGGTCACCGCATCGGCTGCCTCGATGCGGCTCGGCGCTCCAATGACCAGCCGTAGATCGCCACTCTCGAGTTCGACGAGGGACGAATCCACAAGCCGTGGATTCCCCTCCAGCACGAGCGTGTCCACACCGTCCCAACGGGCGTTGTCCGCGGTGGCGGACGCTCGACCGTGGCGCGCTTCTACCTGCCCCTGGAAAGACGCCTCTGTGATTTTCCCGGAGGAATCGAACTCCACTGCCAGACCGGCCGACTCGACCGAAATGAGGTATTGCTGGCCCGGACCGCCGGGAAGGCGGGACCTGACCTCTCCGGTCATGCTGAGGCGTTCCGGGGTGCCCTCGGAATCAAGGGCAAACATAGCCGCGTCGCCGCGGAGTTCGACCCCCGCGCCCCTCCGGAGCAGGGGGTTCTCCTCGACTCGGATCCGGCGGGGAATCCGTCCCTCCTCCAGGTCGATCTCCAGTTTGTCTCCGCGCAGCACCAGTCGCTCTTCGGCCGCCTCGTCCACGCGAACGTCTCCCGCCTCACCAGGCGGATCCAGGAATACAAGCTCCGTTCCGAACCCGGCTTCGATGGAGCGCATCCGGTTTCGCTCCAGGTCCCGGCGGGCGATCACCGACTCTTCCGAGAAAAGGGTGAGCTCATCCGACGCGATCTCCACGTCTCCGAAGAGCGAGGTGTCGGACGTGTTTCCATCGAACCGCACCCGCTCCGCAATCACTGCGAACCCCTCACCCGCCGCGGGTAACGCCACCACGCCCTGCAAGGAGACGTCCCCGGCAACGATCTCGAACTGCATCGAAGCGGCGATCCCGACGAAGTCGTCACTCTGGAACTGCACCGGGTCACGCGACCAGAGGCGGTCCGGTGCACGCCGGAAGTACAGATGCGGCCCCGAGAGTTCCAGACCCTCAACACGCAACAGGGCATTGCCGATGAACTCAACCGCCTCGGTCTGTGGGTCGAGAACGAGTTCGTCGGCGGCAACCACGGCATCGCCGTCGGCGAAGACCCCGACCAGCCGCACTTCGACCTCCAGAAACCGCTGCTGGCCGTCACTGCGGCCGAGAGCCTGCTCCGCCCGGCCTTCGAGAACCAGCCGGCCGTGTTCGTCGAACCGGGAGAACTCGACCTCCATCGAGACCACTTCCTCTGGCTCGACCGGCACCTCATCGGCGGCCCCGAACCATTCCCCCGCCCTCCTCTCGAATCCCTCCTGAAGGCGCAGAACCAGGAAGACCGTGAAGCCCGCGAACGCGAGCACCGTGACCGCCGGAGCAATCCACTTCGAAAAGCCCGAGCCTTTTCCGGGGGACGCGCCGGAGCGGGTGCGGGATGGTGCGGACATCGGGATCAGCCCGTGTGAGCCGGCCGGAAGCCGGTGGACCCGCTCGGACCCGCCCCCTTGTCGGTCGGGGGCGACAGATCCCCGGGCGTCGAGGACGGGGCGTCCTCAAGCCCGACGTTCCCCATGCTCCGGAACTTCCGATAACGCGCTTCCCGGCGGTCCGACGCGGAGAGTTCCGAAAGCGCCCGCACGGCAAGGCGCAGCTTTTCTCCGAGGAGCGCCGCCGCGGCGTCGTGATCCGCGTGAGCCCCTCCGGCTGGCTCGGGAACGATCTCGTCAATCAGGCCGTTTCGGAGATGTTCCGGAGCGGTGATGCGCATGCGCGCGGCCGCCTCTTCGGTCGCCGCGTAAGCCCGCTCCGGGTCTTTCCACAGGATCGCGGCACACCCTTCCGGAGAAATCACGGAATAGATGGCGTTCTCCAACATCAGAACCCGGTCGCCCACGGCGATCCCGAGGGCGCCGCCACTGCCTCCCTCGCCGATGATGGCCACCACCACCGGAACCTGGAGCCGGGCCATTTCGCGCAAATTGCACGCGATGGCCTCCGCCTGGCCCCGTTCTTCGGCTTCGATGCCCGGGAATGCCCCCGGGGTGTCCACGAGCGCGATGATCGGCCGGCCGAACTTTTCCGCCATCTTCATGAGACGGAGAGCCTTGCGGTAGCCCTCGGGACGAGGCATGCCGTAGTTGCGATGAATTCGTTCTGCCGTGTCACGCCCCTTCTGTTGTCCGATCACCATGACGGGCTGACCAGCCAGCCACGCCGGACCCCCGATGACGGCCGGATCGTCCGCGTAGCGCCGATCCCCGTGAATCTCCGTGAAACCGGTGAAGATGCGGGCCACATAGTCGAGCGAGTAGGGACGCTCCGGGTGCCGCGCCACCCGCACTCGTTGCCACGGTGTCAGTCCGGCGTAGGTTCGCTGGCGCCGCCGCAGCAGTTCCCGCTCCAGGCCGGCGATTTCCGCCCGGTGGCCATCCGGATATCCGGTAAGTGCTTCGATGCGCTGGACGATCGCCTGAATGTCGGCTTCGAAGTCGAGGAACTCGCGTTGCACGATTGGAAGTGTAGCGAGGCGCGGTCAAGCAAATCCCGTACCATCGCAGCGCGGAGCGTGACGCAAGGACCGGAAGTCCGGGCGGTTAGTGCGCGAAGGAAGGGGGCGCTCGACCGTCGAGGAGCAAGGTGTCCGGCCCCAGGAGTTCCCGGGCGGCGCGGGCAAAGGCCCGGCTTGGCCGGATCGGAGTTGCGGTTTCGAGCAGGACCTCGACTCCGCGAACCTGGACCCGCAGGAGCAGGGGTTTTTGCCCGGGGTGCTCTCGGATCAGGTCTCTTAGATCGTTGCCCAACCGTTCCGGCTCCGCCACCAACAGTTCCACCCGGTGGGCCAGCAGGTAGGGCGCTTCGTCCGCGAGCAGGATCTCGGAAGCGGCCAGTTCACCCCGCTGGCCACGGCGGCCCCCGCCCGAACTCCCCGTGGCGTCTCCCCTGAGGTTTCCCTGGACCACCACGACCGGCTCGCCGTCAAGAGAAGGGCAGCCTTCCCACAGATCGGGAAAAACCACGACCCCGACCGTTCCCGTTTCGTCCTCCAGGGTGAACTGGCCCATCGGCCGCCCGCCTCTCGTCGTCCGCTTCCGCAATTCGCGCACGAGGCCGACGACCCCCGCCGCCGCCTTCGGCTTCGCATTGAGCGCCGCCTTCACCGGCCCCGTGACGATGGTTTCGAGCGCCGCCCGGTATTCCGTGGCGGGATGTCCTTCCCAGTAAAAGCCGAGCGACTCGCGTTCGCGCCGCAGACGCTCCGCATCGACCCACGCGGGCGCCTCCGGAAAAACGTCCCCGGGAGTCACGGCCTTGCCCCCGAACAGCGATTGGACTCCGGCCTCCTTGCGGCCGCGGGCCCGGTGCGCGGCTTCGAGAGCCCCCCGGATCGCCGGGAGGATCCGCCAGCGGGGAACCCCGAGGAAATCGAGAGCTCCCGCACAACAAAGCGACTCCACGACGCCCCGGTTGAGCGCCTTCGGCTCTACGGCCTCGAGAAAGTGCCTGAGCGACTCGAACCGGCCGCACGCGCGACGCGCCCGCTCGATCTCCCGCGCGGCGCGCTCCCCCACCTGCTTGATGGCCCCGAGTCCGTAACGGACCGCGTTCCCCTCGACCAGGGCCTCGGCGCCGCTTTGCTGGATATCGGGCGGCAAGACCTGAATCCCCGCCGCCTCGGCGCTCTGCCGGATCCTCGCGATCCGTTCGTCCTTGTCTCCGGAACGGTGCTGGGCGGTGAGCAGTGAGGCCAGGAAGTGCAACGGGAAGTGGGTCTTGAGCCAACCCGCCACGTAGGCGACCAGCGCGTAGCCGACGGCGTGCGAACGGTTGAATCCGTAACCGGCGAACTTCGCGATCTGCTGGAACGTCTCCTGCGCGACACCGCGGGACAGGCCGCCGGCCACTGCCCCCTCGATGAAGCCCCCTTCCTCCTTGGCCATGGCCTCGGGGTCCTTCTTTCCCATTGCCTTCCGCAGTCCGTCCGCCCGGTTCAGCGAAAAGCCGGCGAGTTTCTGCGCCACCAGCATGACCTGTTCCTGATAGACGATCAGCCCCCGCGTTTCCGGGACGAGCTTGCGCACCCGCGGGTCCAGCTTGTCGGAAAGACGGCCCTTCTTCTTTGCCGCCACGAAGTCGTCCGCCATCCCGCTCTCGAGCGGGCCGGGGCGGTAGAGCGCGTTCATGGCGGCCAGGTCGTCCAGGTCTTCGGGTTTGTACCGGGACAGCAGATCGCGCATCCCGGGACTCTCGAACTGGAAGATCCCGTCGGTGTCCGCCCGTGCGAACAGCCGGAAAGTCTCGGGATCCGGGGGCACTTTTTCGAAGTGTCCGGCGCGGATGAGGGCGAGCGCCTCCGCTTCCTCGGAGGTACGGGACGTTTTGGTGTCTTCCTGCACCCGGCGGGCGCAGTCCTCGATCTGGGTGAGGTTCCTCAGGCCGAGGAAATCCATCTTGAAGAGCCCGGCGCGCTCGCAGTCCTTCATGTCCCACTGGGTGCGGCGGCGAACGGTCACCCCCTGGCCGGACGCCGCCGCGGCCCTGCCCGAACCTGTCCGCTTCGTCTCCACGTCGCGGTAGAGCGGCAGGATGTCCTCGAGCGGCCGCGGGGCAATGACCACCCCGGCGGCGTGGGTCCCGACGCTGCGCGGCAACCCCTCGAGTCTCCCGGCGAGTTCGAAGAGCTGGGCGAACTGGGGGGCGCGGCGCGCTTCCCGAAGCTCCGAAACGCTCTCCAGCGCCTGCCCGAGGCTCATGCCGTCGGGGATCAGCTTGGCCAGACGGTCCACCTGTGGCGGCGGCAGCTTGAGCATCCGGCCCACGTCGCGGACCACCAGCTTCGCCTGCATGGTCCCGAGCGTCATGATCTGCGCCACCCGGTCGCTGCCGTAGGTCTCGGTCACGTAGTCGAGCACTTCTTCGCGCCGCATCTCGCAAAAATCCACGTCGATGTCAGGCGGGCTGATCCGTTCCGAATTAAGGAACCGCTCGAACAGCAAGCCGTGCGCGAGCGGGTCGATGTCGGTGATTCCCAGGGCGTAGGCGACGAGGCTGCCGGCTGCCGAGCCGCGCCCGGGGCCTACCGGAATCTGGCGATCCTGGGCGAAGCGTATGAAGTCCTGCACGATGAGGAAATAGGCCGAATACCCGGTCCGCCGAATTACTTCCAGCTCCACGCCGAGCCGGTCCTCGTAGTCGGAACGCGGCGGCCGGGAACCGTGCACCTCGGGGGATGCGAGCCGCCGCTCCAGACCCTGGCGGGCACTCTCCTCGAAATGGCCGTCCAGCGTGCTTCCCGCGGGCACCTCGAAATCGGGCAGCAGGCTGTGTTCGTCGACCAGAGCGAAGCTCTCGACCTGCTCCGCGATTTCGAGCGTGTTCCGGTAGGCGTCGGGACAATCGTCGAAGACCGCCTTCATCTGGTCGGACGTCTTGAAGAAGAACTGGTCCGAATGGAACTTCAGACGCCGCGGATCCCGGACCGGCCGGTTCGTGCTGATGCACAGGCGCAGGTCGTGGGCATCCGCGTCCCCGGCCGAGGCGTAGTGCGAGTCGTTCGTGCCCACGAGCGGGATCCCGGTCTTCCGGGCGACCTCGACCACACCGGTCCGAATCCGTTGCTCCAGATCGGAAAGGCGGGCGCCTTCCGGAGTGGCCCCTCCCGGCGGGGTGTGATCCATGATCTCGAGGTAGTAGTTGTCCTTGCCGAAGACTTCCTGGTAGCGGCCGGCCCACTCCACGGGATCTCCGCCGGTGATCACTTCGCGCGGCACGATCCCCTTGGGACACGCCGAGAGCGCGATCAGCCCTTCGTGGTGCTCCGCCAGGAGATCGAAGTCCATCCGCGGCTTGAAATAGAACCCCTCGGAGTAGGCGATCGAGCTGAGCCGCATGAGGTTCCGGAAACCGGTGCGGTTCTTCGCGAGCAGAACCAGATGCTGGTTCTCGGAATCCGGGTTTTGGTCGCGCCGGCTTCCCGGCGCGACATAGGCCTCGCACCCGAGAATGGGCTTCACACCCACCTTTCCGGCAGCTTCGTGAAACTTGAGGGCGCCGATGAGGTTCCCGTGATCCGTGATCGCCACCGCCGGCATCCCCTCCCGCGCGGCCCGCTCGACAACATCGGAAAGGCGGCTCATCCCGTCGAGCAGCGAGTACTCGGTGTGCGTGTGGAGATGAACGAACGGGCGGTTCCTCCCGGCCCCGGAACCGGCGCCGCTCACGGGAGCCTCACTCCCACTCGATCGTGCCCGGCGGCTTGGAGGTGATGTCGAGAACGACCCGATTCACCCCCCGCACCTCGCCGGTAATCCGGTTCGACACCCGGACCAGGAGTTCGTGGGGCAACGCGGCCCAATCGGCAGTCATTCCGTCCCGGCTCTCCACCGCGCGGATGACCGCAACCCGCTCGTACGTGCGCGCGTCCCCCATCACCCCTACCGTACGAAGGGGCAGGAGCACCACGAACGCCTGCCAGATGCGGTCGTAGCAGCCGGCGGACCGGATTTCCTCCTCGAGGATCGCATCTGCCTCGCGGAGGACGTCGAGGCCGTCCTTCTCGACGGCGCCCAGCATGCGAACGGCCAGACCGGGCCCTGGAAAGGGATGGCGCCCCACGAGTCCGTCGGGAGCCCCCAACTGCCGTCCCAAGACCCGCACTTCGTCCTTGAAGAGTTCGCGCAGCGGTTCGATGAGTTTGAGGCGCATTCGCTTCGGCAAACCGCCCACGTTGTGATGGCTCTTGATCACGGCCGAGGGGCCCTTCACCGAAACGCTCTCGATGACGTCGGGATAGAGCGTCCCCTGCGCCAGGAACCGGACGTCCGGGAGTTCCCGGGACGCCTCCTCGAAGACCCGAATGAACTCGCGCCCGATGATCTTCCTTTTCCGCTCGGGACTGCGCACTCCCTTGAGCCGGGTGAGAAAGCGCTCCCGGGCGTCCACCACCTGGAGCGGGATGCCGAGACCCTCCTCGAACGAAGACCTGACGCTTTCAGCTTCGTCTTTCCGGAGCACCCCGTTATCCACGAAGATGCAGTGGAGGCGCTCTCCGATCGCCCGGTGAACGAGCATCGCGGTGACCGTCGAGTCCACCCCGCCCGACGCCCCGCAGACCACCTGGCCGTCTCCCACCTGGGCCCGGATAGCGGCAATCGTCCGCTCCGCGTGCGAGCGGGGGTTCCAGCCGCCCCGCGCTCCACACACCTCAAAAGCGAAATTCCGGAGGATGGCCGCGCCGTGCTCGGTGTGGACGACCTCGGGATGGAACTGCAGCCCGTACAGACGGCGCTCGGGGCTTTCGAACGCCGCAATCCGCGCCTGCCGGGTGCCTGCCGTGCGGTGAAACCCGTCCGGCAACGCGTGCACGAGGTCGCCGTGGCTCGCCCAGGCCCGGAACCGCTCGGGAACCCCCGAAAAAAGCCGCCCGTTCCCGGTGTGTTCGAGCTCCGCCGGACCGTAGGAACGCCGGGGCGCCGGGCGCACATCCCCGCCGCTCTCGCGTGCGAGGAGCTGCATTCCGTAGCACACCCCCAGCACCGGAACCGGCGGGGCGAGAACGCCGTCGGG
>LXNJ01000811.1_pt1 | contig 20125 bp, 11 predicted proteins | sample 809081 | NCBI WGS metagenome assembly LXNJ01 (sample SAMN04870510, study PRJNA318959) | sponge metagenome | biome: sponge; feature: marine sponge reef; material: water | host: Petrosia ficiformis | place: Greece: Milos, Mediterranean Sea | collected 2013-05-29 | depth 5-7 m | reverse complement strand
CGTTGCCCGGTGCGTCCGCGCAACTCATTCACAGCAAAAGGCTTAGCTGGCGGTTTCCGCTTGAAATCTCAAGCCGGCTCGCCTATAGTGTGGACATGCGTGGCAGGCTTCGCGTCTCTGCGAAATCTGCCGCCGATCCACATGGTTCGGTCACGTGAATTGTCGAGGCGGTTGTCGCTCGGCGTCATCCTTGCGGTGGCGCTAGGCACGCTCTCGCTCCTGAATTGGGTGGAGCGCGGCCGTTTCGGGGTGCCGGAGGACGGGGTCATGTGGGCGGACGCGGAGGCCGGAGTGTCGGCCCTTCGCGTGACGCCAACCAGCCCGGCCGCACTGGTGGGAGTGCGGCCGGGCGACATACTGGAGTCAATCGACGGAAAGCCGGTCCGCGAGGCGTTGGACGCCACCCGCATCTTGGCCAATGTCGGGGCTTGGTCTCGCGCCGAATACGTCATCGACCGCAAGGGAGAGCAGATCAGCCTCTCGCTGGTAACCGGCGAGAGCGCGGGCCGGGGACTGCTGAGCGGATTCCTGATGGTCCTGGGCTGGGGCTACGCCCTGATCGGCTTGCTGGTCTGGGTGCTCAGCAGGAGCCATCCGCTGGCCGGCCGATTCTACGCCTTCTGCCTCGTCTCGTGCGCCGTCTACGCGCTCAGCTCCACCGGGGAGTTGTCTGGATTCGACCGGCTCGTGTACTGGATCGATGTGTGGGCGTTGTTATGGATGCCGGCACTTATGTTGGACTTCTGCCTGCGCTTCCCGGATGGCGAGAAGCGCCATGGCTGGCTGTCGAGCTGCTCGTACGGACTCGCCGTGGCGGTCGGCGCAGCGCACCATGCCGCCGCCGGGGGCTGGGTGTCCGGCGGCATCACAGATGAGTCGCTGTTCCAGTTCTTCGAAGCGGTCCCGCTCGTCCTGCTGGTGTGCAACGGGCTCGCAGCCGCTGCTGTAGTGTGGTCGGGACAGCGCCGTTGCGCCGATCCGGTGCAACGGCTGCAGCGCCGCTGGCTCGGTCTGGGCGGGGCGGTCGCGATGATTCCGTTCGGGTCCTTTTACGTAGTGCCGTTCTTGGCCGGAAACGCACCCGGCCCGAATCAGGCGTTCTCGGTGTTCTCGCTAGCCGCGCTGCCGCTGGCCATCGCTGTCGCGCTATTCCGCTACCGCCTGCTGGACTTCAGCTTGGTCTGGCGGCGGACCATCGCCTCCGCCCTCGCCACGGGCGTGCTCTTGGCGCTGGCCGCTACGCTGCTGTTCAGCGGGGCCGTGCCGGGAGCATGGCTCGACACCTACGGACCGGTGGTCTGGCTGCTGTCGCTGTCTGTGGCCGCGGCTGCGTATCATCCTGTGCGCGACTGGCTGACCCGCACTTTGGAACGCCGGGCCTATCGCGAGCGCTACCGAGAGCGGCGCACGCTGGCGGACTTTGCGTCCGAACTCGCCGCCGAGACTGATCTCGACCGCATGGTCGCCTCTGCGGGCAACCGGCTGGCGCGGGCTCTGCACCTTGAACGCGCAGCGATCCTTGCGCCGACCGCCGCGGACGATGGCGCTGGCATGCGCTTCAACCTGCTCTGGAACCATGGATTGGAAGGGATCTCCTGGGATCGGCCCCGCCGCATTAGGTCCCTCGAATTCGCAAACGGCGGGCCAGCCCAGTCCTTCTCGGTGACGGAGCGTTCCAGCGACCGGCAGGATGGCTCGCCAGGATTCTTGGGCCTGTGGCATTTCGTGCCCTGCCTGCTGCGAGGCGAAACACTTGCGTGGATCGGGTTGGGACGCACGAAGCGCGGAGACCTGCTGACCACCGAAGACGTGGCCCTGGCCAAGACGGTCGCCGGCCCGCTGGCAATCGCCTTGGAAAACGCCCGCCTGTACGCCTCGCTGCAGGCCGAGGTCGCCCAACACCAGCGGCTCAAGGATTTCAACGAGAACATTGTGGAGTCCCTGTCGGTAGGCATCGTGGTCCTGGACATCGACGGCCGGGTGCAAAGCTGGAATACCCAACTGGAACTGGCGTTGCACATTTCGCGCGAAAACGCCGTGGGCCGGCCGGTCGGTGAACTGCTTCCCGCGACGCTGATCGAGCGGATCAACGGCTGCGTGGACGAGACCGGCTCGGGTACCGTCCACAAGTTCGTGCTGCGCTCCCGCGAATTTCCCGCGGAGTTCCGCCCGCAAGAGCCCGCCGACAACGCTGACCGGGTTGTCAACCTAGCCGTCGCACCGCTCGTCGCAAAGGGCTTCCGACCGGTCGGGAGGCTGCTCATCATCGACGACATCAGCGAGCGGGTGGAACTCGAAGAGGCCGTGCTGCAAGCCGACAAGCTCTCGTCTGTCGGCCTGCTGGCGGCTGGAGTGGCACACGAAGTGAACACGCCGCTGGCGGTGATTTCCAGCTATTCCCAGATGCTGGCAGACCGGTTCGGCCGGGGCAGCGAGGAAGCCAAGCTGCTCGGCAAGATGACCGAGCAGACATTCCGGGCCAGCGAGATCGTCAATTCACTGCTGGACTTTTCGCGCACTTCCGGAGCGGAAATGACCCCGTGCGACTTGAATCGGGCCATTTCCGACACTCTGGAACTGATCGCACCCCAACTGCGTACAGCCCGCGTGCAGCTTGAACTGCGCCTCGGCGCACCAGCGACCATGATGGCCAACCGGGGCAAGCTCCAACAGGTGCTGCTGAACTTGTTCCTCAACGCCCGCGACGCGATGCCCGATGGGGGAGTGTTGCAAGTTACGAGTCGGGAGGGCCTCGAAGATGGCGGTGCGGCGCGCGCACAAGTCCTGATCTCGGACACCGGCATAGGCATCAAGCCCGAGGTGCAGCGGCGGATCTTCGATCCCTTCTTCACCACCAAGGACTCCCGGCGCGGCACCGGCCTAGGATTGGCAGTGAGCTACGGGATTGTGCAAGAGCACTCCGGCACGATTTCCGTCGAGAGCGCGCCCGGCGCGGGAACGACCTTTACACTGGAGTTCCCGCTAGCCGAGCAACCGGTGCATGCCTGAAGAAACCACCTCCCCTGACGGCAAGCATCCGGCTCGCATTCTGATCGTCGACGACGAGCCGGCCATCGTAGAATCCCTGCGGGCCGTGCTCGAGTCGTCGGGTTACGCCACCCTGTCCGCCGGGACGGCCAAGGCATGCACCGAGATCTTCGCCCGCCAGCCTTGCGATCTCGTGCTGCTTGACCTGATGCTGCCCGACCGTCCGGGCCTAGAAGTGCTGACCGATATCGTTGCGGTCAGGCCGGGCACGCCGGTCCTCATGCTGACCGCCTACGGCTCGGTCGAGACGGCGGTGGAAGCCACGCGGCGCGGCGCAGCCAACTTTCTGACAAAGCCTTGGAACAACCGCCAGCTGCTGCTCGAGATCGAGCAGCAGCTGGCACGCAGGCAACTGGAAACCGAGAACGCCCGCCTGCGCGACGAACTGCGACAGACGGGCTCGGTCAACAACTTGATCGGTCAGTCGGAAGCGATGACCGAGGTCTTGGTGATGATCCGCCAAGTGGCCCGCACGACCTCGACGATTCTTGTGACGGGCGAGAGCGGCACCGGCAAGGAACTGGTGGCACGCGCTATCCACAAGCTCTCGGCCCGCGCCGATCGGAACTTCGTGACAGTGAACTCCGGAACGATTCCAAGCGAGATGCTTGAGTCGTCGCTGTTCGGGCATGTGCGAGGTGCCTTTCCCGGCGCCGAGGAGGACCGCCAAGGCTGTTTCGAGACCGCCGCCGGGGGCACGATCTTCCTTGACGAGGTTGGGGCCCTCTCGCTCGAAACCCAAGCCAAGCTGCTGCACGTGATCCAAGAGCGTGAGTTCGTGCCGGTCGGGTCGAACGAACGCATTCAAGTGGACGTGCGCATCATTGCCGCTTCTAACGAAGACCTGCAGGCCGCCGTCGCCGAGGGCCGCTTCCGTGCGGACCTCTACTACCGCTTGAACGTGATCGGGATCGAATTGCCGCCCCTGCGCAAACGAGCCGAGGACATCCCACTGCTGGTCGATGAATTCCTGACGCAGGTCTGCCGCAGGGAGAGCAACCACTTCCTCGGCCCGGACCACAGATCGACGCTGCGGTTTGCTCCCGAAGCGCAACAGATTCTCATGTCCCACGCTTGGCCGGGCAACGTCAGGGAATTGCGCAACGTGGTCGAGCGCGCAGTCGTGTTGGCGACCCGTGAAGAACTCGGCACGGACGTGTTGCCGGCCGCCGTCCGGGCGGCTCAAGAGTCCGGCACGCCACAGGCGTCCGGTCGAAACGCCCGGTCGCAGCGTCAGGGCGAGAGCTTGCCCGAGATCGTAGAACGCTTCGAACGCGAAGTCGTCGTGGATGAGCTTGAGCGGCACGGATTCAATCAAACCGAGACGGCCAAGGCGCTCGGTGTCGCGCTTTCCACGCTCAACCAAAAGATCCAGCGTCTTGGCATAGACACAAAGCGCGGACGGGAAAGCTCCCGGCGATGACCGAGCCTTGGTGACCGCCAGGCGGTCTTCCCTTGGCCGCGAATGGGGCATCTTCGCCGGGCACCCGGCAATCTTGCGGTCATGGATCGAGAGTTCCGACACGCCACGAGTAGGCTTGGCGATGGCCTTGACAGCCGGCCGACGAATTCATTAACATCGTGCGCGGGGGTTGCAGTCCGTAGTTTCGTGCGGTTCGCATTGGCATTAGTTGCAGTCGATGCGCCGGGCGGCAGAGTTGGTGATGTTGCGTGGTGCCGATCATTCGACGCACGAGGCATGCCGAAGGAAACGAGGTAAACCATGAAAGCTAATCAACGATCGGGAGTTCACCTGTTCGCAGTGTGGGCCCTAGCACTTTTCCTGCCCGCACTGGCTTGGGGCCAAGGCGCCGGCGGCACCATTAACGGCACCGTAAGCGATTCCACGGGCGCGGTTATTCCGGGTGCCCAGATTTCAATCGTCAACGCCGAGACCGGCGTGGAAACCGCATCCGAGACGGGCATCAACGGCGTCTACGCCGTGCCCAACATGCCCCCGGGCGAGTACAACATCTCGGCCTCAGCCGATGGCTTCAAGTCGGTCGAGGTGCGGGGCCTGCGCCTCAACGTGGCATCGGAGATCTCGCAGTCGTTCGCCCTAGAGATCGGCGCGATCACGGAGACGGTCGAGGTCAGCGCGGAGCAACTCCAAATCCAGACTACTTCCGGGTCGGTTGGCGGTACGGTTGCGACGGAGCAGATTCAAGAGCTTCCATTACCCAACCGCGACATTTTTAACCTCGTGAACTTGGTGCCCGGCGCATCCCGGTCCGAGTCGAACGGGTACGTTTCCATCGGAGGGGGCCGCTCCCGCTCGACGGGATCCTATATTGACGGCGTGAACAACACGCGAGGCGGTCTCGGCGTGCAAAACATCGAGATGGCTCCGCCGGTCGACTCGATGCAAGAGTTCAAGGTGGAGGTCAACTCGATGGGTGCCGAATACGGCCGCAGCTCAGCGGGCGTGGTGCAGGCCCTCACTCGCAGCGGCACGAACAGTTGGCGCGGCAGCATCTACCACTTCGTTCGCAACGACGCCCTCGACGCAGCGGGATGGAACCAGGACGCCAAGCCCAAGCTCCGGCGCAACAATGGCGGCATTGCGGTCGGCGGCCCGATTGCAAGAAACAAGACGTTCTTCTTCTACAACATCGATGTCTATCGACAGAAGCTCGGCTTGATTCGCACGCGCAATGTCGGCCTGCCGGAATTCCGTGTAGGGAACTTCTCGCGAGCCACTCGCAACGCCGGCGGGAACGCGGTCTTCGTACCAATCTATGACCCCATGACGCGCCAAGGCGGATCGTTCACCAGACCCCGGGGAGCTTCCCCATTCCCAGACAACAGGATCCCCATGGATCGCTTGGACCCAGTCGCCGTCAAGGCAGCCAGCTACATTCCGGATCCCAACCGTGTGCCGAACAACCTCAACAACCTCGCAGGCAACTGGCGCGAGGCCGCCGATCAGGCGCGCAATCGCGACTACCACACGATTCGGTTGGATCACAACTACTCGGACAAGTGGCGCACCTTCTTGCGCCTGATCCTGACCGAGCCGGATGACACGGTGACCGACTACACCCAGGGATACGGGGTCGCGGATCCGGGGGGCATTGCAATCCTGAACCGCCGCCAGAACTGGGGCCTCAACAATACCTACACCTTCAACCCGACATTCTTCGTCACATCGATCATCGGGTTCAATCGAGTCTCGGTAGACAGGAAATCGGGAGATTGCTGCGACACCAATTACGCCGATCATTTTGGCCTTCCTGGCCTCGAAAAAGGCGGCGAGGTCTTCCCGCGCTTTAACTTCGCGGGCGGCCGCGGCGTGCCGATGTCGTGGATCGGCGCCTTGGGCAACGCCCACCGGTTCGCGGTCTTCACCAACTTCGACTACGAAGCCAACTTCACCAAGATCAGGGGGAATCACACCTTCAAGTTCGGCGGCAAGTACACCGCCTACCAAGGCAACGAGGTCAGCCGTCCCCAGCCCTCCGGACACTGGCGGTCGACGGGTGCCCTAACCGGCGAGTGGAAACTGTCGGGAGGTGGACGCAACAACAACACGGGGGTTGCCTTTGCCGACTTCATGCTGGGGCGTGTGTGGAACCTCGACACGCGCGTCGCACCCGGGATCGGCAAGCGGATCAAGTATTGGTCGGGCTACTTCCAAGACGACTGGCGAGCTACCCAGCGCCTGACGCTGAACATCGGCATGCGCTACGAGACAGAGACCCCAATCTACGAGGTGGGCGGCCGCATGAACGGCTTCTGCGAGTACTGTCCGCATCCCCTGGCCGGCCAGAACGGAATTCCGGAGGGCGCGATTGGGAGAGTGCTGTTTCCTGACCGCGACGGCACGGGCAAGTACCTCTGGCAGTGGGACAAGAACAACTTTGCGCCCCGCTTCGGCTTCGCCTACCGGCTCAAAGACGACAGTTCGATGGTTCTGCGTGGTGGATTCGGCATCTTCTTCGGAAATCCCTACGACCGCAACTCGATCCAGCCGGGACGGGCCGGCTTCGACAACATCTTCCGTGTGAGGGGAGGAATGAGCAGCTATTTGCGCGATGGCGTCCCGGCCGGTGCCTTGGATGACATCCCCGAGTCCGAGCTGAACGGTGGCTTCGGCGCGATAGGCACGCGCTTTCCTACCTCAACCATCCAGTTCTGGAACCAGGATCGGGTCCTGCCCTATTCGCAGAACTTCAACCTGACGCTGCAAACCCGCTGGAAGGGCGTGGTCTGGGACTTCGGGTTTATGGGCGCGCTGGCTCGCCACCAAGCGATCAACAACCTCAACATCAACCATATCCGCCCTGAAGATCTCGCAGCGGCCAATGCGCCGGGAGCGAACATCGAGTCCTTCCGGCCATGGGTGGCTTGGCAGGGGAATCAAGACCAGATCCAGCTTATGTCACCGAACTGGGGCATCTCGAACTACTACGCGCTCACCTTCAAGTCGGAGAAACGCTACCAGAACGGACTGGGCTGGACCGTTGCCTACACACACATTCAGTGGATTGACAACATCCGTTTCATCGGCGACGCCGACACGTTCGGGGACAACGACAACCCCCAGAACATCTACGACCTCAGCGACGAGCGTTCCAGCTCCGTGAACCGCTTGCCGCATCGTGTGGTCATGGCACCGATCGTCGAACTGCCGTTCGGCAAAGGCCGCCGCTGGGGGCGGAGCTGGAGCAAGGCGCTGGACTGGGTGGCCGGCGGCTGGCAGGTGTCGACCGTGGGTACGATACGCAGCGGCGGCTACATGGGAGTGAACATAGACGGCGGAGGCAACTTGCGCGGAGATCTCGCCGCCGGGGTCGCCCTGAGGCCCAACCTCACCGGTGCTCCCTTCAAGTCTTCGACCCAAAAGCAAGCCGCGGATGCAGTGATCGGACACAACTGGCTCAACGAGGCCGCTTTCGAGAACCCGGCACCGTTCACGCTCGGTGACGCGGCCAGAACGCTGCCCGGCATCCGCGGCCCGGGCCGGGTCGGCTTTGATGTCATGCTTGCCAAGAATTTCCGCTGGGGCGAGAATTGGCGCGCCCGCTTCAGTTGGGAGGCGTATGACTTCTCGAACACGCCCGCCTTCAACATCCCCAACACGTCGCTCGGCAGCGGCACCTTCGGCTTGGTGACAAACACCCTGCCCAACAGCCGCCGCATCATGCAGATCGGATTGCGGATCACGTTCTAGGGCCGCGCGGCAATTTCGACATTCGCCACGGCTCCCGGCTACGGTCGGGAGCCGTTTCTCTTGGGAGAGCGCAATCATTGCGCGAGCCGCCCAATTGACGCCGACTCAAACATACGCCGGGGCGGCCTCGAGCAGACATTCGCTGCTACACACCGCCAAGTGCAATCCATCCTGAGCTGTCTCTCGAGCTTGGGCATACACGTTCCTTTTTCCAGTGCCGGCTTCATAGACGACCGTCCCCTGCACCCGCGTCTCGACCGCTTGCGCACCGAATCCGAACAGTCACGCTCTTAGCGAAACGTCCCCGGCCAGCGACGCCAAGATCAGGATGCTTGTTGATGTGCTGATGCTAGACAGCTCCGCAAACACGGCCGGATCGCAGCCGGGTTCCTCTACTGCTCCGGGGATTTGCGTTCCTGAAAGGGTCGCTTCAAATCGACTGTCGAATCAAACGGCGCATGATTGGGATCCGAGGCAGGCATTCGGAGACCATCCAGGTCGTCGAGGGACTGTTCACGCTCGGCAGCAAGTTCGTATTGGCTAGCCGTCACCCAAACTGTCGAAGTTCCTGGATCGGTTGGTGGTCCTGCGGTTGTTGGCGGCGGTCTCCCGTTCATGCCGCGACCGGAAACCTGTTTGGTCTCGCGACTGGGATCAGACTGATGATCGCCAGCGCGACCGGAAGGAGTCGCCATCCAAGAGCATGTGCGCCCAGCGCCCGAAAAGGTCTCACAAACGGGGATCTTGCGAGAAGCTCATATCACACGAAATTTCGTCACCCTCCCCAGCCGCTGCACGAATCGCCCTTCGTAGCAATGTCCTCCCTTCCCGTGTAGGAAGAACAAACCAGAATGCGGGAACAGGCCACGAGGGCAGGCCATGCATGGCGCTCTCGCTGATTCAGTCGGACGGGCTCGCGATGGGCGCGCGGGGCCGAGTACGACGACTAGGCGCGCGGCCTCGCGTACTTCGTCGGAGTCGTGCTGCCGATGGAGCTCGGACGGCGTCAGATCTTTGGCACCAAAGAACGCGAGTTCTCGGCCTCGCAGCAGAATACTGGAGGCCGCGGCAAGCCGGTCGAAATCAACAGCCACGGTTCTCGGGAGTCGTTCATTCTCGGCTTCCAGTACCTCTGCTACACAGTGCAGCACCCATGGCGGATCGACGCCCGCTGCTCGCTATCGCGCGGGCGCTGGCCGCCAATGGCCGGGCTCTCGCCCAAACCAGCGCAGCCGCTAGAGGCGACCCCGTCACCCTGCAGGGAGACGTTCAAGATGTCCAGCGGGAGGTCGGAGCCGGGGCTGTATGCGACCTGCCGAACGCCGAACGATTTACCAGTCGCCGGGGTATCTGGGCTGTGGCCGCGACGATTGCGACTGCGGTCCGCACGTCGCCAACCGCCAACTCGATGTTAGCCGCAGTCGCACAGTTCAGGTTTACCTCGATTCCGGGCGGCCGGGCCGGAGCAGAGCTTACCGATTGGGCTGCCACTGTGTACCGCCCCACGGGCAGGTTGCTGAAGCGATAGGCGCCTAGTTCACCGGTCCGCTGGCTCCCTAGCACACCGCTGTCAACGTTCTCGGCCACGACGCCACAAGCGGGGATCAAACTCCTGACTGGTCGAAGACCAAGCTCAGCAACCGCCCGTCCGCTGCTTGGCCGAAGACACTCTCACTCCAGCCAAGCAGCAACATCGCCGCAACTGCGCTTGTCAACGTCGTTGGCTAAGCGTAGCCCAGTGCGCCTCCCGGTCCGCTTGAATCCATGGCAGCCGCCATCACAGGCTGCGGATCGCGCCGAGCGCGGCTGCCGGATTCCAGCCCCCTGCCAAGGCAGGAGGGGCCGCTTGGTCAGAGGTCGGTTTGGACTTTGCGGCAGTGAGTTGTCCCTTGACGCGGTGCTGCTTGAGTTCGGCGGTCTTCCCGAGAGGCTCGATGTCGTCGCCCATCCCTCTCCTTGCCAACGCCTCGCGCAACATCTCCATGTCTCGCTCTTTCGCCATCTTGGCCCTTTCCAGAGCCTCTCCGGCCCGCCGCTTCAGCCACGCATCTGTCTGTGCGGCGTGGTCTTCGGCCAGCTGGCCGATCAACTCGTCGTGCAACGCCCCCAGATCGTTGATCTTCTCGGCTACCTCTTGGCGCTTCCGGAGCGGATCAAGGTCGGGCCTTGATTCAGCCCGAGAGTTTCCGCCCGGGCGGCCCGACCCCCAACCGTAGTTGAGCCGCACGTAGAAGTTGGCACCGTTGAACCCGAACGGCGAGAACTGGCCGTACAAGTTGCCGACCGTCATGGCGCCAAACTGGTTCACGTCGGGGTAGACATTGAATATGTTCTCGCCGCCGACGGCCACCTGCGTGTTTGCGCCCAGCGGTATGCCGAGCTCGAGGTCCACCAGAGCCTTCCCCCCGTAGTGGGGATACATCCATGACATGCTCGGCCCGCCCGGAAGACCGGTGGCGTTCCGGCCGTCCTCGCTGTCCCAGAACTGGCCGAAGTAGTTGACTCGGCTCATGAGATTCCAGCGCCGGGCATCATGTGTGACAGTGAAATTCCAACGTGTGCGCGGCAACCCCTGTTCCAGCGTGGTGATGCGGAACCGGTCGATCACGGACGTCTGAAGGTTGTGCACCTCCGTGTCCGTGAAGTTGAAGACTGCGCTGATTGTGGTCCGCCCTGCCACATACGTGGAGATCAGGTCGACGCCCTGTGTCAGTGTCGAGAAGTCGTTGAGGAAGAAGCGGAACACCGGGAAGTTTCGCGCCTCCGGAATCCCTTCCGCCAGCAAGGTTTCAATCTCGGATTCGCTCAAGGCGACTTCCTGCGACAGAGCGAGTCGATCATCGATGTTGACGCGGAAGAAATCAGCCGTGAAGGTGAAGTTACCCTTCTCCACAACTGCACCGCCGCTCATGTTGAACGATTTTTCGGGCTGCAGCTGGCCGCCTCCGCGAGCCATGGCCACGGACGAAGTCGCGGGGACAACGCCGTTGTTGGTCAACTGTCCGCCGATGAACGCCGTTGTCACGTTGAACGCGTTCTGCTGCCCGGGCGTTGGCGCACGGAAGCCCGTGCTGACCGCACCGCGCACGGCCAGCGGGCCGGCCACCTTGACGCGTCCCGAGACCTTGCCGTTCACCGTACTCCCGAAATCGTCGAAATTCTCGAAGCGGACAGCGGTGCCGAACGTCCAGCGCCCCGCCTGGGAGAATTCGACATCCCCGTAGGCGGCAATGTTGTTGCGGCCCCAAGACCCCGCCGTAGTGTCGGCGCGATACCCGTTGAACCCGTTAGAACCGGAACTGAAGCCCTGTGCTGCATATGGCCCGATAGTCCACGATGCGTCATCGCCGGCTCCAACAGTGAACTCCTCCCGTCGCCACTCTGCGCCGGCGGCGACATGGACTATGTCGCTAACGGGATAAGAAACATCAAAGTTGAGGTTGGTCTCATCTTGCCGGTAGATTCCAGGCCGGAACTGTGTCGGCGTATCGAAGCCGAGCGAGGCATTGACCGTGTCGTTGATGAATTGGTCGATTTCGCTTGTGCCCCTGCTCAGGCTGGCGTCCCAAGTGAAGCCGTTCTTGGCGAAGCCACGGAAGCCGCCGACGATCGAGTAGTCGATCAGGTCCCCGCCGAACTGCGGCGTGAAGCCTCCGGGGAACCGGCTGTAGAGGGTGAAACAGTTCGGGTTGGACTCGACTGCGCTTAACGCTGCCGCGTCAGGGACATGATTGTAGATCGGGATCGGCGGGCAGCCACCGGCGCCGACTTCGCCGGTTTGCGCCTGAAGCCGGTCTCCAACGAGCAACGATGGCGTTCCGTCCTCGAGCACCGGGCCGCGGAAGACGCCTCCGCGCGTGTGAGGGTTCCGGAAATAAAAGCCGCCCGTCACCTTGCGATTGACGTAGTTGGTGTGACCGTAGAACTGCAAGCTGTCGGAGAACTGGTATCCGAAGTTTCCGAAGAGCTTGAGATCGTGATTGACGCGCGGGGAGCCCCAAACTTGGGCGGTGTTGCGGATGTTGCCGTTGCCCGCGTCGATGATGGACTGTGCGTCCAAGCGCTGGATCGAGCGGCTGGTAGGCTCTGCAGTGCCGTATTCCATGCTGAAGTTGCCGAAGCCGTTGGAGCCCAGCGGCACGCCGATATTCCCCGCCACGGAGAATGTCCGGCCGTGGCCGCCGATTCCGTTGCAGGAATGCTTGATGTCGCCTATGTTGTCGCCGCAGGTTGACGGGTCCCCTGGATTGGCGTCGCGGAAGCCTCCCGTCTGGATCTCGAAACTGCCCCCCGAGGGATCGTTCTTGAGCTGGAAGTTCATGACTCCTGCGATCGCGTCCGATCCATACTGGGCCGCTGCGCCGTCGCGCAGCACCTCGGCCTGCCGAATGGCGATCGAGGGTATGACCGAGATGTCTGGCCCTTGCGAGCCGTCCGCGATGCCATTGCCCAGCCAAGTGATGACCGCCGCCCGGTGGCGGCGCTTGCCGTTGACCAAGATGAGCGTGTGGTCGGGCGCCAAGTTGCGCAAGTTTGCCGGACGGACCACGGTCGCCGCATCGCTGATGGGCTGGGTGTTGATGTTGAAAGACGGGATGACCGTCCGCAACTGGCCAACCAGATCCCGGCTCCCCTGCCGAACAAGGTCCTTGGTACTGATGACGTCCACGGGCACGGTGGACTCGATTACCGAGCGTGGCTCGCCGCGGCTGCCGACGACCACCACGGTTTCGGTCACGGTCGCCACTTCGAGACGAAAGTCTCGCTCAACCTCTCCGCCAGCAGCCAGCTCAACACCGTCGGCGATACCGATCTCGAAGCCCTGGGTTTCGGCCGTGACGGTGTAGGTTCCTGGCTCCAGAGTCAATTCGTACGCGCCATCGGCTCCAGTCGAAGCGGTCGTTTCGGCTCCGGTGGCGTTGTTGCTCGCGGCAATTTGCGCGCCTGCGATGACCAAGCCGGAGTCATCGGTCACCTCTCCACGCAAGGTGGCAGTGTTCTGAGCGTACGCGACGCCGCCAACCGACGCCAAGAATAACCCTAGAAGGGTAATCTTGAATAACCATTGAGTATGCATGAATTCCTCCTAAGAACGTTTTAAGAACGTTAGAGTATAGCAGGACAGAAAGATCAAGCGATATGATCTACATACATTCGCCCTAATCAGCTAGCGCGGGACAATATTTTGGGATGCACGGGACAATCTTCGCCCGTTGCAGAGTATCGTGGGTCTGCACATGGCCTATGCAGGCGGGACCGCGTTGTGAGTCAGTCTATTCCAGCGGGAGACCGGCGTTTCCGGTGACTCGGTTGGGTTGGACTTGACGCAACGATGGCATACCCACCGAGGCATTGAATTCCACGGCGGTCTGCGCTATCCGGATCGGGAAGCGCACTTGTCTCCCGGCCCTCGCTTCATGCTTCCGGCACAGCCATTGGCGCCGCCGTTTGCTTGCGTGGCGGTCTAGTGCTCGGTAGCCCGGGCTGACCTGCCCTGGTTGAAAGCAGGTCGCCCAACCGAGCATGCCCGGTTCAGCCGATCCACTACCGGTTCGGGCTCCAGCAGTCCGTACCACGCCTGTGTCGCTTGGCTCGCTTTGCGGCAGATTCTGCGGACACCGCCCCCGCTCGGGTGCGTGCCATTGTAGGCGCGTCCCAGACCAGCGTCCCTGCAAGACCCGCAAGGCTCACATACGGACTCCCATGCGTAGGAGCATCGTGGCATAGAAGGCCAACTCGCCCTCCAATGCTTGCCGAATGTGCGTTGCCTCCTTGAAGCCGTGCGACTCTCCCTCAAACAGGTAGTAGGCCACGGGAACTCCACAAATCCGCAGCGCGCTCACCATTGCCTCTGTTTGGGCCTTCGGCACAACGGGGTCTTCGGAACCCTGGAAAAAGATCGTAGGTGCCTTGACTCGGCCCGCCTTGCCCAGCGGGGACCGCTCGCGGAACAGAGCCTCTTGGGCGGGCCATTCGCCAATCAGTGTGTCGTGGTACCTCGACTCGAACTTGTGTGTCTCGGTCGCCAAGCCCGCCAGTTCGCTGATTCCGTAGTAGGAGGCTCCGGCCGCGAAGGTATCCCGGAAAGCTAGGCAACACAGCGCGGTATAGCCGCCGGCGCTGCCGCCCTTGATGATCAGCCGGCTTTGATCCGCTTGCCCCTGGGCGACAAGATGCCGGGCAGCCGCGACGGCATCGCCTACGTCAACCACCCCCCACTGGCCGTTCAAGCGTTCCCGGTAGGCGCGCCCAAACCCGGTACTGCCGCCATAGTTGAGGTCGGCAACGGCGAATCCACGGCTGGTCCAGAACTGAACGGTGAGCGAGAGGGCGTCGCTGGCAGCAGAAGTCGGGCCGCCATGGACGCGGATGATGAGTGGCGGCTTTTCGCCGGGTGGGGCCTCGAAATCCGGGTTGTGCGGCTTGTATAGGAAGGCGTGTACCATTGCACCGTCGCCGGATTGGAAGTACTCGGAGCTCGGAACGGAGAAGAAGCTACGCGCGCTCTTGGGAATTTCCGCCGACTCCCTGAGCGTCTCCATCCGGCGCGAGCTCAGATCCATGCGCACCAAGGCCGGGGCATCGGTCGGCGACGCAGCGCGAAAAACCGCCTCGCTGCCACGCACCGTGACAGCGTCGATCTGGCTGTAGGGCGTTGGAACCGGTTCAAGCCCGCCATGGCCGTCCAGCAGTCCCAAGCTCCAGCGACCATGCTCGCAAAATGCGGCGAGGATCCGGCCGTCATCCGCAAAACCGTAGGTCGACATGCGGAAGACCCACTGCGGCAGCCCGAACTCCGCCTTCCGTTCGTGCAGCGGGCCGGTGCTGCCATCGAAGCGGTACAGGTTCCAATACCCAGTCCGGTCGGACACAAAGTGAAGCTCGCCCGCCGGGGACCATTCCGGCTGGAAGATCGATTCGTTCTGGCCGCCCGCGACCTTTTCCGGCTCGCCAATCCCGCCATTCGCAGCAAGGCTCCCAACCCAAAGCTCAGTGCCGTCCCACGGCATATTCGGGTGCTGCCATTGCAGCCAGCACAGGCGCTTGCCGTCCGGGCTCACACGCGGAGTGGAGTAGAAATCGGAACCGCTGAGCAAGCAGCTTACGGGTTGGATTCCAGGCTCGCACCGAATCGCTACGAGCGACTGCTGCGCTTCGCGATCCGATCCAGAGTGGTCTTCACAGACAGCAATGACCCGCCCGCGCGCCGCGTCGACCTCTAGGTCGGCGTACCGCTGAGGGCCGTCGGTCGTCAGTGCCTGCGCGTGGCCGCCAAGGCTCAGGCTATACAGCAGGTGATCGCGGGCCTCGGAAAAATACACCGTGCCGTCTAGGACGGTATAGGCTCCGCCTCCGTACTCGTGGACACCGCTGCGCACGGATGAAGGGGCTTGGCGCAGATCCTGGATTTCCCCGTCGCGACCGCGACGCACCAAGGCGGTGCGACCGCCCTCGGCGGGCCGCCCCTCAAGCCAATAAACTTCGCCGCCGTCCAACCTAGGCTCGCTCAGCCGGATCGACTTGCCGGCCACTAGGTCCGCCGTGATCGGCGACCTCCAAAAGCCGTACTCCGCGACAGTGCGTTGGCCCACGCTTAGCGCGCCTCCGCTGCCAAGATCGACTCGGCATAGAGCAGGTCGCCGGTCAGGCCGTCGTAGTATTGGAAAATCGCTTGCGGCCGGGGGTATGCGACCCAGCGCGAGCGGCCCGTCGGTCCTGGGTTTTCGAAGACATTGTTGATGCGCACCACGCAGAAAACAGGCCTGCGGCGTTCGCTTGAGTCATCGAGAAAGAACGTCGACCAGCGGATTTGCGCCTCGCGCCCACGCGACTCAAAGGCCCCGTTAGGCGGGCGGCCCGCCTCGGACACGAGCGCATGGTTGCCAGAGCTGTGCGGTCCCGCCGCGAACTCTCGGACGCGATCCGTGATCTGGATGGCGAAGCTGTTATGCAGGTCGCCGGTGAGCACGAAGACCGGCCTGCCGAGACCGTCCCAGAATTCGATCAGCTCTTCCCGCTCGGCTGCCAGCGCAGTCCAAGCCTCGTCCTTGTTGGACCCGCCCATGCCCGGCCCGACATGCGGGATCATCAGGTTCACTGACGAGACCACGAACAGGAAATCGGCTTCGCTGGCCTGCATCGCTTGTTTGAGCCAGCGCTTCTGGCGCACTCCCAGCATCGAGACTCCGGCCTTGAACGGATCCGCCTTGTCATGCACTTGGCGGTGGCTGCGCGTGTCCAAGAAGAAGAACTCGGCATTGGCGACGGCGCGCTGCCAGTAGTTCAGCCGCCCGATCGAGTAGGAAGCGATTCCATTGACATCGGCGGCCGGCTGAATCCTCAAGTTGGAGTCGTCGAGCACTTGCTCGATCTGGTAGACCCCCGCGTTGGGGTCGCCCCGCACCGTGTCAAGTTCCTTGACGTTCACTCCCGCGTCAGGCTCGCCCCAATGCACGGTCAACGTGGCCGCTTGGGCTAGGTCCAAGCCGCCGAAGCCACCCTTGTCGTCGTGCAGCGTCGAACTGCCCGCCTCAAGCCTGGCCTGGCCGAAGTGGATCGGCTGAGCATGGGCAACCGGGTTGGCCCAGCCGAGGTAGTCGTACCAGCCCTGCACCCCGATGTCGCGGAACACGGCCCGGCGACTGCGCAGTCCGATCGTGCCGGCGCCGTTTACGTCGCCCAAGATTTCGTGGTCGTCGAAGACGAAGAACGACGGCATCTCCCGATGCCAGGCCGCCATGTCGAGGCCGCGCTCGAGATAGAGCTTGTAGTTCTGCCACACACCCGCGATCGTGGGTGCCAGCGCGACCACCCTAGGCGTGTCCACGGCGCCGCTCTGCCGGAGCCACTCCGCGGCCGGATAGTCGCGCTGCTCTTCGTACAGCCAGTCGCCGTTCTGGATCGCGAAGTGGGCCCGGTCGTCGAGCTTGGCCAGCATGGTGCGAAAGGCTGGCTGGTCCGGGCCGAATTGCTTGTTGCCGCAGGCGAACTCGAACGAGAAGTTGAACAGCCCCCGCGGGTTGAGCGCGGAATCCGCCACTTGGGACGCAGCCGGCAGGGTGCGGAACGTGGCAACCGGCGGCACCGCCCCAGACGCCTCCAAGCGGTAGGCGTACAGCGTGTCAGGCTCCAGCCCTGCCAATTGCGCCCAGCCGGTGTTGTCGCTGTCCGAGGCCGTGGTGACGGGAGCGGAGACCCGCTCCGCCGAGCCACCGACCGGCCAGTAGCGCACTTGGAAAGCGGCGGGTCTATGCGTGCGCGCCCAGACCCCGATGCCGTCAGAGCTGAGTCGGCCCAAGATCGGGCCATGCGTGATCCTCCCCAGCGAGGGGTCATCGACAGCACAGGCGCCGAGAAACGCCGCGAGGCAAATGCCCGCCCAAGCTTGCGACTGCGGAAGCCGGGCTCGGGCGCGTTTCATCAGTGGACCGGAGGCTTGGGCAATTGGTCCAAGAACTCCTGCACCAATTGGCGGTTCTCCTGCTCGCCGAGATTCTTCCTCAGCAACTGCTCCGCCGCGCGGATGGCCAGGCCCGCGGCCTCTTGCCGGACATCGGCAATCGCGGCGCGCCGTTCGACCTCGAGCTGGCGGCGACCCTCATCCATGATCTTGCGCGCTTCTTCGCGGGCCTCTTCCCGGGCCTGCGACCGCACGCGCTCGGCCTGCTGCTTGGCCTCCGCCACCAGTTCCTGGGAGCGGCGTAGCGAGGCCTCCATGTTGGCCTGGTTTTCCGCAATGGCCCGCTCGGCCTCGGCCTGGGCCTGTTCGGCTTTCGCCAGCGACTCGCGGATCCGGCCCTCGCGCTCGTCCAGCACGCCGAGTATCGGCTTCCACGCGATCAGCCGCAGCGCGACGAAGGTGACCAAGAACGTCACCACGGTCCAGATCATCAGACCTGGCTCGAACTGCAGCAGTGCGTTTCCGTTATCACCTGCCATGGGAATTCCTCCGGCAGTGGCTGGCGGGCGCTAGAACAGCAGCGCGACGAACAGCACGCCGAGTCCGATGACAGCCACGCCTTCGAGCAGGAACAGCGGGAGTTGGAAAGCGCCGCGGATGTCTTTGGCCGCCTGCGGCTGGCGCGCGATGCTCTCGACCGCGGCTGCCGTGAACTTGCCGATGCCGAGCCCGGCGCCGACCACTATGATTCCCGCGCCGATGGCGCTGCCGGCACCTTTGTCGAGCAATTGGGCCGAGGCCATCGCCGGCATGGCCAGCAAGATGGCGAGGGCGAACAGGATGTTGAATGTGCGTTTCATTGCTTGGTTTCCTCCGTTGGGTGGGATGTGACTGGGTGAACTGTGTGTCAATGTTCGTCTGCCACCAGCATGCCGACATATAGCGCCGTCAGCAGTGTGAAGACATAGGCCTGGATAAAGGCCACGATGATTTCCAGCAGCATGATGGCGGCCGCCAGCGGTACCGAGACCGCCGACAGGGCCACGCTCTGGAACAGGAAGATGAAGCCGAGGATGATCAAGATGACGATGTGCCCGGCAGTCATGTTCGCGCCCAGGCGGATCATCAGCGCGACAGGCCGCACCAGCATCGAGATGATCTCGAGCAGGATCACGACCGGGGCGATGGCCAGCGGCGTGCCGTCCGGCACCATGTGCTTGAAGTAGCCGATCGGGCCTAGCGCGATCATGCCCGTGACCACGAACGTCAGAAACGAGACGATGGCGAGGGCGCCGGTGACGTTCAGGTTGCTCGTCGCCGTGAAGCCCCCCGGCACCATGCCCAGCAAGTTGCAGGTCAGGATGAAGAAGAACAGCGTCAGCAGGAACGGCGTGAACCGGCGCCCCCACTTCTCACCCATGTTGTCGATGGCGACTTCGTCGCGCACGAATAGCACCAGCATTTCGAGCGCGTTGGTCATCCCTTCGGGCGCTTCTTGGCCGCCCCGCGGGCGGCGCAAGAACACCCCCAGCAGCACGATCAGGATGGCCGAGGCGATCAGCATCATCAGGACCGCCTTGGTGATCCCCAAGGTCTCGAACGCCGGGTGGAGATAGGGCTCCAGCCAAGCCGGCAGGTGGACTTCGCTATTGGCGATGTGATGCATGATCACATCGGCGATGGTCTCCTCCTCGCCGGAAGCCGCCAAGAAGGCGAATGGCAGTGGCGCGCTCAGCACTGCTCGAAGTACCTCGTGTAACGGACGCCCTCGAACACTTGGGACGCGAAGTAGCCAGCCAGCAAAGCCAGCACGAAAGCGCGCGCGTCCAGCGCGGCGCTGGTAAGCGCCCAAGCGACCAGCGCCAGCACCCACAGGGCGCGCAGCCCGGCCCCGATGGCCAGGGCTGAGAACAGGCTGCGCTTGAGCGTGGGCGCGCCGAGGCGCAGCACCGCCTCGGATACCACGGCGGTCGCAAGCCCGCAAGCCAGCCCGAATGGGATCTCTGCGCTCATGACCGTGTCCACATTGCCTTGGCTAAGTTGTAGAAGCCTGCCAAGATCCCGACAAAGAGTCCGACAACCGCCGCCGCCGGGTTGCAGTCCCAGCGCTGCCCGATCCAAGCGCCTGCCAGCAACCCGCCCAGCACCATTCCGCTCAACGACAATGCCGCTGCGACGGCAGCATTGCGGGTTTGGAACGGCACCGGCGTGTCCTGGTCCTGGATGGGCTCTGGTGCGGGAACCTAGAGGTGCGCTGGGCCGCGATCCACGGCCTACTCTGACGATAGCAGAACGGCGGGCCGGGATACAACTTTTGGTTGCCCGGTGGGTGCAGGACATCAATTTGGGATGGATGATATTTAGGGAGTGCGCGTAGCGATCTCTCCTATTCTGTTTGTGTTGCGCGAACCTTGTCTTTAACTGATACTGTTAAAGGCAAGGAGGCCCACATGCCAGACTCTCCCAACATCACCTCCCTCGAACAGCAGCGCGAGCACATCCTC
>LXNJ01000810.1_pt1 | contig 20151 bp, 16 predicted proteins | sample 809081 | NCBI WGS metagenome assembly LXNJ01 (sample SAMN04870510, study PRJNA318959) | sponge metagenome | biome: sponge; feature: marine sponge reef; material: water | host: Petrosia ficiformis | place: Greece: Milos, Mediterranean Sea | collected 2013-05-29 | depth 5-7 m | reverse complement strand
CAGGGCACCTACTCGCTGAAGTTGTCCGCCCCCCGTGCCGAGAGATTCGTCAGGTTTCCCGTCGCGCTGTCCAAGAGATTGACCACGTGGAGCTCGTCGTCGGACGCGACGAACAGCTGCGACTTGCCCTGTCCGTCACCGAATTCGCCCATCAGGCCCTCGCCACCGTCCTCGAGTTCCGATGCGGAGATCGTTCGGGCGGAACCGGCCGCCAGTTGCAGTTCGATCGCAGATTCGCCCGCCGACCCCGCCTCGTCGCGCCCGCTCGAATTGCGCGGTTCGAGCGCACCGAGGCGCTCCGCCTGAACGCTGCACGCCATCGCACCGGTGAACGAACACGCGACAATCCCCATCCATCTTCGATTTTTCATCGCGCAGGCCCCCGGTCAATCCGAACACAATCCCGGCCGGTGGCCTTGGCTTCGTAGAGCGCAGCGTCGGCGCGAGCCATGAACGCGTCCAGATTCTCGCCGTGGACGCTTGCCGCGATGCCGACGGACAGGGTGACGGCAAAGTCGTCCGGCAGTCCGTCCACCGCTACGCCCCGGAACTCGGTTCGGATTCGCTCCGCCACCCGTTTGGCACCCTCGACCGGCGTGTCGTCGAGTAGGATGACGAACTCCTCGCCGCCGATCCGGGCGACCACGTCGTCGTCGCGGACACCCGCCAGGGCAACCCGCGCGAACGCGTGCAGCACCGCATCGCCCGTGGCATGGCCGAAACCGTCGTTGATCTGCTTGAAGCGGTCGAGGTCGATATAGAGCAGGGCGAGGGATCCGTCGCGGCGGTCGGCCAGTTGCATGCGGCGACCCGCCTCGCTCATGAAGCCGCGCCGGTCGAGTAGACCGGTCAAGGGGTCGCGGGCCGGCACGCTCAGTACACGCTGCACGGCGGCATGCCAACCGCCCAGCCACGCCGATCTCGCGGCCGGCGTCGCACCCGGCGCGAACAACCGGTCCGGATGATCGAGGTGCCAGGCCTCGGCGGCGGACTCCAGGTCCGCGTAAACGCCGGCACCGACGGCGGCCAGCAGTCCGGCACCCACGGCCGTGGTTTCGGTGTTGACCGGACGGGCGACCTCGAGGTCCGTAATGTCGGCCAGGAACTGACAGAACCAGTCGTTGGCGACCATGCCGCCGTCCACGCGCAGCGCCTTCACGGACACGCCGTCGGCATCGGCGGCGGTCAACAGGTCGGCGGTCTGGAAGGCAACGCTCTTAAGCGTCGCGGTGACGATCTCGTCGGCGCCCGTATCCAGCGTGAGTCCCGTGACAAGGCCCCGCGCATCGGGCTGCCAGTGCGGCGCGCCCAGTCCGGTGAACGCGGGCACCACGTAGACGCCGCCGGTGTCGCCCCCGATGCGTCGGGCAATCGCTTCGGTCTCGGCCGTGGTCTCGATCAATCCCACCTTGTCGCGCAGCCACTTGATGGCAACGCCGGCGTTGAAAATGCTCCCTTCCACGGCGTAACAGGTGTCGCCGCCGACCCGGTAGCCGACGGTGGTCAGCAGCCGGGACTCAGAGCGCATCCGCTCTCGACCGGTATTCGCGATCAGGAAACAGCCGGTGCCGTAGGTGCTCTTGGTCAAACCCGGTGTTAGACACCCCTGCCCGATTAGCGCCGCCTGCTGATCGCCGGCGACGCCGCAGATCGGGATCGCGGCGCCGAACCACTCCGCGTCGGCGATGCCGAATTCGCCGACGCAATCTCGAACGTCGGGCAGCACCGACGGAGGCACGCCGAAATAGTCGAGCGCGCGATCGCTCCAAACCTGGCGGCCAATGTCGAAAAGCTGGGTCCGCGAAGCATTGGTTGCGTCCGTCACGTGGCTCGCGCCCTTGCTCAGTCGCCAGATCAGGAAGCTGTCGACCGTCCCGAAACGGACCCCGCCCGCCCCGGCCCGTCGCGCCAGGTCGTCGTGGGATAGGAGCCACTCGAGTTTCGTGCTGGAGAAGTAGGGGTCGATCAAGAGCCCGGTGATTTCGATGAGTTCCGGCTCCATTCCCTCGCCACGGGCCCGGTCGCAGCGCTGCGCGGTTCGCCGATCCTGCCAGACGATGGCATTGCCGACGGTTTCCCCGGTCGCGGCATCCCAGACGAGGGTCGTCTCCCGCTGGTTCGCGATGCCGATGCCGGCAATGGCGGATGCCGGGACGCCGCTCGCCGCGATCGCTTCGCGGGCAGCGCTCAGGGTGGACTGCCAAAGGGCCTCGGGATCCTGCTCGACCCAACCATCCTCGGGAAAGAACTGATCGAAAGGTCGTTGACCGATCCCTGCCACGCGACCTTCGGTGTCGAACACTATTGCACGCGAACTGGATGTTCCCTGGTCGATGGCGAGCAGGTGGGCCACAGCAGATACATTCCGTCCATCCCCTCATTCGACATTAGCCGCTAACGAGCGGCGTTATCAACCGAGTGGTCAGGGGTTCGCCACCGCCTATATACAGCTTGCACACCTGGTTGGACACAGTTCGGGCGGAGCCGGGAACAACCTGTGGAGAATCTGTGGGCTTAGAGCCTCGCGTATTCCGTGGTTGTGTACAGCTAATGGGCCCGGTCAGGGGCTTGTTTACCCAGGATATCCACAACAAAAAAGCAGTTGCAATGAGGAAAGGACCGCCGTATGTTGGGGTTGGCTGTAGATGTAGACCTATATATTGGGGTTGGGGAACTGACTGAGCGGCTTAGCCGCAGGCGACTGAACGAGGGTTGACGAGGAGCGGCTAATTTTTGGATCGAGTCGATAAATAGACCTCTCATCTTCGCCGTGTGTAGGGTCGGTGAGTTCCTCAATCCGGGGCACGGTGCTATAGTACTGGATATATGCACAGTTGCCAGGATACGGACGCGATAGCGTCGCCCCTACAGCGTAGCCTAACCAGGGAGGACGATTGACATGCAACCGGATTCGCCGAGCACCTCGACCGCTGACCACGGGGCGGAGCACGTTCCGTCTCCTGCTTCTCCTTCTTCCCCACTCTCTCCTTCTTCCCCACCCTCTCCTCCCTCCCCATCCATCGTGGCAACCGCTCCGGGGCAGCTCCGCGTGATCAAGCGCAACGGTTCGGTGGTCCCCTACGACGACGACAAGATCCAGGTGGCGCTCACGAAGGCGTTCCTGGCCGTGGAGGGCGGCACCGCGGCGGCATCGTCCCGCGTCCGAGACCTCGTCGCAAAGATGACCCGCCAGGTGACCAGCACCTACCAGCGGCGCATGCCCACAGGCGGCACCATCCATATCGAGGAAATACAGGACCTGGTGGAACTCGCCCTGATGCGGGAAGGCGCGCACAAGGTCGCCCGCGACTATGTGCTCTACCGCGAGGAACGAGCCCGGGTTCGTGCGGCCAACGCCGAAGAAGCGGCCGAAGCCCCGGCATCGACGAGCGGCATCCACGTGATCGCGGCCGATGGCAGCCGTCTACCGTTGGATGTCGCGCGCATCCGCACCTTGGTCGTCGAAGCCTGCCAGGGCCTCGAGGACGTCGATCCGGAACGCATCATCGACGAGACGCTGGCCAACATCTACGACGGCATCACCACAACAGACGTCTCGACCGGTCTAGTCATCACAGCGCGTGCTTTGGTCGAAGAGGAGCCCAACTACACCTACGTTACGGCGCGCCTGCTCCTTGACGAGCTTCGCACCGAAGCACTGACGTTTCTTGGTGTCGACGTCGACGGCGCAAAGGGCGGCGTTGCCCAGGCCACCCAGACCGAGATGGCGGAGATCTACGGGCGCGCCCTTGCCGCATTCGTTGAAAGGGGCGTCCAACTCGAGCTTCTGGCTCCCGAACTCAAGCGCTTCGATGTCGAGCGCCTGGGCCGGGCCCTCAAACCCGAACGCGATCGCCAGTTCACCTACCTCGGATTGCAGACGCTCTACGACCGCTATTTCATCCACAGCGACGACACCCGCTTCGAGTTGCCGCAGGTGTTCTTCATGCGGGTCGCCATGGGTCTTGCCATCCAAGAGGACGACCCGGAGGCGCGAGCCGTCGAGTTCTACGATCTGCTTTCGTCCTTTGACTACATGAGCTCGACACCGACGCTGTTCAATGCCGGCACGATGCGCTCGCAACTATCGTCCTGCTACCTAACCACGGTGTCGGACGACCTGGACGGCATCTACAGCGCCATTCGCGACAACGCCTTGCTGTCCAAGTGGGCCGGGGGACTTGGCAACGACTGGACGCCGGTTCGCGCGCTCGGTTCATACATCAAAGGCACCAACGGCAAGTCCCAGGGCGTGGTGCCGTTCCTAAAGGTGGTCAACGATACGGCGGTAGCAGTCAACCAGGGCGGAAAGCGGCGCGGCGCGGTTTGCTCGTACCTCGAGACCTGGCATCTCGACATCGAGGAGTTCCTGGAACTGCGCAAAAACACCGGCGACGACCGCCGCCGCACCCACGACATGAACACCGCTAACTGGGTTCCCGATCTGTTCATGAAACGCGTGTTTGAGGACGCTCAATGGACGCTGTTTTCGCCGAACGACGTCAACGACCTGCACGATCTCTTTGGCGCGGCGTTCGAACAACGCTACGTCGAATACGAAGCCAAAACACAAAGCGGTCAACTCAAGCTCTACAAACGCGTGGCGGCGCGGGAACTTTGGCGCAAGATGCTGTCGATGCTCTTCGAGACCGGCCACCCGTGGATCACCTTCAAGGACACCTGCAATCTTCGCTCGCCCCAGCAGCACGCCGGGGTGGTGCATTCGTCGAACCTGTGTACCGAAATCACCCTGAATACATCTAACGACGAGATCGCCGTGTGCAACCTCGGGTCCGTCAACCTCGCCCAGCACGTCGAGGACGGCAAGCTGGACACCAAGAAGCTCAAGAAGACGGTGAAGACCGCCGTGCGGATGCTCGACAACGTCATCGACATCAACTACTACGCAGTTCCGCAGGCTCGAACCTCCAACATGCGCCATCGGCCGGTCGGGCTCGGCATCATGGGATTCCAGGATGCGCTCTACAAACAGCGTGTTCCCTACGCCTCCGAAGCCGCCGTGGAGTTTGCCGACCGGTCCATGGAAGCGCTGTCGTACTACGCAATCGATGCGTCGGCCAAGCTCGCCAAGGAGCGGGGCAGCTACGCGACGTTCGAGCAATCGCTGTGGAGCCAGGGCATTCTGCCCATTGACTCGCTGAAGCGTCTCGGCGACCAGCGCGGACCGGACTACCTGCAGGTCGACATGTCGACGACGCTCAACTGGGAAAAGCTGCGCGCCCGGGTTCGCGCCAACGGCATGCGCAATTCCAATGTGATGGCCATCGCCCCGACGGCGACCATCGCGAACATCGTCGGCGTGTCCCAGTCCATCGAGCCGAGCTACCAGAACCTGTTCGTGAAGTCGAACCTGTCCGGCGAATTCACGGTGGTGAACCCCTACATGGTTCACGACCTCAAACGCCTCGGTCTCTGGGACAAGGTCATGGTCAACGACCTCAAGTACTTCGACGGCAGCTTGGCCGCCGTCGACCGTGCTCCGGATGATCTCAAACAGCTCTACGCCACCGCGTTCGAGGTCGAGCCGCGCTGGCTGGTGGATGCCGCCTCCCGGCGCCAGAAGTGGATCGACCAGGCCCAGTCGCTGAACCTCTACATCGCCAACGCGTCGGGCAAGAAGCTTGAAGTCACCTACCAGATGGCGTGGCTGCGCGGCTTGAAGACCACCTACTACCTGCGCGCGTTGGGTGCGACCAGCACCGAGAAGTCGACGCTCGACACGCCCGGTAGCTCGTTGAACGCCGTTTCCGCCGACCCGACGAGCAGCGTGGACGCGAGTGCGCCGCCGCCGACCGTCAACGACCCGACACTGGAACTCGGCCAACCGGCGGACGTACCGGCGGCCTGCTCGATCGACGACCCGGATTGCGAGGCGTGTCAGTAGGACGACGCGCCATCAAGTAAGAAACAATCGAAGGAACGAAAACATGTTGAGTTGGGATGATTACGATCAAGACGCGGCCGCCGCGCAGTCGGCCCGAGGATTTTTCCCCGGCGACGAACAACCGTCCGTGGGCTTTCGAGAGGAGTCGCTGCCGGAAAACGAACCGCCAGCCGTGGAGCAACGACTCGTTGAGATGGAAGACCGCGCTGCGACATGGCCGAACGGTGCGCCGGTCAACGGCGCGTCGGCATCAATCCGCGCCGATCACCCCCTCACCCCCGAACCGGAACTCGTGGCGCAGGTGGCGACGGTGGTCACGAAAACAGCGCCGGTTCCGGAAATCGCCCTGCCGAACCCTCCGCCGGTGGATGTCGCAAAGACACCGGACGTCAAGGAGGAGCGTCCCGACGGCGCGGCCGCCGCCGCGCCCGTCGAGACCACTGCGGCACCCGCCGGCACCGCCCCGAGCCTGGTTGTCCGGGATGCGGTGGCCGCGCGGTTGGATCGCGAGTCGGGCGAGATGGAGACGGAGTCGAGCGAACGCGTCACGGTGGATCAGAAGCGGATGATCAACTGCCGTGCCGACCTCAACCAACTCGTGCCGTTCAAGTACGACTGGGCCTGGCAGAAGTACCTGGACGGTTGCGCCAATCACTGGATGCCCCAGGAGGTCAACATGACGGCGGACGTCTCGCTGTGGAAGTCCGAGGCCGGGCTTTCCACCGACGAACGCGTCATCGTCAAACGCAGCCTGGGATTCTTCTCCACCGCCGATTCGCTGGTCGCCAACAATCTCGTTCTATCGGTGTACCGACTGATCACCAACCCGGAATGCCGCCAGTACCTGCTGCGCCAGGCATTCGAGGAAGCCATCCATACCCACGCCTACCAGTACTGCATCGAGTCGCTGGGCATGGACGAGGGCGAGATCTTCAACATGTACCACGAGGTCCCATCGGTCGCCCACAAGGCGTCCTGGGCTCTGAAGTACACCCGGGAACTGTCGGATCCGAACTTCCAGACCGGCACCGTCGAGAGCGACAAGGCGCTCTTGCAGAACCTCATCGCCTACTACTGCGTCCTGGAGGGCATCTTCTTCTACTGCGGCTTCACACAGATCCTGTCCATGGGACGGCGCAACAAGATGACCGGCACCTCCGAGCAGTTCCAGTACATCCTGCGCGACGAGTCCATGCATGTGAATTTCGGCATCGACGTGATCAACCAGATCAAGCTCGAGAACCCGCACTTGTGGGACGACGAAATGCAGGAACTCGCCACGCGCATGATCCTCGAGGGCACGGAACTCGAAACCCGCTACGCCCGGGACACGATGCCCCGGGGCGTCCTCGGGATGAACGCCAACACCATGGCCGAGTACCTGCAGTTCATCGCCAACCGCCGCCTCGCCCAGATCGGTCTCACCGAGCAGTTCCCAGGCGTCAAGAACCCGTTCCCGTGGATGTCGGAGATCATGGACCTCAAGAAGGAGAAGAACTTCTTCGAGACCCGCGTGACGGAGTACCAGACGGGCGGGGCGTTGAGCTGGGACTAGGAGTTGACAAGGTTCACCAAACAATCCGACAAACGCTGCCCCAAGCACGCTCATGATCTCGGGTACTGTCCGGTCGTTCTAATGCGGGCGGTCGTGGGTACCGAACCGTGACGGTGTTGAGTACCGCCGAGTTCTTCGCCGGCATGGGGTTGATGCGCGCCGGATTGAAGCGGCGTGGCATCGAGACTGTTTTCGCAAACGACGTTGACGAAACGAAGGCAGCGTTGTATCGCGAGAACTGGGGCGACGACGAATTCCTGCTCGGCGACATTCGAGACCTGCGGGGCAAGGACGTCCCCAACGTTGACGTGGCGACTGCATCCTTCCCGTGTGTCGATCTGTCACTCGCTGGCCACCGAGCTGGCTTAGACGGAACCAGGTCCGGTGTGGTCTACGAGTTCCTCCGCATCCTTCACGAGATGTCAAGCACGCCATCTTGCGTCGTTCTCGAAAACGTTCCGGGGTTCCTAACCGTCAACGGAGGAAGGGATTTCCGCGCCGTTGTCGATGCGCTTGAGTCGCTCGACTACACCGTATTGCACGTCGGAGTAGACGCTCAGTCGTTCGTCCCACAGAGTCGAATGCGTGTGTTCGTACTCGGCTATCGGGACTTGACCCCCCCTCCGATCCCAGCTCCGCCAACTTGCGATGGCATCACCCGCCTCTCTGACATCGTTAGGCACGACGTCGAGTGGTGGGGTGCCCGGAAACTGTCGTGTTTTCTGGGGTCTCTCTCGGACCTACAAGCCGCTCGCGTAGACGCCTATCAACGCCAAGATGTCGTGACGTGTCACGGTGCGTACCGGCGGACGCGCCGGGGTACTGCGGTGTGGGAAGTACGCGCCGACGAGATCGCCGGCGCGTTACGTACGACCGCTGGCGGATCGGGAAGACAGGCCGTGCTCCGTGCTGGCAGGGGTGATTTCGCTGCGCGATGGATGGACGCGGCGGAGTATGCGGCCCTCCAAGGTGCGGAGGACATTACTTGGGAGTCCGTCTCTCCTCGCAAAGCCATGTACGCGTTTGGCGATGCAGTATGCGTCCCTGTAATCGAATGGTTGGCCGACAACTGCATTCTGCCAGCCTATGCCTAGCAACCGGAGCGATCCACCATCGGATGTCAAAGCACTGTATCTAGGATTGGCAAACGCCATGAACACCGAGGTGCACGACGGCAAGCGGATTGGCGACTGCAAGTGGGGCGTGTACATGTTCTACGACTACGACGGCGAGCCCATCTATGCGGGGCAGACGTTCGAGAGTTTGCGCAGTCGCATAGGTCGGCATCTGACAAACCAGCGAACTGACGCGGTAGCGATGAGCGTGCTCGACCCTTTCGAGGTTGCCGAGGTCGAGGTCTGGCCTTTCTGGCAGTGGGAAAGCATCAGTAAAGGGCATCCCCGATTCGGCCATACCAAGCACAAGTTGGGTCAGGCCGAGTACACGGTCTATCGCCAAGCCCTCTTGGGTTCCAAGTTCGGCGCGATCCTAAACGACAACGCCTAGTCCTGTGAGGCGCCTCGCAGCCGACGAACAGTCGCTATGAGCGCATCGACAAACGCCAACGGCTGATCCAGGAACACGTGGTGCTGCGCATTCGCCACTTCCACGACTGGTACGTCGCCCGGAATCAGCCCAACGGTACAGTCCACCGCGCTCTTCTTGCAGGACTCGCTCAACTCGCCGTAGATGATTCCGACGGGTAGCGACAGTCCGCTGTAGTCCTCGGGTTGGCGTTCGCCGCCCTTTAGGACGAGCGGCAGTTCCTCGTCGAACTTCCACGCCCAGCCGCCGTCGACGCGCATCAGGGAGTGGCGGGCGATGTAGGTGAGGATGTACCGGTTGGCGCAGGGTTGCGGGGGGTACAGCCGAAAGCGCTCCTCGGCGACTTGGCGATTGGGATACACCTTGGCACGACCACCGCCCATCAACGGGCCGTCGGTGGGAACGGGTTCGTCGGGAGGCCGGATACCGGAGTCGACGAGTACGAGAGAACCGAAGCGGTCGGGGAACAGGTTCGCGGCCTTGGTGGCCATGACGCCGCCGAAGCTGTGGGCGACGATCACCACCTCGTTGCCGAAGCCCGCATCGTCGCAGACACCGACGATCTCCGCCGCGTAGGTCTCGGCATCGTAGGCATAGCGGTAGTCGGAGTCGCCCATGCCGGTGAGATCCATCGCGGCGATACGGTATTCGTCCGTGAGTTGGGGCGCGATGAAGTCCCACCACCGGGAGTGCGCGTTCATGCCGTGGATCAACAGCATGGGCGGTTTCGCCGGATCCCCCCAGGTCCGGTAGGCGACGTCGCATTCGTCGACCTCCACGGTGTGCTGCTCCGCTTCGGTTTCCACGGCCGCCCAGAACCAGTCCGGGATCTCGCCCTCGCCGCTCTTGTCCCAGCGCGCCACGCCGCCCCCTCGGTGCTCGTCGACCAGCCATGATCCTACCAGCGGCCCGACCCGATTTGCGTTCCGGTGCTCGTCGGTCGCACAATGCCTAACACCTTATGTCGGCTGTGGTCCGGTACCCGGACCCATCGAGGAGCGTTGTCGTGGTCGTCAGCTTGTTCACGCAAAGCGCTCCGCCAAAAGCGACTGTAGGGATCAACGGCTGGTCGATTCTCCGGCATCCATCCAGCCGCGCCGAGCCGCTTCACGGCGGACACCTGCGGAAGATCGGGCGGCAAGTGCTGACCGTTCCCTCTCTCACGCGCGACTCGCCCGGCTGGGCGAGCCCGCCCGCATGTGACCGCCGCGAGGCGAGACAACCATGTCGGGTCACGTTGTGAGAGCCTCACCATGTTACGCAAGCTGTTCAGTCGCAAACCGCGTCTCGATGCGGAAGATCCTGCCATCAGGATCGCCGCCCTCGCCGTTCTCGAGGACGGGGACCAAGCGACCTTTGCCCGCGTATTCCGTGACGATGCCGACCGGGACGTTCGCCTCAAGGCACTGGAGCGCCTAGACCGTCCCGACATCGTCTTCGAGGGCTTGGGCGACGACGACGTCGCGGCGGAATCCCTTAGTCGAATTCTCAGCCTGATTGACGACGACACGCCGGAGACCATACGTAATCATCCGGCGGTCCAACGCGCGGCGCTGACGGCCGCGGAGACGGTAGAGGCCGCGCTTGCCATCGCGCCTGGCGTTACCGATTCCGTTGTTTTCGCGGCCGCGTTGGCCGAAAACCCCCGTGCCCAGGTCCGCCTCGCGGTCGCCGACGCGACCTGGAACCCGGCGGCCTTGTCCGAGATTGAAAAGACCACCCGCCGCCGGGACAAGTCGCTGCATCGGGTGGCGCGGGAACGTCTCGCTGCGCTACGCGCCGCCTCCCACCGCCGAGACGAGGAGGACACGCAGACCGAGTCGATCCTCGCCGCGGCAGTGGCACTCGAAGGGGACGATCCCCACTACGAGGCGCGGCGCGATGCCATCGAGAAGGATTGGACCAACCACTTGGTCGCCATGGAGGAAACCGACCAGGAGCTTGCGAGGTTCGGTGTCGTGGCGCGGGATCTCAACGCCACCCGACGTCGTTTCCCGGCGCGGCGACAGCCAACGCACGTGCCCCATCCGGAAGTCGAGGTCGATTTCGGTGCGTTGCTGACGCGGGCGGAATCACTTCTCGCCGCCGGCACCGGTTCCCTCCAGCCCGGTGCCGACGAGAACGTGTCGGTCGAAGACGCGAAGCAATCCGTCGACGATCTGGCCGCCGAGTGGAACGCGGGCGCGGACGTCAAGCCACCCGGGGAGGAGCTAAGTACGAGATTCCGTCAAGTGATGGCGTCGGTGGCGGCGCGAACGCGCGACCGCGAACGGGCGCAGGACCTGGTCCCGAAGGCCAGGGAACTCCTTGCGCGGGACATTCCCGACCCCGAGCACCCCCGCTTCGATACCTTCGAGTCGGGCATGCATGAGCTTCGACGGCAGCGCGATGATGTTGATCGCCTCCTTGGACGATTCGCTTGGCCGGACGACGTCCCCGAACTCGAGGAAATCGCGGCCTTGAAGCAGCGCCAACGCGACCTCGCCTCCGCAGCGGAGCAGTCCGAGACCCATGCCGATGCGATGCTCGATGAGATGGCCGATAGGCTGGCCGAGTTGAGGCAGAGCATCGAAGACGGTGCCGTGCACGACGCCGTGGAACGCGAACGTCGGCTTCGGGACCTTCTCAAGGGACTGCCCCGGGCGAAGGCCCAACCGTTCAACACCGACCTCGCCGAATTGAGTGCACGGGTACGCGAGTTGCGCGAGTGGCGAACCTATGCCCAAGGTCCGCAGCGCGAAGCCTTGTGCCAGCAAGTCGAGGAACTTGCCGACAACCCCCTCGAACCACACGAGCAGATGCAGGCCATCAAGTCGCTTCGCGATCAGTGGAACCAACTCGGGCCGGCCGATACGCGTCGCGACCGGGACCTGCGACGCCGATTCGATCGCGCCGCGGAACGGGCGTTCGAACCCTGCCGTACCTATTTCAAGGAACAGGCCGAGCGGCGGGCGTTCAACTTGGAGCAGCGTCAAGCCATCGTGGTAGCCCTTGAGGGATTCCTTGAGAACAACGATTGGGACCACGCGGACTGGCGCGGGGTCGAGAGGATTTTGCGCCAGGCGCGCAACGAGTGGCGCCACTACCACCCCGTGGACCGCAAGGCAGGTCGGCAGCTCACGACCCGGTTCGAGGAGCTTGCCGGCGCGATCCACGCGCTGTTGAAAGAGGAGTGGGACCGGAACATCGAGAGGAAGGAGGAAATCGTCGCCGAAGCGATCGCGATCCGCGATTCCGGCGAGCGAGTCACCGACCAGGCGGAGGCCTTGAAAGGTCTTCAGCGTCGCTGGAAGACCGTCGGCCCGCTACCGAGGCGTGCCGACCAAAGACTTTGGAAACAGTTCCGCGAGCAATGCGATCTCGTCTTCGAAGCCCGCTCCGTGGTGCTCGATCGGCATTCGCAACGCCGGCAGGTCGTCGCCGACGCGGACGCCCTGATCACCGAACTGGAGCGGCGGTTGGAAATCGACCCTTCCCTGGACCGGAATATGATCGCGGACTACGAGCGCCGGTTGCACGAATTGGGAACCTTGCCGAAGGCCGTGGAGCGGCGCGCGGACGAAGCGCTGAAGGATGCCGACCGCATCGTCGTTGTCCGCCGGGCCGAGACCGCCCGCGACGACTAGGGCGCCTCGGAACCAAGTCCGCGCGCCCCCTGGGGCGCGTTGTGGTCGCCGTGATGTTGGACCATGGATGCGGGATGGTCGAAAATGGGCCGCCACAAGGGCGGCCCCTACGCCCGCCTTGCGTTTCCGTACACCAGGGCTCGTTGTTCAGGGCCTTCCTTAGCGCTCCGGCAACGCTAAGCGTCGTTCCCGACCGGGCAGTTCGAGCCGGACGAGCGCACCCCCGAGGTCGCTGTCGCCGAGTTCCAAGCTGCCCTGGTAGACCTCGGCAAGTTCCAGGGCGACAGCCAGGCCGATGCCTTGTCCCGAACTTTCGGTATCCGCCCTTGCACCCCGCCGTAGCACGCGTCGACGATCGGCCGGTGCAATGCCGTCGCCGTCGTCCTCGATCAGGATCGCGACGCCGGTGTCCGCCCGACGTACCGAGATCCGTACGCGCCTGCGGGTGTACTTGAACGCGTTCTCGATGACGTTGCCGAGCATCTCCAGCAGGTCCCGCTCGTCCACCCGCACGGCGAGGGGGGCTTCGACAAGCTCAAGCTCGACCGCCTTCTCGGCGTAGGCGCGCTCGAGGGCACGGCCGATCCGCCCAGCGACGGGCGACACGGGCACCGCCTTGACGGGCATCACGGTACGCACAGCCGCTGCTCTCGAAAGCTGGTGCGTCACCGTGGTCTCCATGCGCTCGATCTGATCGTTCATGACCGTGGCACCCGATCCGTTGACTTCCCGCATGGCGTTCTTCAGAACCGCCAGGGGGGTCTTCAGGCTATGCGCCAAATCGTCCATGGCACGCCGGTACCGGTCGCGGTTGGCCTCCTCGTAGGCGATGAAGCGGTTCAGGTTGCGAGCGAGTCCCGATAGCTCGCGGGGATAGTCATCGCCGATGTCCCCCCGCCTACCCGCTTCGAGACCACGCAACCGAGCAGCCATACGCCGCATGGGTGCCAGCCCCCAGCGCACCGCGGCAAGCTGAATGACCACGAATACGATGGCCGCACTCAACAAGCCGACCGTCGTATTGCGGCGAAACTCCAGGATCTCCCGGCGGAAGGGCGCCCGGTCGATCAATACCCAGAAGGTTAACTCTGCGCCGAGGGATTCCCAGATCACGGTATACGCCATGACGAACCGCGATGGGCCGCTGACCGTGTCCGCAACCCCGAAAACCGACTCGCCCGGCGCCGGCCGTTGACTCAAGGGTGCCTGTTCGCCGATGTCGCCGGCGCTGACCACGGCCGATGGCGAACGCCAGATGACGCCATCCCGGGCGCGTTCAACGTAGGCGTAGAGTCCGGAGTCCGGTTGCGCCAAGCGCGGCTCGCCAAGTTCCGTACCGAATGCGAGTTCGTTGGCCTCGTCTTGCGCCGCGCTCAACAAGCCGTAGGCGACGGCGCGGAGTTGCTCTTCCGCCCCGGCGCGTACGGCGGCCTTGAACGCGCGATCCTGCACCCACCCGACGGCACTGAGGCAGGTGCCGAGAACCAGTGCGGTGATTAAAAGCAAACGCGCCTGAAGACCGAGAACGCGACCGACCACGCCGCGGGTAGGCCCTTGCGCATTCGTGCTCTGCATGTCTCCGCGCTCGACGTGTCGTTTCACACCGATGGTGCCACTGCGGGCCATGCACTGCGACCCATCGGGAGTCACTCCGCCAAGAGCTCCAGCGAGCCCGTCAGGGGCGCGCGTCGGCTTCCAGTGCAAATCGATATCCCTGGCCGCGGACGGTCCGGATTGGCTTGAGGCTGCCCACCGGATCGAGCTTGCGTCGCAGCCGGCCGATGAACACCTCGATCACATTGCTGTCCCGGTCGAAATCCTGTTCGTAGAGGTGCTCGGTAAGCTCGGCCTTGGACACGACGCGGGATGGATTCAAGGCGAGAAACTCCAACAGGCGGTACTCGAAAGCGGTGAGTTCCACCAACACATCGGCAACGCGCACTTCCTTGCTGGACGTGTCGAGCTTCATCGGGCCGTGTACGATCACCGATGACGCGAACCCCGCGGCCCGACGTATGAGCACCTTCACGCGGGCCAGCAGTTCTTCCATGTGGAACGGTTTGGTGAGGTAGTCGTCGGCACCCGCTTCGAGACCGCCCACCTTGTCGCGCCAATCGCTGCGCGCGGTGAGGATTAGCACCGGGACGTCGTTGCCTTCTCGGCGCAGGGTCTTGATCAGCTCGATCCCGGTGAGCTTCGGCAGCCCCAAATCGATGACCGCGGCGTCGTAGGCGTACTCGCGGGCGTAGTACAGTCCCTCCTCGCCGTCGCTGGCCATGTCCACCACGAAGTCGTTCTCGCGCAGGAACTTGTCCACCTGCGCGGCGAGCAGCACTTCGTCTTCGACGATCAGGAGTCGCATGGCCGTCTCGCGCCGCGTCGCCCGGGTTCAGAACTCGGGGTTTTCGTGAATGCGGCCCCGGTCATCAACGAATACCGTCTTGACCCGGCCATCGATGTCCACCCGCACCCGGTAGCCGGGTTCCTTCGGTCGCGCCGACTCAGGTCGCGCCGTGGCCCGGGACGACGAAACCACACGTCCGCCGTAGGCCTGGCGGACGATGGCCGTGGCGTCCTCGAGCGAGACCCGGGCAGGTTCCCGACGTAAGGGCTCGTCCTTCTGATTTTCCTCCGGCGACGGGGGTCGTTTCTCCGCTGGTGTTTGGGCTGGCTCGGTGGCCAGTGGCGGAGCGTCTCCAGCGTAGCCGGCGAGCGCCCCCACCGCGAAAACCACGCCAAAGACCGTTCTCCGCATGTCCACGCTTCTCCTGAGGCCACGCCATTCTACTCCCGCCATGCCTCCCACCTGGCTCAGGCCGGGCCAACCGTCACCCGAACGCGGACGGTCTCTCCGGGGCGCTGGCGCATGCGGGCCTGGTAGCTCTGGCCAGCGTATTCGTACGTAACGAGGTAGCCGGTCACTTCTCGCCGGTAGGTCGTCTCGTCAACGACCTCGCAAACCTGGCGGCGGACACGTCGGTTCGACACGACGCGGTGGCGCCGTTCCTCGCGGCTGATGTCCGCCGCGATGCTACCGCCGATCAGGGCGCCCACCACCGTGCCCACCTGCTTGTTGCGCTTCTTGTGGCCGACGGCATTGCCGATCGCGCCGCCGATCAATGCGCCGAGCAAGGGGGTGGTTGCGCTGGGCGAACCCACGCGCTCGGGCACATCCTCGAACCAGCAGTGCTCCTTGGGCTCTACATGGGCGACGGTTTCGACGATCGGTTCGACGCCGGTAACCGGGGCGTGGGCGTAACGAACGTCGGCCATCGCGTTGGCGGTCACGATCGCGGCGCCGAGCATCAAACTCTGTTTCCACATGGCTCTACTCCGTTGGCGTTGATGGAAAACACGCCCGGAGTATCGGGGCGCGGAACTGAACGAAGTCTGAACAACGTCGCCGGGGCTCACCGGTGCCGGGGTGTCCCCCGGAATCGCAAACCCGCAACACGATGATCGTCGTCGAGATCCACCACGACGTCCGCGTTCGACGGCAGGGTCGCCAACATACGCCGGGTGATGCGTTCGTAGTGTTCCACGAACCGATTCACTTCGGCGGCGTTCAACCGCTGTTCCGGAGGTCGTTCGCCCTCCTGCTGCAAGCGCCAGCGGCGCACCGCGTCGAGGCCCGGCACCTTGAGGAAGACCATCGACTCGAGGTCGTCGTTCAGCTTGGCGTAGGACCCGTTGAGCGCCGTCTCGATATAGGACCGCCACCCAGCATCCGTGTCGTGTTCCCGCTCCAACGCGTTGATGGGCTCGTCGATGGCAGACTCGGCGGCGGGCGCACCCACGCACCAGCCTTCGAGCACCACCACGTCAACGCCACCATCGATCGTTGCGCTGCCGGATCGCGTGTCGGTCCCCTTGTCGAAACGCGGCACTTCGACCGCGCCCGGTTGACCGAGCGCGGCGATGGCGTCGCGAAGCCGTGCCACATCGTGGGTGCCCGGGGGGCCTCGGGTGGCCAAAAGCGGATGGACGGTCTCGGCAAGGCGCTCTCGTTCTTCCCTCGTGAGGTAGAAGTCGTCCATGGAAAGGACTTCGACGTGCACACCGAAGACGGATCCGGCCTCGGTGATCAATCGGCCGAGCGTCGACTTCCCGGCACCCTGGCCGCCGCCGATTCCCGCACGCGCCACCCCCCGCTGGTACCAGTCGTCGACCAAGAGCGCCGCCAGTTGCCGATAGTCGTCGGGCGCGCCCGCATCCAGGCATCCGTAGCAGCCCCTGACCGCGTCGCTTGGCACCAAGTTTGCGAGACCGGCAATCCGCATCGGCGTCGTCATGGCGTTACCATCGTTGGCGTCGCAACCCCGTTTGGCGGTTGCGGATTAATTCGTCGACCGCTGTGATCGATCATCTGTCCCACGGTCAAAACAGATACAGGTCAATCGGGAGAAACCATGAATCCTATCGCAACCTACAACCGCGTCTACGAGACGACGCTAGACCGGCTCAGGCCCCTCGACGGTGTTCCCCCGCTGCTGCTGCGACTGATCCTCGCGCCCGTGATGATTCAGGGCGGCTGGGTGAAGGCCACGGGTTTCAGCGCAACGGTTTCCTGGTTCGGGAACACGTTGGGCATGCCGTTGCCGGAGGTGATGGCGTTTCTTGCGACCGCCGCCGAACTTGGGGGCGGGATCATGCTGCTTGCCGGTTTTGCGACCCGTCTCGTTGCGGTGCCCCTGATGATCACCATGCTGGTCGCCGCCTTCACGGTGCATTGGGAGAACGGCTGGCTGGTCCTTTCGGACGCGTCGAGCTGGCTGGCCAACGACCGCGTCATGGAGGCGGTGGCGCGCAAGGCGGAGATCATCGCCATCTTGAAGGAGCATGGCGACTACGGTTGGCTGACGGGACGCGGCCGGGTGACGATTCTCAACAACGGGATCGAGTTCGCCGCCATGTATTTCGTGATGCTGCTGTCGCTGTTGTTCACCGGTGGTGGCCGGTACACGAGCATCGACTACTGGTTGGCGAGAATGACCAAGGTTCCGCCTAACCGCGCACGCAAGGAATACGCAACTCGTTGAATTAGGTGAACAAATCCGTAGGGGCGACGCTATCGCGCCCGTCAGGGCGCGCCGTCGCCCGCATCGGGGACGTGCGGTTTCTCCGGCAACGGGACGGGACAAGCCCCTCCCCTACGATTCGGTGTTTACTGCTCGTCCGCCACGGTTCGTGTTCTCCGCACGTCCGCGGCCCCGGCGCGGGGCTAGATTTCCAATCGGTAGGGCGGAAGTGCCGCCAAGAGGGACTCGCCATAGCGGCGCGTGAGAATACGTCGGTCGAGCAAGGTGATCCGCCCGTGGTCGCTCTCGTTGCGAATCAGCCGACCGCATGCCTGGACGAGCCGTAGGGAGGCGTCCGGCAAGGACATTTCCATGAACGGATTGCGCCCCTGGTTCTCGAGCCACTCGGCAACCGCCTGGTCGACGGGGTCGTCCGGCACCGCGAAGGGAATCCGCGCCATGATTACATGGCGGCAGTAGTCACCCGGCAGATCCACGCCTTCCGCAAAGCTCGCGAGTCCGAATAGGTAGCTCGCCTCGCCCTCATCGATCGCCCCCGTGTGATCTTGTAGCAGGCGCTGCTTGGAGACCTCGCCCTGCAACCGGCACTTGTCCCGGAGATCGTCCGGTAGGGACGCCACCACGGCGTTGAACTGCCACCACGAGTTGAACAAGACCAGGGCGCTCGGCTCTAGCCCCAGGAGTTCCGGGAGCAATGAAGCGATTTCCTCCGTGTGGTCTTGGGAAGACGACGGCTCGGCGCGCATCCGCGGTACCGAGAACGTCGCGACCCGCTGGAAGTCGAAAGGACTGGGAATGCGCGCCTCCCGCACCGAACCGACTAGCCCGGTACTTTCCCGGAACCGGGCGAAGGTGCCCAGCGCGCAAAGGGTGGCGGACGTGGCGAGGGCGCCGTGGCAGCTACTCCACAGCCTGTCGTTCAGGATCTCGCCGGGCATGAGTGGCACGCTCGTGAGTTCGATCTCCTCACCGTGTTCCTCCAGCCACCGGGAGACCCACCGGGCTGCAGATACCGACGCACTGTTTCCGTAGTCGCTGAACAAGGATTCGGCACCGGCGGCGCGGCCCGCCAATTGGCCGATGGTCGGACGCCACGACTCTGCTTGTTCCGCGTTTGGCCAGTCGAGGTTGCCTTCGACGACATCGTCGAGGTCGTTGCCCAACTCCTCGAGAATCGCGGCAACGCCGCCAAACGACTTGCCGAGCGGCACCGCCACCTCGGCGAGCGGTTCCGGTACCTCCCCGAGTGGGAACCGGTGCGTCTGTGTGTCCGTATCCCGGGGCTCGAACGGCAGGTCGCCGACCAGGGTTCCCACCGCGGCGATCAGATCATCCGCCCCGCCCGCCTCGGCCGCCAACCGTTCCCGGGCCCGTTGGACCTCGCGGGGCTGGTTGAAGCGCCTTGCCATCGTCTCCATGCTCGACGAGACCTGTTTCAACCAGTCGGTGCAGCCACGCAGCGACGCGCGGGCGGTGAACTGATCACGTGTCTTGTCCGGTAGATGATGGGCCTCGTCGAGTACGAAGATCGTCTCGGCGGGATCGGGCAGCACGACGCCGCCGCCGATACGCAGATCGGTTAGCACCAGATCGTGGTTGGCCACGACGACGTCCGCGTCGCTGACGTCGGCGCGGGCCCGGAACACCGGGCATTGGTGGTAGTACTTGCAGCGTCGGCCGTGACAGCCGGTGCGGTCGTTGGTGACGGGCGTCCAGGCCTTCGGGGGCACGCCGTCGGCCCAGTTGTCGAGGTCGCCGTCCCAGGTGCCTGTGTCAAATGCCGTCTCGAGCCGACGATAGATGTCCAGGTGTTCGGCGTCGGGGGGACCGTACAGGCGCTCGCGTTCCGGGTCGTAGGCAAGCCGGTCGTCGAGGCGCTTCAGGCAGACGTATCGACTGCGCCCCTTGGCGAGGGTAAAGCTGAATTCGAGGTCCGCGTGGCGCTTGAGGTCCGGCAGGTCGCGCAGCGCCACCTGTTCCTGCAACGCCACGGTGGCGGTGGAGATGACCACCCGCTTGTTCCGGGACTTGGCGATGGGGATGGCGGCAAGGCAGTAGGCCGCGGTCTTGCCCGTACCCGTACCGGCCTCCACGACGCACAGCCGATCATCCTCGGTCAACCCCCGGGCGATGTCGGCGATCATCTGCCGCTGACCGCGGCGCGCCTTGAACCCGCGGTTGCCGAGCCAGGTCGAATAGGCGCTCTGGATCGTCGCCTTCAACTCGTCGGTCAATTCTGGTGCGGGTGTATCTGGCAACTTCGGCACGCCGGAAAAAAAAGAAACCTAACAAGACAGTAACCCAAGCATCACCCGCATGGGCATCGAAACCAATGTACCGGGTCGATCTCGCACATGCTTTGCGGTGGATGACGGCCATGCAAGACGCGACCGCTTCGCGGTCGCCCCGAGAATTCGCTACGCGAATTCTCCCGGCATCGAGCGCCGCTGACTACCAGGCAAAAACGGCGTGTTTGTTTCA
>LXNJ01000809.1_pt1 | contig 20197 bp, 14 predicted proteins | sample 809081 | NCBI WGS metagenome assembly LXNJ01 (sample SAMN04870510, study PRJNA318959) | sponge metagenome | biome: sponge; feature: marine sponge reef; material: water | host: Petrosia ficiformis | place: Greece: Milos, Mediterranean Sea | collected 2013-05-29 | depth 5-7 m | reverse complement strand
CGGCTTGCTAACAGGCTTCACCAACTCGCCTGCAAGGGACTCCCACCCCCTGGAAAATCAGGTACATTTAATACCCGTTGCCCATGCCGGGCACACACATAGAATACGCCGGTAAAACTTGGGTTGAGAAACTCCTTACCGAAGATTAAGATACCTCAGATGAATGCGTCATCATGGGCAGTGTCACTGCTCGTGGTGGCGCATTTTTTATTTTGGTCAGACAGCCAACCCCCATTTCAAATTTTTTGTATTTTACACGCTAGAAAAAAGGTGAAGAACAGATCCCAAACGGTTCTTCATTTAACTACACATATATGTTAAAGAGAAGTGTTCTATTTGGACTGTCGGTGATTGCTGTTTTATTTTTTCATCAAGCAATTGCACAGAGTTCGACCATCAATTACTCCATTACAGAAGTAGATAAGAGTGAGATTAGGAATCTCGGTGAAATGCAAATTAACGCCCGGGCCTATCGTTTGTACAAAATCGATGTTGAAAGCTTGCGTCTTCAGTTGGAAGGAGTGCCCAGAAACAGGGGTTTTTCTGGTGCCTTTAGTATTCAATTTCCGCACCCAAATGGGATGTATAAATCCTACCAGGTGGTTGAGAACACCACCATGTCTGAAGGTTTGGCGGAAAGGTATCCAAGAATTCAATCGTTTAATGCACGTGGAATTGACCATAGTGCCGTAGTGAAATGGGATTTGACGGAACAAGGATTGCACCTAATGATTATGCAACCAGGTAAGAGTACGGTCTTTTTAGATCCTGCTATTCAAGGAAATACGGAATACTATGTCCTGTACAAAAGAGAAGATTTCTATACCAACAAGGCCATGGAGTGCCATGTTAATGAGGGCTTCAATGATCAAGAAAAAGAACTGCGTTTCATTGACGAGAGCGCATTCGTTTCTAGAATGTTGGTTTGTGAGTTAAAAACATACCGATTGGCCGTTACGGCAGCGGGAGAATATTCTGTTTTTCATGGAGGGACTTTGGCACAGGCACTTTCAGCTCAGGTTACTACGATGAATAGAGTGAATGGTGTTTTTGAACGCGACTTGGGTGTAACCATGTCTATCGTGCCAAATAATGACGCCATAATTTTCCTAGACCCAAATACGGATAACATCTCAAATGGAAATGCTTTTATCATGCTTGGTGAGAATCAATCCATTTGTGATAACTATATAGGAACCTCCAATTACGATATTGGGCATATTTTTGGAACCAATAGCGGTGGAGTAGCATCATACCGATCGGTTTGCCGTTTCGGGTCAAAGGCAAAAGGCGTTACCTGTGGATTTGCCCCTATTGGAGACCCTTTTGACATTGATTATGTGGCTCATGAAATGGGACATCAATTTGGCGGAAGCCATTCGTATAACAACAGTTGCGGCGGAAATATAAGTCCGGGTAATGCAGTGGAACCGGGTTCGGGGAGTACCATTATGGCCTATGCCGGGGTTTGCGTCCCCAATGTCCAGAACAACAGTGATGACCATTTCCATGGTTGGAGCATTAGGGAAATGGGAGGATTTATAAATGGGACTTCTCATAATTGTTATGTTTCTGATATTAGTCAGAATACAGGCCCTGTTGTTACTTTGGCACATGGAGATATTAGAATTCCTAAGAATACGCCATTTGTGCTTCGTGCTTCAGCTACAGATGCCGATGGAGATTCACTAACCTTTTGCTGGGAGCAATCGGATCCTGAGATTGCTACACAACCTCCTCTTCCAGGCTCAACTCAAGGCCCTACCTTCAGAAGTTTTTCACCTACAAACGATTCTTTGCGTTATTTCCCGAGATTAGGTAATGTGGTGAACGGTAATTCCAATCAATGGGACCGCCTGCCGAATACAGAGCGCTATATGAGCTTTATGGTAACGGTGAGAGACAATTCACCGACACAACAGTCATGCGTAGTGCTTGATTCATTGGAAGTGTTCATGCACGGATCCTGTGGGCCATTTAGAGTTACCAGCCAGGACACCATGGGCCTTCAGTGGTGGGGCAATTCACAACAAACAATTGAATGGGCTGTGGCCAATACGGATATTGTGCTAGGCACATCAGCCGTAGATATTTTCTTGTCTGCCGATGGGGGATCTACCTTTCCTTATAAATTGGCCGATGATGTTCCGAATACCGGTTCAGCCATTGTAGATGTGCCAAACATTAACACTTTGGAAGCGCGAATTATGGTAATGAACGATAGCAACTTCTTCTACCATGTAAATGCCGTTGACTTTGAAATTTATCAGTCAGGAATAGGCATTGAGGAAGAGCAGGCATCGAATTGGTCTTTGTATCCAAATCCAAATGCCGGTTCTTTCGAATCGGATTTTGTTGAAGAAGTCAACGAATTGGAAATCCTGGTTCATAATAGCATCGGACAATTGGTGTATAGCGAGAAAGTGTACAACAAATCGAAGCATAGTGTTCAAATAGAAGGAGCAGCAGGGCTTTATTTTGTTGAAGTAAGATCAGATAAGGCCTCTAGAGTGTTCCGAATGATCAAGGAGTAAATCCGAATACATGATTTTTGTAAAGGGCGATCAATGATCACCCTTTTTTATTTCATTTTGTTGTCCATACCAATCCACTTTTCTTGACAAGATCATAATGGCAGATAGCGTTGCAAACAGACCCAATGCGCCTGCTAACAAAGCCAGGTCTTTTAGTTGAAGGACCACGAATAAAAAACCAAACATAAGTACTTGTAATCCTGCTCCCAGTGCTCCAAGCCATCGGTTTTGTAAGATGGAGGAGAGATAAATAAAGTTAAGTAGGATGATGAGTGCTAAGGAGGTCAAGTATGCTTTGTTGAATCCAATATGTTCAGAGAAGGCTAGTAGTAAAGAGTGAAACACGATAAGTGAGGCGCCTACCAATAAATATTGAACCGGGTGTATGGTCTTCTTCTTCAGTATTTCGAATAGGAAGAAAGCGGCAAACGATAAAGCAATAAACACAATACCAAATTTTGCGGCTCGCATGGCTTTTTGGTAATGATCGGCCGAAGAATGTAGTTCAACGCCTACGTTTGTTTCCGAAATGGAAAAACTGTTCTCTGTCCATGATTGCGGGAAGTTCCTGTTCAGGTCGAGCACCTTCCAATGGGCCACAAATCCGTATTCATTGATGTTATGTTCATCAGGTAGAAAGCTTCCAAAAAAATTGGGATCGGCCCACGAACTTTCTAATTGTATTGTTGATTCCTTACCAACAGGAACGATGCTTAAGGAAGAACTTCCTTTCAACTCAATACGCATAGTGTTTTTATCTTTTTCTAGGCTTCTAGGATCAACTTTCAACTGTAGACCAGATGTTGGTCCGAAACCATTTTCTATTCCCGGATTCATTTCTTCATGTAGGTCTTCAGCATGCACTTCGACTACCGATTGAATTCCCGAGAGGTCACTGATACCTATGTTCAAAGTCGATTCATTCCATAGAATGGAGTCTGGAGAATACGCTTGTAGGGTTTCTTCAATCTCTTCAAAAGAGAAGTGAAAGTCCAAAGTGCTCTTATAAACAGGGACTTTGTATATCCCCCTCTTCCGAATTTCAGGATCTATGGTTCCCTTCACATCCAATTCAGACGGCAGCACTCGAATTCGCCGTTTGGTCAGCACATACTTTCCGTTAACAAGAATTGAGAGATGAATGGGAATGCTCAGTACGGGTCCGGTGATTTGTTGATTGGTGCTCCAATCGTTTTGAATGTTCCATTCGGTTTCTTGACTTCTACTTTGTCGCTCACCGACTAGTCCTTCTGTCATTTTAGATGGAATGAGCAGAAGAATGGCAATTAATCCAATAAGGGCAATCTTGGTAAGTGGGGAATTCTTGATGTTCATGCATGTTTTTTTTAGTAACTGGGCTTTGAATGATAAAAGTATGGAACAAATTCACTTTAACCTTTATTTAACGCCTGAGGACGTTCTATATCTAGATAAGGGAATTAGTATATTTCATAATTCAATCTAAAAGGAGCACACCATGATCACTCGCCAGAGGATGAGCATTACACGAGCTCTGCGATTTTCGTGGAAGAACTTGTTGTATGGCTTTATCGTTTCACTCATTTCTTATTTGATTCATTTTGAGTTTGGAGTGCAACATGTGTCCATTCCTCCATCGGTGGCGGCTATCCCTGGAGGTGCCTTGGCTATTCTCTTGGCGTTTAGAAATGCATCGGCCTATGAGCGTTGGTGAGAGGCTCGTAAGATTTGGGGAATGATTGTAAATGAGAGCCGAACCTTTACACGTCAGGCTCTAACAGTGGTGGATCCAGATAATGTTCCCGATGAACTCTTGCAGTCGAGTTATAAACTCGTTCGTGGTCAGATTGCCTGGATTTATGCCATGAGACTTCAAACGAAGGAAATCACAGATCGGGAAGTTTGGGATCGTGAAGTAGGGGTGTATTTCAGCCCAAAGGAGTATGAAGGTTTTATGAAGGCGAACAATCGTGTGACTCAGATCGTAATGCATCAAGGCTGGGCCATTAAGGAGTTGAATGCCCGCAGGGTATTGGATATGTACCGTCCTGGTGGAATTAATGATGCCCACAAATTGGATGTGATGCTGTCACGAACATTAATTGACGCTCATTATTTGGAGAGTTTTGATAGCCTACCACGTCCGTTTCGATGTGTGACCGTAGATTGGGTGTCTGCTGAAGAGATTGTCTTCGATCAAGGGAATCTACCTGCTGCCATGCGGGCCAGTGCCTCCATTCCGGCTTATTTCAATCATGTGGTTACGGAGGATCATTATTTAATTGATGGAGGTGTGCTCAACAACTTTCCAGCGGACCATCTTAAGGCCATGGGTGCCGACATCATTATTGGTGTTGATGTAGAAACCACCTCGGCCAAATCACCTGAAGACGCCAGCTTTACGGATATCCTGCTTCGTACGAGCTTCTTCTATGGAGCCAAGATCAATAAAGAGCGTAGAAAGTATTGTGATGTGCTGATTATCCCCGATGTGCATGAGTTTAGTGCAGGGGTGTTTACCGATGCCGAGGCGATTATGCCGAGAGGTGAAATAGCTTCAGGGCCGTTTATGGAAGAGCTGAAAGCAATAGTGCTGAAACAGGGTTTACAAGACACCATATTCGATTTCAATCAACACTTCCCTGACTCTTTAATTGTGGGGCGTATCACTATTGAAGGTCGTGAAGACCTCTCCTCTGAGATAATCACCGGAAACCTTGCTATTCCCTTTAATACCGTCTTTCCTGAACAAAAGATCGCCGATGGGATGGAGCGCCTTTGGGCTACGGGATTATTAAAAAACACGGCTTTCGAATGCATCCAACAAGGGAGAACACCTATGATATGACCGTTCAAATAAAGGAAAGTGATATTGATTGGACTACGGGTATTGGGCTGCATTACGATAGTGATTTCAGAATAGCGGCTCTCCTCAACATTTCGAATAAAAACACCCTCCTTAGTGGGTTGAGGAGTTCGTTTGATTTGGTGTTGAGTGCAAATCCAAGAGGACAACTGATTGTTGAGCGGGCTCGAGGCAACCGCCCACACATTTCTCTAGACTATACATTCACGGTTTTCACTGTTAATCTTCTCAACGATGCAAATCAAGCCATTAAAACCCGTTTCAGTCAAAACAGTATTAAGCTCCGTTTGAATTCCAGAATACAGAACCATGGACTCATTCGCTTAGGCCTAAGCATGGATGGTACGCACATTTGTTTCATTTTTAGTGGTGATGAGGCTCCGGAAACCTTTAATTATCTGAATTTATTTAGTGATTACCGTTTCGATAATTTGGACAAAGTATCCTTCCAGTCAAGAGGCAGCAAAGGATTGGTCCTTGCGCAGTACTTGGGTGACTTTTCTAGCTTCAGCGAAAGTTCGGTTCCTCAATTACTGTTTGACTTAAAGAACTATCAGCCGATTGGTGAGCGTTGGTATCTTATGCTGCAAGCTGCAGGTGGATCCGGTTTTGATGTTGAGTTGCCTGCTCCTTGTGGTTTCTATTATGGAGGACTAGGGCAGAACTACTTACCGAATTTTATTCCTTTTTCTGGATATGAGTTCGTTCAAAACGGCGATGTTAATAGTGAGCCAATCCGAACAAGTATTATGGGTGCTGCTGTTATACGCTACCAATTATTCCCGGATCACTATGTTCATCTACGAGGAAATGCCCTAATAAAGGCCTATGAGATGAAGGATTTATTTGAATCCAATAGCACGGACTGGGGGTGGTCCATGGGTTATGGGCTTGATTCCCCTATTGGGCCCGTAGAAGTTCATGGCTTTTATAATAGGTCTACAAGCGGCTTTCAACTCTATGTTAACCTTGGGTATTGGTTCTAATTGTTTGATTTTCTGTTTGTTAAGCCATTGTCCCGTATAATTTCCTATATTTGCCGACCCTGAAAAAGGGGTTTCACGTGAAACACTAATTATGTTTGAAAGCGAGTATGATGTTGTGGTTGTAGGAGGTGGTCATGCGGGCTGTGAAGCGGCAGCCGCTGCCGCCAATATGGGCTCCAAAACTCTATTGGTTACCATGAACCTTCAAACAATTGGTCAAATGTCCTGCAATCCAGCCATGGGAGGAATTGCCAAAGGACAAATTGTACGAGAAATTGATGCAATGGGCGGATATAGCGGCATCATCACGGATGAAACCATGATTCAGTTCCGTATGCTTAATCGATCTAAGGGTCCTGCGATGTGGAGTCCCAGAGCACAAAGCGATCGCATGCGCTTTGCTGAGCGATGGAGAGAAATGCTGGAACAAACGCCAAATTTGGATTTCTTCCAAGATATGGTCGTTGATCTTGAGGTGGAGGAAGGAAAAATGAAGGGAGTCGTTACCTCTCTTGGCCAGATTATAAAGGCCAAAACGGTGATCCTTACAAACGGGACTTTTTTAAATGGCCTCATCCATATTGGTGATAAGAATTTTGGAGGTGGTCGAGCCGGAGAACGTGCCAGTACCGGGATTACAGCCAAACTAGAGGTGCTTGGATTCGAAAGTGGACGAATGAAAACGGGCACGCCCCCTCGGGTGGATGGACGATCCTTGGATTATAGGAAAATGGAAGAGCAAAAAGGAGATGAATCACCGGATAAATTCTCTTTTTCTGATACCACATCCTTAGTCAAACAACGATCGTGTCATATCACCTATACCAATGATGAGGTGCATGAAATCTTACGAGAAGGTTTCGATCGATCGCCCATGTTCGCCGGAAGGATCCAAAGCATTGGACCACGATACTGCCCTTCGATAGAAGATAAAATTGATCGCTTTGCGGATAAGAATAGACATCAAATGTTTGTAGAACCGGAAGGCTGGAATACCGTTGAAGTCTATGTAAATGGTTTTAGTACGAGTCTACCCGAAGAGATCCAATACAAGGCCCTGAAAAAAATTCCCGGCTTTGAAAACGTCAAGTTCTTCCGTCCGGGCTACGCTATTGAATATGACTACTTCCCTCCTACTCAGCTAAGCCATAGTTTGGAAACCAAGCTGGTCGATGGACTGTACTTCGCCGGCCAGATAAACGGAACAACGGGTTATGAAGAAGCCGCATGCCAGGGCTTAATCGCCGGAATAAATGCCCATCGAAAGGTCTGCTGCGACTCGCCTTTCATATTGAAGAGGTCTGATGCCTATATCGGTGTGCTCATCGATGATCTGATTACCAAAGGCACCGAAGAACCTTACAGAATGTTCACTTCAAGAGCGGAATATCGAATCCTATTGCGTCAGGATAATGCCGACTTACGGTTAACACCTTTGGCGTATGAAATTGGATTGGCCAGCAAAGAACGCTATGATCGTGTCATGCAAAAGCTCTCCAAAAGTGAAGCGCTCTTGGCCTTTATGAAAAAGACGCGACCAGACACCAATAAGGTGAATGAAGTCCTTATTAAAGCGGGGTCACAACCCGTTAAAATAAAAAAGAGTATTGCTGAATTACTGAGCCGGCCGAAGCTTCATATTGAGCACCTTCGCTCACTAGAAGAGCTTGAAACCTATGTCCATGAGAAAGAATTGGATGCAGAAATCCTTGAGCAAGCGGAGATACAGCACAAATATGACGGCTATATCAATCGCGAAAGGGAAAATGCAGAGAAATTGCAGCGCTTAGAAAACATTCGAATCCCATCTGGTTTTGACTTTATGAAGCTGCACGCCATTTCAATGGAAGCTCGTGAAAAACTCAGCCAGCATCAGCCGAACACCATTGCTCATGCGAACCGGATTAGTGGAGTTTCTCCTTCGGATATAAATGTACTTTTGATCTATATGGGTCGATAATCGTTTCACGTGGAACACCAATGAAAGAATTAAAAAATTGTCCGGTTACGGGAAGTGAACTCCAAGAGTTCTTAAGCTGTGAGGACTATCTTGTAAGTCATGAAACCTTCAAACTCTGGCAAAACACGGATCAAAGCATTTTGATTACTTCGCCACGACCAGAAGATGATAAGCTAGGCTCGTATTATGAATCTGAAGATTATATCAGTCACACCGATTCAAGCACTTCCTTATTTGATAGAGTCTATCAAATTATTAGAAATTACGCTTTACGCAAGAAGCTAAACTTGATCCGTGGCTTGAGCGAAGGCCGATCACTATTGGATTATGGTTGTGGAACCGGTGATTTCTTATTGGCCGCTAAGCAAAATGGATGGACCGTTGAAGGGGTAGAACCCTCGGTAGAGGCCAAGTCCTTTGCAGAAAATAAGCTAGACATGACGATCAAAGATCCAAGCGTCTTATCTTCTTTCAAGGATGCCCAATTCGATATAATTACCCTCTGGCATGTTCTTGAACATGTGCCTAATTTAATGGAAGTTAGTCGAGAACTTGAGCGTATTTTGAAGCCCGGTGGTCATTTAATACTTGCCCTTCCTAATTTTAAATCGCACGATGCATCTGTGCTAAAGGAGCGTTGGGCCGCTTACGATGTACCTCGACATCTATGGCATTTTAGTACCCGTGGAGTTGAACAGCTCGGTGAGTCGGTGGGCCTTCAAATAATGGCAACCAAGCCCATGCCTTTCGATGCCTTTTACGTTGCGCTTCTCTCAAACAAACAATACAAAGGAAAAATAAATCTGTTCTCAAGTTTCTTTCTGGGTTTAAAGTCAAATATGCGCGCTAGAAAAACAAATGAATGGTCCTCTCTCATTCATGTTCTTCAGAAACCCAAATAAGGCGATTTAACAAGCTAATTGGTCTCGCGAGGGAGTTGGTCTAAAAACGCGAGACGTTCCTTTCTGTGTCTTTAAAATAATTAAGGCCTAGGTCTCTGATTTTTTGTGCTTTATCGATATGAGCAGGACGGAAATCCAAAGTCCAAGTCCCAATAGCCACAAACGCTTAATCCAAGGTCGCTCAAAGCGCATTGAAATGAAGTGGTTCCCTTTTGGGATTTCCACTTTTTGGAAAACTCCGCTTTTGATCACCTCGGTTTGTTCTCCATCGATGTACGCCTTCCATCCTGGAAACCAGGCCTGATGAATTGTGACAGTTTCCGCTTCAAGGCTCTCAGAGCGAAACTCAATCATCGAAGGTTTGAATAATTCGATCTCAATCCTTGCCCGCGATTCAATCCATTGACTTTCCATCAATTCTGCTGAACCAGATTCCAAGGTGTCATTGACCGCGGTGAACCAAAACGAGCTAAAGCCATCATAAGATGGTTGGAGTTGATAAATTCCAGTATTCCTCCACAGTCCGGGCATCATCCTAAATGTCTGATCATTGGTTTTGTAAATGGTGTCCTGAATGCTGGTGTGAAAATCGCTCGGCATTTGATCAAAATAAGTTCGAACTGTTGTGGCCTTTCTGGGGTTGTAGGCCGTATATGGTCCCATGATCAAACTATGGACAACCAATTCAAGTACGATAAATACAGGAAGAAGCTTCATCAAACGGCTCCGATTCCAGTAGATGAACAAATACACTAGAATGGTATAAACGGATCCATAAAAGAGCATTTGATAGAAGCCTAATCCTTCTATACCCGAATTCTCTATCCGTAAAAAGGAAAGAGCTAGTACTAGTAATAAAGGTAACAAAGCTCCAAGGAGCACAATGGTTCTTTCTTTGGTCCAATCCACATCCTGGAGCTCTTTGAACCCAAATATGATGATGACCATAATTGGAAAGTACATGAAATACGCTGGCATTCGGAACAAATCCATTCCGGGTAATGCATCGGCTAAAAACGATCGAACAGGCAAAAGATCTCCAAGTGCCGCGAGGACACAAACAAGAGAAAAAAGAGATAAAACAAGATTGCCGGGCTTAATCAAACGCTTGAAACCCATCAAAAAGAAAAGAAGGCTTATTGTTCCTACAAAGGCATTTCGCATACTCAGATTGGTAGCAAATAGCTCTTCGTCGGTCAAGGTGCTCATTGGAAACACAAAGGATAAAAAACATGGAAGGCTAAACGGATTATCAAAAAGCTTCCTGCCGCTTAATCCGCCCAATCGAGCAACATATTCCTGACTTTCATACACCCCGATCAACAAAGGCAATCCCATAATAGCCAAGATCAGTAAGGCACACCCAAGAACTTTTATTCTAGCAACATTCAAGCCCTGAATCGCTCGATCCTTCCACCCTCTCTCAAACAATAAAACAAGGACCAAATAAATAAACATGATGGTCAGAGTTGCATATCCCCCGGTAAGTTGCAGATAGGAGAATGCCACGAGTAGGGCGCCATTTCGAACGGATGGTTCTTTCAGTGTTCGAAGAAAGTACAGCCACATAAAAGGAATCCATGCCGCGCTCACCCAAACAAACAAAGCCTGGGCGTGTCCAATCCAAAATCCAGACAGCACGTACACCAATCCAGCGACTAGCGACCATCTCTTTTCAACTCCATACCATTCAACAAGCTTGCTAAATCCAATAGAGCCAATAAACGTATAGGCAATCAATAGAAAATGAATGGTGTAATTGGTGTAACCACCAAGCAGTCCAATAAGTATGGTTTCCGGATACCACGTCGGACTCTGCAAATCAGCAAACATGGGGTATCCCATTTGCTGATATGGATTCCAGAGCGGAAGTATCCCACTTCCCCACATTTTTCCCAATAAATAGCGGTAGGGAAGAACCACGTCCAGATTGTCCCATTTAACCGTATTGCGCAAAAACACAATAGGGGCGTGGGCAACAACCAAAACCAACAACCTTATGCTATTCCTAAGTAAAGCAGTCTTCATTAGGATTCGAAAATAGTCAATCTAAAAATCGAAAATCCTACATTCGAGATTGAATCCCAGTAAATGAGAGAATACATAGATCAACTGAACACGAGTTTCAAGAGTACCGGCGCATTGCTCGAAGGTGTGGAGCTACAAGACTGGTCTGCCACTCTTCCCGGCGGATGGTCTATTGGTCATGAGGCTCAACACCTGCTCTCCTCAATTGAGCCCATTCTCTTGGCCCTCGCTCTTCCTAAACAAAGTCTTGCTACCTTTGGAAAGCCCAACAGATCACCCCGCTCCTATGAAGAACTCTGTGCGCGATACAATGAGAAACTTCTAGGGCTAAAAGAAACACCTCGATCATTCGACCCTTTAAGAAAAGGTGCTCCTGCCCAAAGAAAGTTTCTCCGTTCTTGGAATAGCAAAAGCCAAAAACTGATCTCTCTTTGGTCCAGGTGGAAAGAAAAAGATTTAGACCGATACTTGGTGCCACATCCATTGCTGGGTAAAATTCATATGCGTGAACTTATCTATTTCACTCTGTACCATAACCAACTACACAGCAAATCCATCCGTTCCAAGATAGAATGGCTGAATTACCAAGCCGAGCCCATTCGCGCTCAGGAACAAATTGAACGTTTGTCCAAAGTGGCTCATTCGATTTGGAATGAGCACTACCCTTCCATCATTGGGCAGGAACAAGCGAATCATATGCTCCCTAAATTTCAGTCCGTAAACCACATTAAAAAGCAAATCAAAGAAGAGCAGTTCCACTATTTTTTACTTACTCATAACGGCGAGGCTGTTGGATACTGGGCGTATCAAGAAGAAAAAGACAGCCTTTTTATTAGCAAAATCTATTTGTATAAATCCCATCATTCCAAAGGCTTGGGAAAGTATATGCTCAATCATATTGTGGATGAAGCAAAGCGGCTCAACAAAATGAGCGTTTGGCTAACGGTAAATAAGTATAATGATGCGGCTATTCGCGCCTATGAACGATGGCACTTTGTGCGCGAAGAAGAGCTTGTTATTGATATAGGTAAGGGTTATATCATGGACGACTATAAATATCGAAAGACACTTTAATCGGTTCAATAAAAGAGGAAACAATAATAATTTTCAAGAAGAGTGGTTATCATAGAAAGCCATATACCTTGTCTCCTGTTGTCCTACTACCCTTAATCGTGTTGATAAGTCCATTGATTGGATTAGCCGTTTATAAAGGCATCCGGAAATCCTCAACGGCATGTATTGTTTCTTTGGCTAGTGTCTGGATTGCTTACCTACTATATTCATTGTTCGTCAACCACACTATTGAGGTCGGTCTCCTATACGAAACCATCGGATTTATTTCGGCTCTTTGTATGGTGTTAATTATTCAACTCCTTCGGTTCAAAAGCAAGCCCATAAGAACGCTCTTGGCCTGAGTATTGCACCATTGGTCATGGTTTGTTTTTATGCTGTTTTTATAATAATTGCTCAGACAGGTAATATTCAATAAAGCTTGTACGTCTGATGCTAAACAGAAGATAAACCTTTTACTTTGCACAACGTTTATACGGAATTCAGTTTACGTCTATGAGACTCTCCCTATGTCTAGTTGCTACCCTCCTACTATCTCTGTGGAGCATAGCACAAAACTTCACTCTCAGCGGCTATGTTAAAGATGTCGAAACTGGTGAAGAGCTTATTGGTGCCAGTGTATATGTGCCCACTCTACAATTGGGCTCCAGTACCAATGCCTATGGATATTATGTTATGGAACTTCCAAAAGGCACCTATGAATTGGATGTGCAATTCATAGGATACTCTTTGAAGAAAGTTACGGTTGAATTAAACTCCGACACCAAGCTTGATCTTGAATTGGTAGCCGAAGGCTTTCAAATTCAAGAAGTGGTTGTAACCGATGAGAAGGGAGATGAAAACATCCGTAATGTAGAGATGAGTACTGCCAAGCTTTCCATTAAAGAAGTGAAGAAAATACCTCAGTTACTTGGTGAAGTTGACATTATCCGAACCATTCAACTCCTGCCGGGAGTAAGTACGGTAGGTGAAGGTGCTTCTGGGTTTAATGTTCGTGGTGGAAAGATTGATCAAAACCTCATCCTTCTCGATGAAGCACCCGTTTATAATTCGAGTCACCTTTTTGGATTCTTCTCTGTTTTCAATAGCGATGCCGTGAAGGATGTTAAGCTCTATAAAGGAGGCATCCCCGCTACTTACGGGGGACGTCTTTCTTCTGTTTTGGATGTTCGTCAGAAAGAAGGAAACAGCCGGAAATTTAGCGGTCAGGGTGGTATTGGAGTCCTGAGTTCAAGAGTCACCCTCGAAGCTCCCATTGTCAAGGAAAAGAGTTCGATCATGGTGGCGGCCAGACGTAGTTACGCGGACATTTTCCTGGCGCTTTCCAACAATCCAGCGGTTAATTCCAACACCGCATATTTTTATGATTTCAATGCTAAAGCCAATTATCGATTGAATGAAAAGAACCGTCTCTACTTAAGTGGTTACTTGGGTCGAGATGTTTTTCGTTTTGGCGATTTGTTTGGCTTTGACTGGGGTAATAAGAACTTAAGCCTTAGGTGGAATCACCTATTCAACGATAAGATTTTCTCCAATTTCACTTTTTTGGTGAGCGATTACGATTATGCCTTAGGTGTTCCTGAAGGAGAAAACGCTTTTGAATGGCGGTCCAAAATCTTTAATGTAAATGCCAAAGGCGATTTTACTTGGTACGCGAACAACAACAACACCCTTTCTTTTGGTTTCTCTGTGCTTACGTACGATTTCCATCCTGGAACTATTAAACCAGGTGACGAAAGCCAGGCGTTTAACGCATTCACCCTTCCTGAAAAACATGCCTTAGAACCGGCTCTGCACATTCAGAACGAGCAGAAGCTTGGGCCGCGTTTGAGTTTGAGTTATGGTTTACGTCTATCTTCTTTTTATCGATATGGCCCAGAAAACATCTATGTCTACGAAGAAGGAGCACCAAAAGACCGATCAACCATTATAGATACCGTAAGCTATGGTACGAACGAGATTATCTCTTCTTTCTATAGCCTAGAGCCTCGTTTTGCCGCCACATATTTGCTCAATGAACGCAGCTCCATGAAGCTAAGTTATAACCGCATGTGGCAGTACATCCATTTGGTGAGTAATACGACCGCCGCAACACCTGTAGATGTATGGACCCCTAGTGGTCCTCACGTAAAGCCTTCATTAGCCGATCAGGTTGCACTTGGTTATTTTGAGAATTTCTCGAACAATGCCTACGAGTTTTCCGCTGAGGTCTACTACAAATACAGTCAGGATGTTCAAGACTATAAAGATGGAGCCGCCCTTTTTACCAATGAAACCTTAGAAACTGAGCTTTTGAGCGGTGATGGTCGTGCGTATGGTTTAGAGCTTATGGTTCAAAAGAAACAAGGGAAGCTTAGCGGCTGGTTGAGTTACACTTTGTCGAGATCGGAACAGTGGGTTGTTGGTAATCATCCTTCGGAAACCCTAAACAACGGAGAGTGGTACGCCACCAATTGGGATAAAACCCACGATTTTTCAATCGTTGCTAGTTATACCATCAATGAGCGATGGGATGTTGGTGGAAGTTTTGCTTTTCAAACTGGAAGGCCTATTACCTATCCGAATGGAAAATTTGAGCAAAATGGTATTCTAATTCCCATATATTCCAATCGGAATGGCGCTCGTGTCCCTAATTATCATAGACTGGATCTCTCGGCCACATTTACACCAAAGAAGAAAAATCCAGATAATTCATTTGGGCAAAGCATTGTTTTTGGAGCGTACAATGCCTACGCAAGAAAAAATCCATACTCCGTATTCTTTAGGCAAAATGCGGATGATCCAACACAGACAGAAATTGTTCAACTTTCTGTCTTTGGTGCCATCATTCCATTCGTAACCTGGAACTTTAAATTTTAAGAAGATGAAGAAGCATATACTTTACCTCTTCGGTCTCTTTTTCGTTTTCACTTCTTGTGAAGAAGTCATTGATTTGGATCTCCCTTTAAGTGATCCGCTCCCGGTTGTAGAGGGAAGAATTACCGATCAGCCAGGAACCAAGGGCCTTAAATTAAGCTGGAGCATACCATACAACAGCACCGATAGTTTTCCAGTAATTAGTGGAGCTACGATCATTTTATTTGAAAATGGAACGGCTGTTGAATCCATGGTTGAATCGTCCAGTCGCCCTGGAACCTATGAGTTCAGTCACCAAGCCATGGTTGGATCAAGCTATCATATTGAAATTGTAACCGATGATGGGGTAAAGTTGAGTTCTGTTGCCGAAGAAATAAAACGTATTCCAGAAATCGACACCATTTTTAGTAGGTATGAGACGGGTAATCCATTTCTAGAAGACGGCTATTACGTTTATTTCGGATTGACCGATCCTGCAGGGCTCGGTGATAATTATGAGTGGAAATTCGCCTTCAATAGTGTATTTGAAACCGGTCCATTTAGTTTAAATTTGGGTGATGATCGTTTTGTAGATGGGAACGTTGTGCCTGAAATCCTCGTCAACTTTGAGCCTCTTAAAGTTGGTGATACGGTTTTGGTTGAGCAGTACACACTTACGAAAGAGAATTATGAGTATTGGAACCAAGCTTCCACTCAAACGCAACAAGTCGGTAGTATTTTTGATCCACCCCCTGCTCCAGTGATTGGAAACATGCGCAATGAAGACAATCCTGCTAAAACCGTATTGGGTTATTTCATTGTAAGCGGAAAGAGAGAAAGCACCTTAATCATTCAAGGTTAAAGTCATTCTTAAACTTCATAAGTTTCTTTGGGGCATCTAAGCGCAATCCAAATCCAAGGGTTGGCATTAGCTCTGTGGTTGTAATTTCTGCACTTGACATGGACAGATTGTTGAAATCATAATCTAGTCGGAAAACCACATAGAATCTATCCTCACTATAGCCGGCTGCAAACTGCATATCAAATAATGGATTGATAACGTTCCTTTGGATGGACTCCGTTTGATTAAAGCCATACTTCTGAACTTGGAAATCGAAGCCAAGAGTTAAACCAAAGTCGATAAAGAAATACTCCTTGAAAATAAAGGAATAGGCATAACCTCCCCCAACACCAAAACCATGTACTCTCCAGCTGTTTAGCTCATTGTGCGAAATGAGGCTGTCACCCACACCAGGGACAAAAGACGAATCGGCGGTGGCTCTGAAATAGCTATACCTTCCCCGAACAATGGCCGATCCTCCACTTTCCAACATCCGCTCATTGTAAAAATATCCAGCCCTAAAGGAGTAGGTTTCATGACTAAATATGTGTTGATAGGATAGGCGTGCACGTCGTACTTTAATATCACGTCGAATAAACTCATCCGGGTCGTTTATAGGGCCTGATGTATATTTTCCCTTCTCCCTATCCACCATTCCATCGTAAGAGCCGTAAAAGCCCTGCCAGATCGATTTGCGCTTATAGATGGCCAGTCCTAATCCAAACTCTTTTGTCTCGGATCGCCGAGCATCCGAATCCAATCGAGGAATTTGGATGGAAAGACGTATTCCCAATCCACCAGAAACTATGTTTACTCCTAAAAGCCTGTTCGAATTTGGTTCATATAATACGGAAAGACTGTCTATTCTATTTCCGTTAGAATCGTAAGGAATAAGATTCATGGAAAACTGTCGTTGCGCCAGAAAAACACCGTAAATAATCTTGTTTTTATAACTCAGAATCCGATTGCCTTCATATGGAATTTGAGCGCTGCACAGATAACTCAAAACTAGTGTGAAAGTCAATAAAAAGGTCCTTTTCACTCTACTAGAATCTTACGTACATCAACACCCTTTATTCCTTCAAGCCTCAGTACATAAATGCCCTTCGGTAGATTTCGCACATCAAATTTGCAGTAATTGGTCGTCATGACCATCGCTTCAAAATCGTGTTTCACTCCATTTAAATCGAATAACTCTATCGACACAATCTGAGTATTACTACTAATACTGAGTATACCATGGTTTGGAATTGGATAAATAGACGTTTCAGCTCTGTTTTCTTCTATTCCTATACTGGCTCCTCCCCTTCCTGTGTTGTTTAAAACGGAAAGACACAGACTATTCACACTATGATTAACTTCCGATAATCCTACAAAAGGAGTCATAAGAGAGAGAGTTGATCCGGCAGGATAGGTGCTTTCATCGAGGTGATGAATACTACTTCCGTCTTGATAGTTTAATGGAGCGTAAACTCGGGCTTGATCACCGTTTAAACAAGCATTGGTCATCGGACCTGAAAAGAATATGGAATCACTTGTGATGGCTTGACGCAGAGCAATTGAAAAGTTTGAAAACTCCGTGGTATCTATTAGGTATCGTCCATTGTAATTTAGGTGTTGGTCATAGATTCCTGGAAGTTCATTGAAATCGGGTCTTGGAAAGGTGGTAAAATAAAAATTCGATGAATCGGGATCGTTATATTTTCCCAATGCACCTTCCACAGACATCAATGATATAAAACCCAATCCATGCATGAGTTCATGCAAGACTACGGTTACCAGATCATACTGATTCGCACCACAGTTTCCGTCTGTACCGGTATACCAATTCGCGTTCCAAATAAACATATTGAAATCCAATTCACTGGGCTGTAAATCATTCCCACTGATTGCATTCGCCAAGGAAGCAGGATACCATACTAAATCTTCTGCCAGGATTGAAAAATCTCTATCCGAGTTCGGAATACAAATACCTAAAGTTCCTCCTAGAATAGGTAATCCATAAATAGCTTGCAATCGAATGTCTTGGTTTAAATTTAAGTAGGGTGCAACCAATCCCAAGGCATAGTAGAATGCACTTTCCGCTTCCGGAGTGAAATTCCATAAGGTTACATTAAATCCAACTGTTGTAGCTATTCGGTCGTGATGGGAAGCAGGTATCACTGTCCCTACGTATTCACCCGAACCTTTAAGACCTTCTTGCGCCCAAGTCAAGGACGATACCAAAAGGGCTGCCAGTATATATTTACTTTTCAAGCGGATTCCCATAGTCCAATACCTTCTTTGTTACCCAGTACTTATAGCCAATAATGGCCGTTTTCCACTTCGTTTGATCTCCTAAATCAAAATTGATGTCCCGACCATATCTCGGAAGTAGTCTCTTATTTAATGCTGCCAGAAAGAAATACAGGCTTCTCAATTCTCTTCTTCTTTACCTAGCAACTCATCAACCAAAATTCCATCGTATCGGATTTCCTTCCCGTTCTCATAGTCGATGTATAGACTTATTTCACTAAATGTGTCATAGTATATCCAGGTTCCATTCTCCGCTCCCATTATATACTTACCCTGTTTCCAAACTTTTCCATTTGGATGATAATGCACATGTTTTCCGTCTTCCGCTCCAAGTATATAATTCCCTTCAAACTTGAGTATATGTGTATCTGTATAATAATGCTTCCAAATACCGTGTTTCTCACCTTCTTGGAACGCTCCTTCTTCCCGATGATCTCCTACATCAAAAAACCAATTACCTTCTCTAAAACCGTCTATATACTCTCCCTTAGCTATAACCGAACCACTATCTGAATATTCTATAGACTCTCCATCCTCCAATCCTTTAAAATATCCTTCTTCTCTTCGCACATTTCCCGATTCGTAATACCAAGTCCAAAAACCATCAGGTTCTCCTCTAGCGTATCTACCTGTTTGTTCTGTTTTTTTATTTTTATGATAGTAGACCCATTTTCCAACTTTTAGTCCATTCTTATATTTTCCTATGTTTCGCACTTCACCAGTCACATAATATTCCGTCCACTCTCCCTGCTTACGTCCTTCAGCATCCATCCATCCACCTTCTGCCATCAAACTACCATCTTCATATAATCTCGACTTGGTAATCTCACCATCTTGACTATACTCTCTATGAACCCCATGTGGATTTCCATTTCTATATCCGCCAAAGGTTTTCAACGAACCATCTGGATAAGTACTTCTTTTTACTCTGAGCTTTGCCGTTTCAACAGCATCATACTGAAGCACATCATCCACATATTTATCTGTCTTTAGTAGGTTCCCATCTTCATCGTAGTACTTAAAGTAACCATGACGCAAATCATCTTTATAACTTCCTTCTATTTGAACTTCACGATTCTCATGGAACCAAATCCAGAATCCTTGTTTCCGATCTTGATTATCCTTACGATTGATCTTCATCTGCTTAACAAGCACTCCTTTTTTATAGGTAAGCATACTTATTAAGCGACCATCCAAGGCATACTCAAAACCATTTCCTTGTTCCTTTCCATCAACAAAGTTTATTTCCTTTCTCTTGGGGCCTAATTCATAGTAAGAGGTATGCAAACCATTCTTGACATCGGCAACGAACTCTTCTTCTTCTCTTTTAATTCCATCGATGTAAGAGAGTCTTTTGCCATTCTTTTCTCCTTTTGAGTAATCAACTTCCAAGGTTTTTAAACCTTGCTCAGTATAAAATATCCAACGACCATCAAGTATATAGTCGGATCGGTTACCTTCTGATTTAACTCCTCCAGTTTCATAATAGGTCTTCCAATAACAATCCGGCTTTCCGTCTCGTAGGTATCCCTCAGAGGATAAAGCTCCACCAGGATAGGTATAGCTTGTGAATACACCACAACTATCTTGAGCGAGAAGGTCGGTTCCTAGCATACTTAATATGAACACACACATATATATTAAGTATCTATTTATATAAATCTTATATGATAATAATAGTCGGTTCATGAATTGTATAAAAAAGGAATAAAAAGGATGCTCATGTCACTTTTAAAATATTGTGCACTTCTATTAACCCTATCGTGATTTGTAAAGCTCTGAAATAATTTGCTTTAGTCTTTTTATTAACAGCTGTTAATAGTGTTTTGGTTTAAAGAATGCTTATAATTTTTGGAATTTGAGACAAGTTTTGGTGTTAATAGGTATCACTTAAAAGGTT
>LXNJ01000808.1_pt1 | contig 20225 bp, 19 predicted proteins | sample 809081 | NCBI WGS metagenome assembly LXNJ01 (sample SAMN04870510, study PRJNA318959) | sponge metagenome | biome: sponge; feature: marine sponge reef; material: water | host: Petrosia ficiformis | place: Greece: Milos, Mediterranean Sea | collected 2013-05-29 | depth 5-7 m | reverse complement strand
ACAATAGACCGCACTGGGGACTAAATCTAAATGTCCCAAATAAGGTCTATTGTGTAAATTAGTAATCAATTGTGTCAACCTATTTCAGGACAAGACATTAACAAAAGAGTTGAGGAGGAGCTGGCCAATTCAACGCCATTCGCAAATATTGATACCCTCAATTTGGGCTCGTTCAACTGAAAATAGTGCCTTTTTTCTGTAAGTGTTTCCATTAACTATGATTTTGATACAAAATTAAATGGTTTACACGGAAACATTTGTAATGTAAAAGACATAGTCGTGAACTCAGCCCCATGAAGGAAGGCTAGGAGGGACTATTTCTTCACAAACGAAAGAGTATGTTGCTCAGCTGCTCCAACAATTCTGATAGAATACAAACCTGGACGATAGTGCTGAATGGACACTTCCATAGATTCGGAAACGACATCCATACGGTCAACGGTGCGACCAAGGGCATCATATATTTCAATCGCACGATGTATCAAGGCAGCATCATTTATACTGATGTTCAAAATATCAGACGCGGGATTTGGATACAACTGCATGCCAAGTTGATGCTCTTCTTCAATACTGCTCACCATCACTTGCTTTACAATGGTGTCGGTATGCTCACAATGAATGGCGACATGCTCAATACTATAGTTACCCCCAAAGGCATAAACATGGCTTGGGTTCTCAATGGTATCTGTACTTCCATCCCCAAAATCCCAATACCATTCCGAGGCATGATCCGAAGTGGATGAAAAATTAACGGTGTTGGGATTGGTATTACTACTTGTGAAATCGGCTGTAGGCAGAAAGGCATCCACATTCCAGAAACTAAGTTGATCATAAACGACCAAAGAAGCAGCGCTTCTTATTTGTTGCGCGACAATTGGATCCAATGAATAGTCGTAGCTGCTTAGATTTGGGTCTTTTCGGAAAAAGACGGTGTAAAACGAACAAGCCGCTGCATAGCTCCCTGCTTGAGTAGGATGGCTTTGATCCGAGGTATACAGCTCTATGGTCGGATGGAAATCACGTAGATATCGCCATACAGCACCTACCGGTGAGAGTAGGGCTTCATTGTCATCGGCCATCATTCGGTAACGCAAGGCCAATAAGCTGTCCATTCCTTCGTAGGTACATACAGGCGGCCAAACGGCACAATTGGAAGCGTCTCCATTTTTTCTTCCCCAGGTCATATAAAATACAATTTCACCGCATGGATTACTTGCTTTAAAGGTGGTGTCCAAAGTGGTGGCATAAGGGAAAGTACTGGCCTGAACTTGACCAATCGGAAAAGATGGTCGTTGACTTTGTTCCTGTAGAACCATATAATCCCAATTACCCTGCGAAATAAGATTAAGAGTTTGGGTATTGGTGGAATGGCTTTCCAATGTATATCCCCCTGGTGTATTTGCAGAGTGCGTAAGAGTATCGCCCATACTCTCTGCAAAACTGGCAACAAGAGAAGGTAGGTTGTTGAAATTGGTATAGCTGTTACCAAAGAATACAGCTCGTTTATGTTCGCCTGTCTGGGCAATGAGGGCATAAGCGAGAAGAAGGCAGGAGAATAGTACTTGGATCTTTTTCATATGCTCGAAGTTAGTTCATATCTCAGGATTAATAAAAAAATGATGAAGCTGATAAATATCATAAGAAGATAAAAAGACCTTTTAGCCTTTTATGCAGAATTAATTCATAAACCATTTGATCATGTTCAGGAAGATTTTAACTATTGGAATTGCACTTGGCACCCTGAGTTTTATGGGATGTCAAAATAATAATGCAGGGGCAGAGACCAGAGCTTCAGCTCCCGCAGAAGAAAGAGTAATGGAAGGAGGACAAGCTACTGTTGAGGATAATGTATCTGAAGCAAATATTATTGCCGTAGCGGTAAGTTCACCTGACCATACCACATTGGTAGCAGCCGTTCAAGCTGCGGGATTGGTTGATGTATTGGCGAATAATGGACCTTTTACTGTTTTCGCTCCTACAAACGCTGCTTTCGACAAATTGCCAGAAGGTACTTTGGAAGAATTGACCAAGCCAGAGAACAAAGCGACCTTAGCTCGAATTATTACCTATCACGCTAGCCCAGGGATTTACAAAGGAACTGTACTTAAGAATGTTGACCAATTGTATATGGCAACAGGTCATTATGTGCCAGTGGAAATCACGGATGAAGGTACGTTTGTAAAAGGAGTGAAGATTCTTGCAACTATTGATGCGACCAATGGTGTCATTCATGTAATTGACGAAGTTTTACTTCCACCAGAGGAATAAGAGGATTAGCCAAAATGTATGAAAGGGGTCTTCGGACCTCTTTTTTTGTTTTAGAAAAGTAAAGGAATACTACCTTTGGCCCCCATGAGTGAAGGCAAGTCAGGATTTCAACGATTTAAGGAGAAAATCACTCCCTCTTTTTTGAAACCATGGGTCAAAATATTTCAAGAAGAGGGATTTAAAGCTTTGGTCAAAAAGAAAGGCTGGAAGGTGGTTTTTGCCGTGATTATATTTTATCTCATTCGAGATTCCATCTTATATATCTTGATTCCCTATCTGATTGCAAGAGGATTCATGCAATAATCCTTTCCGCCGCTCTTCCTTTCCTCTGAGATTTGAAATATCTTCGGGCAGATTAAAATCATTTAAGAAGCCTTGGTATTATCCTAATTACATCTATATGAATGTGAACCTTAGATCGCTTATTGCTTTATTTCCCATCATATTTCTTGCATCAAGTATGGTTGAAGCACAGGAATCGGAACCAACGGTGTCAGATATCCTAAGAAGTTTTTATTCCAATGCCTTAGAGCAAGAGCAAGCCTATAAATGGCTGAAAGACTTATGTGCTATTGGTCCCCGCTTGAGTGGATCGAAGGAGTCGTATGAAGCTGTTGAGTGGGCCGTGACTGAGTTAGAAGCCCTTGGACTGGACAGCGTTTGGACCGAAGAGATGGATGTACCGCATTGGGTGAGAGGAGAGGAAAGAGCCGTATTAACGGCTACAGGTCATGAATTACATGTAACGGCTCTTGGCGGTTCCACAGGAAGTCTTGGTTGGGTTACTGGAAAGGTCGTTGAAGTGAAAAGCTGGGATGAATTGGATGCGCTTGGGCATGAAGGTGTCAATGGTAATATCGTGTTATTTAATCGTCCAATGGATCCAACCTTAATGGAAACGGGTATGACTTATGGGCGGGCCGTTGACCAAAGAGGTATTGGGTCAAGTAGAGCAGCTCGCTATGGCGCTGTTGGAGTTCTTGTTCGATCAGTCACCACTCGTCATGATGATTTCCCCCATGCAGGTGCCATGCGTTACATCGATAGTCTCCCGAAAATCCCTGCACTTGGAATTAGCACCAATGATGCAGACTTCCTTTCGGAACAACTAACTGAAGGAGAAACCGAACTTAAGATGTTTTTGACTTGTCACTGGCGACCGGATACCATAGGTTATAACGTAATTGGTGAAATAAAAGGAAGTACCTATCCTGATGAGATTATGGTCGTTGGTGGTCATCTGGATTCATGGGATCTTGCTGAAGGCCCTCAGGATGATGGAGCTGGCTGCGTGCAGTCAATGGAAGTGTTAAAACAATTTGTCGATTTGGGAATCAAACCAAAGTGCACACTGCGTGTTGTTTTGTTTGCTAATGAGGAAAATGGACTTAAAGGAGCGGTGGCCTATGCCAATGGAGCCAAAGAAAGAGCTGAAGTTCATATTCTTGGAATTGAGTCGGATGGTGGGGGATATACCCCACAAGGCTATCGCATCCAAGGAAACGACGAACAAGTAGAATACATCAGACAGTTTAGAGAACTCTTCGAGCCTTATGGGATGTATAAATTTGTTAAATCTGGATCTGGAACCGATATCGGACGACTAAAAACAGAGGACAACATTCTGTTGGGTTTGCATGTTGATGGAACGAGATATTTTGATGTACACCATACGGCGGATGATCTGTTTATTCATGTAAATCCGAGGGAATTGGAAATGGGAACAGCAGCGATGTCATCTATGATATACATTATTGATCAAAAAGGAATTGGCAAAAAAGAATGAGGCCTGATGCGTATTCTCTCTACTGAATCCATAGCTTTTTCCTATAAAGAATCGGAAATTCTTGAGTTCCCCGACATTGTTTTGGATGAGGTAGAAGATTTGTTAATCCTTGGTAAGAGTGGTGTTGGTAAAACAACGCTTTTGCATTTATTGGGAGGACTGCTGGATCCATCGAAAGGAAGCATAAACATTAAAGGAACTGCGATAAACAGTCTTGGAAATGCGACTAGAGATCGATTCAGAGGTGAACATATTGGCTACATTTTCCAGACGGCTCATTTTATTTCTTCACTAACGGTTGAAGAAAACCTCAAGCTTGCCGTCCATTTATCGGCCAAAAAAGTGGCCTCGGACCGCATCCACAATCTACTTAAAGAGCTAAATATTTTTCAATACCGAAACAAGCTTCCATCGCGCTTGAGTATCGGAGAACAACAAAGGTTGAGTATTGCTCGAGCCATTGTCCACAAGCCTGACATTCTCTTAGCCGATGAGCCGACTTCTAGCCTGGACGATGATCATTGTAAAGATGTCATTGAGCTCTTAAAGGCTGAGGCCCATAAAAATGAAATTAGTTTGATCGTTGTGACCCACGATGCCCGATTGAAGAAGGCATTCAAAAACTGTATTGAGTTATGAATGTCTTCAAAATGAGCATACGAAGTCTCTTGTCCAAACCCGGAAGCAGTATTCTGAGCTTGGTTCTTTTGGCACTTGGATCAGGTATGATTTTGCTGTTTTCGAGTCTAGGCGATCAACTTCAAGACAAATTTAAGGGGAATATAAAAGGAGTAGATATGGTGGTGGGGGCAAAAGGAAGCCCATTGCAACTGATCTTATCTTCCCTTTATCATATCGATGCCCCCACTGGAAACATTAGTGGTGCCGAAGCCTATAAACTGAGTAAGAATCCGCTTATCGAATCGGTGATTCCGATGGCCATTGGCGATAATTACCGAGGATATCGAATTGTTGGAACGAGTACCACCTATTTTGAGGAGTTCGGACTCTATCTTGAAGAGGGAAGATCTTGGGAGGCTACCATGGAAGTGGTATTGGGAAAATCTACAGCGGAAATTTTAGGATTGGAATTGGGTGATCATTTTCATGGTCAGCACGGCTTTGATGAACATGGTCATGCCCATGATGAACAGGACTATACTGTTGTTGGAATTCTAGAGTATTCAGGAACGGTTGCCGATCAACTGATTTTTTCTTCTGTATCTACCGTTTGGGCCGTTCATGGTGAAGCCCTTTCGACTGAGGAAACAGATCCTGTATGGGCCGCTGAGGGCAAAGAAATCACATCCATGTTGGTGAAGTTTAAATCCCCCATGGGACAGGTGTCTATCCCAAGGATGGTCAATGAAAAAACCAATATGCAGGCAGCTCTGCCAGCAATTGAAGTAAACAGACTCTTCGCACTGATGGGCTTTGGAGTCGATTTGCTTCGATGGATTTCACTTTTAGTCGTGCTGGTATCAGGAATTAGTGTCTTCATTTCGCTCTATAATTCCCTCAAGGAGAAACGCTATGAATTGGCCTTGCTCCGGAGCATGGGAGCTACTCGTTTCATGCTTGTAGGACTTGTATTTGTTGAATCCCTAATTCTGAGTTTGGGTGGATTCATTTTGGCATACCTTTGGAGTCAGCTTATGATGACGTATTTGTCGAAATTATCGGAAAGGGCGTATAAATATCAATTGGAAGCCTTCACCTTTGGAAATGAAGTATGGCTAACCTTAGGGTTTTGCGTTGTCATTGGAGTTTTGGCCGCATTGATTCCATCCTTACAAGCTTTCCGATTAAATATCTCTAAAACCATGCGCAATGCGTAGAATACTTAGTATAGCTCTCTTATTTGCCTCAGCTGCCGTTTTTGGTCAGCAAGAAGTTACATGGAAGGATTTGAACGATGTTCGATTTGAAGATCGTTATAGCGAAGAGGTTGAGGCTTATTATTGGTTTCCCGTTTTTGGAGAGTCGGTACAGGCTCTTGAAGGAAAAGAAATCACCATCCAAGGATATATGATTCCAGTTTCCGTAGAGGAGGATTACTACGTCCTAAGCGCCTTTCCATTTAGCAATTGTTTCTTTTGTGGGGGAGCTGGTCCAGAATCTGTTATGGGACTCAACTTCAAAGGAAAAAACAGAGAATTCCATACCGATGAATTCCTTCGATTCAAAGGGGTATTACGTCTAAATGAAAGCGACATCTACGAGATGAATTACATCCTAGATTCTGCAGAACTTATTGATTAAGAAAGCACGTATACGTGTAATTCAAGGGTTTATTCCACCCAATCAGCTATAAACAAGTTCGTTGCTCTTGTCCCACCGTTCACACGATTCGAAGAAAATATCAACTTCGTACCATCGTAAGAGAACATAGGGAATGCATCGAAGACACCATCATGGCTAATTTGCTCCAAACCAGTTCCGTCTGCATTAATCATATATAGATTAAATGGATAACCTTTCTCAGAGGCATGATTGGTGCTAAATATGATCTTCTCCCCGGAAGGATGATAAAATGGTGCCCAATTGGCTCCGCCCAAATCAGTCACCTTGGTCAATTCACTACCATCCACATTGCAGGTGTAGATCTCCATATCGGTAGGCTTTACCAAGCCTTGGGAAAGTAGTTCTTTGTATTCGGCAATTTCTTCATCGGTTTGTGGACGTGAGGCACGGAAAACCAACTTGCTTCCATCTGGTGAGAAGAAAGCCCCACCATCGTATCCCAATCCACTGGTCACCTGTTGCACATTACTTCCATCAATGTCCATGGTGTACAATTCCAAATCACCTGAACGCAGACTTGTAAATACAATCTTGTCGCCATTTGGTGATACCGTTGCCTCAGCATCATAGCCCGGATCATTGGTTAAGGTGTCCACTATATTTCCATTCAAATCGCTTACAAAAATGTCGTAGTCATCATAAATGGGCCAAACATAAGCGCCATCCTCTCTCTTTTCTGGAACATGCGGACAAGAACCATTTCCCATATGCGTAGATCCAAACAAGATGGTGGTATCACCAGGCATGAAATAGGCACAGGTAGTTCTTCCTAAGCCTGTACTAATTAACTGAGGCTTTCCTTTACTTAAATCAGCCGAGTCAATATCAAAATAGAAGATTTGATCGCAATCCAATCCCCACTCATCAAAGTTGCTTTGGAAGGTTAGCTTGCTGTCGTCAAAACTGAAATAGGCTTCGGCATTATCTCCTCCAAAAGTCAACTGACGTACATTGGCAAGATGCGTTTCATCTTCGTAATGAAGCCAACTCTTCTTGGTTTCACCACTGCTGTAATCGGCATGGGTATCTTCAGACGAAGGCTTGTTTTGACAACCTAATACACTAAGCCCGGCAAGGGCAACTACTACTAATCTATTCATCGTACTTATTTACCCACGTAATTCTGTGGAGTGATCTTCTTTAATTCAACTTTAATTTCATCAGAGACATCTAAGCCTTCTATAAATCGATGTAAGGAGTCTTTATTAATTCCCTCATTCGTTCGTGTCAAGGCTTTTAAAGCTTCGTATGGGTTTGGATAGGCTTCGCGACGTAAAATGTTTTGAATGGCCTCCGCAACTACCGCCCAATTGCTTTCCAGATCGGCCTCAAAGGCCTCACGATTTAAGAGTAGTTTGCTTAATCCTTTCAAGCTCGATTGGATTCCAATTAACGAATGACTCATTGGAACTCCTACATTACGCAAGACCGTGCTATCCGTGAGGTCGCGCTGAAGTCTTGATACTGGAAGTTTGGCAGCTAGATGTTCCAGTATGGCTGAACTGATGCCGAGATTTCCTTCTGAATTTTCAAAGTCAATTGGATTTACTTTATGAGGCATGGCCGATGAGCCTACTTCACCTTTCTTAATCTTCTGTTTGAAATACTCCATTGAGATATAGGTCCACATATCTCTGTTCAGGTCTATGATAATGGTATTGATCCTCTTCCATTGATCACACCAAGCCGCGAGTAAATCGTAATGTTCAATTTGAGTGGTAGGGTAAGACCTCGAGAGACCCAATTCAGTATTCACGAAGGCGTCGGCAAAAGCATGCCAATCGTGCTCAGGAAAAGCTACATAATGGGCGTTAAGATTACCAGTTGCTCCACCAAACTTGGCACCATAGGCCAGTGATTTGAGTCCATCGAGCTGATGTTGCAAGCGCACCACGAAGACATTGATTTCCTTACCCAATCTAGTAGGAGAGGCTGGTTGCCCGTGTGTCCGGGCCAACATAGGAACATCTTTCCATTCTGTGGATAGCTCTGTCAAACGAGCAATTAAGTCTTCAAGAGCAGGAATCATCACGTCCTCTGTTGCCTCCTTCATACTAAGGGGAACCGAGGTGTTGTTGATGTCCTGAGAAGTTAGACCGAAGTGGACAAACTCACGAATGTCCGACTTGCCTAATTTATCTAAAGCCGATTTCACAAAGTACTCAACAGCCTTCACATCATGATTGGTGGTCTTTTCGGTGTTCTTAATTTCAATAGCATCAGCCAAATTAAAGTCCAGGTAAATGGTTCTAAGATTGGCTTTTTCTGCAGAGGTAAACGGACTTAGTGGTTTGATTCCAGACTCGGCCAATTGAATTAGATATTCGATTTCCACTCGTACTCGGTAGCGAATAAGAGCATATTCAGAATAATAAGGAGCAAGATCCACCACCTTCGATCGGTAACGTCCATCTACTGGTCCTATAGCTGTAAGCACAGACAAATCCATAATTCAAAATTAAGCGGCAAAGTTATGAATTCAGAGTGCTTTATCATCAAGGAATAATTCTTAAAATTGCCCTTATCAAACAGCCATCAATGAAGGTATCTGCGGTATCCTATTTAAACACAAGTCCATTCATATATGGATTGGAAAATTCCCCTGAATTTAAAGATGAAATTGAGCTATCCAAAGACATTCCTAGCACTTGTGCCGAGCGATTAAGGACTGGAGATGTTCAATTGGGACTGGTGCCTGTAGCCGCTATTCCAAGCATCCCGGATGCGCATGTGCTGCCAAGCTTTTGTATCGGAGCCGAAGGAAAGGTTAGAACCGTTTGTTTAATTTCAGATAGTCCATTGGAAGAGATAGAAACCATTCTATTGGATTATCAAAGCAATACCTCTGTGGCTTTGTGCAGAATTCTATGTCGAGACTACTGGAATATCGAGCCTACATTTAAGTCCACCAAAGAAGGATTTGAAGATGATATTATGGGAACAACCGCAGCTGTTGTTATTGGTGATCGGGTCTTTAAGCACGAGGGAAATCACAAGTATTTCACCGATCTGAGTGAAGAGTGGACCAAGTGGACGAATCTTCCATTTGTATTTGCTTGCTGGGTAAGCAGAGGACCATTGGAGAAAGAACAAGCTGAAAATTTTGAAGCAGCACTTTTTTGGGGATTGGAGCATTTGGAGGCAAGCATTGATGATATTAACGAGGATCGAGACAAGATTCTTGACTACTTGATGTGGAATATCAGCTATAATTTTGACGACAAGAAGAAAGAGGCACTCCAGAAGTTTCATGAACTTTTAGAAACCCTCGATTGAGCTTGCATCGGGGATGTCTTTGAGGAAAATGTACCGTTCGTTTTTCTGATCCATGGTGCAGGCAATATGATCCAAACCATTGGTAACAATGAGCACAGGAACATCCAGTTTCAAATTATATCGCGCTATTTGGTCAAAAACATCCTGATTGAGTTTGATGCTAGCCGCTTTGCATTCAACAATGAGAATAGGTCGTCCTTGTCGGTTGTAATAGACCAAATCGCAGCGTCGTTTCATTCCATTGATCTCAATTCCCATTTCAATGGCCATTCGATCCTTATGAAATCCTTTGTGATGAATTAAAAAGTGAAGGAAACGCTGTCGCACCCACTCCTCTTGTGTAAGCACCAAATACTTTTTACGAAGGATGTCAAAGATTTGAATACCGTCGTTAACTCGCTTAACTTTGAGCTCGGCTGAAGGAAGGTTAAGATCCTGCATGGATCAAATGTAGAAACATATGGAGAATAAGAAGGATATCGTAGAGAATTGGTTGCCCCGTTATACCGGATTGCAATTGAATGAACTGGGCTCCTATGTACTATTGACCAATTTCAGTCATTATCTTGATGTCTTTGAAGAAATCATTGGGGCTGACGTAAGAACCAGCAATGTGCCAATGCCAACCATTACCTCTGGTGATATTAGTATCATCAACTTTGGAATGGGAAGTCCCAATGCAGCTTCAGTCATGGATTTGCTGTCGGCCATTGGCCCAAAGGCAGCACTCTTCCTTGGAAAGTGCGGTGGACTTAAACGAAAGAGCCAATTGGGCGATTTCATCCTGCCTATTGCAGCTATACGCGGCGATGGTACCAGTAATGATTATTTGCCTTCAGAAATCCCAGCCTTACCCGCCTTTAGCCTTCAAAAGGCCGTGTCTACGGCAATCAGAGAATATGAACGCGATTATTGGACGGGAACCGTTTACACCACCAATCGAAGAGTCTGGGAGCATGACAAAGAGTTTAAGGAGTATCTGAGAAACTCAAGGGCCATGGCCATCGATATGGAAACGGCGACCATATTTACCGTTGGCTTTGCCAATGAGATACCAACTGGAGCTTTGCTTCTGGTCTCAGATCAGCCCATGATTCCCGAAGGCGTAAAGACCGACCAAAGCGATAAGCTAATAACGAAGAATTTCGTTCACGACCATATACGCATTGGTATAGAGTCACTGAATCAAATCAAAAACAATTCGGCAACCATAAAACACCTGCGCTTTTGACAGAGTTGTACCATCAAATACAGAACGAACTTAAGAGGGGAGAATACAAACCCGTATACTTCCTTTCGGGAGAGGAAGCATTCTTTATCGATAGCATAGCGCATTATATAGAGGAGCATGCCCTTCCTGAAGAACAACGAGGATTTGATCAGACTGTTTTATACGGTAAAGAAACAGATGTGGCCAACATATTGGAATACGCCAAACGTTTTCCACTGATCGCTGAAAAGCAACTTATCATAGTGAAGGAAGCTCAACATTTGAGGAATATCGAAAAAATTGAATCCTATATTTCCAATCCTCAACCGACCACCATCTTGGTGCTTTGCTATAAGTACAAGACCGTTGATAAGCGCAAGGCTTTTGCCAAGAGTCTGCTTAAGCATAGTGTGTTTTTTGAGAGCAAGAAATTATACGATAATCAAATACCATCTTGGATAGAGGCTTGGTTAGAGGGAAGAGGGTATAAAACGAATTTCAAGACTGCAGCTCTGCTCACGGAGTTTTTGGGCAATGATTTAGGACGAATAGCCAACGAACTACAGAAATTAATGATCGTTCTTCCAGAGGGAAGTACCATCAATGAAAACAGTGTAGAAGAGAATATTGGAATAAGTAAAGACTACAATAATTTCGAACTTCAGAAGGCATTGATTCAAAAAGACGCTTTAAAGTCGTATCAAATTGTCAAATACTTTGGAGCCAATCCAAAGAGCAATCCGCTGGTGGTTACCATAGGAACATTGTATGCTTTCTTCAGCAAATTGCTGATTTACCATTCCCTCAGAGACAAGAACAGAAAGGCCGTGGCAGGGAGTTTAGGTATCAATCCATATTTCGTTAAGGATTACGAAGTTGCGGCACATAATTTCCCACTTAGGAAGTCGGTTCAGGTCATACGGCAATTGCGAAATTGCGATCTAAGAAGCAAAGGTGTAGGGAATTCAACGGCAACAGATTCTGAGCTATTAAAGGAGTTGGTATACATCATTCTGAATTGAGATTCCAGTGAATTAATTGCCCTTTTCTTGCATGATAATATTTCTACCTTTGAGGCCTTTGTACAGATTTGGGTAAAAATGCAGCATAAATTCCTGAAAGTTCTCACAGTACTACTACTGTTTGTTGGGGCAAATGTATTCGGACAGGATGGAACAGGAACCATACGCGGATTTGTCTATGACGAGTTGACGGGAGAGCCGGTGATGTTTTGTAATGTTATTCTGAAAGGAACCAACATCGGAACATCGACCAATATCGATGGTTTCTTCGCTATTCCTTCGCTTCAACCAGGTGACTATAGAGTCTTCCTAACTTTTATAGGTTATGACACCATATCGGAAGTCATTAATGTGAAAACAGGTTCCATATCCAACCTTAGATATTATCTTAAAGAATCATCGGTTCAGTTGGAATCAGTAGAGGTAAGAGCGGAACGTGAAGAAATGCGGACAGACGTTCGCACCTCTGTGGTAAAGGTGACACCAAAGCAAATTGAAAGCCTGCCTTCAATGGGAGGTGAACCCGATTTGGCTCAATATTTACAAGTTCTTCCTGGAGTTGTATTTACCGGAGACCAAGGAGGTCAGCTGTACATTCGTGGTGGTACTCCTGTGCAGAACTTGACTCTATTGGACGGGATGATCATCTATCAACCATTCCACTCCATTGGTTTTTACTCCGTTTTTGAAACGGATCTAATGCGTTCGGCGGATATTTATTCTGCTGGTTACAATGCTGAATACGGTGGGCGGATTAGTTCTGTTATGGATATTAAAACGAGAGATGGAAATAAGAACCGTCTCGCAGGAAAGGTATCGGCAAGTACCTTTATGAGTAAGCTTTTATTGGAAGGGCCGCTTTCCAAGAATCCAGAGAAAGGAAAATCGATCACCTTTATTTTTACCGCAAAGAACTCCTATCTAAATCAAACGGCAGATGTATTCTATCCCTATGTTGAACAAGGATTACCATTCTCTTTCACGGATATCTATGGTAAGATTAGTTCAACTGGATCTACAGGAAGTAAGTTCAATGTATTCGGATTTAATTTCCAGGATCGAGTAAATTATCCGGATGTAGCTGATCTAGGATGGAAGTCTTCTGGATTTGGAAGTAACTTCATTTTGGTTCCTGCTCGTTCACCAGTATTTATAGAAGGATTGTTTGCATACTCCCAGTTTGAAAGTACGATGGATGAAGGCGATGGCCTTTCCAGATACAGTCGGGTAGATGGATTCAACCTAGCCTTGAACTTTAGTTATTTCTATCAGAAGAATCAGGAATTCAGATACGGTATTGAACTACGTGGATTCAACACCGACTATCTTTTCTACAATAGCTTCGGAAGAAAATTACAGCAAGAGTCTTCCACAACCGAAATGGCCTTTTATGCCAAGTACAAATACACGACTCCTCGCTGGATTATTGAGCCAGGACTTCGTTTACACTATTATGCCTCCCTTTCGACCATGTCTTTTGAACCGCGTATTGGAGTCAAGTACGCTGCTTCCGAGCGATTGCGTTTGAAAGCTGCTGCCGGACTGTACGGACAAAACTTAATTGCCGCAAACACCGATCAGGATGTGGTTAATCTCTTTTACGGTTACTTAAGCGGATCCTCGGATGTACCGAGTGAATTCGATGGTCAGGATGTAAGCAATACGCTTCAATCAGCAGTCCATTATATTATTGGTGGAGAATACGACTTAAGCGAGAAGATTGACGTGAATGTTGAGGTATACTTGAAGGACTTCGACCAAATCATAGTCTTAAACCGTTATAAGATTTATGAGAGCACCCAGTTTAATCAGCCTGAGATCTTAAGAAAAGACTTTGCTATTGAGCAGGGGCTGGCCTATGGATTGGATGTATCGATTAAATATGCGACCGCCCGTTGGTACTTATGGACGGCTTATTCATGGGCCTATGTAGAACGCTACGATGGTATTCAAACCTACAACCCATTCTGGGATCGACGCCACAATATCAACTTTGTTGCTACCTACCAACTGGATAAAGAACGTACTTGGGAAATAAGCGGTCGTTGGAATTTCGGAACTGGATTTCCATTTACTCAAACGGCAGGTTATTATGAAGACCTAACCTTTACGGAAGGAATTGACGAAGACTATACCGAAACCAATGGTAATTTAGGTGTGTTGTATGGAGAGCTTAACCAGGGCAGAATGCCAACTTATCATCGATTGGATGTTAGCACCAAGAAAACTTGGAAATTGAGTCCTACTTCCTCTTTGGATGCTACCGTAGGTTTAACCAATGTGTACAATAGAGATAATATCTTCTACTTCGACCGCATTGAGTATCAGCGAATCGATCAGCTTCCGTTGATGTATCATTTGTCCGTAGGATATAGCTTCTGATATATTTGAATTGGAGCCATTTGGCACGTCCAATTTTATTAGATTTGCGCTGTCGATTTTAACCCCCAAAGATTCGCCAGCTCATGTCCGATGCTAAATATGTGTTTGTAACTGGAGGTGTGACCTCCTCACTAGGAAAAGGTATTATATCTGCCAGCCTGGCCAAACTTCTACAAGCACGTGGCTATCGAGTGACCATCCAGAAATTTGATCCCTACATCAATGTAGATCCTGGCACCTTGAATCCTTATGAACATGGCGAGTGCTTTGTAACCGACGATGGAGCTGAAACCGACCTTGACCTCGGACATTACGAACGATTCTTAAACGTGTGTACCTCTCAGGCCAATAACGTAACCACTGGCCGGGTATATCAATCGGTGATCAACAACGAGCGAAAAGGAGAATATCTAGGAAAAACGGTACAGGTCATTCCTCATATTACAGATGAGATTAAGAAGAGAATGTTGCTGTTGGGAACCAGTGGCGATTACGATATAATTATTACAGAGTTAGGAGGCACCGTAGGTGATATCGAATCTTTGCCCTACGTTGAATCCGTTCGTCAGCTGGAATGGGAATTGGGAGACCGTTGTATGGTCATACATCTTACTTTGGTTCCGTACCTGTCAACTACTGGTGAATTAAAAACGAAACCTACCCAACATTCGGTGAAATTGCTTCAAGAAAGTGGAGTGCAACCAGATGTACTGGTTTGCAGAACCGAATATCCACTGGGAGAGGATTTACGCAAAAAGTTGGCACTCTTCTGTAACGTAAAGCGTGAAGCGGTTATTGAGAGCATTGACGCTGAAACAATTTACGATGTTCCTCTTCTGATGCGTCAAGAGAAGTTGGATGATGTGGTTTTAAAGAAGTTTGGACTTTCTGCCAACAAAGAGCCCAACATTGAAAATTGGAAGAGTTTTGTTCGAGGTTTCAAAAACCCAAATCATGAAGTGCAAATCGGACTTATTGGCAAATATGTAGAGCTAAAAGACGCCTATTTGTCAATAGCGGAGGCCTTGATACACGGAGGTGTAGCCAATGGTACGAGGGTAATTGTAAGTTGGATTCATTCCGAGCACTTAAACAGTAAGAGTATAAAGAAAGAACTGTCTCATTTGGATGGAATCCTTGTAGCTCCTGGTTTTGGTGAGCGTGGGATCGAAGGCAAACTGAAAGCAGTGCAGTTTGCTCGTGAAGCAGGAATACCATTTTTGGGCATTTGTTTGGGAATGCAGATGGCGGTCATTGAATATGCCAGAAATGTACTTGGCATGAAAGATGCCCACAGCACAGAAATGAAAAGTAGCACCCACGATCCAGTGATAAGCCTAATGGAGGAACAAAAGAAAGTTTCTGATATGGGCGGTACAATGAGATTGGGTTCGTACGATTGTGTTTTGGAGAAAGATAGCCTGGCTTATTCAGTATATGGTAAAACCAAAATTGCAGAACGTCATCGCCATCGTTTTGAATTTAATGATGAGTATCGCTCTGAATTTGAAAAAGCTGGAATGAAGTGTACAGGAGTAAATCCTGATTCGGAGCTGGTTGAAATCGTTGAAATACCCGAACATCCGTTTTTTATCGGAGTTCAGTTCCATCCAGAATACAAGAGTACAGTAGAAGAACCTCACCCATTATTCACCAGTTTCGTTAAAGCTGCCCTAAAGTATAAGGACACCTAATGGAGGAAAAGAAATTTGATGTAAACACGGCTATCGGTTTATTGTTAATCGGAGCCGTTTTGATTTATATGACCTGGAGTTCAGGTCAAGGTGATGAGCCTATTCCAGAAACTTCAACAGAACAAATTGAGGCAAGCACAACGGATGATGTTAGTACAGAATCGAATGCTGCGGTAATTGAAGCCGAAACCGAATCCGATCCTATTAAAGAAGAGCTTGCGGTTCAAGAGGATAGCACAGGGGCCTTATCCAATGGTTTGCTTTTGCCTGAGGCCGGAGCGGTTGAACGGGAGGTTGTACTTGAAAATGAAGAACTCAGAATCGTTTTCAGTTCCAAAGGCGGTAGTCCGAAACAAATCGAACTCAAGAATAGTAAAACCTACTTCGGAGACCCATTGTATTTGGTTGATAGCGGAAGTGCTCGCTACAATGTTCAATTGGAGATGGGGAGTCAGATCATAAATTCCTCCGAGCAGTATTTTGAGATTTTAGATCGAGATGATTCCAAAGTCGTATTTGGATTACGCCATAAGTCTGGGGCAGAAGTATCCTTTGAACACGAATTGGATTCTGAGCAGCCTTATCAGCTGAACTTTGGAACCGAAAGAAGTACAGGAGTTGGTAAAACGGCCAATGTTCAATGGAATGCCTTGGCCCTGCGTCAGGAAAAGAGTTTTAAGAACGAAAAGAATAATACGAGCATCTTCTATCGTTCAGAGGGTGAAGTGGATGATCTTGGGGTAATGAAAGCCGATAATTCGGATGAAGCTAGTTCAGCGGATTGGTTGGGCTTCAAAGGTCAATTCTTCACTTCCTTGTTTTATACGGATGGAAATGTTCGTGACTTAAAAGTTGCGCAACGTAAACCGGAGTTGGAGAACAATGTATATGTAGCTGAGTTTTCGGTTGAATTTGAGATGACCCTGGGTGAAGAGGGTAAGAGTTTCTGGTTCTTTGGCCCAAATGAATTTAAAACACTGCGTTCATACAAACTGGATCTGACAGAAATGATCCCTCTTGGTTGGGGTATTTTTGGTTGGATCAATATGTGGATGGTTATTCCTCTTTTTGGGTTCTTCCAAAGCTTGGGATGGAACTACGGAATCATCATCTTAATCATGGCCATTTTGGTAAAAGTGATTCTTTCGCCTTTCCAAATAAAAAGTTACATCTCAATGGCTAAGATGCGTGTGCTCAAACCAGAGATTGACGAAATCAATGAGAAGTACGACGATCAAATGAAGAAGCAGCAGGCCATGATGGACCTGTATAAAAGTGCGGGAGCCAATCCATTAGGAGGATGTTTGCCCATGCTTTTCCAAATGCCCTTCTTGATTGCCATGTTCCGATTCTTCCCTTCCAGTATAGAGCTGAGGGGACAGAGTTTTCTTTGGGCGGATGACCTGAGCTCGTTTGATTCCATTTTCCAATTACCGTTTGACATTCCATTCTACGGGGATCACATTAGTTTGTTTACCGTCCTGATGGCTATTTCTATGTTCTTCTACACGAAGTTCAATCAGCAAATGACGCCTTCAACAGGTGGTAATCAGATGGCGCAGCAAATGAAGGTGATCAGCTATTTGATGCCGGTCATGATGTTATTCTGGTTTAACAGTTACGCTTCAGGATTGAGCTATTATTACTTCCTAGCAAACGTAATTTCTTTTGCTCAGCAAGGAATCATTCGAAAGTTCTTTATTGATGAAGATGCCATACATGCCAAGATGCAAGCGAAGAAAGCGCAGCCGGCAAAAAAAGGTAAATTCCAACAGCGCTTGGATACTATGATGAAGGAGCAGAATCGTCAGGCTAGAAGAAAGTGATATAAATCATAGTGGGGTTAGGGAAGTGGTTATATGTTTGAAGAAACTAAAACCATTTACTATGAAACGGATATTAATATTATTATCTACAATTTTATTTTCAGTATTGAGTTCTAACGCCACGCATGTTTTAGGCGGTGAATTTTGGTATGAATCAATAGGTGACCCTACTGAGAACGTTTTTATTCTCAAGGCAAAGGTTTATTATGGCTGTGACGGACATGCAATTGATCATTCTCTTGGGTTAATCTCTCAGGGCATTAATAATAGTGATCAATCAATGAATACTGATGTCGACTTATACTTCGTCAATGAAGAGAAGTATGACTACCTGTGTCCATCTGAAAGGGATAATTGTGAAGATCATGATTCTGAATTTCCAGGAATATTGATAGTTGAATATCAGTCAGAAGAAACCGAGTTTTTACCGGGTGATTGGGAATTTGAATTGTCAATATTAGCCATGAGCACTCAACTTACTAATATAGGTAATCCTTTAAATACTCCAGTTAGATTATGGACCGGATTTAATAACACCTTCGGTTTAGTAATAAGTGCAACATTTATTGATCTACCACTTTTCGTAATACCATTGGGACAACAGCTTGACCTCGTAAATACAGTTTCCCAATCAAGTACCTATTCTTTCTTGAGTATGTATACTTATAATCCTGGTTTTTCCTATGATAACCCCCATTAGAGACATCATCTATATTTAGTTTGAATTCAACAAATGGTATAATTGATGTAAATAGTTCGATAGTCCAAGGCTCAGAGTATGTCGTTAAGGCCGAAATTATTAATGGATATATAACACGGTCTGCACCGATTTTTGTTATTAGCCAAAGTCAAAACCCTGGTAATGTCACCTTTAATGGAGTAAATTCTTCAGGTAGTCATGTGTTTCACTTTCAAAGTGAGGCTAATAATTGTTTCTCTTATGATATCAGTGTATCTCCATCCTCAACAGTATTAGATATTGAGGTCCTTGGCGATCCCACCAATACCTTTTATACGTATTCTATAAACCATAGTTTAGGGACATCTTCAATTGAGTTTTGTCTTATTGATACTTGTTCGAGCTATCCCGATATTTCTGTGGTAGTACGAACTTATGATTGTCCTATTGAGAGTGTTTTCTCTTCAACTATCAGTATTATTAATGACCTTCAATACTTCCCAAATGAAAACTTGATTGACTTGGCAGTTGCTTGCCCTGGTGCATCAGTTACATGTGGTTTAGATCCGAACTTGTTTCCTGTTGGTAATTATAGCTTCCAATGGAATGTAGGATTCGAAGTTCCGGGGTGGAATTTGATGGGAATGATCTCAAATCCGTCCATATCAAATCCGATCTATACAATGGATTCAATTGCTTGTGAAAATCAAATTTCTGGAATTGGTTATTATATTCTGACAGTTACAGACTTAGGTACAGGATGCGTGAAAGAATATGAAGTACCTGCAGGCTTTAATTGTGGTAACCCAGTTTTGGAAATCCTTTTGTCTGAGAGTTTATGTAGTACTGAAATGGATCTTACCTTAGTTGGTGTTAGTCCTTCTAGTCTACCTACAATTAATTGGTATTTAGATGGAATCTTGTTTGCATCTGGAACAAACCATGTAGTAGCTGATATTACTACGGGTGGATATAGTTACTTATGAGTTAATTGTATGCGGCTCTCTAGTCTCAGATGATGCGCCCTTAGGAGATGTGTATGGTAGATTTTGGGAGCCACTTCCAGTTTATGCCAATAGTGGTCCATATTGCTGGGATGATCCTGCAAATCCTCTTTCAAATGATTGGAGAATGTGGGAAGCAAATTGTTATCAGAGCTATCCACATTATGGTGCCACTAAGTTTAGAATTATCTGGGCAGATCGATGGGGGAAAATCTTTTATGATCATCAAGAATCAATTGGTCAACTGTTTAATGGTTCTAATAATATAATTTGGATTCCAAATGCTTCAGGAACAGCCTTAATCCCAGTTTATGCTCCAGGTTTTCAGCCATTTGACATATATGTGCCCATTAAGGCTCTAAAGGATGCAAATGGAAATAAAATTTCAGCGGGGAACTACGTAATTACAGTTTGGATAGAGAATTGCCGGTATGATTTTAACGAAAAGTATAATGCTATATTATTGGCCAACAAAACATTAGAAGTAAGTGGCCTTGATTTAGAAAAGGAAAACGAAATAATAGTTTATCCTGTTCCTTCAGATAATGTTCTAAATATTGTGGCCGAGACATTGATTCACAGTATTGAAATTATTGATGTCATGGGAAACATTGTGTATTCTGTTGAATTGGAAAACAAGACTGAGCACACTCTTACTTCGGTTCAAGATTATTCTGGGTCAATGTTATTAAGGATTAGAACAGAAGAAGGAGTTTCATTGAAACGAGTTTTGTTTATCCGCTAAAAAAGGCAAATTCCAACAACGCTTGGATA